>Ga0335085_10014318_pt1 | contig 11580 bp, 11 predicted proteins | sample Lox_Sample_45_FD_206712 | JGI IMG/M metagenome (GOLD analysis project Ga0335085, IMG submission 206712) | Soil microbial communities from Loxahatchee National Wildlife Refuge, Florida, United States - Lox_Sample_4.5 | ecosystem: Environmental > Terrestrial > Soil > Wetlands | place: USA... | reverse complement strand
GCAAACCGGTTCGGTGACGCCTTCCAGTGCCTATGGGCGGGGATGCGTCCCGATGCTTTTCTTCTCGTCAAGCAAAACCGCCCACCCGCTTGGCACGCGGCCGTCACATAGGCTCGAATCATGGCCTGGCGGAAACATTTTCCGTCTTCGGTCGCCCACCCCTATTGCGTCGACAAAGCACGCGCTGCGGGTTAACGCACTGGACCACACGTCAGACTCAGTTTAGAATGCATTGTTCCTTTGGTCCATCAAGTGGAGGGCTGGAGGGGGAACGACGTGCACTGATCCCGAAGGAATTACGTAACTGAGGATGGCGGGGACTCCCGCCGGTTCCAGCGTCATAGTTCAGCCCATCGTCTGCTCTCCAGTACCAGCCCCGAGCAGCCACGGGAGAATCTCTTCCACTTGGTCAGCGGCTTCTGCGAACCCACCGTTCCATTGGGCCACCCCATGAATGTCGTTCACCTCAAGAGGCACGCCATGACCGCCATCCGGTGCCGACGTTACCTGGTTCGGGCACTTATCAACAAAATGCCAGCCATCTGCGAAGAGTGCCCGGCAGGCGTTCTTGTCCCACAGATCCTTCGCCATTGACCAAGCACCGCGCACGTGCCGATCCAGTACAACGACAGGCGGCCGTGAGGCAGAATTCATCAGACGGTTGCGGAGCGCGTGGTTCACGTGTGCGTCGCCGAAGCCGTACCCTCCGATCAGCACCGCATCCGCCTGATACAGCTTGCTCACCAATGCGGCGTGAAACGAGTGAAACGGATCCACCAGGAGCTGCTCCAGCTTGAATCCACCGGCGAGCAGCGTGGTCTTGGGAAAGAGCATTTCGTCGGAGCGAGGTTCCGGGCCGACCGCACCATCGCTGTCAAAAAACTCGCCAGTTAAGTCCTGCTTCCAGCAGATGTCTCCTCTGTTCGGTGCCACGAGCGAAAAATGGACGCTACCATGCAAGTGGTACACGAAATTCCATCGCTGTTGGTCGAATACGGTGTTCGGCTGGAACCTCCCTTGGCTGTCGAAACCGGTCCAGGCATGGGGCAAGGCACCCACTGCTGCGGTGTCGTAGTTGAGATTGAACACACCGAGATCGAACACACTGCTCAGCGCTCCAAATAAAGCCGCATATTGTTGAAATGTTTGGGTACTCACATCGAGATCGAGCGAGCGCCGCCTCATACACCGCGCCAGTCGAACCAGCAGTTCATCCAGTTGTACCCGCAGATCTACTGCCGGCCCATGCTGGTCGGGGAACGGGAAGACGAAATGTGGCGGCGCGGCGCCATCGCAAGCGATAAGCCTTAGAGGATTGCCGGAAGGGCCGGGAGTCATCCAATATGACAGCGCGAGAAGTTCCCCCAGCACTTTCTCGTAGTTCACAGACGGCGCATTCGAGTAAACAAGGCGGTTGTAGTAGCGTTCTGCAAACAGCCACACAGTCTCGAAAAAATCCTGGCAATGTTGGCGCGCCGCCCACTCTGCGCTCCAAGCCCGCATCTCTCGGTCAAGATCAGCAACCGAAGGCATTCCCAGAGGGCGGGAACTTCCTGAACCCAGAATTATGATCAGTTTTTTCTTCATCCGACGACATCCGTCAGCGCAGCCGCACAGGCATCATCAGCGCAGCGACCCGATTGGTTATGTCCGGTGCCTGATCGCGGTGTCGTGCGCGATGATGAACGCAAATTCGAAACGTCCCGCGGATATCGACACCCAATCGGGATGGCTGTACAACTTCCATAAAGACAATACCGACGTCCGGCTTGAGATCGTCACGTCCTGGGAAGTCTACGATTCTGGTCAACGTCTTCCCGTCATCGTAGAGGCTCCTTGAATCAGAGTGCAGGCCCCGGTTGGGGATGTTGCTGTCGTGCTGGTTAGATGCATCAACCGCCGTGATGATCGCGAGGTAGTGCTCGAAGAACCCGAATTTTTCATACCTGCTGTTTGCCTGCTGAACGCCCCTTGCGATATTGCGGATTTTACGGACAACGTCTCGCTCTGGACGTTGAATCTCTACTTCGACTCGCTTCGCCTCCATAATCAGGGCCTCAGCCGGCATGTGCTGATCACAAATGAGCAGGTCGATCTCGCCTTCGCCGATGGCATAGAACGGCTCGACGACTTCCGGCCGCACGAAAGCGGAACGGTTGCGGCCAAGCTCTTCGAGAATCAGGCTCCGAACCGGCTCAATCGAGATTAGCCATCGGAGGATCTGTTGCTCGTCGAAGTCCAAAACAGCAAGCCTGCCTCCGATCAGGTACGGATTCGCTTCAAACAACGAAGTCCGCTCCGGCACCCGCGACCCAGCAGCGAAATGCAGAGTGTCAAAGCTCAATTGCCGGAAGGTCAGCACCATAATACATTTCGTGCGTGGAATACTGTCATTAGCTCACGGTAGAATATTTCGGTAAGCGGACGCTTTATCTGAACTTGTCCGCGTGGATTCCAGCGCCCATCCCCCACGAGTCGCATGATTGAACAGCGCATGGCGCGAAGCGATGTCTGGCGTCTTCACTACCGCGAGGATCGGTATGCAGAACATCTCACACAACTGGAACTGAACCAGCGTCTGCGGGACATCGTAGTAAATCTTCTTGTTGTCAACCCCGGTGGAATCGCCATCATGCCGATGGATATCGGCCCTGACGATATTTCCAACGCCTCAACGCTTTGGCACGAAAAGTGGACCCACATGCTGGAGGAAATGACGTTGCGGCACGGCCCCTACCCTGCTGGGTTCACGCGCGAGACTATCCATAAAGAGCCTTTACCGGACTTTGCCTCGGAGCTCTCCAAAAGGGCGGCGCGACGGCTTGAAGCCATGGGAGCGCGTGCCAGCGATGTGTTTATCAGGTACGGCAAACGCGAGTTCATGGAGGCTTTGTACCACGCGGGCGCGCTGAGGATTCAACCCGCAACGTCCTTTGCTAGGGCCTCGCACAATGAGGCCAGGCTGGATGACGAGCTCAACATACCGCTGTCCCTCGTCGCGACGCGGGACGATCTGTTGACATTTGTCAGCAACCCCGCTAATGTGCTATCGGATCTGCCGCATACCCGCGTGGACGTGACCGTTCAATTGCCTTCCGACTACTGGCTATACTGCGTCAGCAGTGCGCTTACACCTCGCCTCTTTGTTGATTACGAAGCTGAAGCATGCGTGATCGTTCGTGACCGCGATCGTTTCGCGCACATGCTGCATGAGTCCAGCCTCAAGAAGCTCAGCGGCACGATTCTTCGGGGCGGGTTCGTCGAATATGTCGATCCGCTGTTGCCCAAATCAATGGTGAGCGCCGTCGCTTTCAGCAAGCACTTCCGCTATTCGTACCAGCACGAGTTTCGCTTCTGCTGGCTGCCGCCTCACAATATCGGGCGCGCCATGCACTGCGACGTACAAATTGGCAGCCTGACGGATTTCTCCGAGTTGATAGTAATGTGATACGCGAATCTCCGCGACAAGAGGGCGTGGTTCCAGACGTCAAAAGTTCTCGCAAATGTTCAATTCATCGAAGAGTTCTTTATCATTCGAACAGTATGTCAAGGCGGCGGAAGCACTGCATGCGCTATCCTGCATCCTTCTGTTCGAGTTTTGCCGCCACGGCGAGCTGGCTTCCTCACGAGATCAGATCGCGAGAAACTTCATCGCCCGAGCAGACATGGCGGTCAAAGCCATTCTGCAGCTCTGGCAGATCGCGGATTATCCCGATTGCTGGATCTTGCACCGCGCGCTTCTCGACCGCCTATTTCATGTGCACGATTTGAATCGAAACAATCAATTCGACCAGTTCGAAGACTGGTCCTTCAAAAGACAATATGAAGCTGCGGAGCGCCTCCGCAGTGACCATGAATTAAAAGGACAGATTGAGGACCTCGTCGAGGAGCGTACGGCCGAGCGAAAAGAGCGATATAAGCGTTTGACGAATGACCCGCCTCAATGGCAGCGGCCAAAACCTGAGGAGGCCGCTAAAGAAATGGATCTCGGATTCCTGTACAAATATGGATACGATTTCGCCTCTCGGTACGTCCACCCAATGGCAGATGATGGCCAGCAGGACTTCTATACAATCACTCGCCTTGTGCCAGGACCTAAGTTCTCCGAGCCCGAGAGTACGGTCGTATTGTCCAACTCCGTTTTAATCGCGTCGATGATCCTGCAGGAAGCTCTCAACGGCAGTACGCTGCGCTGGGGACAGGTCGTATTCACTGCCGTCGAGGGAATTCGGAAGTTCTTGCTTTCCGCCGCTCCAGAGCATCACATTCCACTCGCAGAAGTGGCGACCATGTTTGCCAACCAGGTTCCTCTGGCAGAACCCTCATCATAATCACTCTTGCGAGCGGTCAGAGATGGCACGACCTAGATCACGACCCGTATGCCAGCCTGAGGTCGGCGATTATTGCCCACCGCCTGCCTGCAAAGCAGGTGAGTTGGCGTTCCCCTAAATCAGCTTGTTACGGTCTGGCGGAGCTTCATCCCAATCAAAACCGCGCGGGTTGCCGTATCTGCGGACATTCGCGAGTGGATCGCGCGTCGAGGCCGCTGGATCCAATTGAGTGGCCAGGCTCTGAGTCTGTACCGAAGGACCAAGCGTATTCCGCTCCTCCTTCCGAAGCCGGCCGATGTACAGGGACAGGCGCCGGTAGGAGACATTGATACCGATCTCCTGAAGCCTGCCATGAATGGTTGTTAGTGCGTGGCCGCTGGCGAGCGCAGCCTTGATGTCGGGCCACGCCCAGCGCACTTGGCCCATCTGTGTCGCAGGTTTTTCTGCGCGAAGTGCGCGCAGGCGGGAGAGATTGATTTTCGTAGAGTCCACAAGTTTCACCCGAAAGTCCACAGTAGTCCACATTCGCGGGCGCAGTCCACAATTTTCATCCGGGAGTCCACATTTCAGGCAGCGAAACACACACAGAAACAGCCCTAAACCCGGTAGCGGAACATAAAGGGTTGGGATGCAGGGGGAGCTTGTTTTGGGGCTTTCTCGCTGATTGCGCGCGTGATGACCTGGGATGCATTTTCGCCACGCAGCCAAGAAATGGGATGCAATTGCACTTGCCCAATTTTCCGGGTGTCCCGGACCCTCAGCGGCGTTCCTTTGGTATTTGAGGACACATGCCGCAACTACCCATTCGGTTCTCCGAAAAGACACACAGTCAGATGCGGACGGCAGCGCGCGATCGAGGATTTTCCTCAGCGAGCGCATTCGTTCGATATGCCGTCGACCAGGAATTGTCAGGCCGCCAGGAAGGTCTGACCGGCACTGAAGAGCGACTCAGCGCAAGTATCGAACAGGCTCGCCGCGAGATCGTTCGCCTCGGTCGTGCACAGCAGGTTCTGTTCGCCTACATCGACACGCTGGGCAAGACGATACTCACCTGTGTGCCGGAACCCCCGCCGGATGCGAAACCGCAGGCAGTTGCGCGAGCGCGGGAACGGCATGAAATTCTGCTGAGAACTGTCGGGCGTTCGATGACGGGCGACGCACAGAACGCGATACAGGATCTCGTCTCGCATGTCGAGTAGCAACGAGAAGGAATTCCGACTCCGGCCGCGGAAGCCGCCCAGGCCGAGACGTCAAGACGATGCCCTTGTCTGGGCTCTCGCTTTCAAGCGGATTATGCACTACGCCCGCATGACTGGCAAGAGAGCGGCGAGCACGTTTGGAGTGGCAGCCATCCGTTCCTCACTGCCCGGAAGTCAGCGCTGCGCCGTTCGGGTCACGTACTCGCGAAACACTGCGAAAGGACAATGGCGCGCCCACGGACGATACCTGGCTCGCGAGAGCGCGACCTTGGACACCGTGTCACGTGGAATCGGCTTCGACAGAACAACCCGCGAAATCGAAATTGCGCCACGCGTTGATGAATGGCAAACTGCCGGCGATCAGCGGCTTTGGAAACTGATCCTTTCTCCCGAATTCGGCGAACGCATGAATCTGGAATGCCTGACGCGGGATGTGATGAGTCGAATGGAGCAGGATCTGGAGAGCGGCCTCGAATGGGTCGCCGTCGCCCACTACAATACCGAACACCCCCACGTTCATATCGCGCTCCGCGGCATCCGCGACGACGGCCATCCTCTGCGATTGAATCGCGAATACATCAGACAGGGCATTCGCGGCATCGCGGAGGATTTTTGCACGCGGCAGCTGGGCCACAGGACACAATTGGACGCGGCGGAAGCCGAGCGCCGGGAAATTGCCGAGAAGAGGTACACCTCGCTCGACAGGGCGATTTGGAGAAATGCGAACGCTGACGAAATTGACGGTTGGCTTTCGATCACCACCGGGATCGGCGCCCGCGCTGACAACATTGGGAACGCGGCGCGCGTCCGGCATCAGCACATCGCAGCGAGACTGGCGGTTTTGAAAAACATGGGTCTCGCACAGGACACCGGCACGGGCCACTGGATCGTACGGCCCGACTTTGAGGAAGTGCTCCGCGCGATGCAGCGCGCCGGGGATCGCCAGAAGATGCTGGCGCGGCATGGTGCCCTGGTATCGGACGAGCGCCTGCCGATTCAAATGCTCGATCTGCAGCGCCTCACCGAGATCGAGGGCCGAGTCCTTGTCCATGGTGAGGATGAAAAGTCAGGACGCAGCTACATGATGCTCGAAGGAGTCGATGCCAGAATTCACTTTATCTACTACACTCGCGAGCTCGAGATTGCCCGCAAACGCGGTGGTCTGCGAACCAATTCGCTAATCCGTTTGCGGAAAGTGCTCGCCGCTGGGCGCGCCCTCCTCGAAGTCGATGAGTTAGGGAATTCGGAAGCCTTGTTGAAAAATGCGCGCTTCCTCGATGAGACGGCGCGGGAACTTCGCGGACGCGGAATCATTCCGGCCGAGGACGGTTGGGGCGGATGGCTAGGCCGCTATCAGGCTGCCATCTGCCGGGCGTCAGTTGAGACGACACAACCATCCCCAACAGACAAGCCACCCGAGCGGACACGAGGACCAGAGCGTGGCCGGGGTCGTTCGCGCGGGCGCTGACGCAGTGCCTGGCCGCCTCGCCGTCCCGAAACTCTCACGACGTTCCCTTGGAAGTTGAGGGGGCAAGTTTTCCCGGTGCCCCTGTGGAGGCACGATGAACGATCCACGCGAATTTGATGCCGAGGTGCATCGGTTGCTCGACGCACTCGGAGCTGAGCCGCTCGCCGGTTCCGGTTTCGAAAACGAACAACTCGAACTGGATTTCAATCCCGAAGCCACTCCGGCGGAGGAGGCGTAGCTATGGCTACTGCAACCACACAATCGGCCAGTGGAGCCCGTCCCCCGGTGCAGAAGCGTGATTTCCGCCAGGAGGTCACGGACCGCATCGTCAACATGCTTGAGAACGGTGTGGCTCCGTGGCAGAAGCCCTGGGAACCGGGGAACGCTCCTCTGGGCATGCCAACGAATCCAACCACAGAGAAGGCGTACCGCGGCGGCAACGCCATTCACTTGATGGCCACCGCGCTCCACCGGGGATATGAAGATCCTCGTTGGATGACGTACAAGCAGGCTGCTGATCAGGGCTGGCAGGTGCGTCGGGGAGAAAAAGGGACGCAGATCGAGTTTTGGGAGGTGAAGCGCACAGCGCGTGATCAGGAATCAGAGCCGGAAGCTCACCAGGGCAATTCTTCGGGTGCGGACGAGCGCAGTCAGAGTCGAAGCGGCTCTCGGTTAATCCATCGGATCTACACGGTTTTCAATGCTAGCCAGATTGATGGCGTGCCGACGCATAAACCGAAGGAGCTTACTGCGTTTGAGGTGACTCAGGCCGGAGAACAGATCCTGAATAACTCGGGAGCGAAGATCAGTCACGATCAGGCTGATCGGGCATTCTACAGTCGCGCATCGGACAGCATTCACCTTCCGTCGAAGGAAGCATTCAGAGACGCGGCAGGCTATTACGGAACAGCACTTCACGAACTGGCTCACTGGACCGGCCACCCCTCCCGTCTGAATCGGCAAACCCTGAACGAGAGTTACAGGTTCGGTGACACCAACTATGCGAAAGAGGAACTGAGGGCGGAACTCGCGAGCGTCTTTCTCGCCGCGGAACGCGGGATTCCGCACGATCCGGAACAGCACGCTGCATACGTCGGTTCCTGGATCAAATCGCTCCGAGAAGACAAGAACGAAATCTTCCGAGCGGCACACGACGCGTCCGCCGCAACCGATTTTCTGCTATCGCTTGAGCGTGACAGGTCGGTGGCGGACGGAATCCTGATGTCCGGGCCGGCCAGACAAACTACCGGCGAGATATCCCGCGAGCCCGACATCGAAGACGAAACGGCGCGACTCGAGCGCGACCGCGAAAACCTGGAAGAGCACGACGGCGAATCCGATAAAAAGAGCGCCGTTCGGGAAACGAGTGAAATCACCTCACATTTTGAACCGGGCTCCGCGGCAGTCAGCCTGACGGCCAAGCAGGCTGGCATCGAACGAAGGACAACCGTTGACACCTTAGCGCCAACCGATCGTTCTCCTGTCTTCAGCCAAACCGATCCGTTAGCAGCGGCTCAGGAAGTAACCGCCAAGGTGTTCGGCACAGGAGTGCGAACAGTCGCGGCTCTCACGGAGAGCGGCACCTATAAGGGGCCAATCATCGGCGATACGGACCTCTATACAGTCCAGCTACAGTCCGCCGGGTTGAGTGTCGCCCATCCGAAAAACATGTTGGACCGGCAGCCGGGCCTCGGCGACAACGTGTCCATCAACTACTCAAAGGGCAGAGGCGCCGTCCGGGAAAATCACGAGCGCGCCAGGACACAGGAGTTGGGTCGATGATGCAGGAGCAGCAACTATATCGGAAACCGCGGCGCCCCGGATATCTTGGCGGGTATAACTGGCGCGCGACACTGCTCGGTTTGCTTATGCTGACCGTCGTGAGTTTCGCTGCGACGCAGTACGTGGCGGCGCGATTTGAATACCAGCCAAGCCTCGGCCAACCTTTATACAAGGCCAGAGGAGCCGGTATTTACGAACCCTTCGCCTGGGTAATTTGGGGCTGGCATAATTCCACATCCCAAGACCCGGCAGTACGGAAACCGTTGTTCGCGGGAGAGATGATCGTTTTCGCCGGCAGCTTCGCCTGCGTCGGGCTTTTCTTCGTTATCGCGACCAGGCGATCGCGGAGACTGATGGAGAACGCCGAGGATCTCCACGGATCAGCGCGCTGGGCGACCGAGGAAGATGTCCGAGCGACTGGAATGCTCGGCGCCAGCCAGGGCGTTTACGTGGGAGGCTGGCGCGCGGAACGCAGCAATCGTATCCACTACCTCCGTCACAACGGCCCCGAGCACGTGCTGGCCTTCGCTCCGACTCGTTCCGGGAAAGGCGTCGGACTCGTGATCCCGACGCTGCTCGCCTGGTCGGAATCGGCTGTGATCTATGACATCAAGGGTGAGAACTGGGCCAAGACTGCCGGATTTCGCGCGGCGAAGGGGCATCTCTGTTTTAAGTTTTCCCCTGTCGAGGAATCCAGCAGTTCCCGTTTCAACCCATTGTTCGAAGTGCGGCTCTACACGTCGAGGGATGTCAGCGACGCGCAGAATATCGCCAACATGATCGTGCGGACCGGTGAAGACAGTCCGCAGGAACGCTATTGGCAGGATGCTGCCGCTTCTCTCACGACCGGCATGATCCTGCACGTCTGCTATGAGGCAGCGATGGAAGGCCGCGTCGCCTGCCTCGCCGACCTCGCCCACGTGTTCACGAAACCCGGTTCCAATTTCAAAGAGACTCTAAAAGAGCTCCTGAACTTTCCCCACGACCCGCTTTACCAACACGCCTGGCGGATGCCCAATGGCGATCGAACGGGGACGCATCCTGTTGTCAAAGAAAAAGCTCAGGAGATGCTCGACAAAGAGGAGCGCGATTTCGGCGGCGTGCTCAGCACAGCGAAAACCGCGCTTACGCTCTACAGCGATCCGCTAGTGGCGAAAAACACATCGGCGAGCGACTTTACTATAGCCGATCTTGTCAACTACGAGCGTCCCGTCTCGCTGTATCTGGTCGTGCCGCCATCCGACAAGATCAGGCTGCGGCCTTTGATTCGGTTAATGTTCACGATGGTCGTGAACCGATTGACGGAAAAGATGGTTTTTCAGGGCGCCGAGCAAAAGCACAACAAGCATCGGTTGTTGCTGCTAATCGACGAGTTTCCATCGCTCAACCGTATGGAGATCTTCGCGGATGCGCTTTCGTATATGGCCGGATACGGTTTGAAGGCATACCTGATTACTCAGGACGTTCGCCAGATCGTGGACGCATATGGCAACAACGAGAGCATCGTCTCCAATTGCCACGTCCGGATCGCATTCGCGCCCAACCAGGTCGAAACCGCAGATCTCCTCTCCAGAATGACCGGCACTCAGACCGTCCAGAAGGCCAGTTACAATTTCTCCGGCTCACGGTTTTCGCCGGTCATGGCGCACGTCAACGCCAGCGTGGACAATATCGAACGCCCTCTCATGACGCCGGACGAGGTCCTGCGCTTGAGGCCGCCGCAGAAACAAGGCGAAGGCTCCTCGGAGAAGATCGTCGCGCCTGGGCAAATGCTGATCTTTGTCAGCGGGCATTATCCAATCCTTGGCACGCAGATGCTCTACTTCCTGGACCCGCAACTCACCGAGCGTGCGGCCCTACCCCCACCCAGAGAGTTTTTTGCGATCGAGGACGGAAAAACCTGTCAGCAGAGACCGGTTGATCGGACTCGCAACGTTATCAGCAAACCGGAGACGACAATTCCAGCAACAACGGACGAGCCTGAAACACCGGCGGAGCGCGCCTTCGCTGATGTGGTCGAGGTTGTGCACGCGGGATGACCCGCATACACAAGAGGAGTGAACTGATATGCAAATGAACAGAGTCGAAATAGCTGGGTTCCTTTCGAAGCGCCCCGAGATTCGCTATCTTCCGTCCGGAACGCCGGTTGCCAATGCGCGGCTCGGGGAGAGCCACCGATACCAGGACAGTTCCCAGGAGTGGAAGGAGCATACGAACTGGCACAGTCTCTCGTTCTACGGAGATCTGTCGCGGATCGCGCTCACGTTCGACAAGGGTGACAACATCCACGTCGACGGCGTTATTGAGCAGCGCGAGTTTACGCCGAAGGACGGCAGTACCCGGACCATTTCTGAAATCGTCGTCCGCCAGTGCCATATCATCGCGCCTGCCCGCGCGGCTGCAGCGGCAGGAGCTAATGGTCCAAATAGGATTTCTGCGCCATTAGACACGGCGGATGTCGCTCGAGAAGAAGGACCAAACCATGATCCGGATTGGCCAGTCTGATCGCTGCCATCGAGCCCTTGCGACATGGTTGCTGGCGGCAGGCAGCGCTGTAATCAGCATTCTGCAAGCCGGCGATCTCGTTGGGCTCCGGATCAATGTGTCGCCGTCTTTGCCTGAGGGACTATACCTGACCAGCAGGGGCGCGCAGGCAAATCTGGTCGAGTTCTGTCCACCCGAACCAATTGGCGCCTTGGCGATAACGCGCGGTTATCGCGGCGCGGGCACCTGCAGCGACGGCGCCGCGCCGCTCCTCAAACCGGTCGCGGCGAAGGCCGGGGATGTCGTTGAGCTGTCT
>Ga0335085_10014317_pt1 | contig 11583 bp, 11 predicted proteins | sample Lox_Sample_45_FD_206712 | JGI IMG/M metagenome (GOLD analysis project Ga0335085, IMG submission 206712) | Soil microbial communities from Loxahatchee National Wildlife Refuge, Florida, United States - Lox_Sample_4.5 | ecosystem: Environmental > Terrestrial > Soil > Wetlands | place: USA... | reverse complement strand
CCAGGCCGGCTATCCCGCCCCGGTGCTGCAGCTCAGCGACGAGCTCAACCTCAACCTCGCACGCAAGATCCGCGACGCGACGAAGGCGGCGGTGGAGGCCTACAAGAAGGGGAACCGCGGCTCCCGCTCGGCTCCCGATCCGAGGACCGCGAGCAGTGCCGGCTCCTACGGCGCCTATGGCTCGACCGGCTCGTCGGGATCCACGCTCCTCGACGTGCTCGACTCGGAGAAGGCCCGGGTGGAGAAGGCCGCTGCGTTCTCGGCCTTCAGCACCCCGGAGATCCAGCCCCGCAAGATGACCGGCGTCCGGGTCTCGGTGTGGACCTCGCACCAGAAGGCGAAGATCGACACCGGGCTGGCGTACCTCTACTTCTTCCCCCAGGGCTACACCGAGCGCGCCCAGGTCACCGTGCGGCAGGGAAAGAACGTCTGGACCCTGCTGGTCTCGCCCATCACCGGGAAGACCTCCATCGTCGACGGCGAGCCGGAGGTCCCGAAGTCATGAGGCGTGCCTTCACCCTCCTCGAGGTGGTGGTGGCCCTCGCCATCCTCGGGCTCGCGCTCATGGCCATCTTCGACCTCAACGCCGGGGCCGTCGCCAACCACGCCTACGCCAAGCGCATCACCATCGCGACGATGCTCGCCCGCTCGAAGATGACGGACATCGAGCAGGAGCTCTACGACAAGGGCTTCGACGCCGACGATCGCGACGTCTCCGGCGACTTCCGCGCCGAGGGCTGGGAGGCCTACTCCTGGACGGCGCAGATCCTCACCCCCCGGACGACGGAGGTCTCGCCGGACAAGCTTCTCGAGACGCTGTTCAACCTCCCGCCGGGGAAGGACGGGGTCTCCGGCCTCGCGGCGCTGCTCGGCGGTGGACGGGACGGAGGTGTCGGCGGCGCGCTGTCGAGCCTGTCCGGCTCCGGCGCGCTCGCGAACATCCAGAACCTGGCCCAGTCCCAGGGCGGTCCGAGCCTCGGCGCGCTGCCGCCCGGCGCGACCGCCGCCTCGGGGCTCTCTGCGCTGGGGCCGTTCGCGACGCTCGCCCAGACCCAGATGCAGCAGCTCCTCCAGCAGATCCAGCAGAGCGTCCGCGAGGTGCACCTGACCGTCAGCTGGAAGGAGGGCAAGCGCACCGAGAGCATCGACCTGGTCAACGACGTCTTCTCCATGCGCCAGGGCTCCGACCGGAACGGGACGCCCGGGGCCGCACTCTCGTCGCAGGCCGGGGTGCCCGGCGCTCCGGGCGTTCCGGGGGGCATCCCGCCCGGGCAGTTCCCCGGCAGCTTCCAGGGGCTCAACCCCGTCCAGGTGCTCAGAGGCCCGACTCAGGGCAACGCGCCGACCGGCACACCCCTCGACCCCTCGGGGCATCCCATCCGCCAATGAGACCGGCACGTGGATTCACGCTCCTGGAGGTGGTCTTCGCGGTGGCGGTCACCGCGATGATGGGCGTGCTCATCGCCGCCGCCTTCCAGAGCAGCTACAGGGCCAAGGAGCTGGTCGAGCAGGAGGCGGACCGCTACCGCGGCCTGCGGGTCGGGACGGAGCGGATGGTGCGCGAGATCTCCGCGGCCTTCGTCAGCGACCACTACGACACTCGCCGGTTCCGGGACCAGAACGACCGGCCCACCAACTTCATCGGCGCTCGCGATCGTCTGCTCTTCACCTCCATGGCCCACCAGCGTCTCTACGCCGACGCCAAGGAGTCGGACCAGATGGTGGTCGAGTACTACACCAAGAGCGTCCCCGGCCCCGGCGGGCAGCAGCAGCTGAACCTCATGCGGCGCGAGGACTCCCTCCTCGACGAACGAATGGACCGGGGCGGCATCGAGGACGTCCTGGTGGAGAGGGTCAAGCGAATCGACTTCGCCTACTGGGACTCGGACAAGAAGGACTGGGTGGACGAGTGGGACACCCGCCGGATCGAGAAGAAGTCCATTCTCCCGGTGCGGGTGCGGATCACCATCTCGGCCCTGGACGAGAACGGTCGCGAGGCGCGCTACGTCACCCAGGCGCGCATCGTGCTCAACACGGAGATCCCGAGGTTCTGATGCGACGGCCGAAGCGCAACCAGCGCGGCGTCACGCTCCTGATGGTGACGGTCTCCATCGCGATCCTCACCGCGGTGGCCGCCGAGTTCGCCTTCCAGACCCGGGTGGACCTCGAGCTGGCCACGCACCAGCGCGATGCCCTGCGCGCCGAGTACCTGGCCAAGAGCAGCATCGGCCTCGCCCGGATGCTGCTCCTCTTCCAGAAGCAGCTCGACCGGACCAGTGGCCAGCTCCCCGGCCCGCTGCAGGGAATGAACCTCCAGCTCTGGCGCATGGCCAAGCTGGACTGTCATCTGATGGCGAGCGTGGTGCCCGAGTCCGGCCAGGGGCGGCGCGGGAAGTTCTCCATCACCGGAAGGGGCGGCGTGGACGAGGAGGGGCGCATCCAGTACGGCGGCTTCTCCGGCTGCTTCGACGCCCGCATCGAGGATGAGCAGGAGAAGCTGAACGTCAATGCGCTGGCCGGGCTTCAGACCGGCACCGCCCAGGGCGCGATCCAGCGCCTCTACAACCTGGTCTCGGACAAGCGCTTCGACTTCGTCTTCGATCGCGAGGACGCCAATCGGATCCGCGCGACGCCGCAGGACGTCCTCCTCGGCCTGAAGGACTGGGTGGACGACGACGACACCCAGTCCGCCCTCCAAGTCACCGGGCTCGGGCAGGTGACGCTCCAGCCCGGGTTCTCGGACGAGGCGGCGCTCTACTCCCGGTACACGCCGCGCTACCGGCCGAAGAACGCCTGGTTCGACTCGCTGGGCGAGCTGTACCTGGTGAACGGGGTCACCGACCGCTTCATGGCGGCCTTCGGAGATCGCCTCACCGTCTACCCGGACCCGAACGCGCCCCTCAACGTGAACAGCGACGACCCCCTGCTCATCGCCCTGGCCATCCGGAGCATTGCCGACCCGTCGCGGCCCGATCCGCGGCTCAACGATCCCGTGTTCCTCGACGGCATCGTGCAGAAGATCCGCGCGGCGAAGACGATGATGCCCATGGGCATGTCCGTCCAGGACTTCACCACCGTCGTCCAGGCGGCGGGCATCGCCATCAACCCCCAGGTCATCCAGCGGCAGGGGACGGGCGGCACCACCGCGAACACGTTCCTCGGCGACAAGAGCGACACCTACCGCATCGTGGCCATCGGAAATGCCGGGGACGTCGAGCGCCGCGTCACCGCGGTCATCCGGCTGTCGGATCCGACGCGGGACGGCCTGGGGCGGGTTCTCTACTGGAGGGCGGACTGATGCCGCGGGTGCTGGGGCTCGATCTCGGAAGCCACTCGCTCAAGGGCGTGCTGCTGGAATCGACCGGCCGGGGAACGGCGGTGCTCCACTACGCCGAGACCCGGCGCGCCGACGAGGCACCGCTCGACGAGGCGCTCGCGGTGTTCCTGTCCGAGAACCCCTGGGGTCCCGATCAGGTGGTGGTGGCGCTGCCCGGGCCGTCGCTCGCCACCCACGTCTTCACCCTGCCCTTCACCGACTCCAAGCGCATCGCGGCCACCCTGCCCTTCGAGGTCGAGGGAGAGCTTCCCTTCGAGCTCTCGCAGGTGGTGTTCGACCACCAGATCACCCGCCGGCGGGCGAACGCCACCGACCTCGTCGTGGGTCTCGTCCGCCGAGAGGAGCTCACCGAGCTGCTCCGCACGCTGTCCGCCCGCGGGCTGGACCCGAGGGTGGTGACTCATCCGGCCATCGCCTACCAGAACCTCCTCATCGCCGCTCCCGAGCGATTCGAGGTGGCGCCGGACGCATCGATCGCGGTCCTCGACATCGGCCATCGCCGGACCAGCGTCGCCGTCGGTCGGCCCGCGGAGGGGCTGTTCTTCGCCCGGACCTTCCCGGGTGGAGGCCGTGACCTCTCGCGAGCGCTCGCGACCGAATTCGAGGTTCCGTTCCCCGAGGCCGAGGCCTGGAAGGAGCGCGAGGGCTCGCTGGTGTCCGGCGGTGGTGCGGAGCACGAGCGCGCTCGCGCCGCGCTCCTCCGTGCCCTGGCTCCTCTGGTCCGTGAGGTCCGTGCGACGCTGAAGGCCGCCTCCGGACGGGAGCACCTCCCCGTGGCCCGGCTGCTCCTCGCCGGCGGCACCGCGCGCCTCCCCGGGCTCGCCGAGCACCTCGGCGCCGAGCTGGGGCAACCCAGCGACGTGCTCCTCCTCCCGGCGGTGGCCGCCGCCGTCGTGCCTCCCGAGGTCCAGCCGCGGGCCGCCCAGGCGTACGCGCTCGCGCTCCGGGGCACGATGTCCAGCAGCCGCTCCCCGCGCTTCAACCTGCGCCAGGGCGAGTTCTCCTTCCGCGGCCACGTGGACTACCTGCGCGAGCGGCTCATCCGGGTGGCGGCCTTCGCGGGGGTCCTCGCCCTCCTGCTCTGCGTGTTCAACGTCACCCGCGGCATCCTGCTCGGACGTCGCGAGGCGGCGGTCGACGCCCGGCTCTGCGCCCTGACCCAGCGGGTGCTGGGAAGCTGCGAGAAGAACTACGACCGGGCGCTGAACATGCTGCGGGGACAGCAGAGCCCGGCATCCGCCGTGCCGGCCGTCTCCGCGACCCGGCTGCTCGCGGAGGTGGCCCAGCGCGTCCCCCCCGACGTCACCGTGACCTTCGGGCAGATGGTGTTCGACCTGGACCGCATCCAGCTCCGGGGAGAGACCGACACTACCCGCAGCATCGACAAGCTCGCCGCGGCCCTGAAGTCCTACCGCTGCTTCCGCGAGGTGAAGGAAGGCAAGGTGGAGCGCGCGAAGGATTCGTCGCGGGTCCAGTTCACGCTGGACGTCCAGGTGGACTGCGGTGACCAGGTGGCCAGCTCGGGGTCCGGATCATGATGGAACGCCTTCGCCTGCTCTGGGCCGACCTCCAGGCCTGGTTCCTCCGGCTCAACCCGCGTGAGCGGGTGATGGTCACCAGCGCCGGCGCCGCCACGGTGGTGGTGGTGATCTTCGTCGTCCTCTTCCTCCTCTCCAGCTCCGCCGACGCCACCCGGCGCCGCACCGAGAGCAAGCTCCAGCGCCTCGCCGAGGCCGAGCAGCTCGCCAGCGGATACGCCGAGGCGGAGCGGGCCCGGAAGCAGGCCGAGGCCGCGCTCACCTCCAGCGACGTGAGCCTCCTCACCTACGTGAACGAGAAGGGCAGCAAGGCCGGGCTGGAGATCCCCTCGCTCAACCCGAAGGGGGACATCCCGGTGGGAGATGGCCGCATCATCGAGAGCAGCGTGGAGCTCACGCTCACCGACGTGTCGTTGACGAGGCTGGTGGACTTCCTCGGGTCGCTGGAACAGGGGCCGGGCGTGGTGCGGGTCACCTTTCTTCGCATCGAGCCCCGGCCGAAGGACGAGGTCCTCACCGCCTGGACCACGGTCAGCTCCTACCGGCTCAAGGCGGGGCAATGATCCAGCTGGCGGACCTGCGCGCGCGCCTCCGGACGACGCTCCAGCCGCTCGTCGGCTGGCAGCGCACCGCCGCGTGGGTCGGGCTAGGCGTCTTTCTCTTCTTCCTCTTCCTGGCCCTGACCTTCCCTTATGACGCAGTCAGGGCGCGCATCGCCTCCGAGGCGGACGCCGCAGGGCTGTGGGTGCGCATCGAGTCGATGGGCCCGGCGTTCCTGGGCGTGAGCGCTCGCGGCGTGAGGGTCGGCGAGCGGCCAGATGGGCTCGGGCCCCCGGCGCAGACGGTGCGGGTCGACCGGCTCACGCTCCGGCCCTCGCTCATTCCCTGGGGCGTTGGCTTCTCGGCCGCGCTGTTCGGCGGCAACGCCGGAGGCGCCCTCGGGACCGGGAGCGCTCCGAAGCTCCGCGTTCACTTCGATCACCTGAGCCTCGCGAAGGCGGGCGTGGCCGCGCTCACCGGGGTCGACGCGGTGGGCACGCTCGACGGTAACCTCTCGCTGGACATTCCCAGCACCGGGCCCCAGGGCGGCCAGCCGGACCTGTCGCAGGCCTCGGGTCGCCTGCGGCTGAAGGGCGCCGGGGTGGAGGTGAAGGGCGGGTCCATCACCATCCCTTTGATGGGCCAGATGACACCCGTGGATCTGCCCCCGGTGAACTTCGGAACGCTCGACGCCGAGCTCCCCATCGAGCGAGGCACGGGGACGGTGAAGGCGCTTCGAATCGAGGGGCCGGAGCTGGACATCCAGGCCACCGGCACGGTGCGGCTCGCCCGGGCCCTGCCCTACTCGGAGCCGGACCTCAGCCTGCGGATCCGCCCCACCGCCGATTTCCTTCGTCGGATGGGCATGATCGCCGCCGGCTTCACCCAGCTCCCGGTGGACCCCCAGGACTCGGCGTACCGGAACGCCAGGCTCACCGGCTACCTCGGGAAGCCGAGCTTCCGTCCCGGCCGCTGAGACGGCTTCACTGCCGGTTTCACCCCCCTTGGACTCGCGACCCCTCGCTGGTAGCGTTCCGATCCACGTACGGGGGGGCCGTCGGATGCCGGAACTCGTGTTCTTGCGGCGTGGCGAGGAGGTGCTTCGCTTCACGCTGGATCGTCCGAGGATCGTTCTCGGTCGGGGGGACCGCTGCGACGTGGTCATCCCGGATCCAGAGGTGAGCAGGCAGCAGGCCGCGGTGGTGCTCTCCGGGGACTCCGCGACCGTCGAGGATCTCTCGGGCAAGGGAACGATGGTCGGAGGGACGCGCGCACCGCGGGCCCCGCTGACCGACGGGGCGGAGATCGCGCTCGGCCAGTGGCGCGCCGTCTTCCGCGCGCAGGCGCCCGCGGGCGACCAGGCCGCCGAGACCGAGATCCGCGGAACCGTCGCCCACCCGCGCACCGAGACGGGTTCGGATCGCTGGCAGGCGGCGCAGATCCGCCTGCGCCACGCGGGAAGCGAATCCGTGCACCGCCTCGTCGGAGAGGGGGCGACCATCGGCAAGGACGCCGGGAACGATCTGGTGCTCGAGGATCGCTTCATCTCCGGCAAGCACCTGCGCATCACCCGCCGCGGAGGCCGCTTCCTCGTGCTCGACCACGCGAGCACCAACGGCACCTGGATCGGCTCGGTCCGGGTCTTCGAGGCCGAGGTGCCCCTCCACACCCAGATTCACCTCGGCGAGACCGACCTGGTGGTCGAGCCCGCAACCGCGGCACGCAAGGACGCTCCGGCCGACTGGCAAGGACTGGTCGGCACGGATCCGGCGATGAAGGTCCTGATCGATCTGATCGAGCGCGTCGCGCCCTCCTCGGCCGCGGTCACCATCCTCGGAGAGTCCGGCACCGGCAAGGAGCTGGTCGCGCGCGCGATCCATGCCCGCAGCCCTCGCGCCGAGCGGCCCTTCGTCCCGGTCAACTGCGCGGCGATCAGCAAGGAGCTCATCGAGAGCGAGCTCTTCGGGCACGAGAAGGGCGCCTTCACCGGAGCGATCGGTGCCCACAAGGGCGCGTTCGAGGAGGCCGACGGCGGCACGCTCTTCCTGGACGAGATCGGAGATCTGCCGCTGGACCTCCAGGCGAAGCTCCTGCGGGCGCTGGAATCCGGCGAGATCAAGCGCGTCGGGGCCAGCCGGCCGAGCCACGTGGACGTCCGGGTGGTCGCCGCGACGAATCGCGATCTCCTCTCGGCGAGTCGCAGCGGCCAGTTCCGCGACGACCTCTACTACCGCCTCTGCGTCGTCCCGCTCACCCTGCCGCCGCTGCGCAACCGCCGGGGTGACATCCCCGCGCTCGCGGAGCACCTACTCGCGCAGTTCTCACCGCGGGGTCAGACGGTCCGGTTCACCGCGGCGGCGATCGCCCGGCTCGAGAGCCATCCCTGGCCCGGCAACGTGCGGGAACTGCGGAACGTGGTCCACCGGGCGTTGCTCCTCCGTCGAGGACCTGCGGTCGACGAGGCAGACCTCACCTTCGATCCAGACCCCTCGCCCCGGCTCCGGAACGGGAGCGGTGTCGTCAGTCATTACATCCCCGGGCGAAAGTTGGAGGACCTGCTCGAGCTGGCCGAGCGAGGGATCGTCGAATCGGCCCTGAGACAGTTCAACAACAACCGCGAGCGGGTCGCGCGGGAGCTCGGTGTGGCACGGTCGACGCTCTTCAAGCGCCTCAAGGACTGGGGCATGACCCGCCAGGACGAGACCGAGCAGGCGCAGGACCAGGCCTAGGTCTCCACGGCAGATCTCCGGCCGGGGAGCTCACGGGAGCGTCCATCCTTCGACCGAGGGCGGATGGGGGTGTTTCGCTTCGACCCGACAGGACACAGCCTCCGCGCTGCAAGAGGGCGACGACCGTCCTCTCGAACCGGAGCGTTTTGCACATGAATACGTGGTGGAAGCGATTGGCGATGATCTCGATGCTCGCGGCCGGAGCTGCCTTCGCGCAGACGGGTGGCTCGACGAGCGGTGGAACCACGGGGACGACCGGCACGACCCCCAGCACGAGCGGGACCGGCAGCTCCTCGACGATGGGGACCGGCTCGGCCGGCAGCACCAGCTCGGGCTCGATGGGTTCGGACACCGGCTACGGCGGCGCTGGCGACGCCGGCACGAAGTCCAAGAAGCACGAGAAGAGCTCCACCTCGAGCTCGAGCTCGACCGAGAGCACCACCCCCGCGAAGTAATCCCATCGGTGTGCCGGGCCCTCCTCCACGCAAGCGTGCCGGGAGGGCCCGGTGTACCGCCCGGGCCTCCCGACGAGAGACTGACCAGCGCAGCCGGAGCGACGCCTCGCGTGCGCCATCTCCGGAGCAACCCGGCGTGGCGCACGCCCGTTCCGGAATCTGCCCCGAGGTCTCACGTTGCTCCCAAGTGGACGACGGACGTCCTCCAGCGGCTCGGCCCGCTGAGCCCCGACGAGGTGCAGCCACGGTGGACCCACCGCCACGGCGGCCGACGCATGAAATAGAGGGGCGTCCCGAAGCGTCCTGAGCCCGGGACCTCTTTCTTGCCCAGCACCCTCCAGCCACGTCCAGCGATCGCGCCCAGGCGACTCGTCGTCCTCGGTCTCCTCGTCCTGGCCGGCCTGTGGTTCTGGAGCGCCCCCTGGCTCGCTCCGCTCCGGCTCCTGGTGGTGCTGGTGCACGAGACCGGTCACGCGATCGCGACGCTCCTCTTCGGCGGACGCGTCGAGCGGATCATCGTGGGCGCGGACGAGTCCGGCCAGTGCCTGTCCTCGCTCCCGGCCGGGTGGCTTCCTCAGATCGCCGTGTACTCGGCCGGCTACCTCGGAAGCGCAATCTCCGGCGCGCTGCAGCTGCTGCTCGCGTTCCGCTTCCGTCTCCACCGGCCCGTCCTCTATGCGATGGGCGCGTGGGTGACGGCGATGGGGGTCATCTCCGCCGGGAACGCGTTCACCCTGGCCTACTGCCTGGCGATGGGTGCGGTGCTGCTGGTCCTCGCGCGGGTATTACCCTCCGGCGCGGTCCGGGGGCTGGTGATGGTGATCGCGGTCTTCACCGGCCTCTACGCCCTCTTCGACCTGCGCGACGACCTCTGGATGCCGGGCGGAGGCGGACCGAGCGACGCCGTCCTGCTCGCGACGCAGACCCACGTTCCCGCGATCGTCTGGGCGGTTCTCTGGTCGGTGGCGTCCGTGGGGGTTCTGGCCCTGGCCGGATCGCTGTCGGTCCGACGGGACGTGGAACACCCGGAGCTGGAGGCCGTCAGGTCCGCGGCCGCATCCGGTATGCCACGAACGAGGCCGAATCCTTGAGCTGGTAGTAGGGATTCCGGTTCGCCTCGCGGTCCAGCGACGAGACCTGCACGTCGCCGTAGTCGTGCCCGGGGAAAAGCCGTGTCGTCCCGGGCAGCTTGCGGAGCGTCTGGTGAAGCGTGGTGAACATCTGGCCCGGATCCCCACCGCGGAGATCGCATCGGCCGCAGCCGTTGACGAACAGGGTGTCACCCGAGAGCAGCGCGTCCGCGGCGTAGAGGCACTGAGAGCCCGGCGTGTGGCCCGGTGTCAGAATGACCCTCGCCGTCACGCCACCGAGTGGGACCGGGTCGCCCGGGTCGAGAGGCCTCAGGGCGTCGCCGAAGGTCCTCAGGTCGTCGGAGAACTCGATCTCCGCGCGGCTCGCGTAGACCGGCAGGTCGCGACGTCCGAGCAGCTCTCCCACCCCGTTGGTGTGGTCCTTGTGGGAATGGGTCAGGAGAATCCCGCACAGCCGCTTGCCGTGGATGACGCAGGTCTTCTCGATCACGTCCACGTCCCAGGCCGGATCGACCACGACCACGTCGCGCTGGCCCTCGGTCCCCACCAGGTACACGAAGTTCTGCATCGGCCCGAGCTGGAGCTGGTGCAGGAAGAGCTGGGCGGGCATGGACCGGCCGACGACCTCCGGGGAGACATTGTGCCACCACCCTCGCGCGGATCAGAGTCCGACCTGGGTGAGCCCGGGGTAGTCCGCCGGCCTGGGCCCCTGCGGCCAGCGGATTTCCGGTCCTGCTCGCCGATGGGGACGTCGTTGATGCTCGCCTCGCGGCGTCGCATGGAGCCCTCGGCGTCGTTCCCACTGCTCGTACGCCGCATGTCTCGCACGTGAAACCGACCGACCCCGGACGCGATGCGGTCGCCGCCCGGACGAGGAGTGAGGGCCTCGAGCTTCACTCCGCCGGACGCCGCGACCTTCCGAGGGCGGCGGCGAGACGCCACGGGGCCGCGGCCGACCGGGCGGTGACGGCCGGGTCACTCGCTCGCCAGCGACGGGTGTGCGGAAGTCGATGGACGCTGGATCGTTCACTTCGCAAGGTCGATCCGTCCCCGGTTCGGGCGCGAACGCTCCGCCGGCGTTACCTCTGACTCCAAGGAGAGATTCGACTCGATGGTGGTACCCAGGATCCTGATGGTGGTGACGTCCCAGGCGTCGATGGGCAACACGGGCAAGCCCACGGGCGTCTGGCTCGAGGAGCTCGCCGTCCCCTACCTGCGATTTGCCGACGCCGGAGCAGACGTGACGGTCGCGTCGATCCACGGCGGCAAGGTTCCGGTCGACCCGCGGTCCACGCCGCCGACCGGACCCGAGGCGGCGGTGGTGACGCGCTTTCTCGCCGACCTGACCGCAGCGCGGGTCCTGAGCCACGCGGTGCCGATCGAGGCACTCGATGCCACGCGCTTCGACGCGGTCTTCCTGGCGGGCGGCCATGGCACGATGTTCGACTTCGCGGTGAGCACCGCGCTGGCGAGTGCGCTGTCACGAGCCTGGAAGGCGGGCCGCATCGTGGCGGCCGTATGTCACGGCCCGGCGGGCCTCGTCGGCGCGGTGGACTCGGATGGCCGTCCGGTGGTGGCCGGGCGCAGGGTGACGGCCTTCAGCAACGCCGAGGAGGAGGCGGTGGGACTGACGAAGGTGGTGCCCTTCCTGCTCCAGGACCGGCTCCAGTCGCTCGGGGCGACCGTGCAGACCGGGCCGAGCTTCGAGCCATTCGCCATCGCCGACGGCCGGCTGATCACCGGCCAGAACCCTGCCTCCGCCCGGAGGACCGCCGAACTCACCCTCCAGGCCATCACCAGCGCCCGCGACCGCTCCTGACCAGAGCCCGGCGGCGAGTCGCCGGGCTCCGGCAGAGACGGGGGAATCAGTCGCGGCGGCGGCGACGGGCGAGG
>Ga0335085_10014316_pt1 | contig 11584 bp, 10 predicted proteins | sample Lox_Sample_45_FD_206712 | JGI IMG/M metagenome (GOLD analysis project Ga0335085, IMG submission 206712) | Soil microbial communities from Loxahatchee National Wildlife Refuge, Florida, United States - Lox_Sample_4.5 | ecosystem: Environmental > Terrestrial > Soil > Wetlands | place: USA... | reverse complement strand
ACTCGACCAGGCGGCGCACGCTCTGGAACGGGTGCTCATCCTCCAGGGAGCCGTACAAGATGGTCCGCCACAGCTTGTACCAGCGGTCCGCGCGAACGTGACCCTTGGTGTACAGCTTGGCGAACAGGAACTCATCCGGGCCGCCCTCGACCCGCAGCCGCAGCGGCGTGGAGCCGGCGGAGGACTCCAGCCCGACCGGCTTGATCTCGGTCACCGTGAGCCCGAGCTGGTCGCGCACGGCCTGGCGGATTGCCTGCCCCCGCCGGCCGGTCACATCGACGTGCGCGGTGCGGCCGCGCCGGTACGCGACCGGGAACACCTCGTTCGGGGTGAAGAACCGGAACGCGGTGACCGCGATCGCCACGGCGAACGCCACGCCGAGCAGCACATCGCCGGGATGATCGACACCCAAGTACAGGCGGGCCAGACAGAACACGGCGACCACCGCGGCCACCGCGGCCTTGGTCCAGGTGCGGGGGCGGCCCGGCACGGCCAGGCAGTACACGGCACCCATCAGGAACATGGTCAGGACCGCCACCGGGGGGGACACCCCGGAGTACCCGCCCCAGCTGCCGATGATCAGCACGCCGTACGGCCGCGGCCGCGACAGCCCGAAGTAGATCGACGTCCCGACAATCTCCAGGAACAACAGGCCGCCCAGGAACACCAGCAGGTGCCGCCAGCGCCGGAACGCCATCGTCAGGGCGACCACCAACAGGCCGAGCACGGTAACCCCCCAGCCCGAACCCGCCCCGTCGATCCCGCTGGCCACATCGGTCAGCCACGGCGTCCGTATCCCGGCCAGCTGACGCAGCACCCAGGTGCTGGCCCGGTCATCGATCCGGAGCCAGGGCGTGTGCTGGGACGCCAGGAACGCGCCGGCCAGGACCACGGCCCCGAGGACCAGCCACGCCGTTGTGCTGACGGTAATCGGGTGCGGCAACGGCGGCGGCGCGCCGGTCGGGCGGCGCTGGCGGCGGACCTTGCCCGCGGCGGAGCCCGGCGGCCGAACGGCCTGGCCATCGTGCGTGGCCACCGGCTTGAAGTCTTCGCTCAACGCATGACACCCCCCTTCGGCATCAGCCCCTGGGTGCGCAGCCAGTCCCCGGCAACCAGGCGAGGCTCGTGCCCGCCCAGTTCGACCTGCGCGTCGAGGGCGCGCAGCGAGTCGGTGGTAAGCCGCCCGGACACCGCGTCGAGCACGGTGAGCAGGCGCGTGCCGAAACGGGCGACCGCCTCGCGGTTCACCACGGGCGTGATATTCTCGGCCGGCTGCAGGGCGCGGTCATCGGTCAGCACGACCAGATGCCGGGCCGAGATGTTCGGGTCGGTCGCGAAGAGCAGCGCGACCGCGATGTACCCGGTACTCAGAGCCTGGAGCGTCAGCGGCCCCCCGGCGTCGAGGGGGACGAACGACTTGAAGCGCAGGCCGTAGGCGCGCTGCAGGCCGCGCAGGCAGTAGGCGCGCTCGGGGCACTCCGGAGGGCCGCCGAACACAAGCCGGGGCGCCACGCTGGCGAGGTCCCCGATCGACCGCAGGCGGTAGCGCGCCGCCGTCGCCGCCGTCACCACGATGGCGTTGGCATTCTGCGCGGCGGCCGGGCGGGCGGCCAGCAGACCACGGCCGGCCAGTGCCCCGGCCAGAGCCCGGTTGGTGGCCTGGACGTCGGCTGTCGGCGAACGATGCCCGAGGCTGATGAACTCCAGCGCTGATCCGGCGTACTCCGGAACAACCTGCAACAGCCCGTTCATCAGGGCCGGCTCGACCAGCTCACGGGGACCCAGTTCCGGCACGACCCGGACCGGGAAGCTGGCCGCCGCGAGCGCTTGCCCGTAGATCTCGGCGAGCAGGACGCTCTCGGGAAAATCGAACGACCCGACCCTTATGACCGCGCCGTGCCGGGCGGCCTGTTCGTCGGCCGGGGGCGCAGCGTTGCCGGTCGAGGACGTGCAGGCCGGCAGGACGGCCGCCAGCCCGATGCAGACCGCCCCGAGCATCGCGCCTGGTTTCATACGTATTCCCGCCGCTGCAGCACTCGCCAGCACAGCCAGCCCGGTGCCACCGGGAGCCAGTAGGTGGCCAGCCGGTATAGCAGCACCGCGGAAACCGCCGGTCCCGCTGCCATGCCGACACCGGTCAGGCCGGCGACCAGGGCCGCCTCGATGGCGCCAAGGCCACCGGGGGTGGGAGCGGCCGCGGCCAGCGCCGAGGCCCCCAGGTACACGGCTCCGAGGACGATGATGCCCGGTCCCCCGCCGAACGCCTCGACCGAGGCGGCGAACGCGCCGATGTAGGCCAGCGTGACACCCGCCGATCCGCCGAACAGCATGGCCATCTTGCCGGGACGCTGGGCCACCTGCCCGAGGCTCCTCGCGGCCGAGCGCAGCCCGGGGATGAGCTTGCCCTTAGCGAACCGGCGGCCCGGGCGGGACGCGAGCACGATGCCGATGACGGCCACGACGACGGCGAGGATCGCCAGCAGCTTGCTGCTCGACGGCAGCTTGAAGGCCTGGCCCAGCCCGTGGCTTGACCAGGCGAAGAAGACCACGATCAAGATCAGGTGGACGATGGCGCCGGCCAGGCTGTTGACCCCGACCGCGGCGACGCCCGAGCTGGCCGGCACGCCCGACTTCTGCAGGTACCTGGCGTTCAGCGCCATGCCGCCGACGTTGGCCGGGGATACCCGGTTGACGAACGACGACGCGCCCTGGGCCAGCACGGTCGGCCAGAGCCGGATCCGCTGCGGGATCGCGCCCATGAGCCCGATCGCGCTGGCCAGGTAGGTCGCGACCGACAGCGCGATGACCAGCGGCACCCACGCCCAGTTGGCCGACTGCACCGCCTGCCAGCTGCTTCCCACCTCCGCCAGCCTGGGCAGCAGGAAGTAGAACGCTCCCGCGAGGGCGGCGACCGCGAGCAGCGTTCTCGGGCGGACGCGCTGGATACGGGCCAGTTCGGTGTCCTGGCGGCCGCTCGCCGCGGCGGCGGCCTTTCTCGTCCGGGTCAGCAGGCCGTCATGGCGGGCTATCGCGCGGCGGGTGCCGGCGGAAAGGGCGAGCGGCTGGAGCAGCGGCACGGCCGCGGCGACGCGGTCCGGGCCGATCACTTGGGCCGCGCCGGCGACCGCCCGGTCGGCCCCGGCGATGACGGCGAGCGAGGCCAGCAGCTCGGCGACGTCGAGCGCGATCTGGCGCTGCGTGGCGCCCAGCTCGGAGAAGCTGAAGTCCACGATCCAGGGGCGGGCCGTACCGTCGACCACGACGTTCGCGGCCCGCAGCGACCGGTGCGCGATCCTCGCCCGGTGCAGCGTATCTACTTGCTGCCACAGCTCCCGGATCACCGCGTCGTCAATGCGCTGCACCGGGATCAGGTCGAGGGAACGGCCATCCACGCGGTCCATGGCCAGCACCGCAGACCCATCGGCGCTCTTGATCACCTGCCGGACGGCGGGCACCGTCACCCCCGCCTGCTCAGCCATCACCGCGACGAGCGCCTGGTGCTCGGCGGCCTGGATGAGCGACGCCGCCGGGCGGGTGTCGCCGACATCGCGGAGCCGGAGGAACCGGTAGGCGCGGTACAACAGGTCCGCGTCCCGCTGATCCGATCCGAGGACCTTGATGAACAACGGCTGTCCGTCCTGAGTGGCCGCGGTGAAGGGCCGCGAGCCCTTCGCCACGATGTCCGCCGGCTCTACCCAGGCGACCGGCAGGCCCGCCGAGCCAAGCGCCGCCGCGATCTCCGGCGGGCCGGTGCGCCGGTCAGGCACTCCGAGCAGGACCAGCGCGCCCGCCCCCGCCGTTACTCCCGCCGCGAAGGCCAGGACCACTTCCATCGGCGAGGCCGTCCCGGTGATCAGCCGCGCCGCCGCGGCTAGCCACAGCGTGATCCAGGCGGCGCGCCGCCACGGACGGGCCAGCCACGGCGCGGCGGCGACCGCGCAGGCTACGGCGGCGGCAAAGAGCGCGGGGCCCGCCAGCGACGCGCCGGTGAGCCATGACCATGGTCCGGCGCCCGCCGTCATGGCGCGCGGACGCTCTCCGCCAGCGAGATAAATGATTCCGATGACCACAGCGCTCGCCAGTACGGCACTGCCCGCCAGGCCGGCCAGCAACCGGTACCGGCCGGAACGCAACGTGACCGCTACGGCGGCGACGGCAGCCGCTATGAAGACCGCCTGTACCAGCCCGGCGAGCACCCGGCCCGCCATCGTGGGCGGCGCGACAGCGGTCACGACGACGGCGCTGGCACCCGCGTACGTACCATGAGTGGCGGCGGTAACGGCAGACGCGCCGATCAGGATGAGGCCCGCTATGACCAGCCTGATGATGTCACCCGGATGCCGGTAGCGAGCAGGCGGCAGCAGACGGCTCCCGCGCCTTGCGGTCGCCGCAGACCGTTCCAGCTGGATCTCGGGAGGCCTTGTCATATATCCCCCCTGGGCCCGGGGGCCAGGATGACACCGCGAGTTCCACTCAACCAGCACCGCAACTCGCACATGTGCAGAAGCGATGAAGACAGTGTGGAGATGGTATGGAGATCTTCGCGATTGCGATACTTCGCTCCACAACACCAGGTCATCTGCCAGAGCCGGAGCGGGAGCACGCGTGCTTGCCGCATAGCGGGCTGTCTCGTCTTTCCCGGGGTTGCATGGACCGAGCCGCGCCGGGTGCGGGCGCGGGGTGATCTGGCGGCGACCGGGCGGATGAACCACCGGGCCTGATAAAAAGAGGGGATGGCCATGACAAGGCCGGCGGCGGGAGCCCACGGCCACGGCGACAGAGAGAGTTCCTGCTGGTCCAGGGCTCGAGATCCAGGACCTCGCGGCGATCTTCACCCTGGCCGCGCGGCACGCCAGGAACAGGGCCGACCGACATCTTCGTCGCCCGGATCGGGCCGGGCTGAACAGCACCGATGACACAATAAGTGACTGCGGGGCCGATCCCGGCGTCATGCAGGATCTGCCACACCGTGGATGCTGCGATCGGGTGGCCGAGCTTGACGAGCTCGCTCGTCCCAGGTCTTCGTGTAATACCGCGCCGACGGCATCTGCCCGGCCGGCATGATCGTTCGTCAGGTTCCGGTGCTCAGGCACGTGCTGTGCCGAGCTGGTCCACGAGCATGGCCAGGCGCTGGTCGTAGAAGGCTGGGCGCAGCCTCCCGGCCGCGGAGAGTGTCGCCAGGCCGTGAAGACCGCTCCAGGCGACCTCGGTGAACGTCTCGGCGTCGCGGTCGCCAGCCAGCGGCGCCAGCGCCTCGCGTAGCTCGGTAAAGCCCGCATGCAGCGGACCTGGCGTGTCAGGTCCGGCGAACGTCAGATCGAGGCTGAGGGTGAACATGGCCTGGTAGAGGGCAGGGTTCGCCCGCGCGAACTCCAGGTAGGCGGTGGCGACCGCTCGCGGCTCGGCGCGGGGCGAGCCGGCCCTCTCGCGGGCGTCGTGCAGCACGGCGGCCAGCTCGCCGAACCCCTCGAGGGCCACCGCGCTCACGATGGCGTCTTTCCCCTCGAAGTGGCTGTAGAGGACCGGCTGGCTGTATTCGATGCAATCGGCCAGCCGGCGGGTGGTCACGGACTCCCAGCCTTCGGCCTCGGCCAGCTCGCGAGCGGCGTTGACGATGACCTGGCGCCGCTGGGCCCGCTCGCGCTCTTTGCGCTCCTGTCTGGTCATGCAGGCATCCTAGCATCGCTAGAATACCTAGCCAGTTGACAACTAATGCTAGAATATCTAGCATTGATAGGGGACGGGTCCCTGCCGGACAAGGATCCGCAAGCGCCTCGACCCGGCTCGCCCTCACGAGCAGGAGCCGCGGCGTGACACGACAACCACCGGACAGGCCCCCGCAGCGGCCGGGGCCTGACTTCCAAGGATCCAGAAGGAGAATCACCATGACTGCCAGCCAAACCGATGGACGCACGCTCGCTGCGCGTTACCTGAAGGGGCTGAACGACCACGACCCCGATGCCGTCGACGGCTTCGTGGCTGCCGACTACATCAACCACAACCCGTTCGTGGACAACGGACGTGAAGCCAACCGCGCCTTCTGGTCGAGCTTCTTCACCGCGTTCCCGGACATCGAAGCGACCATGGATGACCTGGTGGTGGCCGGAGACCGCGTCGTCGGGCGGTTCACCTACCAGGGCACTCACGCTGGCCCCTTCTACGGCGTGCCTGCGACGGGGAACGCGATCGAGATGCGTTCCATCGACATCTGGCGGACCGAGAACGGCGAGTTCGCGGAGCACTGGGACGAGCTCAACCTCCTCGAGCTCTTCCAGCAGATCGGCATGATTCCCGCGTTCGCCCTCGGAGACACCCAGAGCGCGACATGACAGCGCCCGGCGAGGTGCTCATCGTGATATCCGTGCTTGCCGCCGGGATCATCTACGGCACCGATGTCTTCTCGGCGATCGTCCTGCGTCCCGCCCTGGCCCGGGTGGACGACCGGACCCTGGTGTCCGCCATGGGCCGGGTGCACGACTTCGGGGACCGCAGGCTGCGCGTGCCAGGCATAGCGGGCATCGGCACCGCAATCGCGGGAACCGCGGTGGCCGCCTGGGCCGGGCACCTGGGCGCGGCGATCGCCGGAACCACCGCGGTGGCCGCCCTGGCCAGCTGGCTCATCATTTACGCCCGGATCAGCGCCCCCATCAACGCCCGGCTTACCGCCGCCTCCCAGAAAGGAGAACTCCCGCCTGATGCCCGGCTGCTCCAGCAACGATGGGACAGCGTCATCACCGCACGCTCCGGGCTGCAAATGCTGGCCATCCTCGCACTATGCACCGTGCTCATAACCTCCTGAGGGACCCATGCCGCCCAGGTACCTGCCCCTATCCCCGGCCCGCTGGCACGCAGAACGACAACGCCACCCCACGACGCAAGCGTGCTAAACCGGCGTTCCGGATGCCAGCGGGACATGTGATCCCCGGTGGCCGAACGGGCGAGGTGCATCAGACCGCGCTCGATGCGCGCCCGGTCCCAGCGGCTCCGGTCCTGGTCCTCGAGCGAGACGAACACGCCGTGCTCGTCGAGGCGGGCCGGCAGACGGGCGGCGTCGAAGCAGAACAAGGCTGCCATGGCGTGCACGTCCGGATGCGTCGTCGGCTTGGCGTCCAGCAACAGCTCGGTCAGACGCAGCGCGTCCTCGCACAGAAACCGGGCGTACCGGATCCTGCGGGTTGCTGCCGTGGTAGCCCTCGTTGAACAGCAGGTAGAGCGATCGCAGCACGGAATCCCGCCGGGTATCGACGTCAGGCAGGTCGTCCACGTCGGGCAACCGGCCCAGCTGACGCAGCCGGCCGCGACCCCGGTGCAGGCGCCGGTCGATGGTCTGGATGTCGGCCAGGAACGCCTGACTGATCTCTCTGGGCGACAGACCACACAGCCACCGCAGGATCAGGGTCACGTGCGTCTCGCGGTTCAGGCCGGGGTCGCAGACCGCGAACATCATCGCCAGCTGGCTGGCGCCCTCGGCGGCCGGGGCCAGCGCCGACTCGATCGTGTCGGTCAGCGCCGTCGTCGTCGCCAGCTCGGGCAGGAACGAGCGGTGGCGCTGTTCCCGGCGGATGATGTCGACCGCCCGGTTGTGGGCTGCCCGGATGATCCACGCCTTCGGGTCCCGCGGCAACCCGAAGCGCCAGGCGTGCATCGCGCTTACCAGCGCGTCGTGGACGACGTCCTCGGCGAGCGGGATGTTCGACGGGCCCAGGACCCGGGTCAGCGCGCTGACCAGGTGCGCGTACTCCCTCCGGAACAGGTCCTCGGCCAGCTCCGTCGATGCCGCCGCGGCGGCCCCTTCGTCCACGAGCCTCAGTCCTGAACCGGCCGCACCTCGACGGAGCCGCCGAACTCATATGTCGGGCACGTGCGCGCGACGTCGACGGCGTCTTCCAGTGAGGCAGCCTCGATGATCATGCTGCCGGTCACCAGGTCCTTCGACTCAGCGTAGGGGCCGTCGGTGACCACGCGCTCGTGACCCCGGACCGTGGCCCCCGGGTTGTCGAGCGCGGTTCCTGCGTTGCGCCGCCCCTGCCGGGCCAGCTCATCGGACCAGCGGTACCACTTCTCGACGTGGGCCTGAAGCTCCGACGGCGACAGGTCGTGCCGCGTGACAGCGCCCCCGCGAAAAGATCAGCATGAACTTGCTCCGCAGAGCACCTTCGTCGCTTCGAGCTTCCGGCGTCACGGTCTCCACCGTATCCGCCGGAGAAGCAACGGTGATTACTCCTACCTTGACCCGCAACCAGGTCCGGTTCACCGCCATCACCGTCACCGTGCCGATGCTCACCGAGCCGACCAGCACCCAGCGAGAAGCCTTCGACCTCATCGGCATCCCGATCCCGCTGACCCTGAAGTAGCCAGAACGCCGCCCGGCCAACTCGCCAGAACCCCCAGGGCGTCTGCAAAGTCCCTTCTTGTGTTACCGGTTGACCGGGCTGTCCATGTTTCCACTGGTTGCGGCGTTGCGTTAATGCATGGTGCCGGAGGCTGGGCCGGTTTGTCTCGCCGGTGTCTCGGCATGGTGTCAGGCGGGTGACGCGGGGAGGGCGGCGAGGCCGAGGAGCTGGAGGGGCAGGCGGTACGGATCGCGGCGGCTGGCGCGGAGCTGGGCGGCGATGCCCGGGACGCCGCGCAGGCGGAAGGCGCCGGTGACGGCGTTGCGGATGGCGGCGAAGGCCTGGTATGCGGCGGCGGCGCGGCTGCCGTCCTCCCCGAATGCGACATCGCGGACATAATGATGCATTTCTATGGCCCAGTGGCCGCGGAGGTAGGCGAGCAGGTCAGCGGCGCCGGCCTGGTCCGGCGGGAGGCTGGTGATGCCGAGGACGGCGACCGCGCCGAGCAGTTCCCCGTCCGTGCTGTAGCTGTACCGTTCGACGAGGAACACCTGCCGGACCTGCGGCCATTTCTTCAGGATCTGCTCCGTCGGCGGGAGGGTCTTGATGGTGCGGGCGTCGATGCGGCCGTGGCCGCGGTCGACGGTCCAGGCCTCTCCCGCGAAGGCCCTCCAGGGCAGCGCGTCCGCTGCGTCGAACAGTTTCTCCTGGTTATCGCCGATGGTGAAGATGAAGAAGGCGCCGGCGGCATCGATCTTCTTCGCGTGCTTGCGCTGCGTGTGCATCTGGTCTGCCGAGATGACGGCGTCCTTCAGGTCGTCGGCGGGGATCTTGTCCAGGAGGTCCCGGAAGACGGGGATCTCGTTGCTCTTCTTGCTGACGGGGAGCTGGGCGGCGGTGGTGCCGTCGTCCCAGATGCCGGACAGGAGCATCGGGGCGCGGCCGCCGCGGGCGGCGCCGCGCAGGGCCTTGCCGTCGACGCGCAGGTGCCCGCGTATGCCCGGGCGCAGGTCACGGGCGCGGGCGGCGGCCCATGCGCACAGCACGTCGTCGACCTGCTGCGCGTGGCGGGGGTCTCCCAGGACCCGGGAGAAGGTCGCGGCGTCCGGGCGGCGGGGCTGCCCGGACCCGTCGCGCGGGGCGCCGAGCCGGTGCAGGACCCGGGCTGGGGCCGACGCGGCCCACGCCGCGGCGCCCTCCGGGCTGTCGTCCCCGGCCGCGCCGGCCGCGACCGCGACCGCCGTCAGGTAATCCAGGGGGATCCGCCTGCCCCGGTGGTCCCGCTGGTCAGACATCGAGCGCAGGAACCCGCAGAACCGCGCCAGCCCGGCGTCATCCCAGGTAAGGGGGCCGTCGTCACCGGGAAGGACCATGGTGCCCTGGGCCTTGCGCTGTGCGCCGGGCACCGGGCCGGCCAGCGCCGCGGCCAGCGCGGCGCGTCCCTCCGCCGGCAGGTCCAGGGGAATCCGGGACGGCAGCGCCGGCTCAGCGGGCGCAGCGGGCAGGAAGTCCGGCACTTCGGGACGGTCCGGCATCACCGCCGGCAGTACTTCCGGGACCAGGGCACGGCGCATCACGGGCATGGCAGACTGAGGCAACGCGGGGTTCCTTCGCGGATCAGGTGATTTGTCGCAGAAGAACCAGTGTTCCCCGGGGAACCCCGCACCCCCGGGACAACACGCGCCGTTACCCAGACGCGCTAACGCCGTGACCGCAACGCGACACCAGGCCTGCCCGCCTGCCAGCGGTACACCAGTCGCCTGATGCTGACCAGCGGAAACCATTCACACCCTCAGGCAATAACGGACTTTGCAGGCGCCCTGCCAGAACCCCACGTCAAACTTCGCAGCAGAGACGAACGAACACGCCCAATAGAGAGCATTGTCCCTTCGCATAGTTATTCACCGTTCGGCATGATCATTCGTCGTCAGCCATCTTGTCGACCGCGCAAAAGGATGCGCTCCGCCATCGGCTTACATCCACATCTATGGACAGGCCGGGGTCGCCGATTCCGCATGGCTACTATACGGGCGGCTCGCCCGCGTAGGCGTGCGCAGACCATGCAGCTCGTTGCCGCCCTCAGCTTGGGTAAGCCTGCTTGATGCGCCGCGCGGGACGGGCAGTCTAGGGCTGGTCCGGGGTTTGCACGCCTCCTACGAACAGGACTTTAGCACCGCGGGAAGAGGCTAAAGTCCCTGGTGCGGGTCTGGCAGCGGGTTGGACTCTCCCGGCAGATGGAGTTAATCCCGGTAGGAGGCCATGATGGAAGCTGTCGCCGTGATACTCATTGGTGTCGGACTTGTCGCCCTTGTAGTTCTGGCGCTCATCTTTGTGGTGGGGGTGGCCTGGTTCATCATGCTTTCCTCCTGACCACGATTCCCAGGAGGCCGACTCATATTCACGAAGGAAATACTGATCAAGGCACTGGACACTGCGGCACGCCTTGACGATCTATCGCGCATCAGGGTCCCGGGGCTCGGCGGTTCGAAACAACCCTCTTCAACTAGTGATAATCACTAATAACCCCACCTGTCTCTGTAAGCCAGACGAAGACGGTGAGCAGAATTGGCGGATCTGGGTGGCCGGCAGGCCCGCGCCATCCTGGCCGGCAGGCCGGCGCATCTCGACCAGGGATCCACCGGGCTGCCGCCGGAGTTCGAGGCGCTGCGCTGGTTCCCGCTGCCCCCCGCCTGCCTGCAGGGCTGGCCGGCTCGCACTGCCGAGCCCGGCTGACGTTCCGCCACCGCCGGGTCCACCATCTGTGCTGTCCGGGCGTCCGTGCGGGTTATGAGCAAACCGAGCGTCGTCCCAGCCCGTTCAGCCTGTCACCGGACATCGCACCTGACCTCAGCCGAAGAGCCGTAGCGGCGTCTTTGCCGGTCTCACCGTGTACTGTCCCGCCTCATGCCGTATTGGTCGCAGTGACAGTCACGCGCCCGGCCAGCAGGATCGGGACCGGTCGCGCTTCCCGACGGTGGCCGCTCGGGCGGTGCTCCCTGTACCTATCCGCGCGCTATCTGCCGGTCTGTGGTAAGGGTCGGGGACAGGTGGCATCGTCACCGCCGGATCACGACGGCGGACTCCTTGGGAGGGCCGCGCGGATCCAGCCGGTCGGCTGCGAACAGGTTATGGAGTAGCTGAACCGCGACCGAGCCCTCTCCGACTGCAGACGCCACGCGCTTCGCCGAGCCGTGCCGGACATCGCCGGCCGCGAAAACCCCCGGCATGCTCGTCTCGAGCAGGAACGGACT
>Ga0335085_10014313_pt1 | contig 11587 bp, 9 predicted proteins | sample Lox_Sample_45_FD_206712 | JGI IMG/M metagenome (GOLD analysis project Ga0335085, IMG submission 206712) | Soil microbial communities from Loxahatchee National Wildlife Refuge, Florida, United States - Lox_Sample_4.5 | ecosystem: Environmental > Terrestrial > Soil > Wetlands | place: USA: Florida... | reverse complement strand
ATCCGATCTCATAAAATCTCTGTAGCATCTCCATCCCCGCCAATTGCCCCTTATCCAATAATCTGCCGTAAAGGTCCGCCAGATCGAAAGGCTCTCCTGCCGGTGCCAATTCCAGTGCCTTTGCAGAAAATGCGCCCAGCCCATAATCGATATAGTGCATGCGCGGCGTGCGTTTCGTCTTGCTGTAGGCGCGAATTGTCTTTCCGTCGAATTCCACGTTGCTGGTATCCCATTTTCCTTCATTTCGAAATACGGTCATCAACGCCAGCTCTCCCGACGTTCGAAACTCCTTGGCAACCGCGGCATAGTCGCACGCCAGATAAGAATCGCCGTACAGGACGAAGAACGAATCGTCTAGCAAGGGCAGCGCTTGTCTCACCGCCCCCGCCGTTCCCAACAATTTATCTCCGTCGAACGAATATTCCACCTCAACACCAAATCTCTCACCGCCGCCGATCTGCTCGCGTATCATTTCGCCCAAAAATCCCACGCACAGAACCACTCGGCGTATTCCGTTCGCCTGCAGCAATCGCAACTGATGCGCCACAAACGGCTCGCCGTTTACCTCCACCAAAGACTTCGGGATGCGCTCCGTCACTGGTCGCAGCCGCGTCGCCAATCCTCCCGCCAGCAATGCTACCGCCAGCACAAACCCTCCTACGAGTGCGCCATTACCGTGGTGCCGCCGAAATCGAACTGCAGTCGCACTTCCCGCAAACCGGCGCCGCGCATCGCACCACGCAGCCGCGTTTTATCTTCGGTGTACAACATCAAGAATCCCCCGCCACCCGCGCCAACCAACTTTCCTCCCAGCGCTCCGTTGGCGCACGCCAATTCGTACAGTTCGTCGATTGGTCCGCTGGTCATTCCTGGCGAACGCCGCTTCTTATGCTCCCAGTGCGTAGCCATCAAATCCGCGAATTTCCGCAGATTCCCAGCGCACAGCGCGTCGCGGCTCTCCTGCCCCAGTTTCTTTGTGAAATGCAGATTCTCCAGCATCGCGCCGGAGTTTTCCTTACTCTGCGTATCTTGGTGCCGCAAAATGTCCGATGCAGAACGCGAAGTGCCCGTGAAAAAGAGCAGAAGATTGTCTTCGAGATTCGCCAGTGTTTCCGGGGCAACATGCAATGGCTCCACTTTCACCGTATCATTTTCGGCAAATTCGAAGCACGTCACACCACCAAACGCGGCGATGTATTGATCCTGCTTCCCTACCGGCTCTTTCAGAACATTAATCTCGATATGACACGCCTGCTCCGCCAACTCTTGTGGCGACACGAATTTTCGATTTACTGCATACAGCGCGCTCAACAATGCCGTAGTAAAGCTTCCCGATGACCCCAAACCCGTGCCCGCAGGAATATCCGATAAGCTCACGATTTCCAGATATGGCCCGGTCACACCCGTCAATCGCATCGCCTCCCGGATGATGGGATGGCGGATTTCGTCAATCGTTTCCACTTCTTCCATCTTCGAATACTTCAGCCGGATCTGCGGCCAGAACGCTTCACTCACGGTAATGTACACATACCGGGTAATGGCCGCGGACAGCACGAATCCGCCATATTTGCGGTAGTACGACGGCAGATCGGTTCCCCCGCCACCCAGCGAGATCCGTAGTGGGCTGCGCACGATAATCACGAGCAGCCTGCCCCGGGCGCTCCGCCGATATCCAAGGTTGTGTCTTTCAGTCTCCGCACGCCCGCCTCACGTGACAGTTATTCCCATTCTTACCATTCGTCACGGCCCCAATTTCAGTGGAATGAAAGGTGTACGCTCTAGGATAACATGCGTCCCCCGAACGGGGCCACGCGCACAATCCGTCTACCTCAGAGAACAATACTGCCTTGGGCTCCGCTTTTTCTAAGCCCGCGCGGCGATTTGCTGCATGTTAGACTATTGGTTTGCGGCTCTGCACAAAATCGCGCTGGTAATCTCCCAACTCGAGGTCCGCTTTCGGAATGTTACGCCGTCCTGGACAACGCCCCCGGCTCACTCTGCTAATCCTCACGTTGCTCTGGATTTTTGTCTATGGTCCCGGCCTGTTCCGGCCTCCCCTCATGGACGACGCCGACGCTTCGCACGCCGATGCTGGGCGCGAAATCCTCACCCGCGCAGACTGGGTTACACTCCACGAAAACGGCATCCGTTACCTGGAAAAAGCGCCGCTTCCCTATTGGGGCATGGCCATCGCGTTCAGACTTTTCGGCGTGGCGGCCTGGACTGCGCGACTTGCTCTTCATCTTAGCGTTCTGGTTCTTGCGTGGTTCCTCTATCAATTCGGGCGTCGCTATATCTCCGCGCAGGCCGGTTTCTGGGCAGGCGTACTTTTCCTTGCCACCATTGGACCGTATCTTTTCACGCGCTTGCTGATCCCGGATGTCACCGTAGGACTGTGGATCGCCATCGCTCTGTACTTTTTCTGTGAAGGTTGGCAATCAGAGAAGCCCACGCTGTTTTCTTGCTGGGCGATTGCGGCGGTCATTGGTTTGAATGTTTTGACCAAAGGCCTGATCGGCTTCGTCTTTCCCTGTGCAATCATTTTTATTTTCCTCTTGCTGGTCCACGATCTTCGCCATCTTTTTAAGATGCATCTCGTCTCCAGTGCGCTGATTTTTCTATTAGTCGCAGCGCCCTGGCACATTCTCGCCGCTTTGCGGAATCCGCCCACGGGTCAAGCCAAGGGGTTTCTCTGGTTTTATTTTGTGAACGAGCATTTCCTGCGCTATCTCGGCAAACGCTATCCCGTCGATTACGGAACCGTTCCGCTTGTTCTTTTCTACGGACTTTTGCTTGTTTGGTTCCTCCCCTGGAGTTCTTTCCTCCCGCAAGCTCTGGCGCAAATCCGCTTGCGGTTGCCACGCATCGCCGGCGTTCGAAAATCCAGCGATGCGGTATTGCTCTTGTTGTTTTGCTGGTTCGCCGTGATCTTGCTCTTCTTCAGCTTCTCTACCCGCCAGGAATATTACGTCGCGCCTGCGCTCCCTGCGTTCGCGCTTCTGCTGGGCTATTGGCTCGCTCAGGAAGAAGAAGCTCCGATCGGCTCGGCGATCGCGCGCTCCGGGCGCACGTCCTCCGCGGTTCTGCTGGTCATTGGCTTGCTCATCGCGGTGGTTACTGGAATCTTCGCCGCCATTTCTCATCCCCCGCCTCCCGGCGTGGAACTCGTTGATCTTCTCAGTAAACACCCAGGCGATTACGTCCTCTCGTTAGGGCATTTTCTCGATCTCACCGGAGACGCGATGGGCTTGTTTCGCGGCCCATTGCTCGGCACCGCGATCGCCTTTTTCTTCGGAACCGGCTTGAACTGGATGCTTCGCCGCCGTAGCAAAACCACCGCCGCCAACTGGGCGCTCGTCGCGATGATGGTTCTGTTCATTGAGTGCGCTCACGTCGCGATGAGCGTGTTCTATCCTGTTCTGGGTTCTCAACCGCTTGCCACCGCTATCCAACGCACGCTGCGGCCTGGAGAGCAGATCATCTGCGATGGAGAGTACGCCGGAGCTTCTTCGGTGAACTTCTACACGGGCAAACAGATGTTGATCTATAAGGGCCGTATCAACGGCCTGTGGTTCGGTTCGCTGTTTCCCGATGCTCCGCCGATCTTCCTGGAAGATCCCCAGCTCACCGAATTGTGGACCGGCACTAATCGCATCTACTTTGTGACTGGAAAAGAAGACCGGAAGAAATTCCTGGCGAAACTGGGTCCGGTTTACGAGTTAGCGAAATCTGGCGGCAAGTACGTCCTAACCAATCGCCAGCCATAACGCAGTGTGTTGAACCTGCCCCAACGCCGCCGTTGTCAGTTCTTGCCGGTCAGCAGCACCAGGGTCACACCCACACACACCATAACCACGCCCATCCATCGCTTCACGGACACCTGCTCGTTCAGCAGATATTTGGCCCCAAACGTACCCACAACGTAGTTGAACGCCGAAGCAGGGATCACCACACTGAGCGGCGCCCACGACAGCAAAATAAGAAGTGAATAGAATGACGCGGCCAGCAACGGCACCGCAAACCACACCCAACTGTTTCTCACCGCCTTGCCGACGAATCGCAACAGCGCCATGGGCCGGAAACCCTCCGGCTCTCCCACTTGCTTCATACCATGAGTCATGGCGATTTCGCCGCCCGTGCTGCAGCAGATAAAGAACACCAGCATTAGACCCACTCTCATCATGACGTCGCAACCCTCGTCGGCGTGGTGCTCGGGTGCGTTTGGCCCACCAGCAGCACGCCAGTAACGATCAGCACCACTCCGATCCATCTTTGCGCATTCACGGCTTCGTGTAGGATCACCACTGCCAGCGTGGTCTGTACTGCATAGCCAAACGCCCCCGCGGGCATCACGTAGCTGTAATCCGCCCAACTGACCGCAGTCATGTAGCAGAACGTGAATCCGATCAGAAACAGAATCCCCAGCCAGATGGTGCCGTTATATATGGTCGACAGAAGTGCGTGCCAGATTCCGGGGGCCGAAATTTCCACCGCTCCGATCTGCAGCATCCCCCGCTTCAGCATCAGGTCGCCCAAGTTCGCACACACCACCATAAGCAAGACCATCAACAAGGTCTTGATTCTTAACCTGCGCTCGCGATTCATTTTTCCGGTTAATCGTTGCCGCTGGCGGACGATGTCCCAGACACCGCCACCATGGTCTTGGCAGCGTCTCCGCCGTTGCGTACCCACTTCATTCGTTCCGCACGCAGCTTCAGGAAGTCCGTGGCCTCGTGATACAAGCGCTTCCGCTCGTGATCGTCCCACAGCGCCTCTTTCACGATGCGCCAAACCACCTTGGGACGAAAATAATATTGGTCGTAAAAGCGCGTCACTCCCGCCATCATGTCCGCTTTCGAAAGATGAGGGAACTCGATGTGTGGCAACTGGTGACCGCTTTGATCCGCCAATGCTTCCACGCGCAAGAAACCTTCTTTGGACATTTGCTCGTGTAACTCGGTGCCGGGCATGGCGTGCGCCAGAGAAACCTGGATCGTCTCGCAATCCAGTTCTTTGGCAAAGTCGATGGTCTTGTTGATGGTTTCCTTGGTTTCTCCCGGCAAACCGATAATGAAGTCGCCGTGAACCTTGATGCCCACCTTCTTGCAATTCTTCATGAACTCGCGGGCCATCTCGACAGTAGCGCCCTTCTTGATGTTCTTCAAAATCTGCGCATCGCCCGATTCGAAGCCCACAATGAACAAACGTGCTCCGCCGTCAGCCATGGCTTTCAGTTCTTCATACTTGCTGTGGCAGCGCGCCGTGCAGGACCACTGGAACTTCAGCGGCTTGAATTTCTTGCTCATCTCGATGGCGCGATCCTTGCGGATATTAAACGTGTCGTCATCGAAGAAAATTTCTTTCATCTGCGGGAAATGCACCAGCGCCCGTTTCACTTCTTCCACGACATTGTCTACCGAGCGCACGCGCCACGCGTGTCCCGAAAGCGTCTGTGGCCACATGCAGAACGTGCACAGCGCAGGACAACCGCGCGAGGAATAGAACGAGATGAACGGATTCAGCAGAAACGGAACGTTGTAGCGCTCAATCTGAAGATCGCGCTTATACACATCTGACGCAAACGGCAGTGCATCGAGTTCTTCCGTGTGCAATTGCGGTCGAGGCGCGTTGTGGACAATCTTTCCATCCTTCTTGTAACTGGCTCCCAGAATCTGATCCAGCGCCTTGCCGTGGGCGTACTCCGTGACCGCGTGGTCGAATTCCCCGCGCACAATGAAATCGATGTCTTCGCTGGCATTCAGTGTTTCCTCTGGCCGGATATGCCCGTGCGGTCCAACGAAAGCCACTTTCAATGACGGGTTCGCTTCTTTGATCTTTCGCAACAGCTTTACATCGCTCTCGAAGCCTACCGTCGAAGTGAACAGCACCAGGAATTCATAATCTTTTGCGATTTCAACGGTTTGTTGCCAGTTGATTTTGTGCGGAGAAGCATCGAGGAGCCGGCTTCCCGGGATCATTCCTGCCGGATAGCTCAACCACACGGGAAACCAATACGATTCGATTTCGCGGGTTGCAGGCCACCGCGAACTCGCACCGCCGTCGAAGTTCTCAAAACTTGGCGGATTTAATAGCAATGTCTTCAAAACATCTGGCATTCTTCACCCTCAGCCCGATTTAATGTATTTCCCCCGATGGCCACACCGATACGCTTCCAAGTCGGTGGCCGGCTTGCGAACCCAATATGGCTAGATATTAGTTTACCGAACTTGGTTGCATCCCGGCACCCCTTTCTGCGAATGGGACGAAAGATGCACCGAAAGGCTAAATCCCGCATTCGGCGGCACTTGCCGAGCACACCGGAGGGCGCGTCGCGCCGACATCCCTGCCTACCCTGGCGGGCCTACTCCTCCAGGCTGTCCCTATACCTTGGCGTATTCTCTATTTACCCTGTGCCCGCAAGACCGCCTCAGTGGCCTCCGACAAAATCTCCCAGATCTTGCCGATCCACTCTTCATGCTCCGGTTTCATCAGCACCGACCGCAAACACGTGACCGTTGGGTCGCTCTCCGCCGGCCCGTTGCGTAACCCCAAAAACTCCGCGGGATGCTCAGTCACGGCCAGGTGCAGATTCCGCGCTGCGGCCGCTTCGAAGATCGCTCGACTCAGCAGCGACGTCGCGCGCAGACTATCGGCGCGGGGAGCAAAAATCACGATATCCAGCTCCGGCACAAATCCTGGTATGAATCGCTGATCGCTCGCGAGTCGCCGGTGAAACTCCAACGCCGCTTTCCTGCTCCGTTCCAGGCCACGCGCGAACTCACCTCCCTTTTGTAGCGGCAACAATTTCTGCGTGGCCCACAACGCCACCGCGGCCGCGCCGGGGCGCGAGCATTCCAGACTAATTTCCCCGAGATGCAATTCCTTCGAACTGAAATACGTGTAAGGCGAATCATGTTTGTACAGCCGTCCTACGCTCGCATCGCGGAACAATACGCAGCCGCAGCCATACGGCTGCAACCCGTGTTTGTGCGGGTCGATCACAATGGAGTCAGCGTCTCGCATTCGCTCGAACGCGTGCCGAGTTTCCTCAGCCAGATTCCCCGCCAACACGAAATAGCCTCCATACGCGGCGTCGCAGTGTACTCGAAATCCATACTGCTCGCGCAACGCAAGGATCTCGGGTAGTGGATCGACGGAACCCGTCGCGGTCGTCCCCATCGTAGCCACGACCGTTCCTACATCGCCTTTCTGCAGTCGTTCTCGAAGCGCATCCATATCCATACGAGCCCGGCAATCGCAACGGACGGACTCAAACGGAAGCTGCAGCACGCCGCTGATTCGATGATGCGTGTAATGCGCCTGTTCACTGGCCACAATCGTTTTCCCGGGACGCAACTGTCCCGCCACCCACAACCCCTCCAGGTTGGCCATGGTTCCGCCACCGGTCAGGTGGCCAACATACTCGTCCCACCCAAACATCAGTGCCAGCGCGCTGACGGCTTCTTTCTCCATCGCCGAAGAAGCGCGTCCGCCGTCCAGCGCATGATTGTTAGGATTGATCCACTGCGCCAAAGCGTACGCCAAACGCGCCACTGGGTGCGGTGGCTTCAACATCTGCCCGGCATAGAGAGGATGAAAATAAGGGTAATTGTCCTGCAACCGCTCGGCGACCGTCGCCAGCACTTCCGCTATCCGCAAGTCGTCAGGATTGCTGTTCGAAAGCTCCGGCAGCGCGGCAAACCCTGAATCCAGCTTCTCCAAAGCCTGCCGGAGAACGTTCAGGCTGTTCTTTTCGAGCATCGGCTATTCCAGTACTTTTTCCAGTTGTCCCGCGGTCCTCAATAGTTCCAATTGCGCCTGTTGTCGCCGAAAGTTCGCGTCCAGATAGGCCATCCACTTTTCGTTTTCGTCCAGCCGAGCTTTTTCGACGTTGCGCAGGTTGATCTTGCCCTCACCAAATTGTGTCTGCAGCATGGCCACATCCTGCTGCGCCAGTTGCAATTCCAGACGCGCCACTTCCTTCGCCGCGTCCATCTCCTGCACTTTCTTCGAACGTTGCCGCACTTCGGCGCTCACCTGCGTGCGCTTGTTGGCCAGGTTGAGCTTCGCCACATCCAGATCCGCTTGCGCCAATGCGATATTCGCCCGCGTTTTGGCGCTGAACAGCGGTACGTTCACGTTAATTCCCGCATTTAAATTGTTGTACATAAAATTATTGTAAATCTGGTTGTAGTTTTTGAAATTGTACTTGGCCAAAATGTCGTAGATCGTCACGAATTGCAGAGTCGGCCAATATCCCTTCTTCTCTCCGGCCAGTCGGAACTCCTTCGCTTTCACGTCCGATTCCGCAAACGCCAGGCTCGGACTCCCCTGCGAAGCCATCGCCACCAGGTTTGCTCCCTCTTGCTCCGCCGATCCCGGCAAGTCCTCCGGGGTCACGTCGATGGCCTGGTCCACGCCCAAACCCAGCTGGTCTCTCAGGTACACTTCGAGTTCGTCCTGTCGTCCCTCCAATTGCAAGATGCGTTGCACCACTTGGGCTTTCGTCAGTTGCGCCTTCGTCACTTCCGTAGGTAACTCGAATCCTTCGCTCTGTCGTTCTTGCGTGACATCCACAATCTTTTCCGCGCTTTCCTTTTCCGCACGCAGTAACTCCAGCGAATGCCTGACCTTTACCAGTTCCAGGTAAGACGTCGCCACTCGATCTACCACCGCGTTGCGCGTGTCCTCCAATAACAGCCGCTGGGCTTTCGCCTGTTCTTGCTGCTGTCTTGCCAGGCCGCGCAACGGCCCGTTGAACACCTCTTCTGTGTAGGTAATGCTGAATATCGATGGCGGGCGCCCTCCAGGAGTTTCCGGCAAACCATAGGTATAGCCCGCCCCGGAACCAGCGTACAAGTTCGGCAGAAATTCCGCGCGCGTCAGGTTTGCGGTGTTGTCCGCAACCCGTGTCTGGATCTTGGCCACCTGAATGTCTTTGCTGTTCTGCAGGGCCAGGTCAATGCTGCGCTTCAACGTTAGAACGATTCGCGTCGAGTCCGTTGCACTTTCGCTGGGACTCTGCGCCCACAACGTTGCACAGCTTCCCGCTACACACAACATGCCACATGCCACACGACGTTTCCACGCCATACGTCCCCTCCTGCTGTTGCACCGCCGATAATGCTATTCGTAGCGCAGCGAGTCCACCGGATCGAGCTTTGCCGCCTGATTCGCCGGCAACCATCCGAAAAACAATCCCGTCAGGCTGGACACCAGGAATGCCACAATCACGCTGGCCGTGGAAATCGGAACGCGCAGGTTTCCCGGCAACACTTGCTGCACCGCTACAGGAATCGCTAACCCCAGTAGAATGCCGATCACCGCTCCGCCGCCGCTTATCAAGAATGCCTCGATCAGGAACTGCGCCATGATTTCATTGCGTTGCGCGCCGATGGCTTTGCGCACGCCAATCTCTCGCGTGCGCTCTCGCACCGTTACCAGCATGATGTTCATGATCCCGATACCGCTGATCAACATCGCGATGCACGCAACCAGCAGCAGCACCACGGTCAGTGCGAAGGAAATCGTCTTCGCCGCTCCCAGAATGGCCGTCAGCGTTCGCACATCATAGGCGGCTTCTGCCGGGTGCCGGCTCCGCAGCAAGCGATCCATCTGCCGCTCTACCGAACCGACCTGGTCCGGCGACGACGCCTGCGCATATAGCGAGCTCAGAACTTCTTGTCCCTTGTAATATTTCATCAGCGGCAGCGGAATCAGCACGGAATCTTCCTGCATCTCGGATAATCCGTAGGTCGCCACCCGTTCCCGAAACACTCCGATCACCGTGAACGTCAATTCCTCCATCCGCAAAGGACGCCCAATCGGGTTCTCCACTCCGAACACTTTCAACGCGAGTTCCTTGGTGATCAAGCAGACCTTGCTTCGCGCCATCATATCTTCGGCATCGAAGAAGCGCCCACGCAATACCGCCAGCCGCCGGATTTGCTGGTACCCAAGCGTCACTCCAATCAACGCCACCGCTTTCGGCTGGCCGTTCACGATCACGGTCATGGGCATATCGGAAATGCCCGCGACATTCGTAACACCGGGAATCGTCTCCTTCACTGCCTCCATATCACCCAGCGTCAGTTGATGGCTCAACGGCTGCACCTTATCCGGCGTCTTCACCATCTCCGCCCAGATCAGGTTAGAGCCTACTGCTTCAATTTGCGAAATTACATACTTCTGGCTGGTTAGGGCGATCGTGACCACTAGCACGATAGACGCGCTGCCAATGATCACTCCAATGGACGTCAGGACCGCGCGCAGTTTGTTTGCGCGTAGGGCGTCCACCGCCACCGACAATGTTTCCTTTAATTGCATTTTGCTTGACCGCTCAGCGCGACGATTACTGACTGCCTAGTTGCTTCAGCGCGTCCTGGGCTTTCTTATATTTTGGATTCAATTTCAGCGCTTCCTGGTATTCGCTTCTCGCTCCGGCTGTGTTCTTTTGCGCGGCCTGCGATCTTCCCAGCCAGTAATGCACGTCCCAGGGATTTGGATAACTGGAGCGGAAAGGTCCGGCCGCCAGATATTCGTGCAGAAGCTTCTCCGCGTCGGCGTATTTCTCGCCTTTCAAAATACAGCCCACGCCTCGGTAATACATACCCCTCGGGTCTTTTGGCGCGAGTGCTTCCCCGGCGTTCGCAACCTCCAATAATTTGTCGCCTTGTCCGCGTTGCGAAAAATAGTCCCCAATGTCGTAGATGCGGTCGGCGGTCTTCGGTTTACTCTCCAGCGCCTTCGAATATTCCGCGTCCGCGGCGGCGTAATCTTTTTTTACCGCTTTGCAAACGCCTTCGCCAAAATGGCCCTCAGCCGCGTCCAAACTCGCCAGTTTTTGGATCAGCGCCTGCCCCTTGTCGACGCCGCCACCAACAATGGACGGGGCGGTACAATCGTATTCGATGAGGTCCTGTTGCGCGTCGTAATTTCGTTCGCTCAGCTGCACCGCGGTTTCGAATTCCCTTTGCGTCTTGCGTGCCCAGGAATACGCGCTGAATGCGGACGAATGATCTGCCTTGGCGCCATAAGCTTCGCCCAACCACTGGTGATACGTCGAGTTTTTCGGGTCAAGGGAAACTGCTCTTTCCGCGCTACTTACCGCGGCATCGTGCTGGTCCGATGCCAGGTAGGCCTTCGTGAGCAATAACTGAATCTCTCCGCTCGTTGGCTCTTTACTCGCCGCGCCCTTCAGGATTTCGATGGCCTTCAGGTTATCGCCTTTGTCGTACGCACTTCTCGCCGTCTCCAGAGATGCATCCTGCGCAAGGTTCAGCCCTTGCCAAATGAACAAGCACAGTAGCGCGACAAACAGCGTCTTATAGACCCGCATCCTTTTCGCCTTTGATATTCGAGGTATCCATGTTCACGACTTTGACGATCATGCCGTCCTTCAAATCCACATCGCCGGGCAATGCGACAACTTCGTCGCCTTGCAGCCCGCTAACCACCTCGAAACTGGTCGCGTTTGCGATGCCAACGCGAATCTCACGCTTTACTAATGTCGAGTTCCGCACGCCATTCTGCACCACGAACACGTACCGTTTTCCGTTCTCGGTCTCTACCGCTCCGCGTGGAACGG
>Ga0335085_10014312_pt1 | contig 11587 bp, 21 predicted proteins | sample Lox_Sample_45_FD_206712 | JGI IMG/M metagenome (GOLD analysis project Ga0335085, IMG submission 206712) | Soil microbial communities from Loxahatchee National Wildlife Refuge, Florida, United States - Lox_Sample_4.5 | ecosystem: Environmental > Terrestrial > Soil > Wetlands | place: USA... | reverse complement strand
CGCGACGGCTTGGCCGCGGCCTCCTCCTGGACCAGCTCGATGACCGCGAGCGGGGCGTTGTCGCCCTTCCGCGGGCCGATCTTGGTGATCCGGGTGTAGCCACCTTCCCGCTCCGCGAACTGCGGCCCGATCTCGGTGAACAGCGTGTGCACCACGCCCTTGTCGGTCACCACGGTGAGCACCTGGCGGCGCGCGTGCAGGTCACCCCGCTTGGCGAAGGTGATCAGCCGCTCGGCGTACGGCCGGAGCCGCCGCGCCTTGGCCTCGGTCGTGGTGATCTTGCCGTGCTCGAACAGGGCGGTGGCCAGGTTCGCCAGCAGGTGCCGCTGGTGAGCCGCGCTGCCACCCAGCCGCGCTCCCTTGGTGGGCGTGGGCATCGGAACGTTCTCCTAGGTTCGCTGGCCGGGCCGGAGCGGCCCGGCCAGTACTACTCAGATCAGTACTGCTCGGTCTCGACGTAGCTGTCGTCGTCGTCCGCGCCGTAGCTGTCCGCCGCGGTACCCGGGTCGAATCCGGGCGGCGAGTCCTTGAGCGCGAGACCCATGTCGACCAGCTTCTGCTTGACTTCCTCGATCGACTTGGCGCCGAAGTTGCGGATGTCCAGCAGGTCCTGCTCGCTGCGGGCGACCAGCTCGCCGACGGTGTGAATGCCCTCACGCTTGAGGCAGTTGTACGACCGGACGGTGAGGTTGAGCTCCTCGATGGGCAGGGCCAGGTCCGCGGCCAGCGCGGCATCCGTCGGCGACGGCCCGATGTCGATGCCCTCGGCCTCGACGTTCAGCTCGCGGGCCAGCCCGAACAGCTCGACCAGGGTCTTGCCCGCGCTGGCCACCGCGTCCCGTGGGCGCATGGACGGCTTGGTCTCGACATCCAGGATCAGCTTGTCGAAGTCGGTCCGCTGCTCGACACGGGTGGCCTCGACCTTGTAAGTGACCCGCATCACCGGGGAGTAGATGGAGTCGATCGGGATCCGGCCGATCTCCTGGCCCGGCTGCTTGTTCTGCGCCGCGGAGACGTAGCCGCGGCCGCGCTCGACCGTCAGCTCCATCTCCAGCTTGCCCTTGGCGTTCAGCGTGGCGATGTGCAGCGACGGGTTGTGCACCTCGACCCCGGCCGGCGGCGCGATGTCGGCCGCGGTGACCTCGCCGGGGCCCTGCTTGCGCAGGTACATGACCACCGGCTCGTCCTGCTCCGAGGAGACGACCAGTTCCTTCAGGTTGAGGATGATGTCGGTGACATCCTCCTGCACCCCGGGAACCGTGCTGAACTCGTGCAGCACACCCTCGATCCGGATGCTGGTGACAGCGGCGCCGGGAATCGAGGACAGCAGCGTGCGGCGGACCGAGTTCCCGATCGTGTAGCCGAAGCCAGGCTCCAGCGGCTCGATGACGAACCGGGACCGGAAGTCGCCGACCTGCTCTTCGGTCAGGGTCGGACGCTGGGCGATGAGCATTGGTACCCCTTTCCGCGACGCCCGCTATATGACGCCGCGATCTGCGCTGACAGCTCCCCGTACCAGGAGGAACCATCCCCCGCGCCTGGGCCGCCACCCCATGCGGCGGCCCAGGGCGAGCGTATTACTTCGAGTAGTACTCGACGATGAGCTGCTCCTGGACCTGGGTGTCGATCTGGGCCCGGGCCGGGAGCTGGTGGATCAGGATGCGCATCTTGTCCGGGATGACTTCCATCCAGGCCGGCGAGGGCCGCTCACCGGCCTCGGCGCGGGCCACCACCAGCGGGGTCAGCTCGACCGACTTCGGCCGCACCTCGATGATGTCGTTCTCGGTCACCCGGTAGGACGGAATGTCCACCTTCTTGCCGTTGACCAGGAAATGCCCATGCCGCACCAGCTGGCGGGCCATGTCCCGGCTCTTCGCGAAGCCGGCCCGGTAGACCACGTTGTCCAGGCGGCTCTCCAGGATCTGCAGCAGGTTCTCGCCGGTCATCCCGCGCTTGCGGGAGGCCTCCGCGTAGTACCCGCGGAACTGCCGCTCCAGGATGCCGTAGACCCGGCGGGCCTTCTGCTTCTCCCGGATCTGCAGCAGGTACTCGCTCTCCTTGGGCCGGTTGCGGCCGTGCTCACCCGGCGGGTAGGGCCGGATCTCGATCGGGCACTTGGGCGAATCGCACTTCGCGCCCTTCAGGAAGAGCTTCATCTTCTCGCGGCGGCACAGCTTGCAGTCCGCGCCCGTGTATCGCGCCATCTTCTGGTAACTCCCTCAGACCCGGCGCCGCTTGGGCGGGCGGCAGCCATTGTGCGGAACCGGAGTAACGTCCTGGATCGACCCGACTTCCAGGCCGGTCGCCTGCAGGGAGCGGATGGCGGTCTCCCGCCCGGAGCCCGGGCCCTTGACGAACACGTCGACCTTGCGCATGCCGTGCTCCATGGCCCGGCGGGCGGCCGCCTCGGCGGCCATCTGCGCGGCGAACGGGGTGGACTTACGCGATCCCTTGAACCCGACCTGGCCGGACGACGCCCAGGAAATGACGTTGCCCACCGGGTCGGTGATCGAGACGATGGTGTTGTTGAACGTGCTCCTGATGTGGGCGTGCCCGTGAGCGACGTTCTTCCGTTCTTTGCGGCGCACCTTCTTGGCGGTGGCCGTGCGGCTCCTTGGCGGCATTAGCTTCCTATTCGGTGAGGTCGTCGATCCGCTGCATCCGGTGCCGCGCTACGGCGCGGGCGCCCGGCACGGACTACTACTTCTTGCCGGCCTTCTTCTTGCCGGCCACGGTCTTCTTGCGGCCCTTGCGGGTGCGCGCGTTGGTCTGCGTCCGCTGGCCGTGCACCGGCAGCCCCCGGCGGTGCCGGATGCCCTGGTAGCAGCCAATCTCGATCTTGCGGCGGATGTCGGCCTGCACCTCGCGGCGCAGGTCACCTTCGACCTTGTAGGTGGCTTCGATCCAGTCCCTGAGCCGGACCAGCTCGTCGTCGGTGAGCTGGTGCACCCGGGTGTCCGCGTTGACCCCGGTGGCCTGGATGGTCTCCAGCGCGCGGGTGTGCCCGATTCCGTAGATGTAGGTGAGTGCGACCTCGAGCCGCTTTTCGCGGGGGAGGTCAACGCCAACGAGGCGTGCCATGGGCGGGCAGTTCTCCTTCTTCGTCGCGGAGGTTCGTCCGCACCCGCTCCCCTGCCCCTGCCCGGGTAGGGCCCCGGCCTCCACCGGGGGTGGCCCCGGGCCGGCCCTCAGGCCGGCCCCAGGCTGCGGATACGCCTTAGTTCAGGGCGTCAGCCCTGACGCTGCTTGTGCCGTGGGTCGGAGCAGATGACCATGACGCGGCCATGCCGCCTGATCACCCGGCACTTGCTGCAAATCTTCTTCACGCTGGGCTTGACCTTCATCGCAGCTTCCTCACTTGTACCGGTAGACAATCCGGCCGCGGCTCAGGTCGTATGGGCTCAGCTCCACGACAACCCGGTCATCCGGCAGGATGCGGATGTAGTGCATCCGCATCTTCCCGCTGATGTGGGCGAGAACCTTGTGCCCATTGTCTAGCTCCACCCGGAAGAAGGCATTGGGAAGTGATTCGACGATCCTGCCCTCGATCTCGATGGCGCCGTCCTTTTTGGGCATGTCCTCCGCGCTTTGCTGCTAGGCCCGCTGCGCTCGCCACTGGTGACGCGTGCAGGCAGGTGTTGTCTACTTCGTGGTCGTGGTACTTCGTACCTGCGAGGCAATGCTGAACCAGCACAAGGCAGCTCACAGGCCGGAGCAGAGTCTACGCGACCCTGCCTGACATTGCGAACCGGAGACCGGCCAGGAAAATTCCCAGCCTTCTTAACGGCTAGTGCCGGGCGGCCGCCGTCAGCTGGACCGGCGGCTCCACGGCAGCTGTCCGTAGCCGGGCCAGTTGCGGCGCATGGTCGCGTCGGGCAGCTCGTAGAGGTCGATAGCGGGCAGATCGGCCAGTAGTTCGTCCAGCTGGCCCAGGGTCTTGGCGGCGTAGGCGGCGTCCAGCCGCTCGTGGAACTCCTCGGCCGTCAGCCGGCCCGCGGCCAGGTGCTCACGCAGCAGCGCCACGGTCCGGTCCCGGTCCGCGTCGGAGCAGCGGAGCTTCGGGTCGCTGGGCATCCGCATTCACTCCTTCGGCCGGCCCTGTCTCCACGGTACCTGGGCCGGGCGGTCAGCGGATGAACCGGCGCAGCGCGCTGAGCGCCCGCTCGGTGATCTCCTCCACCGGGCCGGTGGCGTCGATGCCGAGCAGGATGCCCTCGTCGGCGTAGAACGCGATCAGCGGCGCGGTCTGCTCCTGGTAGACCACGAGCCGGTGCCGGATGGTCTCCTCCCGGTCATCGTCCCGCTGGAACAGCTCGCCGCCGCAGTCGTCGCAGATCTCGCCGCGCGCGGGCGGGTCGAACAGCACATGCCAGATCCGCCCGCAGCGGCGGCAGGTCCGCCGGCCGGACAGCCGCCGCACCACCTCGTCGTCGTCCACCACCAGTTCCAGCACCACGTCCAGCCGGGAGTCCCAGGCGGACAGCAGCTTCTTGAGCGTCTCGGCCTGCGGCACGTTGCGCGGGAAGCCGTCCAGCAGGAACCCGGACTGGGCGTCGTCCTCCTGCAGCCGGTCGGTGACCATGGCGATGGTCACCTCGTCAGGCACCAGGTCACCACGCCCCATGAAGGCCTGCGCGCGGCGGCCGAGCGCGGTGCCCTGGCTGACGTTGCTGCGGAAGATGTCACCTGTCGAGATCTTCGGGATGGACAGGTGCGACGCTATGAACTGGGCCTGTGTCCCCTTGCCCGCACCGGGGGGCCCGACGAGGACGACGCGCACTATCGCAGGAAGCCCTCATAGTTACGCTGCTGCAGCTGGCTCTCGATCTGCTTCACGGTGTCCAGACCCACCCCCACTGCGATCAGGATGCTGGTCCCGCCGAACGGGAACTGCGTGCCCACGCCGAGCAGCCCGAACGCGACCATCGGGATGAGCGCGATCAGGCCCAGGTACAGCGACCCGGGCGCGGTGAGCCGGGTGAGCACGTAGTTCAGGTACTGGGCGGTGGGCCGCCCAGGGCGGATACCGGGGATGAAGCCGCCGTACTTCTTCATGTTGTCCGCCACCTCCGTCGGGTTGAAGGTGATGGATACGTAGAAGTAGGTGAAGAAGACGATCAGGATGAAGAACAGGCCCATGTACAGGGCGGAGTCGCCGGTCACCCCGTTGCCGAGGTAGTTGTCGATGAAGTTGACCCAGCCCGAGGGATGGTTCTTGTTGCCGAACAGCCCGGCCGCCAGGATCGGGATGTACAGCAGCGACGACGCGAAGATGACCGGGATGACGCCCGCCTGGTTCACCTTGAGCGGGATGTAGGTGGACGTGCCGCCGTACATCTTCCGGCCCACCATGCGCTTGGCGTACTGCACCGGGATCCGGCGCTGAGCCTGCTCCATGAACACCACGAAGGCCACGATGGCCACCGCGACCAGGGCCACCACGGCCAGCACGATGATGTGCTTGGAGTTGTACACGTCCACCATGTAGCCCGCCATCTGGGAGATGACGGTGGTGAAGATGAGCACGGACATGCCGTTGCCGACGCCGCGGTCGGTGATCAGCTCACCCAGCCACATGATCACCGCGGTGCCCGCCGTCATGGTGATCACCATGGTGGTGATGGTGAACACCGACGGGTGCGGGATCAGCGGCTCGGTGCAGCCGGAGAACAGGTTGCCCGACCGGGTGTAGGCGACGATGCCGGTGGACTGCAGGATGGCCAGCCCGACGGTCAGGTACCGGGTGTACTGGGTGATCTTCGCCTGGCCGGCCTGGCCCTCCTGGCGCAGCGTCTCCAGCCGCGGGATGACCACGGCCAGCAACTGCAGGATGATGCTGGCCGTGATGTAGGGCATAATGCCCAGGGCGAACACCGACAGCCGGAGCAATGCGCCACCACTGAACAAGTTGACCAGCTGGTACACGCCCGCCGCGCTGCTCTTGCTCTCCAGGCCGGTGCAGAACTGCACCGCCTTCTCGGAGATGCCGGGGGTGGGTATCGCGGCCCCCAGCCGGAACACAGCCAGGATTCCGAGCGTGAACAGCAGCTTTTTGCGCAGGTCAGGCGTCCGGAAGGCCCGGAGGAACGCGGTCAGCATGCGCCGTCCTCAAGTAGATCGGTCAACGGGGTCGGGCCGTGCCTGCCCAGGGGGTGGCGCCGGCCGCCGGTGCGCCGCAGTGTAACGCGTCCGCAGCACTGTAACAGCCCCCTGCGCAGAGTGACGATGCCCGTGATGGCGAACACTGTGCGCTGGCCGCTGATCGACGCTGTGTCGACCAGCACCGTGCAGCGTGCACCGCGCCGGCCGGCCGGGAAACCCGCCCGGCCGACCCGCGCATCACAGCTCAGTGACCGTCCCTCCGGCCGCGGTGATCTTCTCCCGGGCGGAGGCCGAGAAGGCGTGTGCGGTCACCCGCAGCGCCGCCCCCGCGTCGCCCTGGCCCAGCACCTTGACCAGCTGGCCGGGCCGGACCGCGCCCTTGGCCACCAGGTCCTCCGGGGTCACGTCGCCACCCTGCGGGTAAAGCTCGGCGAGCCGGCCGGTGTTGATCACCTGGTAGGTGGTCTTGAACCGGGCGTTGGAGAAGCCCCTCAGCTTGGGCACGCGGCGCTGCAGCGGCATCTGGCCGCCCTCGAAGCCGATGTGCACCTGCCCACGGGCCTTGGTCCCCTTGGTGCCGCGGCCCGCGGTCTTGCCCTTGGACGCCTCACCGCGGCCGACCCGGGTGCGCTCGGTGCGCGACCCCGGCGCCGGGCGCAGGTGGTGGATCCTCAGCATGTCAGTCGACCTCCTCGACGGTGACGAGGTGCCGCACCGCGTTGATCATGCCGCGGAACTCGGGCCGGTCGTCCTTGACGACCGAGTGACCGATCCGCTTCAGCCCCAATGAACGCAACGAAGCACGCTGCGCCTTGGTGCCCCCGATCTCCGACCGGGTCTGGGTTACCTTCAGCTGTGCCATCACCCTGCTCCGCTCAGCTGTTGCCGGACGCGGCGCCGGCGCTGGCCGCTGCCGCGCGGGCGCGCAGCATGGCCGCCGGGGCCACATCCTCGATCGGGAGCCCGCGCCGGGCGGCGATCTCCTCGGGCCGCTTGAGGCTCTTCAGCGCCGCCACCGTCGCGTGCACGACGTTGATCGGGTTGGACGAGCCGAGCGAACGGGACAGCACGTCGTGCACGCCCGCGCACTCCAGCACGGCCCGCACCGGGCCGCCGGCGATGACGCCGGTCCCCGGGCTGGCCGGCTTGAGCAGCACCACGCCCGCGGACTCCTCGCCCTGCACGGTGTGCGGGATCGTGCCCGCGATCCGCGGGACACGGAAGAACGCCTTCTTGGCCGCCTCGACGCCCTTGGCGATGGCCGCGGGCACCTCCTTGGCCTTGCCGTAGCCCACGCCCACCATGCCGTTGCCATCGCCCACGATGACCAGCGCGGTGAAGCTGAACCGCCGGCCACCCTGGACCACCTTGGCCACCCGGTTGATGGTGACTACCCGCTCCAGGTAGGCCGTGCCCTTGTCGGCGGCACCGCCGCGGCGGTCGTCACGGCGGTCACGCCGCTCGCCGCCGCCGCCACGCCGCGGTCCTCCTGCCATCAGATGTTCCTTCTCTCGTGTGTCTCAGCGCGCACCGGACCCGGGGTCGCTCGCCGGAGCTGAATCGCGCTCACAGGTTCAGGCCCGCTTCGCGGGCCGCGTCGGCCAGGGCGGCGATCCGCCCGTGGTACGCCCAGCCCGCCCGGTCGAACACGGCCGCATCGACGCCGGCCGCGCTGGCCCGCTCGGCGAGCAGCTTGCCCACCTGGCGCGCCTTGGCCGTCTTGTCCCCGTCGTCCGCGCGGAGCGCCTCTTCCAGGGTAGATGCGGATGCGACCGTCCGGCCCGTGCCGTCGTCGATCAGCTGGACCATCGTGTGCCGTGCCGACCGGTTGACGATCAGCCGCGGCCGCTCGGCGCTGCCCAGCACCTTCTTGCGCACCCGCAGGTGCCGCCGGTTGCGCGCGGCCGTGCGGCCGCGGGCCCTGGTCTTCGTGCCAGCCATCGGTTACTTCCCAGCCTTCCCGACCTTGCGCCGGATCTGCTCGCCCTGGTAGCGGATGCCCTTGCCCTTGTACGGGTCGGGCTTGCGCAGCTTGCGTATGTTGGCCGCGACCTCACCCACCAGCTGCTTGTCGATGCCCTCGACAACCAGCCGGGTGGGGGTCTCGACCCGGAACGTGATGCCAGCCGGCGGGGTCACCGTGACCGGGTGGCTGAAGCCCAGCTGGAACTCCAGGTTCGAGCCCCGGGCCTGGACCCGGTAGCCGACCCCGACGATCTCCAGCGTCTTGCTGTAGCCCTGGGTGACCCCGGTGACCATGTTCTGCACCAGGGTGCGGGACAGGCCGTGCAGCGCCCGTACCTTGCCCTCGTCGTTGGGCCGGGTCACCTTCAGCGTGCTGTCCTCGCGGGAGATCTCGATCGGCGCGGTGAGCTCCAGCGCCAGGCTGCCCTTAGGCCCCTTGACGCTGACGGCCCGGCCGTCGATGGCGACGTCGACGCCGCTGGGGATCTCCACCGGGAGTCGTCCGATTCGTGACATCGCGATCTCCTACCAGACGTAGGCGAGGACTTCCCCGCCCACGCCGCGCTTGTTCGCCTGCTTGTCGGTCATCAGGCCGTTCGAGGTGGAGATGATGGCGACGCCGAGGCCGCCGAGCACCCGGGGCAGGTTGTCCTTCTTCGCGTACACCCGCAGACCGGGCTTGGACACCCGCTTGATGCCCGCGATCGAGCGCTCCCGGGTCGGCCCGAACTTGAGCGACAGCACGAGGCTCTTGCCCACCTCGGCGTCTTCCACCGTGTAGCCGGCTATGTAGCCCTCCTGCTTGAGGATCTCCGCGATCCGGACCTTGATCGTGGAGCTGGGCATGCCCACGGTGTCGTGGTACGCCGAGTTGGCATTACGCAGACGGGTCAGCATGTCTGCGATCGGGTCGGTCATCGTCATGGCCTGGTGGCCCTCCTCGCCGTGGTTTCCCCACTGGGACCTGCGGCGTGGTCGGTGGGCGCGGGCTACTCCGCACCCAGGTTGGACTGCAGCTGGTACTGGCCGTTCGGCTTACCAGCTTGATTTCGTGATGCCCGGCAGCTCACCGCGGTGGGCCATCGAGCGGAAGCAGATCCGGCAGAGGCCGAACCTGCGGTAGACGGCGCGCGGCCGGCCGCAACGCGAGCACCGGGTGTACCCACGCACCTTGAACTTGGGCGTCCGCTTCGCCTTGACGACTAGCGCCTTCTTCGCCACTGCTCAGTTCTCCTTGAACGGGAAGCCGAGCCGCCGCAGCAATGAGCGGCCCTCTTCGTCGGTCGTCGCGGTGGTCACCACGGTCACATCCATGCCGCGCTGCCGGTCCACCTGGTCCGCGTCGATCTCATGGAACATCAGCTGCTCGTTCAGACCGAACGTGTAGTTGCCCCGGCCGTCGAACTGCCGGTCGGACAGCCCGCGGAAGTCGCGGATGCGGGGCAGGGCCAGCGACAGCAGCCGGTCCAGGAACTCCCACATCCGGTCGCCGCGCAGCGTCACGTGCGCCCCGATCGGCATGCCCTCGCGCAGCTTGAACTGGGCGATCGACTTCCGGGCCCGCGCCACCGCGGGCTTCTGCCCGGTGATCAGCGTCAGGTCCCGGATGGCCCCCTCGATCAGCTTCGAGTCCCGGGCCGCCTCGCCCACGCCCATGTTCACCACGATCTTGGTCACCGTGGGGATCTTCATCACGTTGGCGTAGCTGAACTCTTCGCGCAGGGCCGGCGCGATCTCCTGCCGGTAGCGCTCCTTGAGCCGCGGCGTGGGGTACTGCTGCCGGGCTGGTGCCTGCTCAGTCGTGGTCGTCATCAGAAGTCCTTACCGCCCGCACGGGAGATCCGCACCTTGGTGCCGTCTTCCTCGTAGCGGAACCCGGCCCGGGCCGGCTTCTTGGTGTCCGGGTCGATCAGCTGCACGTTGCTCACGTGGATCGGGGCTTCGGTGTTCACGATGCCGCCGGTCTTGGCGCCACGCTGCCCCTGGTAGTCCACCTTCTTGTTCTTGCGGACCATGTTGACGCCCTGGACCAGGACCCGCTGCCGCTCCGGGTCGGCCAGGATGACCGTGCCCTCACGGCCCACGTCCTTGCCCGCGATGACGACCACGTGGTCGCCCTTCTTGATCTTCATACGGGCCGGCTTCGCCGTCCCGGTCTTCTTGGCCATCGCAGCCTTCCTGCTGGACGCGGACGCCATCACAGCACCTCCGGCGCCAGCGAGATGATCCGCATGAACCGCTTCTCGCGCAGCTCGCGGCCGACCGGGCCGAAGATGCGGGTACCGCGTGGGTCCCCGCCGTCCCGGATCAGCACGGCGGCGTTCTCGTCGAACTTGATGTATGAGCCGTCACCGCGGCGGCGCTCCTTGCGGGTGCGCACCACGACGGCCTTGACGACATCGCCCTTCTTCACCCCGGCACCGGGCAGGGCATCCTTCACTGTTGCCACGATGACATCACCGATGCCCGCGTATCGCCGGCCAGAGCCGCCGAGCACGCGGATACACAAGATCTCCTTGGCTCCGGTGTTGTCGGCGACCTTAAGCCGCGACTCCTGCTGGATCACGTCAACTCCTGCTTCCTGACGCCCGGGGTCTCGCGGGGCCCGCGCCCCGCGGGTGGTTGTTACTTGGCCTTCTCCAGGATCTCCGCGACGCGCCAGCGCTTCGTCGCGGACAGCGGCCTGGTTTCCATCAGCCGCACCCGGTCGCCGACGCCGCACGAGTTCTCGCCGTCATGGGCGATGTACCTCTTGGTGCGCCGGATGATCTTGCCGTACTTGGGGTGCTTGACCCGGTCCTCGACCTCGACCACCACGGTCTTGTCCATCTTGTCGCTGACCACGTAGCCCTCGCGGACCTTGCGGTAGCCGCGGACCAGGCCCGCCTCCTGCTGCACGTCACTCACTCTCTTCCGCCTCCTGCACCAGGGTCACGATGCCGAGCTCGCGTTCCCGCTTCACGGTGTAGATGCGGGCGATCTCCTTCTTCACGGCGCGCAGCCGCCCGTGGCTTTCCAGCTGCCCGGTCGCGGCCTGGAACCGCAGGTTGAACAGCTCGGTCTTGGCCTCGGCCAGCTTGCTGTCGAGTTCTTCCTCGGAGGAGTTCCGGAGGTCAGCGGCGGCCAGTCCAGCCATCACGCCTCACCAACTTCGCGCTTCACGAACTTGCATTTCATTGGCAGCTTGTGCATGGCCCGGCGGAGGGCCTCACGGGCCACCGGCTCGGCCACCCCGGACAGCTCGAACATCACCCGGCCGGGCTTGACGTTGGCGACCCACCACTCCGGTGAGCCCTTGCCGGAACCCATCCGGGTCTCGGCCGGCTTCTTGGTCAGCGGGCGGTCCGGGTAGATCGTGATCCACACCTTGCCGCCACGGCGGATGTGCCGGGTCATGGCGATACGGGCGGCCTCGATCTGCCGGTTGGTCACGTACGAGGCCTCAAGGGCCTGGATGCCGTACTCACCGAAAGCCACCCGGGTGCCGCCCTTAGCCTGCCCGTGCCGGTCCGGCCGGTGC
>Ga0335085_10014311_pt1 | contig 11587 bp, 8 predicted proteins | sample Lox_Sample_45_FD_206712 | JGI IMG/M metagenome (GOLD analysis project Ga0335085, IMG submission 206712) | Soil microbial communities from Loxahatchee National Wildlife Refuge, Florida, United States - Lox_Sample_4.5 | ecosystem: Environmental > Terrestrial > Soil > Wetlands | place: USA: Florida... | reverse complement strand
GCGAAGACCGCGTCGGCCGGGGGCAGGTCTTTGAACGCCTCGGGGGCGCGGCCGTGCTGTACCTGGACGCGGGCTTGGTGCGCGGCGGCGTTGCGTTTGATCCGCTCGCACTGGGCCTGGTCGGCTTCGATGGCGACGACGTGGGCGCCGAAGCGGGCGCATTCGATGGCCACCGAACCCGAGCCGGCGCCGACGTCCCATACGGTTAGGCCCGGCCCCGGACCGAGGCGGGCCAGCACGAGCGCGCGGACCTCGGCCTTGGTGATCATCGAGTCGCGGTGGGCGAAGGCGTCCTCGGGGAGCGCCCAGCCGGGCGGGGCGCCAGGGTGGCCGGCCAGCCAGCGAGGTCCGTTCGGCCGCGCATCCGGCGGCTGCTCATCCGGCGGCTGCTCATCCGGCGGCTGCTCGTCGAGGCTGATGAGGATGTTGGGGTCGGCGGGGTCGGCGGGGTCGGCGGCCGGGTCGAAGGCGGCGACGCGTTCCTGTGACGATCCGAGGGACTCGGCGATGTACACCTGCTTGCCCGCGGTTCGGAGCGCGGTGCCGAGGTCGCGTGCCGTTCCTGGGGCGGTGAGGATGGCGGCTTTGGGGTGGGCCAGGGCGGCGGCGAGAGCCTTTCTTGGGTCGCGTCCGTGGGCCGAGAGGACCAGGGCGTCGTCCCAGTCCAGGCCCAGGCGGGCGAACGCGAGGGCGACGGACGAGACGGCCGGGATGACGACGGGCGTGATGCCGCGGGCGCGCAGCGCGCGGACGATGCCGAAGAAGCCGGGGTCGCCGGAGGCTAGGACGACCACGGGGCCTGGACTCTGGCTGATCGCCCCGAGGGCTTCCCTGAGGTGCTTGAGCTCTATGCGCTGCGCGGTTTCGGGGATGGGGGCGGTTTCGAGGTGCCTTCGGGCGCCGATGACGGTCTTCGCCTGGCCCAGGGCCTTCGCGGCGTCGGTGCTGAAGTGGCGGCCGTCGCAGCCGATGACGGTGACGTTCACGCGGCTGCCTCCGCGATCTTCTGCTGGCCGGTGAAGTCGACCATGATGACGCGGACCTGCGGGGGTGTCCTGGTGGTGGCGGCCTCGGCGGCGAAGCGGCTGAGGACGCGGGCGGCGCGGGCGCACAACTCGCGGCCGGCGGCGGGGAGCAGGCCGGCTTCGTCCCATAGCTCGGCGGCGTGCCTGGCGGTGTTGGCGCTGGCGACGCTTTCGGCCAGGTCCTGCGCGCCGCCCGCGGCCAGGGTGATGGCGCTGAGCAGGCCGAGGTCGACCTTGGAACGCGTGTAGTGGGTCATCAGGATCCCGCTGGCCAGCTTGGTGAGCTTGCCGGCCATGCCGGCGAAGACGACGGTGGTTACGCCGTGCTCAGCCGCCTTGCGCAGCGCCGCGCCGGTGAAGTCGCCGACCTCCACGAAGCACACCGGCGGCAGGTGCGGCAGCAGCGCCATGGCGCCCTTCTCGGTGCGGCCGCCGGTGCACAGCACCACCGTGTCCTCGCCCTGCGCGGCCAGGACCGAGATGGCCTGCTCCACGCTGGCCCGCCAGGACGCGGTGGAGAACGGCCGGACGATGCCGGTGGTGCCCAGGATCGAGATCCCGCCGAGGATGCCGAGCCTGGCGTTGGTGGTCTTGCGGGCCATCCGCTCCCCGTCGGGGACGGAGATGGTTACTTCCAGGCCGTTGTGGGCAAGGTCGATGACCTCGCCGACGGCCTGGGTGATCATCTTTCGCGGGACGGGGTTGATGGCGGGGGCGCCGGGCTCGAGTCCCAGGCCTGGTTTGGTGACCACGCCCACGCCGACGCCGCCCTGCAGGTCGATGCCCGGTTGCTGGCGCCAGCGGACGGTGGCGGTCAGCCGGGCGCCGTGGGTGACGTCGGGGTCGTCGCCGGCGTCCTTGACCACGACGGCTTCGGCCTTGCTGTTATCAGTGATCGTGCATTCGTCGACCGGGAAGCTGACGCGTCTGCCGTCCGGCAGGGCGACGTCGACGGTCTGCTGGGGTGCTCCGGTTCTGAGCGCGGTGGCCGCCGCCTTGGCGGCGGCGGAGGCGCAGGTGCCGGTGGTCCAGCCGGTGCGCAGCGCCTGCTGCCTGACCTTCGCCGTCCGCGGCAGGTCGGGTTCCCTGAGCTCCGGATCGTCGGTCACTGCTTGTTCCTGAGCTGCTTCCTGGCCTCGGGGTCGGCCTTGCGGTACCCGTGGAAGTGGCCCGGGTGGTACAGGTGGGAGCGGCTGCCGCCCGCGGCCAGGCCGGGGCCGACCAGGACCAGCGTGTGCTTCCAGAGCTTGCGTTCCTTGATGGTTCTGGCCAGGTCGTCCAGGGTGGTCATGACGATCAGCTCGTCCGGCCAGGTGACCTGGTAGGCGACCACGCACGGGGTCTGCGGCGGGTAGCCGCCTTCTCGCAGCTCCTCCTGGAGCTGGCCGGACCTGGCGGCCGACAGGAACAGCGCCATCGTGGTGCCGTGCCGGGCGAACTCTCTTACCTGCTCTCGCGGGGGCATCGGGGTCTTGCCGCCGCCCAGCCGGGTCAGGATCACTGACTGGCTCACTTCGGGAATGGTGAGCTCGCGTTGTATGGCGGCGGCTACCGCGGTGAAGCTGGAGACGCCCGGCACGATCTCGGTGTCCAGGCCGAGTTCGTGGCACCGTTCCAGCTGTTCGGCGATGGCGCCCCACAGCGAGGGGTCGCCGGAGTGGACGCGGGCGACGGTCAGCTTGTCGCGGGCGGCTCGCTCGTAGTAGGGCAGGATTTGCTCCATGGGGAGCTGGGCGGAGTCGACGATCTCGGCGGCGGGTTTCGCGTGCGCCACCACGATGCGGTGGTCGACCAGGCTCGACGCCCAGATGACGATGTCGGCTTCGTTGATGGCGCGGGCGCCGCGCTCGGTGATGAGGTCGGGGGCGCCGGGGCCGGCCCCCACGAACACCACACGTCCCGTGCGGCTCTTCTCTTGCGTGCGGGGCCCTGGTTCCGCTTTCTGGGCCCCAGCGGCAACGACATCGATGCCACTTTGATGTCGTCCCAGCGACATCGATGCCACATCGATGTCGCTGGGACGAGGGCGCTGGGCGGCGGGGGTGAGGGCGGCGCCGGTGGCTGCGGGGCGGGTGGCGGGGACGATCAGGGTGGCTAGGTACGGGAGGGACTCGTCCGCGGTCAGGACGTGCTCGGCGGGGGCGATGAGCTCGCCGTCCAGGCCGAGGCGGGCGCCGATGACGGCACCGTCCAGGCGGCCGGTTTTTTGCAGGAGGCCGCGCAACTGGCCGGGCGTGGGGCTGGCGGCGGCGCCGATCTTGTAGCCGACCACGGTCCCGCCCTGGGCCAGCGCCTGGTCCAGGGCGCCGGGGCCGCCGTTGAGCGGGACGAGCGTGACGGGTTCGGTGCCCTCGGCCAGCGCGAGGCCGGCCCGGGAGGCCAGGTCCTGCATGGCGGTGATGCCCGCGACCGTCTCCACCGTCACCTCGGGCACCAGGGTCCTGACGGTCTGGGCCAGGTAGCTGAACGTGGAGTAGAGGCCGGGGTCGCCGAGGGTGCCGAAGGCGACCGCGGTCGCGCCTTTGGCGAACTCCTCGGCAACCGTGGTCGCGGCCGCGTGCCAGGCGGCGGCCCGGCGCGGCGTGACGCCGCCGGTGTCGTTCAGCGCGAACTCAAGCCGCCTGATCCGGTCGGCGGCGACGTACGCGCGGATGATCGTCTCGGCCCGGCCCTGCTGGCCTCCGGGGGGACTACCGCCCTGGGACCCCCCGCCGGGCTCGCGCGTGGCGAGCACGGGGACCAGGACCACGTCGGCCTCGCGGAGGACGCGGACGGCCTTGACCGTGACCAGTTCCGGGTCGCCGGGGCCGACGCCGACTCCTATCAGGCGCTTCATCGGGCGGGCGTTTTCTGTGCAGGCACTGTCGGGGCAGGCACTGTCGGGGCAGGCACTGTCGGGGCAGGCGCTGTCGCGCAGGCGGCCGTGAACCGGGCCGCGGCGGCCGGGTGGCCGGCCCAGTGGGTGTGCAGGTAGGAGGCTACGACGTTCCTGTTTACGTGTCCCTCACGGATTCCGGTGGTGAACCGCCAGGCGGGCTGGCGGCCGGCGGGCGGATCGGTCGCGGTGCGGTGGAACTCGTGGCCGTGGACCACGTCGCCCGCCTGGGCCAGCACGGAATCGGACGCGGCGACGGCGCGGCGGTAGCCGAGGGTCAGCTTCGGCGTCATCGCCGCCCGCACGTCGAGGACCCCGCACATGGGCTGGCCGTCCAGGGTGCGGGCCAGGTAGAGCAGCCCGGCGCACTCGGCGGCGACCGGCGCGCCCCGGCCGGCCAGCGCGGCGACCCGCGCGCGGAGCCGTTCGTTGGCGGACAGGGCGGCCGCGTGGACCTCGGGGAAGCCGCCGCCGAGGATCAGCCCGTCCGTCCCCGCGGGCAGGTCCTCGTCCGTCAGGGGGTCGAAGGGGGCGACCAGGGCCCCGGCCGCCCCGAGCAGTTCGGCCTGCTCGGTGTAGCCGAACGTGAAGGCGGCGCCGGCGGCGACGGCGATCGTGGGCGGCTGGGTGCTCCCCGGGCCAGGCGGCTCCGGGGGCGCCCAGGGCGGGACGGTCAGCGCGGGCGCCCGCTGGGCCAGGGCGAGCAGGGCACCGAGGTCGCAGTGGGCGGCGATCAGGTCGCCCATGGCGGCGATGGCCTGGCGGGCGGTCGCGTCGCGTTCGGCCGCGGGGATCAGGCCGAGGTGCCTGGACGGCGTGACGATGTCCCCGGTCCGCCTGATCGCGCCGAAGACCGGGATCTGGGTGGCGGCGAGGGCGTCCCGCAGCAGCCGTTCGTGCCGGTCCGACGCGACCCGGTTCAGGATCACGCCGGCCACCGGGGTGCGCGGGTCGAAGCCCGCGAAGCCGCACGCCAGCGCGGCGACCGAACGCCCGGCCCGGGCCGCGTCCACCACCAGCACCACGGGCGCGGCGAGCAGCCGGGCCACATGCGCGGTGGAGCCGAAACCGGCCTCGAAGCCGTGCTCCGGGTCGACGCCGTCGAACAGGCCCATGACGCCCTCGACGACGGCGATGTCCGCCCCGGCCGCGCCGTGGAGGAACAGCGGCGCGATCAGGTCCTCGCCGCACAGGAACGGGTCCAGGTTCCGCGGCGGGCGGCCGGTGGCCAGCGCGTGGTAGCCGGGGTCGATGTAGTCCGGGCCGACCTTGTGCCCGGAGACCGCGAGGCCCCGGGCGCGTAGCGCCGCCATCAGCCCGCAGGCCACGGTGGTCTTGCCGCAGCCGGACGCCGGGGCGGCGATGACCAGGCGCGGGATAGCTACCACTCGATGCCCTTCTGCCCCTTCTGGCCGGTGTCCATCGGGTGCTTGACCTTGGTCATCTCGGTCACCAGGTCGGCCGCCGCGGTGAGCCTTGGGTCCGCATCCCGGCCGGTGATCACGACGTGCTGCTGGCCGGGCCGGGCTTGGAGGACGCTGGTCACCTCGTCGACGTCCACCCAGCCCCACTTCATCGGGTAGGTGAACTCGTCGAGCACGTACAGGCGGTACGTCTGCGCGGCCAGGTCGCGCTTGATCTGGGCCCAGCCCTCGGCGGCCTGCTGGGCATGGTCGTCGGTGTCGCCGCGCTGGATCCAGGACCAGCCCTCCCCCATCTTGTGCCAGCTCACCGCGCCGCCCTGGCCGGTCTCGCCGAGCACCCGCAGCGCCCGTTCCTCGCCGACCCGCCACTTGGCCGACTTGACGAACTGGAAGACCCCGATCGGCCAGCCCTGGTTCCAGGCCCGCAGGGCCAGGCCGAAGGCGGCGGTGGACTTCCCCTTGCCTGGTCCGGTGTGCACGATGACCAGCGCGCGGTTGCGGCGCTGGCGGGTGGTCAGGCCGTCGTCAGGGACGTGCTCCGGGGTTCCCTGCGGCATCAGGCGGCCCTCCCGCGGGTCAGCTGGCGGGCCATGGCGGCGAGCCCGGCGCCTGCCCCGAGCTCGTCGAGGCGGTAGCAGGGAGCATGGAGCATGACGGCGAGCCGGTCCGACAGGCCGAGCCTGATGACCGACGATTCGCAGTCCACTACTACGCAGGCCGTCCCGGCTCTGGTGAGCAGGGCGGCGGCGCGGGCCAGGTCGGCGTCGCTGCCGCTGGTCGCGCGGCCGTCGGTGACCACTAGGAGCAGGGCCCGGCGGCGGGGATCGCGCAGGCGTTCGGTGGCCAGGACGCGCGCGGACTGGGCCAGGCCCGCCGCGAGCGGGGTCCGGCCGCCGGTGGCCAGGCTGGTCAGGCGGCGGGCGGCCGCCTCCACCGAGGAGGTGGGCGGGAGCGCGACCTCGGCGCCGGTGCCGCGGAACGTGACCAGGCCCACCTTGTCGCGACGCTGGTAGGCGTCGAGGAGCAGGGACAGGACCGCGCCCTTGACCGCGCGCATGCGCTGCCTGGCCGCCATCGACCCGCTGGCGTCCACCGCGAACAGGATCAGGTTCCCCTCCCGGCCCTCCCGCACCGCCTCACGCAGGTCACCAGGCCCCACCACCACCCTCCGCCCAGCGGCGGGTAGGGCAATGGGGGGCGCCCCGGAGCCGCGAAGAGCGGCGGTGCGGACGGTGGCGGGGAGGTGGAGAGCGAACGGGCGGCTGTGCGGGACACGGGCGCCGACGGTGCGGCCGAACGGGCCGCGGGCGGCCGAACGGCGGCCGGGCGCGCCCTCGCCGACGCCGGGCACGGTCAGCAGCCGGGCCCGGAAGGGGGCCGTCGGGGACACTGGCGCGCCCGGCGGGGACTGCGTGCCCAGCGGAGCCTGCGTGCCAGGGCTTGGCGCTTGCGATGGCGGGACGGCGCTGCTCTCCGCGTGTTCCGGGAGGCCGCAGGGACCACCGGGGCCCCGTGGGTCGTCGTCGGGATCCTCGGGGCCATGGTCGGGATCCTCAGGGTCACGGGTCTCGGGGTCACGGGCCTCGGGGTCACGGGCCTCGGGGTCACCGGCTGCCGGCTCCTGGGCAGCGGCTTTGCGCAGGGCGTCGTCGAGGGCCTGCTCGTCGAGGCCGGGAGCGTCGAAGGGATCACGGCGGCGGCGGTGCGGCAGGGCCAGCCGGGCCGCGGTGCGGATGTCTTCCTCGGTCACCTCGTAGCGGCCGGCCCAGGCGGCCAGCGCGATCGCGGTCCGCGCGGTGACCAGGTCGGCTCGCATCCCGTCCACGCCGAACGCGCCGCACACCGAGCAGATCTGGCGGAGCGCGGCGTCCGGCAGGCTGACCTGCGGCAGCCGGCCGCGGGCGGCGGCGACCTGGCTGGCCAGCGCGGCGGTCTCGGCGGAGAAGCGGGTGACGAAACCCGCGGGGTCGGCCTCGAAGGCCAGCCGGCGGCGTACCACCTCGGCGCGTTCGGCCGGGTCCTGGCTGGCCGTCGCCTGCACGGTCAGGCCGAACCGGTCGAGCAACTGCGGGCGCAGCTCGCCCTCCTCGGGGTTCATGGTGCCGACCAACAGGAACCGCGAGGCATGGCGGACCGAGACGCCCTCGCGCTCCACGTAGTTGACGCCCAGCGCGGCCGCATCGAGCAGCAGGTCGACCAGGTGGTCGTGGAGCAGGTTGACCTCGTCGACGTAGAGCACCCCGCGGTGCGCCGCGGCCAGCAGGCCGGGCTGGAAGGCGGTGGTGCCCGCGGTCAGCACGCGCTCGATGTCGAGCGAGCCGGCCAGCCGGTCCTCGGTGGCCCCCACCGGTAGCTCGGCCAGGGTGACCGGGCGTTCCCGTGACCCACTGCCGTCGTTGGACCCGTCATGGGTGCCGTCGTGGGGTCCTGCCGGGCAGCCGGGGTCGGGCGCGGCGGGGTCGCAGGAGTACGGGCAGCCGGAGACCACCCGTACCGGCGGCAGCAACGCGGCCAGGCCGCGCACCATGGTCGACTTCGCGGTGCCCTTCTCCCCGCGGACCAGGACGCCGCCGATGGCCGGGGACACCGCGTTGAGCAGCAGCGCCAGCTTCAGGTCGGCCATCCCGACGATGCCCGCGAACGGATACGCCCTGTCCGCCGGATTAGCGCTGCCGGTCGTCGCCATACAGCTAGTCCTTCCCGGGTTTCCTCGCCCGAAGTGGAGCGCTCAGCGGCAGCCGGAGTCTCTGGCTTCCGGGTCAAGACCTCGCAGGTCACCCCCGGTCACAGTTGCGGGACAGCCCCGGCCTCACACCGGTGTTCCTCCGCGTTGCTACCTCAGGACAGCATGGCACACCGCACCGGGACGACGGGGGGTGGTGCGGGCCGGCCCCGCCTTAACAGCCGGGTACACTGGCCCCGGTTCGCCCACGGTGCGTACGTTGCCAGCCGTTCGGCAGGAAACTTTCAGCTGGCCCAGGTAGCGTGAACGCTCGTAATACCGGTAGAACCGGGTGGCGAATCATGCCGCCTGCGAGCAGGCGGCCACCGTCAATGCCGTCGGGCCTCTCCTGCCGCCGGCCTGGCGGCTCGGCTCGAGAACGACACGTTACTCAATATTTTCTATGACGCTGAACGGAGCACGCATGGCGAATCGTTCCCGTGTACTGGTGACCGGCGGCGCCGGCTTCATCGGCCGACGGGTGGTCCGCGCCTTGCTCACCGAAGGGCACGAGGTGACCGTCGCGGACCTGCGCGCCTTCCCTGACCCGGAGGTCCGCACCCTGGTCGGCGACCTGTGCGACCCTGACGTGGCCACGCGGGCCGTCGAGCCGGGCACTGATGTGGTCATCCACCTGGCCGCCGTCACCTCGGTGCTGGCCTCGGTGCAGGACCCGGTGGCCACCCACTTGCTGAACGTCGACGCCACTGCCCGGCTGCTCGAACTGTGCCGGGAGAACGAGGTGGGCACCTTCCTGCTGGCGTCGACCAACGCGGTCGTGGGCGGCGGCAGCGCCCCCGGCGAGGTGATCACCGAGCGGACCGTGCTCCGTCCCCTCACCCCGTACGGCGCGACCAAGGCCGCGGGCGAGATGCTGCTCGGCAGCTACGCCAACTGCTACGGCATCACCGGGGCGGCGCTGCGGTTCTCCAACGTCTACGGGCCGGGCATGTCCGAGAAGGACAGCTTCATCCCCCGGCTGATGCGCGCGGCCAGGGACGGCGAGGGCGTCCAGGTCCGCGGCGACGGCAGCATGCTCCGTGACGTCGTGCACGTGGACGACGTGGTCCAGGGCATCTCCGCCGCCTGGCGCGGGCAGCACAACGGCCCGCTGATCCTCGGCTCGGGGCAGTCGGTGACGGTGAACGAGATGGTGACGACGGCCCGCAAGGTGACCGGCGCGCCGATCCCGGCCGAGAACGTGCCGGTCGGCAGCGGCGAGATGCCGGCGGTGGTACTGGACATCTCCGCGGCGAAGGCGCTCGGCTACCGGCCCGCCTTCGACCTGGAGACCGGCATGGCGACAGTATGGCCTGACTTCGCGCCGGAAGGAGCGACCGCGTGATCTACCGCAATCCAGAGGACCAGGTGGTGGACGACGCCGCCATCAAGGTGTTCATCGACGCCTACGGCGAGCGCGCCACTCACCTCCCGCCCGTCGCGATCGTGATCGCCGCCTACAACGAGGCGGGTGCCATCGGCCCGGTCATCGAGGCGCTGCCCGCCGAGATCTGCGGGCTGGCCACGGCGGTGATCGTGGTCGCCGACGGCTGCGCCGACGACACCGCGGCCGAGGCCGCCGCGGCCGGCGCCCTGGTCTGCGACGTGCCGGTCAACCGCGGCCAGGGCGCGGCGCTGCGGCTCGGTTACCGGCTGGCCCGCGAGGGCACCGCCGCCTACATCGTGACCACCGACGCGGACGGCCAGTACAACCCGGCCGAGATGGCGACCGTGCTGGCACCGGTGGTGGCCGGCGAGGCCGACTTCGCCACCGGCTCCCGGCGACTCGGCAGCCAGGAGACCAAGGACATGATCCGGCGCACCGGCGTCCTGTTCTTCGCCGGCACGATCAGCCTGCTGACCGGGCAGCGGATCAGCGACACCACGTTCGGCCTGCGGGCGATGCGGGCCGAGGTCACCGGCGCGGTCGAGCTATCCCAGCCGCAGTACCAGGCGTCCGAGCTGCTCATCGGCGTCATCACCCACGGCTACAAGGTGACCGAGGTGCCCGCGACCATCCACCGGCGGCGGGTGGGTGAGAGCAAGAAGGGCCAGAACCCCCTGTACAAGCTGCACATCCCGGGGGTGAATAACTTCTTCTACGGGATGCGCTTCGCGCGGGTGGCCTACGGCACCTGGTGGCGGGAGCGCCAGCGGATCAGGCGCTCGGGACCTCAGCGGTCTTCGGGATCCTCGGCCTCGATCTCAACCTCAGGCTCCGGCGTCCGGGCGAACACCTCGGGGCCCGGGTCGGTCGAGGCGAGCGCCTCCTCGGCGGCGCCGGGGGCGGGCAGCCCGGCCGACGCCGCGAAGAGGACGTAGTGGAAGAACAGGAACCGCAGCACGAACGTGCCGAGGTTGGCCACGCCGTACACGGCGTCCAGGTAGAGCACGCGCTCGACGCCGTGCAGGTGCATCCAGCCCGCGGAGTGGTAGCCGAACTTGTTCGCCAGGGTGAGGATGGCTACCACCATCGCGGAGACGATCCAGAACGGCAGGGTCTCCTTCAGCAGGCTCGGGCGGCCCTTCCGCTTCCACGCCCAGCGGCTGAGGATGTAGCTGATCAGGGCGCCGGAGAACCAGGCGATCAGGGTGGCCCAGGTGGCGCTCAGGCCCAGCGGCCCGGCGTCGATCGTGAACACGATCTCGGTCGTGGCGAACGCGGCGATGGCCGCGACCGCGAACCGGCCGAAGCGAATGCCCAGCTTGCTGCGCGCCTTCCGGGTGATCGTGTCACTGATCCGATTGGTTACCAGGGCCATTGGTGTCCTAGGTTAGCTAGCCGACCATGAACAGCACTCTGAGCACGTTACCGTCAACGCGCGGTACCCCGCACAGCGGCGGCGAAAAGTCAGGCCGATCACATTCGGATAACAGAGAGGCAGGACCGGAGCATGAGGATCATGGTGCTGGGCGGCGACGGGTACCTGGGGTGGCCCACGGCGCTGCACTTGTCGCAGGCCGGTCATGAGGTGGCGGTGGCCGACAACTTCGTCCGCAGGCACTACGACGACGAGCTCGGGGTCGAGTCGCTGGTGCCGATCGAGCCGCTGCGGACCCGGATCGCGGCCTGGCGGGAGCTGACCGGCAAGCAGATCGGCATGTACGTCGGGGACCTGACCGACGCGATGTTCACGTACCACATCGTCGAGGACTTCAGGCCCGAGGCGGTCGTGCACTACGCCGAGCAGCGGGCCGCGCCGTACTCCATGATCGACCGCAGGCACGCGGTCTACACCCAGCAGAACAACGTGGTGGGCACGCTCAACCTGCTGTACGCCATCGCGGAGATCAACCCGGACATCCACCTGGTCAAGCTGGGCACGATGGGCGTCTACGGCACGCCCAACATCGACATCGAGGAAGGCTGGCTCGACCTCGAGCACAACGGCCGTCTCGACCGGGTGCTGTTCCCCAAGCGGCCGGGCTCGTTCTACCACCTGTCCAAGGTGCACGACAGCTACAACATGGAGTTCGCCTGCCGGATCTGGGACCTGCGGGCCACCGACCTGAACCAGGGCGTGGTCTACGGCCAGGCCAC
>Ga0335085_10014308_pt1 | contig 11588 bp, 18 predicted proteins | sample Lox_Sample_45_FD_206712 | JGI IMG/M metagenome (GOLD analysis project Ga0335085, IMG submission 206712) | Soil microbial communities from Loxahatchee National Wildlife Refuge, Florida, United States - Lox_Sample_4.5 | ecosystem: Environmental > Terrestrial > Soil > Wetlands | place: USA... | reverse complement strand
GCACGCCTGCTGGTTCGGGGCGGCGCTGCCGCTGCGGGTCGAGGTTTTGCGGCGAAGCCGCAGGAGACCGCCAGCACCTTGAACCCCGTGTCACAAATCTTGTGGAACCGAACGGCGTCGGGTTAGTTAAGTGCGTTAGGGGATCCAACGAGGAGGAATCCATGCCGAAGCTATTGGCCGCCCTGAGTTTGGCCGCGGGCATCGGGCTTGTTTGCAGTCAGAGCGCCGGTGCCTTCCCGGGGAACGCCGCAGGCGTCAACAACGCCGCAACCGCCACTTCGCAGCTGCAGCACGCACAATATTCCGAGCGTCCCACCCGCCACGGCATTGTGAAATGCTACCGGCTTTTGCTCGTCGGTCCATATCAGTGCCACTACTATCCGCGGCCGTCGTGAGGACCTGAAACCTGAGGGGCCAATCGCATTGCCGGCAAGCGATTGCGTCCTGACTAACTAGCTAGTTAGTGTCCTCGACGTCGGTTTCCGGCCGATCGTCGCCGCGGGCTATTTCAGAGTGCCACTTGCCCTTCTCGTCCTCGTATTCGATCGCTTCGGTTCGGCCGGGCGCGCGTTGTTCGGCGGCAACGCGCCGCGCGGCTTCGAGCGCTTCCGCGTGCGTGGGGAAACTCTCCGAAAACACGCCGTTGACGGTGTAGGCCCAGCCGTCGTCGTGGCGCACGACCTTATAAGTGAAGTGGGTCATCGTTGTGCTGCCGCCATTTCACCCCAATGGGCGTCGATCCGCCCGTCGCCGTCATTAGCAAATCGGCACCACGAGATGAAGTACCGGCCGGCGCCGGCATGGAACGGAGGTTGGCGCCGGTCGTTGTCCGAACAAGCTCCCGGAAGCTATGCCGAACCAACGCGACATCGATCGCAGAAACGACGCCAAGTTCCTCACGCCGCCGTTGCTGATGGCAGCGCTCTTGGCGTGCGGGATTCTGCTCTATGCCTATACCGGCCACGCATCGGCCATGCCCGGCTACGGCTCGATTTGAGCGAACGCTCAATCGAGCCGGTCGCGGCCGGCTGCGCCGGTTTTTTAGTTATTTCCAGCCGGCTTCCTTGTCACAAGCCTTGCGCTCCGCAACGTGCGTCTTCTCCCACTGAGTGATCGACTGGGTCTCGTTTTCGCTCATCTTGTTGTTCATGCACGTGCAGTATTTCAGTACCACGGCGGCGGGCGCGTCGCCTTTATTGTCGCTGACGCATTGATTGATCCATTTGACATCGTCGGCGGTGGTTGCGCCGGCATTTGCCCAGGTAAGGGCGCAACCCGCCGCAATCAGCAGGGGCGCTATCAGACGCATTTCATTCCTCCTCGCTGTCGACCGCTCGGATGAGCGGCGATTTGCCACAGTGAGGCAAACACTCTTGGGTGACAAGCCCAATTCACGCCCAAGACGGTCGATTGACAAGACGGCCGATTGACAACCGTCATTCATGCCCGCTCGACCGGGGCGGCAGCAGCCTGACGCGGCGAAATGGACCTGCAGGTTTTCGGCGCGCACATCGGCGAAAAACCGGTTTGACATTTCATGTTGCCGCCCTTTGCCTTTTTGCTGGAAGCGGCCCGGCGACGCCGTGCAGGGCGCAACTCGTCGTCGTCCGCGGCAAAGGGTTCACGCCTCTTCGCCGCGACCGTTCAGGCCATTGCGCCAAACGCATGGCACGAATGCCAGGAACGCGCGCAAACCGTGCCGCGTTTTTCATCGCCGGGCGGCGGCGGCTGTTGCTATAGAGGCACCATGACGCGACGCACGCCCGACACCCGCACCGCGGCCGAGAAGGCCTTCAAGGCGGTCACTACCAAGCCTGCGGAAGGACTGCCGAAGGCGCCGCCTTCCTTGCCCGGCGTGAAGGAGACGGTGTCGCTGCGGATCGACCGCGACGTGCTTGAGTTCTTTCAGGAGGAAGGTCCGGGCTGGCAGGACCGCATCAACGCGGCGCTGCGCAAGGCAGCGGGGAAATAGCCTGCGCGCGCATCCGTCACCGCATCAACGCGGCGCTGCGCAAGGCAGCGGGAAAATAGCCTGCGCGCGCATCCGTCATTGCAACATCGTTGCATACCTCCGCGAAACACGCGCGGATGTGCGGCGCGATGACCATCGCAGGCGAGCATGATCGCGGTCGACAACGTCGAGGAGGAAAGCCAATGGCAGATGCCGCGCCAAACTATCGATGGGACCATATCCACCTGCGCAGCCCCGATCCGGAGGCGACTGCGGCCTGGTTTGAGCGCATGCTTGGCGCGCAGGTGATCCGCAGCATGCAGCAGGGCCAACCGCGCATCGATCTCAAGCTCGGCGGTGCCGATATTTTCATCTTGCCGGTCGGGCCCGACGATAAGGTCAATCCGCCGCCGCTAACGCCCTATCAGGGGCTCGACCATTTCGGGCTGCACGTGAACGGCATCGACGCGGTGGCGGGGGCGCTCGAGGCGAAGGGCGCGGAATTCACCATGACGCCGCGCACCATCCGCCCCGGCATCCGCGTCTGCTTCCTGCGCGGACCGCAAGGCATCTCGATCGAACTTCTGGAGCGGGACGACAAGTACAGGTAGGCGGCAAACCCCGCAGCCCGCAGCGAGCGCCGGTCACGTCCGTCCGGACCACGCGGCCGCCTGGCGGCCATTGCCACGATGTTAAGACAGGATCAAACTTTCGCCTGATACTGGCTGTTCAACTGCGCCAGGCGAGGCGATTGCCGGGTCGATTCGACGCAACGACTGACCTGGACGGTCGGATCGGACGCCTGTTGGGGAATCTGCGTGTCGGCCTTGGGCTCTTTCTTCTCCCGCTTCGCGGTGAAGTTCGTCGAGGTCATCGGCGCCGGCATCGCCACCGCGGTCACCGGCTACCTTCTCGCCCACTTCGGCGGCTATTTGAGCGGGTATTGGCCGTTGCCGGCAGCGGTGCCCGCCGCCATTCAGGCGTCACCGACCACCAGCCAAGTGTCCAACGGCCCAGTGGCCAAAACCCAAGCATCCCAAACCCAAGCATCCAAAACCCAAACATCCAACAGCCAAGCATCCAACAGCCAAGCACCCAACAGCCAAGCGCCCAACAGCGAGCCTGCCCCGAGCCAGCTCGTCCGGCCGGCGCGGCCCGTCTCCGCCGCAACCAAGATGCCGCCGTCCGGGTCGGCGGCGGAGGCAGCCGCGCCCACTGCCGCTCCGGCGCGGACGACAGCGAAGGCCGCCGCGGCGACCTCGCGCCCGCGTCCTGCCGCCGAGGCTAACGTTACCGGGAGCAGCCCGCGTGCGGCCGAAAACGACATGGAATCGGTCGAAGCCAAGGTGCGCGCCGCGCTCGCCAGCGTCGATGCCGGCCGGACCGCGCCCGCGCATCAAACCGATAGTCCGCCCCCGCCTGTGGCCATGCATCCTCCAGCGCTCGAGGCCCCGCACCAGGAGGACGTAACGCCAAGCACGCCGGGCATTGGGGCTGAACTGCAGCCGGCGGCCCGTCCTGCCACTGTCAATCCCGTCGCCGCCACTCCAGCCGCAACCAACGCTGCGGCTGCGACCGCGCGCGCCGGCGACCTTGCGCCGCCGACCGGACCGCAGGTCCCGGCCGAACCGGCGGCGCTGCCGTCGGTCGAGATCAAATCGCGGCCGGTGGCTGCCGTCGACCCGGCCGCTCCGCCACCGGCGGCGAAGGACGGCGACAAGAGCCTCCTGTCCGCGATCACGCATATTCCCGACTTCTTGCGCGGTGACAGCCGCGCCGCCGACGGCGATGCGCCGCGGCCGCCGCTGCCGGTCGGCAATTGAGGCAATCGCCCTAGCGGCCGACCGGGATCGTGTCGGCGGCGCCGTCCGCGCCCATGAAGACGACGAGGATGCGCACCGGCGCGGCGCCGCTATCGACGCCGAAATGTGGAACGTCCATCGCCTCCATCAGCGCGTCGCCCTTCCGGTAGGTGCGCTTGCCGCGGTCGCCGTAATCGACGGTGATCTCGCCGTCGAGAATGTAGGCGAACATCGGCACCCCGTGCTTGTGCGCAACGGTGCGCACGCCCGGCGCCAGCGTGACGATCGAGGCCGTGACATGGGCGTGGCCGCTCGCCGGATAGTGCAACACCTCGCCCGCGATGGTGGTGCCGGTCGACAGAAGCGGAGCCACCACGGGACCCTCGCCCTCGGCGGCGGGGAGTTTTGCCGGCGCCAGCGCGATGGCGCCGCTGCAGACGAAGGCCAGGAGACGATACGGCATGGCTGTTGTCTCTGCTGCTTGATGACGGGATCGTGGCGCTCACCGCGCGGATGGTACCGGGCGCAATCCAGGCTACACTCGCCGTGCTCGCAAGCCTGAACAGCCCTGATCTGGACGGCCCATGCACGAGGACCGCTTTGTACCGCCGCCCGGCGCCTTCACGCGCCGCGTGCCGATCCGTTTTTCCCATTGCGACCCGGCCGGTATCGTCTACTTCCCTCATTATTTCGACATGTTCAACGGCCTGATCGAAGACTGGTACACGCAGGAGCTTGGACACGACTACGCCGCGCTGATCATGGGCGGCCGGTTCGGCTTTCCTTTCGTCCACATCGAATGCGACTTCAAGATCCCGAGCAGGATCGGCGAGGTCATCGATCTCACGCTGCTGGTCGAACGCATTGGCCGCTCCTCGCTCGGCGTCGCCATCGTCTGCCATCGCGACGGGCTCATTCGCCTGCGCGCCCGCATGGCGACCGCGATGATCTTGCTGGAGACGGGAAAAGCCGTGCCGATGCCGCAGACGCTGCGCGAGGCGATCGAGGCATATCAGCGGCGGACGGCGGCAACGGCTTAAGCCGCGCGCGCTATTTCTTGTTCAGCAGCGCCTCGCGCTCTTTGACGAGCCGCTCCAGCTCTTCGTTCTGCTGCGCGATCCGCGTCGCGTTGCGGTCTTCGTCGCCGGCGCCCGATTGCGCCGCCGCCTGCTCGATGAGCTGGCGGATATTGTCGCGCACGATGGCGATGCGTGCGTCGAGCTGTTCAAGCGAAAGCAGACTGCCGTTGCTCATGATCCGTTCCCGGGCCAACGCATGCGCGCCTCGTCATGATCGCGAGATTGTCGGGTTGGGGCCGGCTCGTAAAGCAAAATCATGGTCACCCGTGCCTGGTGAGAGCGGCGCCCCAAAATCAGTCCGCCGGGCAGGGGCAAATGGCGAGGCGGGCGCCCTTCCGCCGCCGCGCGCTTCCTGTTTGAATGCGCGCCGTAACGGGGGACGCACGTGAAACGGATTGCAATCGTTACCGGCGCCGGCCGCGGCATCGGCGAGGCCACGGCGCGGGCGCTGGCGCGCGACGGGCATGCGGTCGCCGTGGCCGATCTCAACCTTGCCGGCGCGCGGGCCGTCGCGGAAACCCTGCCGGGCGACGGCCACGCCGCGTTTCAGACCGACGTCACCGACGAACGCACGGTCGAGGCCTTGTTCGAGGCGGTCGAAGGCAGGCTTGGCCCGGTAGCGGTGCTCGCCTGTGTCGCCGGCGGACCGTTTCTTACTCCCGGCCGCAAGCCGAGCTTCGTCGAGACCACGACGGAGAACTGGATCAAGACCGAGGCACTCAACACCCGCGGCCCGTTCCTCTGCATCCGGGCGATGCTCAAGCGCCGCGCCAAAGCGCCGGTCGCCGACGGCCGCATCGTTACCGTGTCGTCGATGTCCGGCATCACGCCTGAGAGCCCGACCGGTCCGGCTTATTCGGCGGACAAGGCGGCTGTGATCCACCTGACGCGCTGCGCCGCGCTCGAGGCGGCGCCGCTCGGCGTCACCGCCAACACGGTCGCGCCCGGACTGACCGACACGCCGGCGGTGCGCGGCGATCTGACCGCGGCGCAGATCGAGGCCGCGCGGCGGGCGATCCCGATCGGCCGATTGGGCAGGCCGGAAGACATCGCCGAGATCATCGCCTTCCTCGCCTCGCCGCGCGCGGGCTACATCACCGGCGCCGTGATCGAAGCCAACGGCGGCCGCCAGCCGCCGTGACCGGCAAGCAGGTTGCTAAAGCATGATCCCGAAAAGTGGACGCCGGTTTTCGGAAAAGATCATGCTTCACCAATAAGCTAGCGCGGCCCGCCGATTCGACGAAAAATCACTCCGCTCTAGATGTTGGCGCCGCGATTGTAGGCCTCGACCAGCTGATTGTAGTCGCGCAGCAGCCGCTGCGGCGAGCCCTCGATCATCCAGCCGCTGCCGGCGTTGAGCATCATCCTGTCGCCGGTCGAGTACGGCACGTGATCGCGGATGCGGCGCATGACTTGCTTTGCCGTGACCAGGTACGACTTGGCGTTGCTCATGAAGATCGAGCCGATCTTCGGCCCGCCGCCGGCGCCGGACGCCTGCTCGGCGCCCTTGATCGTCTCTTCGTATTCGTTCAGCGCCGCCGTGATCGCGGCAAGGTCGGGCGTCGCCATGTCCTCCGCGCGCAACAGCCGCTTGGCGCGGATCATCAGCGCCTCGACATAGTAGCGCGTCTTCTTGCCCTCGCTTTGCTCGATCGCGGCGAGCTTCTCCAGCGCGCGGTTGTCGTTGATGGCCTCGACGGCGTCGCGCAGCTTCTGGTCGGCGGTGGCGAACGCATCCCAGGCGGCGACGAGACGCGGATGCAAGGCGCGGCCCTTGGCCATCCTGTCGTCCTTGTAGTCCTCGGCGGAATAATAGTCGTCGGCCTCCTTGAGCAGCGGCTCGAGCTTGCTCGCGGCGTCGGCATAGGCGGAAGCCGCGGCTTCGAGCGCGGCGTCGTGCGGCTCCATGGCGTTGGCCTTCTCGACGTTCTTTACGCAATCGGAGGTGTCGTAGATGGTGTAGGTGCCGTAGATGATCCGCTCGCGGCCGGTCGGCCCGCTCCTGGCGGCCCAGGAAAAATAGCGCTTGCGCGAATCGAAGGCGCGCGCCGACAGCCGGTTGATGCAGCCGATATAGGCGTTCATTTTGGCGACCGGTAACGGCGCCTCGGCGGCGGCTTTGTCCGCCAAGAAAAGCGTCAGGAGAAGCGTCACGAGAAGCGCGAACAGAATGGCCGCGCCGGCGCGTGCAAAAGCAGAAGACGGTTTCATGATGTGCCCCCAGTGTCTGCGGGCGCTGCGCTCACAGCATGGCGTTCACCATCGCCGGGCGGACGGCTCAACGCCGTGATGTGGATCACGCTTTGTTACGCTTGCGCGCCTGCTGAAGATTGCTCACGCCGCCGCGAAAGTTGACCCCCTGTGGGCTCCAGCGGTAGCTTCGCCGGTACGCCTTCGCGAATACTGCGCCGCCCGGGGAGGATTGAATGCCCACGGTCAAAGCAAACGGCATCACCATCAATTACGAGCAGCAAGGAACGGGTGAGCCGCTCGTTCTCATTCCCTACTTGGCGGCCGATAACGCCTGCTATGCTTTCCAGGTCGCGGATTACGCCAAACACTTCACTTGCATCTCACTCGATCCGCGTGGTGCCGGGGAGACGGACAAGCCGGCCGGCGCCTATTCGACGGAATTGTTCGCTGACGACGTCGCCGCCTTCATGCAAGCCTTGGGCGTCGAGCGGGCGCATGTGAGCGGCGTGTCTCTTGGTGCAGCGACCGGCCTGTGGCTTGCCGGCAAATATCCTCAGCGGGTCAAATCGCTGTCGCTGCACAGCTGCTGGCCGAAGAGCGATCCGTTCCTCAAGGTCGTGCTCGAAGGCTGGCGAAGCATCGCCAAGGGCCTGGGCAGCGTCCAGGAAATGATCATCCAGGGCATTTTCCCCTACTGCTTCACGCCGGAACTCTACGCTGCCAAGCCGGATTATATCGATCAGCTCGCGGCGTTCGTGCGCAGCCGGCCGCAGCAACCTTTCGAGGCATTCATCAGCCAATCGAGCGCCGTGATCGCCCACGATGCCGTGGCGCAGCTCGCCCGCATCAAGGCACCGACCCAGATCACTTTCGGCCGCCACGATACCGTGACCTCGCTGCGCTTCGCCGAACCGCTCAAGAGCGGCATCAAAGGCAGCGAACTTTTGGTGTTCGAAACCTGCGCGCACGCCGCCATTTACGAAAGTGTCGCCGAGTTCAACGAGAAGACCTTGAGTTTTCTGAAGCGCCACTAGGCGCATCGCCGAGCGGACGTGTTCCCACGCGCCGCATCGCCGCACCCGCACACCCGCGGTGCGCGACCCCGCCTCGGGGCGGATGAGCGCGCGCAATCCCGTTCTCGCGATGCGGTGCATCCGAGCTTTGCAGCAACGACTGCAAAAAGATTCGCCTCGAATGCGCATGATCCCGAAAAGTGGCGTCCGGTTTTCGGACAAGATAATGCAGCTCGATTTCGATTTCACCGCGCTGCATCCGGGCTGCGCTTGCTGCGGCGCGGCCCTACCGGTCCTGCCGGAAATAAGGGCGGGACTTCAACTTGAGCATCACGACCGGAGCGGCCATCAGCAGCGCGCCGCCTAAAATCGCCAGCGCAATTGTTCCGGCATCGAGCGCGCCGTCGGCGCCGGCGCGCCGCCACACCGCAATGCCGGCGGGAAGAAACAGGACGACGGCGGTTACGAGCCCCGGTGAAAACCGTCCCCTGGTCGTAAGCACCGGCAGGATGTGGAAGAAGACCGCGTTGATCAGCATCAGCGCGGCAAAGATCAGCGGCGCGAGCGGCAGCGCCGGTGCCAGCATGGCCTGGGCAATGCCGAGCGCGACGACAACAGCGTTGGTGACGTAGAAATCGCCCCATTCGACCGGCAGCCCGATCACCGCGCGCGCCCAGTTGCGCCAGTCGAACATGAATTCTTCGAGAATGTGGATGGCGTAGGCGGCCATGGCGAGCCATGCCAGCGTCTGCAGCGTCATCGTAGCCTCCTGCGGGATGCACGCGCCCGGCATACGTTCTGCGCAAGCGCCGTAGGGCTGGTTGGACCGACGGGTCCGGCCCGAAGTGGCCGGCCCGATGACAAGCTCAGCCATAACCGGCCGGCACAAGTCACGAACACAGGGTGGATGGCGCTTCGCTCATCCGCCCCGAGCGGCAAAGCGCTCAATCCCGAATCTCCGCCAGCACCACCAGCAGCACGGGTGTGTCGAGCGGCATTTCGGTGTTGGCGTAGATCATGCGGCTGTGCCGCCCGGCCTCGCCGAACGCCAGATTGATCAGGTCGGAAGCGCCGTCGAGCGCCTTGGGATGGTCGCGATAGCCGGTTGCGACCTGCATGGTGCCTTCGACGCGCACGATCTGTTTGATGCGGCTCAAGCTGCCGACGGCGTCCTTGAGCTGTGCGATGGTATTGATGGCGGCGAGCCGGCAGGCGGCATAGGCGTCCTTTGGACTGACGCTCGAGCCGATGCGGCCGGTATAGGCGAGCGTGCCGTCGCCGCGCCGGGGAAACTGACCCGAGGTGATCAGCAGCGAGCCGAAGATCACCCAGGGCCGATAGGCGCCGAGCGGCCCCGGCGCCCGCGGCAGCTCGATTCCCTCGGCGGCTAACCTTTCTTCCGGCGTACCGTATGGCATGAGCGTTGCTCCCGTCACGTCATTCTCCGATGGTATTTTTAGCGCGCCTAGATGCAAAATTCGCCTCTTCCCATCCGAAGTCGGATGTTTCCGGCTTCGGCAGCAGAATTATGTAGAGCCCGCCGAGTGAGCGGAGCGAACGAGCCGGGTGAAAGGCCTTTCGTCATGGAAATCCGTTCCCGCGGCGCGATTGCATCCGGGTCTTGCGAACCACAACGAAAATTCATCGCGCATGATCCGAAAAGCTTGCCCTCGGACTTGATCGGAGGGTGGCGTCCGGTTTCCGGACAAGATCATGCGCCACGAAAAAAGGGAGGCGGAGCGCCGAAAGGCGCATGCCGTCCATTGTCCGCGCTTGCGCAGACAAGTGTACGCAGTGTGCGCCACTTGTCCGCGTACGCGGAAGCGCGCTCTTTCGGGGCGCGCTCGCCTTCCGGCGCTCCACCGCGGCGCTTGCCCCGGCGAGCGAACGCCAGGACTCAGCCCAGGCCGCGCTTCACGCGAAACACGATGCGAAGGCGTTACCTCCGCTTAGAATCGCGCTTAAGCGAAGCACCTCGCGCCCCGGTCGTAATGCCGAGGGGGTCGATGCCCGGACCGCCCGGGAGCGGGGTTACAAGCCCCGCCCGCAGGAACCGCACTCGCCCCATCAACTGGCTGTCACCGGTCGACGTCCCTGACGTGAGCGAGACCGGCGCGGTTATGGTGATCGCCGTGGCAAAGTCAAAGGCTTTGCAGTTTAAGCCGATGAATCAGGATGTTTCGCGCCGTGCGGTTTTTCTGAAAGACGCAGCACCCGCTTGATTCGCAGACGGCAAAAAAAATGCCTTGTCACGTAGGGCGGATTAGCAACGCGTAATCCGCCACTCAGCGGTTATGCAAACTGCGTTGCGCTGCTGGGTTTGCAGCATGCCCAATTATCGCCGCGCCTTCGTTTCCGGCGGGTGCTAGTTCTTTACCGTCAATCCGCTGGAACGGAGCCAGACAATGCTGGTCGATCACATCGACGTGCTGCGCGGCGCGTTCGACAAGATACGGGCCAATTATCCGTTCGAGATCGCGGCAATTGTCATTCTGCCGGATCACCTGCACGCGATCTGGACCCTGCCCCCCGATGACGCCAACTTTTCGATGCGCTGGCGGCTGATACGATCGCGATTCGCGAAGGCCTTGCCAAAACGAGAGCGGCGATCGGCCGTCCGCAAGAAGCGAAACGAACGCGGCATCTGGCAGCGCCGCTTTTGGGAGCATCTCATCCGCGACGATGCCGATTATGCGCGGCATGTCGAATATTGCTATTTCAATCCGGTCAAGCATGGGCTTGTTCGGCGCGTGCAGGATTGGCCGCATTCGTCGTTCCACCGCGACGTTCGACTTGGCATATTTCCGCTCGATTGGGCGGGAGATTTGGACGCCACCGGCGAATTCGGCGAAGCGTTGTAGGGCGGGTTAGCCGAAGGCGTAACCCGCCATGCGGTCGCGTGAGCAAAAGACCAAATGGCGGATTACGCTTCGCTAATCCGCCCTACGGGCTTCGCACGGTCCCCCTCCCCCGCTTCGCGGGGGAGGAAGCCATCACGCTCGCTCGATGCGCGCGGCGTAGCAGCCAGGCGCGGCGAAGTGGACGTGCAGATAGGCCGCGCGCGGATCGGAAAACAGTTTTCCGATCGCGTCTTCGAGCTTGCCGCCGTCGATCAATTCCCAGCCGGTCATCATGCCGCCGGCATCGAAGCCCCGCACCGCGAGCGTGCGCGTGCGCAATTGCTCGGGCACCTCATCGACGGCGTCGAATGTCTGCTCGCCCTTCCGCACATAAATCGCAAAACGCATGCGATAGGGCGAAGCGACCGCGTGGTGTTCGTAGTTGACGAGGATCAACTCGTCGCCGGCTTTGGCGTCGGTGAGGCTTATGCGGCACGGACGTGGCCCGTCGGCGATACGCCGCACCGCGCCGCGCTCCTTGAGCGCCTCATCCGACAGCGCAAACAACGGCGCGAATGGCTCGGCCGGCAAACCCCTGATGCGAAAGTGCTGCATGATGCGTCCTCCTCTTCGGTCATGGAGGACACGTGGAGCAAAAGCGCGCGCAACGACACCCGATTTCTGATCGGCAAATAGTCCGGCGCGAGCGA
>Ga0335085_10014307_pt1 | contig 11589 bp, 12 predicted proteins | sample Lox_Sample_45_FD_206712 | JGI IMG/M metagenome (GOLD analysis project Ga0335085, IMG submission 206712) | Soil microbial communities from Loxahatchee National Wildlife Refuge, Florida, United States - Lox_Sample_4.5 | ecosystem: Environmental > Terrestrial > Soil > Wetlands | place: USA... | reverse complement strand
TGAATCTCAGAAAGTTCAATTTCGCTGCTCCTGATGAGCCTCATTCTGTTCTAACGTTCATGAAAAACAATGTATTATCAGTTCCTGCGAAAATCATTTCGATCAGCTAGTGTTCATTTAGGCGTTCTTGGGAGATTGAAAAAAAATTGACAACTATTCTAGGATCATTGTCAAATCTTAATCACCTAGTTAACTAACAGATCGACACTTGAAGTGTACCAGCATAAATCCACCCGCTAGCATTTAGCGGATAATCACGCAAAATTTGGAAACCGTGAAAAAGGTACTTTCTATCTGACGGTTTGAACTGAAATATTCATCACCAAAATCTCTCCCTGCGATGTTGTACACAATCTGAAAATTGAATCAATCCTCGTTCCCTGATCAATTTCATTAAGCTACGCTCTACTCGCCCATTCCGCCCATACCACCCATTCCGCCTCCCCCGCCCGGCGGCATTGGTGGTGACTTCATCTTGCCTGACGCGATGACGTCGTCGATTCGCAAGATCATGCTAGCTGCCTCTGTAGCAGACTTTAGAATCTGCTCTTTGACGACAACGGGGTCATAAACTTCTTCGGCTTCCATGTCGCTGCACTTTCCGGCAAGACAGTCAACTCCGAACCACTTTTTGCCCTGGCCGTGCTTTGAACGTAGTTCGACCTGTGTGTCCAGGGGATCCATCCCAGAGTTTTCTGCAAGCGTGAGTGGGATTGATTCCAGCGCGTCAGCATACTTTTGGACCGCGAGCTGCTCTCGTCCAGAAAGTGTATTGGCATAATCGCGCAGTTGTTTCGAGAGTTCCTCTTCGATTGCTCCACCGCCGGCAACAATTGTGGGATGTTCCATGACATCCTTCACGACCATCAATGCATCATGCATGCTGCGCTCTGCCTCGTCAGCAACTCTCTGTGTAGCACCTCTCACAAGTATCGTGACCGCTTTCGGATTCTTTGCTCCTTCGACGAAGACCCACTTGTCTTCCTCGACCTTTCTTTCCTCGACTAACTTTGCAAATCCTAGATCTTTGTCGGTGAGTTCTTCGAGATTTGTCACCATCCTTGCTCCAGTTGCTTTGGCTAGCTTTGTCATGTCTGATTCCTTTACGCGTCTGACCGCTAGCACGTTTGCCTTGGCGAGATAGTGCTGAGCAATATCGTCGATTCCCTTCTGGCAGATCACGACGTTCGCGCCGGAGGCAGAGATCTTCTCCACCATCTCCTTCAACATGGAGTTTTCCTCATCAAGGAAGTTCTTTATCTGCGAGGGATCGCTGATGTTTAATTTTGCATCAAACTCTGTCTTCTCTATTTCGAGAGGGGAGTTAATTAGGGCAATTTTCGCATTTTCAACTCTCCTCGGCATACCTGAATGCACAACCTCTTTGTCGAGCACGATTCCCTTTACGAGCTGTGTTTCCGAGATTCCGGCGCCTGGTTTTTTCTCGACCTTGACATCGTCGATGTCAACTCTGTACCCATCAGAAGTCTTTTCTGCAACCGCAAGAATGGCGTCGACCACGATCTTCGAAAGCTCTTCGGAATTTTTCTTTATGAGCTTGGATGCCATGCTGGTCCTTGCAATCTTCATGAGCAACCCTCGATCTTCCAGGGGAACCTTGATCGCAATATCCTCGAGGGCTTTTAGGGCTCTATTCAGAGCTTTTCGATATCCGTCTACAATTATCGTCGGGTGAACTTCTTCATCAATCAGCTCCTCCGCGTTTTCCAAGAGCGATCCAGCGAGAATGACCGCAGAAGTTGTGCCGTCCCCGACCTCCTGATCTGTCGTCTTTGAAATCTCAACGATCATCTTTGCTCCCGGATGCTGGATGTCCATCTCTTTCAACATCGTTGCCCCATCGTTAGTGATCGTGACATCTCCCAGCGAATCGACTAGCATCTTGTCCATTCCTCTGGGACCCAAGGCAGTCCTCACAAGCTCCGCGATTAGCTTGGCAGCATAGATATTGTTCTTCTGAGCTGTCCTGCCCTTGTTTTCGGACGAACCTTCCTTGAGAATCAGAACCGGAGTGCCAGATTGATTGCCTTGTTGAATGGACATTTGTTCTCTTTCCTTCCTAACTTTACTTCTTGCAAGAGTCCGGTTTCGACTAATATTAGTATTGTAAGACGATTATCACTTTTGAGAACGGAGTTGCAGGCAAAAATTGTGTCGGAATCCTTAGATCTACTCTCCGTTTCTAATCTTGGTCCCAGAACACCTATTATTGAATGCCGTATAATGGTGAAACTGAAATTAGTTGCATTTGATCGTAATAGGCCCCGATGGGGTCACACCTCGAGGCGCCCCAAAGCCGACTAAGGGCATATGCTGAACGCCACGAATTCAAAGCAGCCAGTAGCATAGACGAGGGCAATACCCCTGAAGAAATTCCTAAGACACCCAGTCCTAACAGACAGATTCCCACAGTTACAATTACAGGAACGCTCATTGGGGGTGCGGAATTATTCGGTCGATTTGATCTTTCTCCAAACATTTATTGTAGGACTATGTTTGGCAGGGCGCGATACGGTAAAGAAACTGAATTGTAATTTTTAGAGCATTCCAGTTTTTGAGTTTCGCCTGGGTGTATCAGGAAAAAAAGTGGATGGTTGGAGAACCCTCCCGAGGGCGCCCCAACAGTTAGTATCTATGGATGGAAGTTTTGCCGGAGGAACAGTCTGTCCAGTATAGTCTCCAATGACAAAACCTGTGTAGGCGGCATAGAGTTGGTTGAAACCGTTTCCTATCACGTTGGTCATTCCGTACTGGAAGACAGTCTGTTTTTGTGGGTTGATTATTAGAACGCGATTGTTGAACTGGTCTAATGTGTCCGTTCGGAAGGAGTTCAGCGCTGTTTGGATTGTTCAATTGATCTAATCCTTTTCCTGCAACTCCGTTGGTGCCATATTGCCACACTATCTGGTGATTTAGGTTCACCTCGGGGATAGATTTGGCTAGTCCTAGTCCGAAAGGTCTAGGCCAAGGTCAAGAGCCCTTGATTAGAGTTAGATCTAGCCTTCGGTTACGTTGCCAAATTCTCGTAATGGTTACCCCTTGAGGCAGAATAGCTTCTCGAGAGATAGCTCCCCTTGATTTCAAATTGCTCTAAACTAGAGACGATTGCACAGTCGCGTACGTGGAAAGTCTCAGGTGTACTAGATATTCTAGAACCGAGTGTTTCGACGATCTCCTTGTGCGTTCTGACTGCTCGAACGCATGTTCGGTTGCCTAGCCTTTAGTGAAACTCACTTTCTTATCTCCAGCTATGAAATTTCGGTTCGGGATTCGTGAAGCAGCTTTCTTAGTAATAGCATTGATGGTGGTAGCGACGGGGTTATCTGCACCCTTTTTGCTGGGTACGAAAACAACCACGAACGCTCAAGTGACAACTTCGCCCGTATCTCAAGGCACGAACTCTCAGAATTCCTCGCTTTCTTCCAACTTGATTTCACGAAATGTGGGCTCCTTCAAAAATTATACGCAGCTCGAGGACTTTATTGCGGCAAATGCAAAGAACGTGCAGCAATACTACTATCCTAACAGCTTTAACGGAAATGAAGGGGCCTTTGTAACGACTGTGGAAACGATGTCGTCGTCTTCAATGTCCGAAGCATCCAGTTCTGCGGTTGATTCTGCATCGACTCCATCATACACCGGGACAAACGTCCAAGTCCAGGGTGTGGATGAGCCTGATACTGTAAAGACCGACGGACTGCATATCTTTGTCGCATCCGCAGCAGCTGTAACGATCATCAATGCGTACCCTCCAACCTCTGCTGCCATCGCATCGACGTTGTCCTACCCTAATGAGCAAGTACTTGGAATCGAAATTGCTCCGGATCGCCTAGCAGTTATCAACCAAAGATATACGAATGCTTCATACGTCGATTTACTTCTCTACAACACGACACAACTTGCCTCTCCAAAGCTGATTGAAAACGCTAGCATCGCAGGTAACTATGTATCCGCACGCCTTTCGGACGGGTATCTCTATGCCATCATCCAGCAGCCCTCGTTCCAGTTTGATCCTTATGGCAACCTGTCGGGAGTGATGCCCGTAGTAACGGAAAACAGCGCGTCACATAACCTCGCGCCTTCCTCTGTGTATTACACGGACAACTGGGCGCAGATCAATTACTATACCATGATCGTGAGCTTGAGCATGACCACCGGGCAGGAGAGAACGATCTCCATCCTTACAGGAGATTCCTCGACTGTTTACGTTTCAACTTCTAACATCTATGTCGTATATGATATAGTCCCCTTGATGGCCGCCGACGGCATCCCCGGGGACGTGTATACTGGAGGTGTAATTTCCTCCGACATGGGAAACGGTCAGAATTCTTCCATATTCCGAGCTGCGTACTCTAATGGAATTGTCTCCGTGCAGGCGGCCGGCGAAGTTCCAGGAACCACCTTAAACCAGTTCTCGCTGGACGAGAACAACGGTTACTTCCGTGTGGCTACAAGCCGGTTTGCAGCGATCAATAATGTTGCCACGACAAGTGACGACGTGTACGTTCTCAACGAGAACCTGAGCATAGTGTCCTCGATCAAAAACATCGCGCCTGGCGAGAACATTTATGCGGTCCGCTTTGATGGAGATCAAGGGTACGTCGTCACGTTCCAGCAGGTAGATCCTTTGTTTGTTATCTCTTTCACGAATGTGACGCATCCCGTGATCCAGAGCGCCCTAAAAATGAATGGCTACTCCGACTACCTGCAGCCCCTCCCAGGTGGATACCTGCTTGGATTAGGAAAAGACACAGTCTCCGCCTCCCAGGGAAACTACTCGTACTACTTGGGCCTGAAGCTGTCCCTTTTCAAGGTAGACGCAAATGGATCATCCACCCAGATTTCGAAATATATCTTGGGCGACCGCGGGACGGAATCCGCGGCTCTGACTGATCATCTAGCATTCACCTACGATCCCACCAAGAATATCACCGTGATCCCTGTGCTCCTCGCGCAGGTAAGTAGAGGCCAAGCGACGGATACCAATGGGTACCCGCTTTATGGAGATCCTGTCTATCAGGGTGCGTACGTCTTTAGGGTTAATTCTGCTGGGATTGTCCTTCTGGGACGAGTTACGCAGTACCAGAACTACTCAGATTCCCCGACCGGCAATTTGGACATATACAGGACAATCATCATCGACAATTATCTCTATACAATATCTCAGGGAGAGGTGATGGTGAGCTCGCTCACGGACTTCTCAACGATTACGGCGATCTCCCTGCCGACAGGTAACTAAAGACAATACATTTCACCCGCCAGATTTCTCACCCGTGGCTCCAAGGGTTTCCGAAATCGTTAAGCCTCTATGTGATTGACGAGTCAACAGAATCTGATTTCGTTTCGTTCTTACCGAACGAGGAGAGAGTTCTCTCTGCGTGCCCGAATGGCTCTTTCCATTCAATGCTCTGGTTTATTTTCCACCATTTCATTGCATAACGTTTAATCATCTCAGCCTCCGTTCTTAGGAATTGCACATGACATCCAAACTAGGCGCAGATTGCCCCTGTGGCTTCTCCTTCGCAACTCCACACGGCGAAGACGAAGCGATAGCGGTGGTACAAGAACATGTTCGTCGTATCCATTCGAAGGACTACCCCAACGGCGTCAGCAGGGACGAAGCGAAAAGCGAACTAAAGAGCAAGTAAAACTGGGGCGTGTTGGCGGGAGAATCTTTTTTCCGTCACGGAACCCCTCCCCCTTTTTTCTATTCACTTCTCGTAGTCTGGGAGATTATTTTGCAACCAACACCGAACAGTGCGCATAGTGCACGACACCACTTGCGACGCTACCCAAAGCCAGCCTCGTGAATCCGCCCAGCCCCCTTGTACCGACCGCGATCAGATCGAACTTTTCTTCGTCGGCGAACATGGTTAGGGCTTCGACAGGAGGTCGCATTTCCTCAATAACGTGGGTTTCGGCCTCGAGCCCTTGACTTCTTGCAAATGTTTGAGCCTCGAGCGTTACTCTCTTCCCTTCTCGTATGGACTCTTCCGTAGCTTGCTGGACCCAACTTCCACCCCCGAAAGCGAACGACATCGGAGGAAAATAAAAAACATTAACAAAAGTCACCTTCAAAGAGAGAGCCTTCGCCAAACTAACCGAGAGTCGAATAGCTTTTGCGGCACCCTCCGATCCGTCGGTAGCTACGAGAACTCGACCAATCATTTGTTTCTTGCTACCAGCCCCGAATGGTCTAACGACCATTACGGAAGAGGGAGAGTGCGTTACGAGACTGGCAGAGACGCTACCCAAGAGCATTCTTCTAAATCCGCCAAGCCCCCTGTTTCCACAGACTACAAGATCGCTTTTTTCCTTCGCAACATAATCGACGATCTCTTCCGATATTGAAAACGAGCGCGCTTCTAGTATTTTGCTGTTTGCAGCGACCCCTTCGTACGAAGTAAACATCGACATCGCAGTTTCAAGTGATTTTCGCGCGGTTTCATCCGGTTCTTCGCTCGCGACTGAAAGTCTAGGCAAAACACAAACTGCGGTGACCGACGCCTTGAAGCCTTTGGCTACGAATGCAGCCACTTCGGATGCGTAAAGTGAGCTTTCGGATCCATCTAGAGCCAGAGTTATCTTGCGAATATTGGGAATCTCGGAACCCGACGGACCAAGCTTGCTTTCCAATGCTTGTGTAGCCATAGTTTCAACTATCCTCTTTAACTGTAAGGAATGGCATGAATGTACTTAAAGCATGTAGACGATCCTCAAGGGAGAAAACTGGATGTTGAGCTGACTTCTTCTTTGCACATCCTGTTCTCTTAATGACCAGCTCAAGGATGCTCTAAAACTGTCTAATTTCAAGGAGTTTGGTGAATCAAGAACTCCCAATTACGAATGGCTTAGGAGTGTGCGATCTGGTTTGATTCTCATTGTTGATGATCGTCTGGTGATGTTAAATTGAACGAGAATTCTCTGACATTCTGGGTCAGGGAGGGTCTAGAATGAGCGCGATCTATCATTGTGGCAAACCTATGAAGAAGGTAAGAATGAAACCAGAATTAATTTGCATCGTCTGTGGATTCGTCCAGGAAACTTACGATTGTTCGTCGTACATGATCTCTTTACCTGCTTGAGCTGTAGTCTCGTTTTCTTAGAAATGTAAATAGCAAATTCCTTTTTGTGCTATTCGTAATTTAATCTCATTTTTTCCCGCAGACCACACACCTATTATCATCATGCAACGTAACTGGTGGGATGGAAGGGTAGCGTGGGTGTCTTTCACACTTAACGCAGGGGCGATAATCTTGTTTTGTTGTAACTGAAAGCTGCTGAAGAATCGATTCTTGAAACATGTGTATTTCAAACTCTCTCCTGCTCTAATTTGCAATGATTTGCATCTGGTTGCCCTGGCGTACTGAGTTCCACATAGTGGTTAATCTTTCATCGGGCTCTCTCGAGACTAGGGTGACTTCAACGGATATTTCGGAAGATGAGAAATTTACTTTGGCATCTTTTACTACACTCCGAAAGCTCTCAAACTTCTTGCCGGTGTCTGTGATCGTCGTCTTCTCTGTCCTTAGTAGACGCAGACTGAGGAGCTCTCGGACTCTTCTATAGCAAGTACTAACCGGTATCTCGTTTTCTCGAGCAAGCTCTTCTACGGACTTTGCGTTTGACACCGTGGAAAGGAGTATCTTTCTCATATACTCGTTTGCCATTGCCTCCAACACTGCTTCTTTTCTGTCTTGTTCGACGACCATCATAGTTGGTTCCTAGGTGAGGCAAGCTGAACATGATGTATATCAAGAACGTGTATCTTTCGAAATTTTCTGTTCCTTAATTCTCTATTCGTCCATGCATTCATACAAAACAGACTTTATGACACAGATTATCACGAAAAATACGCATTGTATAATTCACTTCTACTACGCAATACTAAGCAATTGTTACAAGAAGTGAAAAATGCAATCTATGGCAAAATCACACAGAGAGAAAGCTAGTGCGATTTTGCGAATCAATCCGGTGCAGGACTCCAAGAAAGATGGCGGCTATCTCATGATACAAGAATCGATCAAGAACCTCCCCGGAGTTTCCAGTACAAGAATCAACTATGTCACTTGCACAATTGAAATCAACTATGATCCAGAGAAATTGAGTCTAGATAAGATCAAGGAAACGCTTCGGAATCTTGACGGCGGAAGACTCTAGCATGTTTTAGTTCTATCATCGATTTGTTCAAGTACAGGGGCTTCGGACTAGATATAATACTGATTCAACTAGAGGAAAAACACTATATCATTCGCAGAATTTGCAATAGTGATTGCCAAAGAACAACGTCAACGACGGCAACAAAACTGTTACTAGATCGTTTCGAATCAGTGAACGAGCGATAAAATCCATCGAGAGCGAGGCGAAGAGGCAGAATATCAACGTCAGCTCGATCATAAACCAGCAACTCCTGGCTTACTCTGAGTTTGAGCGTTATTTCATGAAACTAGGCTTGATTAAGATCTCGTCTGCAACATTCGAAAGATTGCTGCTCGCAGGCTCTGATACTGAAATCGGAAAAGCAGGTGCAGAAGCAGGGTCAGATACCCCCAGATCTATCATTCTCGCAAAGTATGGTGTAATGTCTCTCGACACCGTCATCGAGTATCTGAAGATGCTTTCTGAATTTGCAAATCAATACGAGTTAGGGCAAGTCGAGCAGCGAGGGAAGCTGATCGTTACTTTACTGCACGGACTCGGACCAAAGGGCTCTATTTTTTTCAGTAGTTACGTCAAGGCGCTCTTCAATTCCATAGATTACGCTCCAAAGATTTCAACTTCTGCTCATTCAGTAGTAGTAGAAATTATCACAGAAAACTCGCAGACAAGCTCCTACTGAGTATTTACCAAGTTTCTTAGAAATTCAACCAAGTGGTAGACGTCTCTTCTTGACATCAGTTACGGTCAATCTTTCCGCAGGATGCATTATCCTTCCCATAGGACCGTCAATGGAGAGACATGATTTGTAGGAGTGGGGAGCAGGTTCGCACATGATTTCTGGAGCACACGTCGTCCTGTATAGCAGAAATGCCAAGGCGGACCGAAAATTCTTCCGTGATGTGCTAGAATTTCCTTACGTTGATGCTGGAAGAGACTGGCTCATTTTTGCCCTGCCTCCAGCGGAGGTTGCGGTTCATCCGTCAAAGTCATCTTCAAAAAAAGAGGAAACGGCACACTGTCTTTTTCTGATGTGCGATGACCTGGAGTCAACAGTAGAGGCACTCAAACGAAAGAAGGTCAAGTGCAAGGTTATCGACGAACAATCGTGGGGAGAGATAGCGATGATCATATTGCCCAGCGGTAGCGAGCTCGGTCTCTATGAACCGAAACATCCCGTAGTACGACCTATCAAAAAAAGATGAAGACTGTTCACTTCATTAATTGATAGGGCGAAAGAGATGAAGGTTGAACTGTCAGTCTATTTCACGTATTCTGGCTTTTTCTTCTCTAATTTCCTGTATTGAGGACCGAACTTCTTTACTTGTTCAATATCCTTTGCCATGAGTGAGAACAAGTCCACCAGCTCCTTGAGCGCGTCTTTGTCCATCCTTCCAAAGTCGATCTGCTTTCTTTCTACCATCGCCTCGTTCTCAAAGATATCCATCGAGACAACAACCCGATGACTAAGAACTTTCTTTCCTTCGCTTTCTTTATCCAAAGTCGAATTGATTCACCTTAAGATTAGGAGACGAGGTTCGCAGATTTCAATGTTGAGTTTTGAATTGCGATCTGAGTGATTCTAATCTCAGGATTGACAATTGTCCTACGAACGTAAATACGAAGTGATACTTTTTGACTTACTGACGGAAAAAATCATCCAAGGCGAGATCTCCAATTTGTGCAAGTTTTGTGAAACAGAGAGACACGATAAACTATTGTGTCATTGTAGTTGTGAGTCTGCTCGTGCGAGATTGACTTTAGCAGCAATGGAAGAAAATGATACTGGAACATGGAGTCCATTATACACTACTTCCTGTTCACTTTGCAATCACAGTGTTACGTGGAATTCTCTCCCGGAATCAAGGCAAGGAAGTCCCGCGAGGTGAACTGCTTTCAAGTTGGAAGCCGCCACGCAGAGAACTCCAAGGAGTACTTTCTTACTTTACATGGAATATGATCTGAGGATGTCTACCAGTAACGTACCGGTGAGCGAAGTAGAAACCGAGAAATTCTTAATGGCTCTTGATCATAAGAAGGGTTTCGCATTACCCACTGATCGCCTAAATCGCACACGATTATTTTTCAATCCTTATCGAGTTACCAAGACGGAACACGGCGCGTAATGTGCAATTCCGTTTGCCACACTCCCCAATAGAGCCTTTTTGAGCGCTGTCTGTCCGCGTGTCCCAGTTACAATAAGATCGAATCCTTTCTCTTCCGCGTATTCGGTTAACGCCCAAACTGGACCAAGGTTTTTTTCAATCAACTCACCCGTAGCATCCACCCCATTCTCCTCCGCTACCTTGACCGCCTGGGAAACAATCTTTCGCCCCTCGCTCCTGGCATCTGTTAGCAATCGGTCAACTGCCGAGACGTACCCGCCATAGTAGGCTCCTGGTTCCAAGTACACGGCGTAAGCGATTGTGAGTTCGGCCCCAGTGACCTTGGAAATGCTCACCGCTGACTCGACCGCCCTACTTGCACTCTTGGAACCGTCGGTGGCAACGAGAATTTTTCGCAGTTTCTGTGCCGATTTGTTTGATTTTCGACTTCGAACGACCATGACAGGACAGTTCGAAGCCTGATTCAGGAGTGCTGTCGAGACGCTGCCCAAGACCATTCTCTTGAACGCCCCAAGACCCCTCGTCCCAGCCACTATTAGATCGGTGTTCTCCCTTTCTGCTAAATCGATGAGTGAACCTGCAACAGATTCTCTCGAGCGGAGTACCTTGCTTTTAGCCTCGATTCCATCTTCCTGGAGCTTGGCTTGCATTTTCTCTACATCGACTCTCGCTTTTTTCTCGACATTCGATTCAAATTCTCGCCTAGCTCGAGCGGAAAGGATTGACATCCGGGGCAAAGCGTGCACTACAACCACCTTCGCTTCGTACCCTTTTGCTAGTATTGAAGCCATCTCGCACGCCCGTTCGGAGGACGGAGAACCGTCGTATGCCACCAGAATATTATGTACCTGCTGCAGCGCCATGACTAATCCGCGTCCATCATATCCTATTTGCAGTGGTTAAACCATTTGATTCATGTCCATGATACCGAGTCTCTTATCTCACCATGAGAACGTTGTGCGGAACTTGGGTAACTACACTACTTGCATAAATCTGAGATAACCTGGGCCGAATGCTTGGAGCGGTCCGGAAAACTTGCATGTTTGAGACAGCAGGCACTTGGGAATTTGGCGTAAAATCAAATGATTTGTCTCATAAACCTCGTTTTGACTTATAAGACCCTGGGAAAATTACCTTATCACAAAATTCGGCAAATTGGGAGTGGAGATAATGTCCACTGTCAATCTAGTCAGAGAACCTTTTGTAGATTCTGCATATCGCAAGGCACACCCAATAGTTCAGGTGCTTGTCGCGTGTTCTCAATAGTTTGATCCGGAATGAGCCA
>Ga0335085_10014305_pt1 | contig 11591 bp, 13 predicted proteins | sample Lox_Sample_45_FD_206712 | JGI IMG/M metagenome (GOLD analysis project Ga0335085, IMG submission 206712) | Soil microbial communities from Loxahatchee National Wildlife Refuge, Florida, United States - Lox_Sample_4.5 | ecosystem: Environmental > Terrestrial > Soil > Wetlands | place: USA... | reverse complement strand
GTCTAGCCGCGCTCGCGCATGAACCCCTGGCGGGCCGCGCTGACGAGCGCGACCGCCTCGGGGAACAGAACCCGCATCGCGTCGCGCAGCGCAAGCGCCTGCTCGTCCACCCCGCCGGTCGCCTTCACCTGGGCGAGGGCGGCCGAGGTGAGCTCCACGGCGGTGTTCAGCGTCAGCGTCGCGAACTGCTCGCGCTGCGCCTCCGCGACCGACTCCGCCTGCTGCTCCGCAAACTCGCGCAGGCTGCGCATCAGGTCTTCCGGATCGCCTCCGAACGGGAAGTTGAAACCGCCTTCCATGGCACCCAGGCTAGCGGAGCTCGCCCTTGTAGCCGCCCTCCACCTCCAGCTCGAGCTCGGTGACGGCTGCCGCCGCGGCCTTCATCGACTCGACGAACGGCGAGCCCGGGCCCTCGCCGAGCGCCTGCTCGAGCCGGCGCGTCGCCGCCCCGATCGCGTCGAGGTGGGCCGGCGTCGCCAGCCGCGGCGCCGCGCCGATCACGCGCTCGAGCTCGAGCGCCGCCGCCTCCGCCTCCTCGATCCCCTCCGGATGCTCGGTGAGCCGGAGCGAGACGAGCTGAGCGCGCAGCTCCTCGAGCTTGCCGCCGCCGGCCGACTCCTCGGCGAGCTCGACGAGCGCGGCGATCGAGACCGCGGCCCGGAGAGTCACCCGGTCGCGGATCGGGCGCGCGCCGTCGTCGAGCGCGATCCACGTCCGCGACGGGCCTTCGTAGGCGCAGAGGTACACGCGCTCCCCCGCCTGCGGCTCGGTAGGGATCACACCGGCCAGCGTCTCGCGAGGCGCGGCCAGCTCCCGCGCCGCGTCGGCGATTCGCTCCAGATCCTCCGCCAGCCCCATGCGCGGGGAGTCTTGCCTACGATGAAGCCTCGATGTTCAAGAAGCAGCCGACGGACGACCAGATCGTCGCGGAAGCCGAGGCGCGGCTTCGCGCGATCATCCAGGCGGAGACGGAGCGCCGCGAGGCCGAGCTGCAGCGGACGCTCTCCCTCGCGCGGGCCGAGGCGGTCTCGATGCTGGCACAGGAGCAGCGGAAGCTCGCCGAGGAGCGCCGCGACGAGCTCGTCCGGGCCGAGCAGCAGGTGCTGACCGAGCTGACGGAGCGCCTCGTCGCCGCGCAGCAGGAGATCGACGGGAAACTGACCGGCTGGGTACAGGACCTCGAGCGCGTGCACGAGGGGCTGGCGACGCAGCTCGTCCGGCTGGAGCAGCGACAGAAGCAGCTCATCGCCGAGACCGAGGCTCGGTTCGTCCGCGAGAACGAGAACCTCGCCGCCGAGTCGGAGGAGCACCGGGCCGCGCTCGCCCGGCTCCGCGCCGAGCTCGAGCGCCAGATCAAGGATGCGATCGAGGAGGCCGCCAACGAGCTCGAGACCCACGCGGCCGAGCGCAGGCGGGCGCTCCACGAGGTCTCGGACCGGCTGCGAAACCGCGAGCGGGCGATGATCGAGCAGCTCGACCGCGAACAGGGCGAAGCCGTCCGCAAGCTGACCGAGACGTTCGGGGACGTCGAGCGGCGGCTCGTCGAGCAGGTCGAGCGCTCGGTCGCCCGCGAGGCGGCCAGGCTGTCCGAGGAGGCCGCGCTCGAGTTCAACGCGACGATCAGGTCGACGCGCGAGGAGGCGGCGCGCCGCCTCTCCCGCGAGCTCGACCGGGCGATCGAGTCGTTCTCGCGGCAGGCCGAGCGGCTGCTCGGCGAGCGGCTCGCCGAGCTCGGGCAGACCGGGGGTGGGCAGCTCGAACGCCGGCTCCAGGCGATCTCGGCGCAGATCGAGCGGCGCCAGGAGGAGTTCGTCGCGCAGCTCGAGCGGCGGATCGCCGAGGTCGAGGCAGCGGTGCGCGAGCGCATGGCTGCGCTGGCCGGCTCCGTGAGCGGGCCCGGCGAGCGCTGAAATCTGCGCGCGAACCTCGTAGGCTCCTCCCGGATTCCAAACACTTTTCGGCCAACTTCGTGGCGGAGGGTTCGTCTAGAAGAGGGCGAACGAAAGGCGGATGAGCGAGCTGTCCCAGATCATCGAGACCGACGGAACCGAGCGGGAGAAGGTGCAGAGCTGGCGGCTGCACGTCCTGATCGAGGCCGGCTACCCGCTCCCGCTCGCCGAGAAGCTGGCCGGCAGCGAGGCCGACCTGCACGAGGCCGTCGAGCTCGTCCGCGCCGGCTGCGGCCACGAGACCGCGGCGCGAATCCTCCTGTAGCTCCCGCGTACGATTGGCTCGATGAAGGTCGAGCCGACCCTGTACGGAGATCGCAAGGTCTACAGCGTCGCCGCGTTCAACCGCGGCGTGGCCCAGTGGTTGACCCGCCTGCCGACCCTCTGGGTCGAGGGCGAGGTGACGGAGCTGCGCCGCCAGGACGCCTGGCAGACGGTCTTCTTCACGCTCAAGGATCCCGAGAGCGGGGCCAGCCTCGCCGCGGCGATGCCCCGCGGCCAGTTCGACGCGCTCCGGCTCGACCTTCAGAACGGCGAGCGCGTGCACGTGTACGGCCGCCCCGAGCTGTGGGAGCAGAAGGGCGAGCTCCGGCTGCGCGCGCTGTCGATCGAGCGGTTCGGCCTGGGCGCGCACCTCGCCGCGCTGGAGCGACTCAAGGCGGCGCTCGCCGCCGAGGGGCTCTTCGCCGAGAGCCGGAAGCGGCCGCTGCCGCGGCTCCCGCGCCGCATCGGGCTCGTCACCGGGAGCGACGCCGCGGCGAAACGCGACGTCCTCACCGCGATCCAGGCTCGGTTCCCGCCGGCGCGCGTGCTCGTCGCCGAGACCTACGTCCAGGGGCCGCGCGCGGCCCCGGCGCTCGTCGACACGCTGCGCCGGATCTGCGCCGAGCCGGAGATCGACGTCGTCGTGGTCGCGCGCGGCGGCGGCAGCTTCGAGGACCTGCTCCCGTTCAGCGACGAGCGGCTCGTGCGCGCCGTCGCCGAGTGTCCCGTCCCGGTCGTGACCGCCGTCGGCCACGAGCAGGACACGCCGCTCTGCGACCTCGCCGCCGACCTGCGCGCCTCGACGCCGACCGCCGCCGGCCGCCTCGTGGTCCCCGACCTGGAGGAGCTGATGGCGGGGCTCGCGCGGGCACGCGACGGGCTCGGGCGGGGCACGCGGCGGACGCTCGAGCGCCACTCCGCGCGCCTCACCCACGCCGCCGAGCGGCTGCGCCGCGCACCCGTGCTCCTGGTCGAGCGCCGCCGCGCCGCGCTCGCCCAGGCCGGCGGCCGCCTGCGGGCGCTCTCGCCGCGCTCGACGCTCGAGCGCGGGTACGCGATCGTCCGCCGCGACGGTGAGCTGGTGCGCTCGGCGGGCACCGTCTCGCCCGGCGAGGCGATCGCGGTCGAGGTCGCCGACGGCTCCTTCGGAGCGCGCGTCGAATGACATACGAAGACGCCGAGAGGGAGCTGCTCCAGATCGTCGAGCGGCTGGAGCGCGGCGACGCGTCGATCGACGAGGCACTCGCCCTGTGGCAGCGCGGCGAGGAGCTGTACCGCTTCTGTGCCGAGCAGCTCGAGGCGGCCGAGGGACGCATCGAGGAGCTGGCGAAACGGGTCGACGCGAATCGGCCGGGCGGGTAAGGTCCAGCCGCGATGCCCGCCCCGGTCGAGCTGCTCTACAAGGTTCCCCTCTTCGAGGACGTCCCGAAGCGCGAGCTCGAGCGGCTGGCGCAGTCGTTCAAGGAGACCACGTTCAAGGCGGGCGACGAGATCGCGACCGAGGGAAAGAGCGGCGTCGGCTTCTTCGTGATCGGCGCCGGTGAGGTCGCCTACTCGGTGGACGGCGAGGAGGTCGGCCGCGGCAGGCCCGGCGACTTCTTCGGCGAGATCGCGCTGATCGACGACGGCCCGCGCACGGCGACGGTCACGGCCGCCTCCGACGTCACCGCCTACGGCCTCACCTCGTGGGAGTTCCGCCCGCTCGTCGAGGAGAACGCGGCGATCGCGTGGGAGCTCCTCCAGGCGCTCGCGAAGCGGCTACGCCAGGTCCAGGCCCGCGAGGCCGAGCGCTAGCTCCCGCCCCAGCCCGACGAGGTCCTCCCGCGCCCGCGCCGGGTCGCCGCTGAGCGCCCGCAGCTCGCCCCGCGGCCGAAGCGCCTCCGGGAGCGTGCCCGAGACGCGGCCGCCGAAGACGACGCAGCGGACGCCCTCGTCCGCGCAGCGCGCCAGCACCGCGGCGGGCGCCTTGCCCTCCCAGGTCGTCTCGTCCACGCTGCCCTCCCCGGTGACGACGAGGTCGTACGGCGCCGGGTCGAACCCGATCAGGTCGAGCACGGCCGGCGCGCCCGGGACGAGCTCCGCGCCGAGCGAGGCGAGGGCCGCGCCGAGGCCCCCGGCGGCGCCCGAGCCGGGCAGCTCCGCGTAGGGAGCCAGGTTCTCCATCGCCCGGAACCGGCGCTCGAGCTCCTCCACCTGCTCGGGCGTCGCTCCCTTCTGCGGCCCGAAGAGGTGCGGTGCGTCGTACAGCCGGGTGCTGACGTCGCACAGGACCTTCGTCGGGCCCGGCAGGCGGTCGAGCACCTCGAGCAGCCCCGCGCCGCCGTCCATCGTCGCCGTGCCCCCGACGGAGACGACCAGCGGACAGTCCGTGTACCGAGCGATCCACCGCCCCAGCCCGCGGCTCGACGCGGCCAGCGCGTCGAGGTGCTCGGGGTCGAGCGGGATCGCCTGTGCGGCCTCGACGACGACGGTTCCGTCGGGGAGCTCGCCGGCCCAGGCGGTGCGCAGGCGGCCGAACGCGTCCTCGACGTCGACGGCGTGCGTCCCGCCGCCGAGCGCGTCGAGCGTGCCTTCTCCTCCGTCCGCCACCGGCAGCGCGTCCGCCTGCACTCCGGCCTCCGCGAATCCCTCCACCAGCGCCGCTGCGGCGACCGACGCCTTGAGGACGCCCTTGAGGCTAGCCGGGGACGCGAGCGCGCGAAGGCTCACGCTCGAAAGCCTCCTCCTCCCCCTCCGCCGGCTCCTCCGGCTCCTGGCCGCCATCCTCGTCGGCGGTGACCGCGCCCGGCATCTCGCGGAGCCGCGCGAACGACAGGCCCTCGTGGCCGAGGAAGATCAGGCCGATCCCGACGCCGACCGACGCCTCGATCGCCTGCAGCCCGAACCCGAACGCGATTCCCTTCCCGTAGTCGACGCCGTAGCGCACGAGGGGCGTGGCGATCGCGACCTGGACGAGCCCGACGTTGCCCGGCCAGAGCGGGATGATCGTCGCCACGTTCATCAGCACGAGGACGAGCGCGGCCGCGGGCAGCCCTTCGTGGATGTCGAACGCCCACATCGCCGTCAGGACGGCCATGAGCTGGCACCCCCAGCCGACGCACTGCCCGAAGATCGCGAGCGCCGCGGCGCCCGGGCTGCGCATCACGCCGAGCCCGAGACGGGCCATCGTGACGATGCGCCGGACCGTCCCCAGCCCCTCGATCCGCGTCTTGCCGTGGTGCCGGGCGCTCGCGAACGCGAACAGGAACAGCCCGACGCCGATGGAGAGGACGATCGCGAGGCTCGTAAAGGCCCAGTTCGGGATGTCCGCCGTGATCAGGACGTAGACGACGAGCAGCGCCACCGGCACGAGGTCGAAGACGCGGTGCGCGAACACCGTCCCGACGAGCACCGGCCAGACCCCGCGCCGCCGGCCGTCCAGCCTCCGCGTCAGCACGCCGACCCGGGCGAGCTCGCCGACGCGGCCCGGCAGCACCGCGTTCCCGAGCAGTCCGACGCAGAACGCGGAGAAGACGAGCCGGAACTGCGGGTGCGGCGGCGGCATCGCCGAACGGATCACCGCGTTCCAGGCGAACGAGCGCGCGACGATCGAGAGCAGGTTGAACCCGACCGCGGCTGCGACCCACTTCCATTCGACCGCCGTGAACGCGTCCTTGAAGGACGACCACTGCGGGCCGTGCCACCACAGGAGCGCGCCGACGCCGCTGAGGAACGCCAGCAGGATCCCCCCACGCGTCCACGGCGAGCGGGGGATGCGTACCGGCCAGTCCTTGACCTTCTTCACGCGACGTCCTCGTAGATCTGCTCGAGCCGCTCGGCAATCGTGCCCCAGGAGTACCGCTCGAGCGCGATCCGCCGCGCGCTCTCGCCGAGCGCGCGCCGCCGCGGCTCGTCCTCGAGCAGGCCGACGAGCGCGTCGGCCAGCGCCCGGTCGTCGCCGACCAGCACGAGCTCCCCGGTGTCCGGCGTCATCACCGCCGCGTACCCGGGAATCGCCGACGCGACGACGGGCACCGCGCAGGCGAACGCGCGGGTGAGCACCATCCCGAAGCTCTCCATCCCGATCGACGGCGCCGCCAGCACCTTCGCCCGCAGCAGCTCGGCCGTCAGCTCGTCCTGCGGGACGAAACCGAGGACGTCGATGCCGTCGCTCGGGATCCGGTGGCGGGCGAGCAGGAGCTGCACGGCGAGCGGGTCGGCACCGACGAGGCGCAGCCGCGCTCCGGTCCGGCGGTGGACGTCGGGCCACGCTTTCAGCAGGACAGGCATGCCCTTCCGGGGATCGTGCCTGCCGATGAAGACCACCGTGTTCTCGCGGTTGCCGGCGTCGGCCTCGGGCGGGATCAGCACGCCGTTCGGGATCACCTCGAAATCCCCCGGGAGCCAGCGCCGCGCCGACGCCCGTGCCTGCTCGGAAACGGCGATCCGGTGGTCGACCCGGTCCATGAGGAACCCCCAGCTCTTGACCCCGAACCGCATCCAGCCAAGCCTGCCGGCGGCGTGCCAGGTGGCGACGGTCGGACACTTCGCGAGCGCGAGCGTGGCGACGCAGATCGCCGGCGTCATCGGCTCGTGCAGGTGGAGGACGTCGAACCGCTCGCGCTCGTACACGCGCTTCAGCTTGAACGGCACCCGCGGGCTGAGACAGATGTTCGGCAGCGAGCCGTTGGCGGGCACGATCACCGAGCGGCCGACCGGGATCACGTCCGGCGGGGGCGCGTCGTGGCGCCCGTGCCGCGGGTGGAGGGCCCGCGTGAACGTGCCGGGCGGGTCGTTGCCGATCACGATCCGGACGTCGTGCCCGCGGGCGCGGAGCGACTCCGACTGGAGCTCCGCGTGCTCCAGCACCGCGCCCCAGAACGACCACGAGAACGGCACGACAATGCCCACCTTCATCGGGGTGGAGTCTATGGCTGCGGTTATGCTCGGGCCGTGTTCGAGGAGGGTCTCGCCGAGCTGCACACCCACCTCGGCGGCTCGGTGGCCTCGGAGATCCTCTGGAGCATCGCGCACGAGCAGGGGATCGCCCTCCCCGTGAAGGACTACTGGGAGTTCGAGCGGCTCGTCACCGTCTCCGACCCGCGCGGCGTGCCCGACCTCGACGCCCTCGACGCGATCTACCACTGGACGGAGCTGATCCAGTCGAGCCCGATCGCGGTCGAGCGGTCGGTGCACGCGGCGATCGGCGGCGCCTACCGCTCGCAGCGGATCACGACGTTCGAGCTGCGCTTCAACCCGATGAAGCGGAACCGCGGCGGCGAGCAGGACCTCGACCACATCATCATGGCCGCGACGCGCGGGCTCGACCGCGCGAGCCTGGAGTACCCGCAGGTGCGCGCCGGGCTGATCCTGATGATGGACCGCACCTTCGACGAGCGGCAGAACGCGATCATCGTCGAGAAGGCGATCCGGTACGCCGCTCGCGGGATCGTCGGAATCGACATCGCCGGGCCGCGCCCGCGCGGCGAGCGCTACCGCTACGCCCAGCTCTCCCCACTCGTCGAGGAGGCGCGCGCCGCCGGCCTCGGCGTGACGATCCACGTCGGCGAGGAGGGCGGCGAGCACGGCGTCGAGGAGATCGCCGAGGTGATCGAGGCGCTCCGCCCCGACCGCATCGGCCACGGGATCCTCGCCGCCCGCGAGCCGCAGCTGATGGCCGAGCTCCGCGACCGCGGGATCGTCCTCGAGATCTGCCCGACCTCGAACCTGCTGACGAAGGCGCTCCCCGACGAGGGCGCCGTCCGCTCGACGTTCCGCGCCTTCATCGAGGCCGGCGTCCGCTTCACCATCGCCACCGACGGCCCGGAGATGATGCGCACCCACCTGCGCGACGAGCTCGAGCTCCTCCTCCGGATCGGCGCCCTCGACGCCGACGAGCTGCGCGAGGCGAACACGCGCGGGCACGAGGCGAGCTTCGTGCGCGGATCCCCGGTGGCCGTGACGTAACGGCGTGAAATACCCCCTTCGGTCAATGGTGACCCCGGAGCCGCCCGAGTAGCGTCAGCGTCATGGTGGGCACAATGGTCAAAGCGCCGCCAGGGATCACAGCCCGGCAGCGCGAAGTCGTCTCCCTGATCGCCGCTGGGTGTTCGAACGAGGAGGTTGCCAAGCGCCTCGACATCTCCCCGCGGACGGCGAAGGCGCATTCCGATGCCCTACGCCAGAAGCTCGGGGTACCGCGCCGCCGGCAGATACCGGCCGCGTACCGCCTGGCGACAGGTGACGACCCGCTCGGCGACGCCCTGGCAGGCGACCCGTGATCGAGCTCCCCGTGCCTGCGGCGTGGGCCGCAGGCACGGGGGCTTCGCATTCGAGCGATTCCGCACTAGAGTCCGCCGAGAGGGGTCCGTCGCCGAGGTGGGGAATGGCAGGGATCGACTCGATGCTCGAGACGGTGCGCCGCTACATCATCAAGCGGCCGCGCCTGACGCGGCTCCTGGACGGTGCGAACTCGCGGGTGCTGATGCTCATCGCCCCCGCCGGCTTCGGCAAGACGACACTCGCCCGCGAGTGGGTCGCCGACCGACCCCACGCCTGGTACACGGGTACGCCGGCGAGCGCCGACGTCGCCGCTCTCGCAGCCAGGCTGGCCGAGGTCGCCTCCGAGCTGATCCCCGGGGCGGGCAGCCGGATGGTGCAGCGGATGCGGGCAACCGGCACGCCGGAGCAGGACGTCGACGTGCTCGCCGAGCTCTTCGGAGAGGATCTCGCTGAGTGGCCCGAGGACGCCTGGCTCGTCATCGACGACTACCAGTTCGCAATGGAGGCCCAGGCGCCCGAGCGCTTCGTCGAGGTGCTTCTCCGCAAGTCACCGGTCCGGCTCTTGATCGCCAGCCGAAAGCGTCCGAGCTGGGCGTCCGCGCGGCGCCTGCTCTACGGCGAGATCTACGAGGTCGGGCAGAACGAGCTGGCGATGGACCACGAGGAGGCCGCGGCGGTGCTCGAGCACCGGAAGGACGCAGCCGCCGCGGGGCTGGTCACGCTCGCAGAGGGCTGGCCGGCCGTGATCGGCCTCGCCGCGCTCACCGAGGAGCTCGAGCTGCCCGAAGGAACGCTGCCCGGCGCGCTCCACGACTACTTCGCCGAGGAGCTGTTCCAGGAGGCGTCGCCCGAGGTGCAGCGCGGCCTCTGCCGCCTCGCGCTCGCCCCTTCGCTGGCCGAGGGGGTGGCGGAGTTCCTGCTCGGCCCGGCGGCGGAGGAGGTGCTCGCAGAGGGGGTCCGGCTCGGCTTTCTGACCGCCCGCCCGGGAGCCCTCGACCTGCACCCGCTTCTGCGGACGTTCCTCGACGCCAAGGCCCGCGAGCGGCCCGAGGAGAACGAGGCGGACGCGAGGCGCCTCGCCGGCTACCTGTCCGAGCGCGGGCTCTGGGACGACGCCTTCACGCTCGTTCGGAGGTTCTTCTCTGAGGCCCTCCTCCTAGAACTGCTTGAGCGCGGATTACCTGCGATGCTCGCAGATGCACGGCTAGTGACGTTGCGACGCTGGCTGGAGCTAGCCGAGATGCGGCACGTTGACTCCCCGATCGTCGACCTTGCAGTCGCTGAGGTCGCCTTTCACGAGGGCGACCGCAGCAAGGCTGAGGCTCTTGCTCTCCGTTCCGCCCGACACCTCTCTTCGGGTGACGGGCTCCTATCACGCGCCTTCTACCTCGCAGGTATGAGCGCCCACCTCGACTACCGCAACGAACGGGCGAATGTCCTATGTGATCAGGCGCTCAGAAGCGCTCGGACTGTCCAGGACAGGCGAAACGCAGTGTGGGGCCGCCTCAATGTCGCTCTTGACCTCGCCGATCCGGACGTGAATTCGCTGCTGGAGGCCCTCGTCCAACTCGATGACGGCGCCGCACTCAGTGAAGTCCGGCTCGTGGTTGCCCGCTATCAAGTCGCGATCCGGCAAAGCGGGCTGGAGGGCCTCATCGACCTCTTCGATGGTGCCTCCCATGTTGTTGACCTAGTGTCCGAGCCTCACGCTCGATCCGCGTTCTACTTCACGCGTTCGAACCTGCTTGCCCTGTTGGGCAGATACTCGGAGGCGCTAAGCGCGGCCGCTGAGTGTGAGCGCTATGCAAAGGATGCTCACCTCCCCTTCGTTGCACCATATGCACGTCGAGTGCGTGCAGTCTCACTTCTGGGCTTGCGCCATTTCGCGAGATGCAAGCGAACGCTCGATGGACTAGCCGAAACGGCGCAGGCGCAAGCGGAGGTCTTCCTCGAGATCGAGGCGAAGTTGATCCGATGCCGGCTATTAGTCGCGCAGGGACTGGCCAGCCGGGGCGCCGAATTGCTCAGGACACCACCCGAAACGTTTCCCTTTGAGGGCGAGCGGGGCGAGTACCTCGCAACTCTCGGACTGGCCCAAGCATGCTCCGGCAACCTTAGAGATGCTGTCGCCCTCGCGGAGGAAGCTGAAAGCGTCTCGAAAACAATCGAAGTCCGGGCACTCGTGCCCTGTATCCGAGCCATTGTGGCGATCCGGAAGCAATCACCGGACGCACGAAAGGTCGCCCAAGCGGCCTTCAAGACGATCATCAATCTGCAGGGCATCGACCCTTTCGTGGTTTCCTACCGAGGCTGCCCGGAATTCCTGGTTGCGCTTGCGCAGAACCGCGAAGTGCTGGCCCAGCTCACCCCAATCCTCGAGAACGCTCATGACCAGACCTTGGCGAAGAGCGCTTCACTCAGTCTGTCTCCGCCAACGGGTCGGAGACATCTCTCACAACGAGAAGACGAAGTTCTGGGGCTCATCGCCCAGGGGTTGACCAACAAAGAGATTGCAGAGGTGCTGTTCATCAGCGAGGCGACCGTCAAAGTCCATGTCCGCCACATTTTCGAGAAGCTCGGCGTCCGAACGAGAACTGAGGCGGCCTTCAGAGCTTCGGCCGATGCGACGACAGACGACTAAGCGGCCTGCTCTTCGACCCTGTCCGAGTACTGGTCTTGAGCGTCGAGTGTGAAATCGAGCCGTGTGGCGGTGCGGTACTCCTCTGATGCGCCTGCGAGGATCGCCTCGAACGCAGCGACGATGGTCGTGTCGAACTGACCCTCGACGCCTTGGGCGAGCCGCATCCTGGCAACTCGAGTTGGCATTGCATCGCGGTAGGGACGGTCTGACGTCATCGCGTTGTACGAGTCGGCGACCGCGATGATCTTCGAGATGAGCGGGATCTCGTCTCCGGTGATCCCATCGGGGTAGCCCATGCCGTCGACGCGCTCGTGATGGTGCCGGACGATCTTGGCGATCTCCGCGTAGTCCTCGACCTTGGCCAGGATCCGCTCGCCGATCACCGAGTGCTCCTGCATCAGCCGGCGCTCCTCGAGGGTCAGAGCTCCGGGCTTTTCCAGAAGACCCGGCGGGAGTCCGATCTTGCCGATGTCGTG
>Ga0335085_10014304_pt1 | contig 11591 bp, 11 predicted proteins | sample Lox_Sample_45_FD_206712 | JGI IMG/M metagenome (GOLD analysis project Ga0335085, IMG submission 206712) | Soil microbial communities from Loxahatchee National Wildlife Refuge, Florida, United States - Lox_Sample_4.5 | ecosystem: Environmental > Terrestrial > Soil > Wetlands | place: USA... | reverse complement strand
TGCGTGAGCGCCGCGAACGGCGGCTGGGAGAGCTGCCGCGCGATCTCGCCGGTGGATGCCATGATCGCGGCGCCGAGTGCGGACGCCGACATGACGTCCATCGCGCGGGTGAACCCGTGCTGCGCCAGCACCTGTCCCGCCGGCGTCATCAGGAGGACCAGGCGCACGCCGGCTTCGGCCACGAACTTCTTGAGGGGCGCAAGCGTCCAGCCTTCGACGGCCCGGGTGCTCATGCCACCACCTGCGCCGCGCGCAGCAGCTCGAGCCGGACCAGGCCGACGTTCACCGCCGGGTCGGTGACGGCGACCACGAGGATCCCCGATGCCGCCGGAACGACGAGCAGCGCGCCCTCGCTCGCCTGCAGGTGCCAGAACACGCCGGTGCCGAGCCCCGCCGCCTCCATCGCGCGCCCGAGCCGGTTCGCGAGGCTCGCCGCGAGCGCCGCGACGGCGGGGCCCTTGATGCCTTCCATCAGGTGCTCCGCGACGACCAGGCCGTCCCCGAGGGCGACGAGCATCGCGCCGCGCACGCCGCGCACGCGCGTGACGAGATCGAGGGCGCGCTGGAACGCGACCGCGGTCATGCCTGCTGCTCCAGCCAGCGGCGCGCCGCCTGAGCCGCCCGCTCGGCGACGATGGCGAGCCGGCCCATCGGGACGGCCCGATCGCGCACGACGAGGAGGAGCGCGTCGGGAGTGGGCTGGGCCAGGTGCACGTGCCCGCCCCCGGCCTCGGCGGCGAGGCCCGTCCAGGCGCCGAGACCGAGCAGCTTCGCCGTGCGCCCGGCCTCCTGGGACACGCCCGCGAGATACGCCGCCACCGCGTCGCTCACATCCTGGCCGGCCGGATCGCGCAGCGTGCCGCCGAGGACGCGGCCCGCCGAGTCGAGCAGCAACAACCCCTCCGCCGCCCCTTCCAGTCCCGCGAACACGCGCGAGTCCGCCATCGGCGCCGCCGCCGCCTGCGCCACCTCCGGGGCGGGAGCGAGGCCGAGCTCCGCCTCGGCGCCCGCGGCTTCCCCGCCGCGCACCATCGCCAGCGCTTGCACCACTCCCGGGTCGCCCGGCGCCTCGCGCTGCGCCAATTCGAGATGCGCGACCGCCTGGGCCACGTCGCCCACCTTGAAATAGAGGAAGGCGAGGCCTTTCAGCGCGCCGAGATGGATCGGAGCGATGCGGAGCGCCATGTCCCATTCGTCGAAGGCGCGCTCGAAGTCCCCCTTGTCCGCGAGAATGCGGGCGTAGAGGTCGTGCGCGTCGGCCGAATGGGGATGGCGCTCGAGCCCGTTCAGGGCGACACGGTGCGCCGCGTCGAGCTGCCCCCGCAGGCGCAGCATCTCGCCGAGCCGCAGGAACACGAGACTGTTCGGATCCTGGGCGAGCTGCGCGGAAAGCGCTTTCACGTCTTCACCCATCGCTCACTCCCGCGCCGGCGAGGGTCTGAGCGGCCGCGCGCGCGCGCCGCACCGGGTCGAGGTGGGCGGCTTCCGATTCGGAGTGCGCCCCCAGGCGTTCCCATTGGTCCCATTGCTCCACCGCTTCCGCGAACCGCCCCGACGCGACGAGCGCGTAGCCCAGGACGCGGTGCGCCGGGACCATGAGCGGATCGAGACGCAGGGCGCGCCGCAGGTCGTCCACCGCCTCCGTGGCCCGCCCCTCCGCCAGGTGCAGGCGGCCGAGCAGGAGATGCACCGACGCGTCTTGCGGCGCGATCCCGGCGGCGCGCTCCGCATCGGCCCGCGCCTGCCCCAGGTCCCGCCGGGCCAGCGCGTCCTCGGCACGCGCCACGACCTCCGTCAGCTGCGCGGCGCCCCCGCCCCCCGCCCCGGGGCCCTCGCGCCGCGCCACGCCGAGGTCCAGGAGCACGACGACCCCCGCGCTTTCCAGGCCGAACACCGTCTTCGCCACGTCGAAGTCGGAGCGGCCCAGCTCCGTCGCGATGGCGCGGAGGTCGCGCGCGCCGTCGATCATGGCCAGCACCTCCCACTCGGGCGGCAGCAGGTCGAGCTCCCCGCCCTCGGGCTGCGGCGCGATCTGCGGCACCACACCCAGATGGGGCACGCGCTTCTCGATGCGGGACCACTCATCGATACGGCGCGCTCCCTCCATCAGCACCGCCTCCGTCGGAATACGCACGACGACGTCGCCCGACGGCTCGGGAATGGCTTCCTCGTTGAACGAGAAGAAGCCCTCGTGCCAGCTCATCAGCTCGAAGACGACCTCCTCGATCTGGAACCGCATCTGCCGCTCGAGCTCGCGGGGGGAGAGCGCGCCCATGGCGACCAGGATCTCACCCAGCCGGCGCGGGTCGCCCTGGCGCGTCTGCATGTCGCGCGCGCGCTCGAGATCGGCCTCGCCGATCTTGCCGGTGCGCACGAGCAGGGTGCCGAGCTGGTGCGGGTTGCTCCGGATCTCCGCGTAGACGATGGCGCCGCCGTGGAAATAGACCGTCCCGGCGTTGTGCCGCAGATCGGAGGTCACCCGCAGCACGCCCGTCTTCCGGCTCAGGTCGAGGAGCTGGAAGACGTCGTGGATGCCGAGCTCGCGCAGCGGGCCTTCGATCGCCATGGCTCAGGCCGCCGTCGTGAAGATGCGCTTCAGATCGAGCGCGGTGCGGGCGTGGATCCGCGCGGCCTGGGCAAACGGGCCGGCCGGATCGATCCGGGTGACGCGCTCCCAGGCCTCGACCGCTTCGCCGTAGCGGTGCAGCCGCGCGAGGGCGACCCCGAGCTGGAACAGCGCTTCGACCTGCTCCGCGTCGAACTTGAGCGCCCGCTGGAACGCGGCGAGCGCCGCGTCATCCCGCCTCTCATCGAGCAACGCCCGCCCGAGCAGGAGCAGCGCCTTGAGATCGTACGGATCCTCCTCGAGCATGGTGGCGAGGCGCGTGACCGCCTCGCGCACGCGCGCGGTGCGCCGCAGCAGGTCGGCGAGGGCGAGCGCGGCGTCGTAGAAGCTGGGGAGCACGTCGAGCGCGCGCGTGTACGCCTCCTCCGCCGGCGCCCACGCCTGCTTCCGCTCGTGCAGCCGCCCCAATTCGAGCCACACCTGCACGTAGCCGGGGTCGAGCTCGAGCGCCGCGGTGTACGCGGCGAACGCGCCGCTCGGGTCCGAGACCTTCAGGGCGACGTCCCCCTGGAGCTTGTGGAGGTCGGCACGGCCCGGCGCGCGCGCCTGGGCGTGCTGCAGCGCCGTGAGCGCCCCCGACGCGTCCCCCGCGGCCGCGCGACCCTTGGCGACGGCCACCAGCGCCTCGACGTCATCGGGCGTGAGGTGCTGCAGCTCCTCCGCGAGCACCCGCGCCTCCTCCTGGCGATCGAGCGCCTGGAGCGCCTTCACTTCTCCCAACCGCGCGTCGGCGCGTTTCTCGTCGAGCATGCGCGCCTCACGGTAGCGCTCGAGCGCCTCACCGTGCAGGCCGCGGCGCGCGAAGATGTCCCCCACGAGGACCGCCGCATCGGCCCGGTCCGCGCCCCGCTGCACGGCGCGCACGGCCTCGGCTGCGGCCATCTCCATGAGTCCCTTGCTGACGTAGTCGCGCGCCAGCGCGAGCCCGTCGTCCGGCTGCCGGGGCGCCGGCTCCCGCAGCGCCGGCGGCGCAGCGGGAGCGAGCTCCTGGAAGATGTTGTCGAGCAGCCGCTGGTCGAACGAGAAATTGTCACCCAGCGTCTCGGCCGCGACGTCCGCCGAGATCTCGGGCGCGATGCCGATCGTCGCCCGCTCGAACTGGAGATCGATCGTGAGGGCGAACTTCTGCGACACGTAGTAGGGATCGATCTCGAGCGCGCGCTTCGTGGCGCGCAGTGCTCCGTCGTAGTCCCCCAGGTTCGACAGCGTGAAGCTGAGGTTGTAGTGCGCGCCGGCATGCTGCGGATCGGATTCGACGGCGCGCACGAACGCGTTGCGCGCATCGGCGAAGCGCTTCAGCTCCACGAGCACGAGCCCGATCCCGTTCCACGCCGCCGCTGAATCCGGCTCGGTGGCGAGCACCTGGCGGTAAGCCTCGAGCGCCAGCTGGAACCGGCGCAGCTGGTAGAGCAGCAGCGCCAGGTTGAGGCGCGCGGCTGCGAGCGCACCCGGGAGCTGGAGCGCCGTCCGGAACGCCTGGATCGCCTCCTCGCTCTCCCCCCGGTGCGCGAGCAGGACGCCGAGGTTGTTCCACGCCAGCGCGTACTTCGGATCGACGTCCACGGCCTGGCGGTAGGACACGAGCGCCGCATCGGACCGCCCGCTCTGGTGATGCACCACGCCGTGCTCGTTCCAGAGCTTGGGGGAATCGGGCACCTCGCGCAGCAGGGTCTCATACAGATCGAGCGCTGCCGCGAAATCGCGCCGCAGCAGATGCACCTCCGCCATCGCCTGGAGCGTGAGGCGCCGGTCCTCCCCGCGCTCGAGCGCCAGGCGATACTCGCGCAGCGCCTCGTTGTAGTAGCCCTTCTGGCGGAAGGCCAGTCCGAGGTTGTAGTGGGCGAGCGCGTTCCCCTCGACGATACCAGGCTCCGGCCGCTCGCGGTCCTGGACCTCGCGGCTTTTGCGCTCGGCGGCGTAGCGCTCGAGGGAGAGGTTGGTCTGTGCGCGGGCGAGTGGGGGGTTGAGCTTGATGGCGCGCTTGGAGGCCGCGCGGGCATCCTCGTGGCGGCCGAGATCTCCGAGAACGAACGCCATGAGGTAGTGGGCGTTGGCATTGTCGGGATTCAGGGCCACGGCGCGCTCGAGCGCGGCGAGCGCGTCGCCGTTCATGCCACGCCCGTAGTAGACCTCCCCGAGATAGAACTGAACGACGCTGCTCGCGGCATCGAGCTCGCAGGCCCGCTGGAACCACTCGGTCGCGACCTCCATGCGGCCGCGGGCCTTCTCGGCGAGCCCGAGCTGGATGATCGCGGCCACGTCGTCGGGGCGGTGCGCGAGCAGCTCCTCGAACTCGGCCACGGCGTCTGCGTACTGCCCGAGGATCGCATAGGCCCGACCCAGCTCCCAGCGCGTATCGCGATGGTCCGGCGCCTGGCGCAGGCGCTCCTGCAGCTCCGCCACGCGCCGATCGTAGTAGCCGGTATCGTCGTGCGCGATCTCGAGGTTGCGCTGCGCGACCTGCATCTTCGGGTCGAGCTCGAGTGCGCGCGTGAACTCCGCGATGGCCTCGTCCACGAGACCCTTGCGGTAGTAGAGAACGCCGAGATTGTTATGCGCCCCGCCGTCGGACGGGTCGATCCGCCGGGCAAACGATCGGAGAACGGCGAGGTCGCGTTCCGAAAGCGCCGGCGCCGTCACGGCTCAGGTCAAGCGAATGGCGTCGAAGATCGCCTTGAGGGACGCCAGGTCGGGGAGCAGCAGGAAGTGACCCCGGAGCCCTTCCTCCGAGTCGATGTTGAACTCGGTCTCGACGCAGAACACGAAGTCGCGCTCGTGCCCGAAGTTGAGGTACGCGGTGGTGAGCACGGCGGCCGAGAGGTCGACCACCAGGCTCGGGACCGACGGCAAGAGCAGCATTCCCATGAAGTCCGACAGCGCGTTCATGTACGCGCCCGACAGGATGTTGCCGGCCTCCTTGAGGCACGACTGCTCGAGCACGTCGTAGCCCTTCGTGGTGCCGGGCGGGCGCCGCAGCAGCATGTCGCACAGCCGCCGGCCCACCATTTCGGGGAACAGGAGCAGCGTCCGGCCCGTCAGGTCGCCGAGCATGTGCATGAGCACGGCGGCCACGACCTCCTGCGGATTGCCGAGCAGGTCGGGGACTTCCTCGAGCCGCGCGATGTTGATCTGCGGCACGCTGATCATGATGCGGCGGTTGGTCATTTGCGACAGGGCCGTGGCTGCATGCCCTGCGCCGATGTTCGCTACCTCGCGCAGCGCGTCGATCTGCAGCGCCTTGAGCTCCCGGACGTCCTCCATGCCGCCTCCCCTGACGTTAGACGAGACCGCCCGCGTCCAGAATCAGCGCGGGGACACCGTCCCCCATGATCGTCGCCCCGCTGAACAGCGGCAGCATGCCCTGGGGCGCGTCGAAGGTCTTCACCACGATCTCCCGCTGGCCCAGCATGCCGTCCACCACGAGGCCCGCGCGGCGCTCGCCCATCTCGAGCACGATGATCGGCCGCCGGGGTGGCGGCGCGTCGTCCTGGACCGTGAGCAGCTGTCGGAGGTGCACCAGCGGCACCACCCGGTCGCGCAGCAGGATCGCCTCGCGGCCCTCGACCATCGTGGTCGGCACCTCGCCCAGCTCGACCGTCTCCGCGACGTAGGTGAGGGGCAGCGCGTAGCGCTCGCGTCCCAGGCTCGCGATGAGCGCCCGGACGATCGCGAGCGTGACGGGGAGCCGGAGCACGAAGCTCGTGCCTTTCCCCGGCTCGCTCCGGATGTCGATCGTGCCCCCGAGGGCGCGCAGCCGCGTCAACGCAATGTCGATTCCCACGCCGCGCCCCGACACGCTCGTGACCGCCTCGGTGGTCGTGAACCCGGGCCGGCCGAGCAGGCGCAGCAGCTGGTCGTCGCTCAGTGCATCCACGTGGGGATCGAGAAACCCGTCGCGTTTGGCGCGTTCCAAGACCCGGCGGCGGTCGACGCCGCGCCCGTCGTCGGAGATCGTGATGGTGACGCTCGAGCGCTCGCGCGCGGCGGCGAGCACCACCTCGCCCTCCACCGCCTTCCCCGCATGGCGTCGTTCCGCGGGCGTCTCGATGCCATGGTCCACGGCGTTCCTGAGCAGATGCACCAGCGGGTCGGTGAGCTCGTCGAGGATCGCCCGGTCGAGCTCGATGTCCTTCCCTTCCACGCGGAACGTCACCTGCTTGCCGAGCTGGCGCGCGCTGTCGCGCACCAGGCGGGGGAAGCGGTCGAACACCTGCCAGACCGGCGTCATGCGGGCCTGAATGATCTCGTCCTGCAGATCGCCCGAGAGGCGCGACACGTGGATCGCGACGTCGTCGATCTCGGGATCGCGCCGCGCCGCCGCGAGGTCGTTCAGGCGGCCGCGCGCAATCACGAGCTCGCCGATCAAGTTCATCAGCGCGTCGAGGCGCCGCAGATCGACACGCAGGTGTCGCGCGCGGGAGGTCTCCGCCGCGCTCCCGCCCGCACCCTCGCCGCGCGGCGCCGCCTCGGCGTCCGCCCCGAAGCTGACGTCCTCGACGTCGCCCGCGCTCCGGATGGCGGCGGCGACCGCCTCGCTCGACGCCTCGGACTCGAGCCGGAACGCGAACCGGCCGTCGAAGTCCTCGGCTTCGAACGCGGCCGGCGGAGGCGACACGGCATGGACCGCGCCGAGGCTCGCGACCTTGCGCAGCACCACGAGCGCGCGTCCCCCCTTGAGCGACGCTTCCGGGCGAATCGTCACCTGCACGAGCCGTCCCGTGGCGCCCGGCTCGAGCGCGGGAGGTGGCGTGGGCTGCGGCGTGAGTGCGGCGGGCGCGGCGGCGTGCGACGCCCGGACACCCTGGCGCGCGCCCGCGCGTTCGAGCTCGAGCGTGACCGCCGCCACGTCGAGCTCGCCGTCACGCCCGACGACCGACAGCTCCACCGCCTTCTCGAGTGCGTCGATCGTGCGGAACAGGAGCTGGAGGACGTCTTCCCCGACGGCCCCGGACCCCTTCCGCAGCGCGTCGAGCAGGCCTTCGGCCCGATGCGCGAGATCGGCGACCCGCGCGTACCCCATCGTGGCCGCCATGCCTTTGATCGTGTGCACGGCGCGGAACAGCCCGCCGACCGGCTCGCGGGCGGCGGGATTGCGCTCCCACTCGAGCAGCAGCTGGTTGCAGGCGCTCAGGTGCTCCCGGCTCTCGGCCAGGAACAGATCCGCGTACTGCGAGAGATCCATGTTAGGCGAGGACCCGCTGCACGGCCTCGAGCACGCGCGAGGGCTGGAACGGCTTGACCACGAAGTCTTTCGCGCCGGCCTGGATGGCCTCGACGACCAGCGCCTGCTGGCCCATGGCGCTGCACATCAGGATCTTCGCATCCGGGTCGTGCTTCACGATCTCGCGGACGGCGTCGATGCCCCCCATGTCGGGCATCACGATGTCCATCGTGACCAGGTCGGGCCTGAGCTCCTTGTAGCGCTCGACCGCCTGCGCTCCGGTCTCGGCCTCACCCACGATCTCGAAGCCGGCCTGCGCCAGGATGTCGCTGATCATCGTCCGCATGAAGATGGCGTCGTCGCAGACGAGGACAGTGTGGCTCACACAGCCTCCCTAAGAAGCAAGAATGGGGGTTAGCAGCGCATCCGTGTCGAGGACGACGAATAGCTCTCCGTCCCGACGCCCGACGGCTCGGACCAAGCGGGGATCGACGCCGGGAAGCGCCTGCCGGCGCTCCAGGGTCGCTTCGCCTACCGAAAGGAGGTCGATCACCTCATCCACCGTGAAGCCGACGACTTTGCGACCGCCGGCCAGCTCCAGGACCACGGTGGTCCCCTGCCCCGTCTCTCCCCCCCCGGTCGGTGCCGCCTGGCCCAGCGCGCGCCACCCGTCCACTACGGTCACGAGGCTGCCGCGGATGTTCACGAGCCCAGCCACCACCGGGGGCGCGCCGGGAATCCGGGTGGGTTCGAGGCGCGGCAGGATCTCACGCACCGTCTCCGCCGCAGCCGCGCAGGCCAGGGCGCCCACACGGAACACCAGCAGCCGAACTGTCCCGCCGTCACTCATCCGATGCGAAGAAGCCAAGATACTGCAAGGGGTTAGATTGGGCAAGCAAATTGGCATCGTGGGCCGCTTCGGCGAGCGCGGGGAGCAGGTCGGCGGGCCACTCGGAGCGCAATTCCACGCGCGCTCCGCTCACCGGATGATCGAACGCGAGGGCCGCCGCGTGCAGCAGCTGGCGCGGAGCGAGCGCTTCGAGCGCTTCCGCCGCGCGGCGCTCCGATGGCGTCACCCGCCGGCTCCCCCCGAACGCGTACTCGCGGTCTCCCACCACCGGATGCCCGACGTGCGCGAGGTGCACGCGGATCTGATGGGTGCGTCCGGTCCCGAGCGTCAGGCGCAAGAGATCGGTTTGGGCAAACCGGGCCACCACGGTCGCGTACGTCACGGCGTGCCGGCCACCCGCGAGCACCGTCATGCGATGGCGGTCGGACGGGTGGCGCGTGATCGGCGCCTCGATCGTGACCCGCTGGTTCGCGAGATGACCCCAGGCGAGCGCGGCGTAGCGTCGCTCGACCTTCCGCTGCTCGAGAGCCCGCGCCAGCCGGCGGTGCGCGAGATCGGTCTTCGCGATGATCATGAGCCCGGACGTGTCGCGGTCGAGCCGGTGCACGATCCCCGGGCGGCCCTCCTCCGCGCCCGGAGACAGCGCCGTCCCGCGCCCCACCAGCACGTTCACGAGCGAGTCGTCCCAGTGGCCCGGGCCCGGATGGACCACGAGACCGGCGGGCTTGTCGAGCACGGCGAGGTGCTCGTCTTCGTACGCGAAGTGCAGGTCGCGCTGGGCGGGCGCGTAGGCGCGGGGCTGGGTCTCGGGGGTCGGGGGCAGCGTGACCGAGACGATGGTGCCGCGGGCGAGCTGCGCGGAGGCACGCAGCGCGCGCCCTTCCGAGGTCACACGTTTGTCGGCGATCAGGCGGGCGGCGGTGGTGCGGGAGAGGGACAACTGCTCGGCGAGGAAGCGGTCGAGACGCTCGGTCTCGGGTACGGCGACGCAGAAGGTGACCGCCACCCCGCCCTGTGGGGCGGTCACGGCTCGGCCGCCCGGACCTCCTTCGCGCTCTCGTGGTGCCGCCCTTCGAGCCACAACGACACGGCGAGCGTGATCGCTCCCACCGTGATGGCGGAGTCCGCGACGTTGAAGGTGGGCCACCGCAGCGCACCGACCCCCACGTCCACGAAATCGACGACGCCGAACGTGTTGCGAAGGCGGTCGATGAGGTTCCCGACCGCGCCGGCGCAGACGAGCGAGAGGGCGACGATGCGCACGTGATCGTCGGACCGGGTCGCGCGTACCATGGCCCCGAGGACCACCAGGGCGGCGATCGCGAGGCCGAAGAAGATCCAGCGCGAATACTCCCCGAGGCACACCCCGAACGCCGCGCACTGGTTGTAGACCAGCCGGAGCTGCACCGTGTCGCCGATGACCGGGACCGGCTGATGCCGGGTGAGCAACGCGACCGCGAGCAGCTTCGTCACGACGTCGGCGACCACGATCGCGACCGCCGTGACCCAGAAGATCCGTCGCTCAGCGCCGCTTGCCATCTTCCTCCCTCGCCTTGCACTTGATGCACAAGCGAGCGTGGGGCAAGGCATCGAGCCGCTCGAAGCTGATTTCCTCGCCACACTGCTCGCACTTGCCGAACTTTTCCGGCGCCTGGTACAGGCGGCGCAGCGCCTGGTTCACGTGCCAGAGGTAGCGGCCCTCCTGCGACGCGAACAGGAACGCCTTCTCGCGCTCCATCGCGTCCGTCCCCTGGTCGGCCATGTGGAAGGAGTAGCTGGACAGGTCGCCGTCGGATGCCTGGAGGCTCGAGTTGAAGGATTCGCCGTAGTAGCCGAGCTCCTTCATCACGCGCGCCCGTTCTTCGAGCAGCCGTTTTTCGAGGTGGGCCAGCTGTTTCTTGCCCAGGCCCTTGCTCTTGGTCTTGGGCTTCGATTTCGTCGGCATTATCGGGTCCCGCCCTTTCGTCCGTCATGGCGTCGCAGCGCGATGGTCACGCGCCGCCCTTCGATATCCAGCTCTCGCGTCACATCGGCGTCTTCGAGCATTCCGCCGAGCACCGTCCGGCGCGCGAGGGTCTCCCCCTCGACGAAGTCCTGAAACGCCTCGGTCGCCGTCACCACCTCCGGGGCGCCCGACACGCTCAGCTCGATGCGTGTCGAGTGGTCGTACCCTGCTTCCTTGCGCAGCCGCTGCACGCGATTCACCACCTCGCGCGCGAGGCCTTCCTGCACCAGATCGTCGGTGAGCCGCGGATCGAGGGCCACGACGTACGGCCCGTCGGCCTCGACGACCCAGTCGCTCTTGACCTCGCGCGTCACGGTCACGTCCTCGGGGTGGAACTCGTACTCCCCCCGCCGCACCGTCTCGCCCCGCTCGAGCGCGAGCAACTGCTCGGCCGAAAGCTCCGCTGCCACCACCGCCGCGCCGGGCGTATCCTTGCCGTAGCGCTTCCCGAGGCTGCGGAAGTTGGCTTTCCCCCGCGGCGTCACCAGCTGGTGGTCCGAAGCGACGACCTCATAGTCTTTGGCGTTGACTTCGGCAGCCAAGATATCTAACAGGTCCCTCAAGAGCGGGCCCTTCACGGCGGGGGGGACGGCAACCTGAATCTTGGATACGGGTTGCCTCACCCGGAGGTCGCGCGCCTCCCGCGCCGCCCGGGCGAGTGACGCCAGCCGCCGCACCGCCGCCATCGCCGTCTCGAGCTCCGGCTCCCGCCGCCCCTGGTCGGCGGGAAACAAGGCCACGTGCACGGAGGTTCCCACGAGTGCGCGGTGCAGCCAGTCGGCCAGGAACGGCGCCGCCGGCGCAAGCAGCCGTGCGGCCGTCACGAGCGCCTCGTGCAGCGTGGCGAGCGCCGCCGGATCCGCGGCGCGGTCGGGCGCCCAGAACCGGGCCCGGTTCACGCGCACATACCACCGCGATACGTCTCCCTCGACGAAGTCGAGGATGGCGC
>Ga0335085_10014303_pt1 | contig 11591 bp, 10 predicted proteins | sample Lox_Sample_45_FD_206712 | JGI IMG/M metagenome (GOLD analysis project Ga0335085, IMG submission 206712) | Soil microbial communities from Loxahatchee National Wildlife Refuge, Florida, United States - Lox_Sample_4.5 | ecosystem: Environmental > Terrestrial > Soil > Wetlands | place: USA... | reverse complement strand
ACGGCTTGGTGACGTGGAACGCGCCGGCGGCGATGAACAGGATGTGGTCGGTGCGGATCATGCCGTAGCGCGTGTTGACCGTGGTGCCTTCGATAATCGGCAGGATGTCGCGCTGCACGCCTTCGCGGGAGACGTCGGGACCGTGGCCCGATTCGCGGCCGGCAACCTTGTCGATTTCGTCCACGAAGATAATGCCCATCTGCTCGGCGCGCTCGACGGCGATGCGTGTCACCTGCTCCATGTCAATCAGCTTGTTCTCTTCTTCCTGGATCAGGTACTCGAAAGCGTCGGCGACGCTCATCTTGCGCTTCTTTTTCTGCTGCCCGAACATGCCGCTGAGCATGTCCTTGATGTTGACGTCCATCTCTTCGACGCCCTGGTTGGAGATGATTTCGAACGAAGGCATCGAGCGCTCGCGGACTTCCAGGTCCACCATGCGCTGGTCGAGCTTTCCTTCGCGCAATTGCGCGCGAAGCTTTTCGCGGGTTCGCTGCGTCTGTTCCCGCTGCGCCGCGCGCTCCGCCTCGGGCATTCCCGGCGATTCCACCTGGGGCGGCAAGAGCAGGTCGAGCACGCGCTCCTCCGCGGACTGTTCGGCGCGATCCGCTACCTCGTCGAGTTTTTCCTCGCGGACCATGTCAATCGAGGTTTCCACGAGATCGCGGACCATGGACTCCACGTCGCGGCCCACGTAGCCGACCTCCGTGTACTTGGAGGCTTCCACTTTGACGAACGGGCAGCCGGCGAGCCGCGCCAGCCGCCGGGCAATTTCGGTCTTGCCCACGCCGGTGGGCCCAATCATCAAAATGTTCTTGGGCAGAACGTCTTCAGCGATTTCAGGCGGAAGTTTCTGGCGGCGCACGCGGTTGCGCAAAGCCACCGCGACGGCGCGCTTGGCGGCTGCCTGCCCGACAATATATTTGTCGAGCTCGATGACGATTTCCCGCGGGGTCATGTCGTCGAGCGCGGGAAGCAGTTCACCCTCTTCAGGTGGTACGGCGCCATTGCCGCCGGGAAACAACGTAATCTCTTTATCGGTCTTGATAGCCATGGGTATTCGATTCCTTGCCTGGGCCGGAGGACACGTTTCCGGCGGTTCCCCTAGATCTCTTCTACGGTAAAGTTTGCGTTGCTGTAAATGCAAATTTCGCTGGCGATGCGCATGGCCTCGAGCGCGAGGTCCTTGATGGGCAGCTTGGTGTGCTTGAGCAAAGCGCGAGCCGCCGCCAATGCGTAGACCCCGCCGGAGCCAATGGCGCACAGGCCGTCGTCCGGTTCGATCACGTCTCCGTTGCCGGAAAGTACAAACGTGGCTTTGGCATCCGCGACGATAAGCAACGCCTCCAGATGGCGCAGCGCGCGGTCCTTGCGCCACTCTTTGGCCAATTCCACCGAGGCCTTCTGGAGATTCCCCGAATGTTCCTGCAGCTTGCCCTCGAAGCGCTCAAAAAGCGATATGGCATCCGCGGTTGAGCCCGCGAATCCGGCAACGACTTTGTCGCTGAAGAGGCGCCGCGTTTTCTTGGCGGTGTGTTTCATCACGTGGTCGCCCACGGTGACCTGCCCATCGGCGATGAGCACGACCTTGTTGTCCTTGCGCACGCACAAAACCGTCGTGCCGTGCATCTGTGAGTCTCGAGAGGAATGGGGCATTTGTGTAGTATACCGCGCCGCCGCGGTCCGGTCATTCCGGCCGTCACACCGGGAAGCCCACCGAGAAAAAACGGCGTCAGTTGGTAAGAGGAATTTCCTTAAAGGAGATCACTTTGTAGGTGATCGGTCCCTGGGCGCTCTGCGCGAGGCAGCTATTGAAATCGATGCCGCTGCCAAGGCTTCCGCCCGAGCCCGTTTGGCTGAAGGAGCTCGCGCCCAGAGTCGCCAGCAGATTGCCCGAAGAATCGCGCGTCTTGGCGACGAACATCGCGCCGTCGATTCCGCCCAACCCGCCTTTCGTGGAGACGAAACTTCCCTGTCCGATGATGAGGATGACCCCAACCCAATTCGCGTCGGGGTCGTACTTTAACGTGCCGGTCACCACCAGCAGTCCGTAGCCGGTGTTGTGCCATGAATCCAGGTCCAGGTCGCCATTCACGACGATGGTCATGGGATGTGTGGGAGACATCCCCGGCGGAAAACTACCGGGAGTCGCCGGGCCCTGGATCACGGAATCCGCGCTATTGGTAATGTCTTGCACCACCGAATCCAGGCCGCTGGGAGTCAGCCAGTTGGGATTTAGCTGGTTGCCCACATAATTGAGCGTGTTTGGCGCGATGGCTGGTACCGGCGGAGGCCCGGGAGCCACCGGGGCACCTTCATAATTGCCCGGCGGCGTCGCGCCGGTTTTGACGTTGTGGAAGGAACCGTCGCTATTGTTCGTATAGCCGATCGCGGGCATGGCAAGCGGCGAACCCGAGCATTGATCCTGGCCCTTGAGAAAGAAACTCGCGGTGCCGGGGCCGGCGAATGTTACGTTGTTTCCAGCAAGCGTCAGGGCCGCGGGAAATTGCTGGGTGTTAAGCCCGGGAAATATCACCAGCGGCCGCACGATGTATTGCAACATCTTTTGCCCGCCGCTGGGGAGGACCGCATATGCGGTGAGCTCCAACACTTGGCCGGCCGTTGGCGGGGGCGTGGCATTTTCGATCAAACCCGGGCTCAAGACATGGAAGGCGTTCATGTTGGCGGGGTCATAGTAGAGTGGCGTGAAAGCGTCCACGGTGCCATCGGAATTCACGTCAACCCCGGCGCCGCCCGCGCCCATCGATTGTTCGGTCACCGGATTGATACGCACCCATTTGTAAGCGGGCCCGGGAAGCCCCGCGTCGGGAGAGACGGAAGTGTACGTTGTAATCACTCGCGTGGAAACATCCACGCCAAATTCCTGTTTGTATTCCGTGTCGGGATACGTTGTCGGGCTGCCGGTGTTTTGCGGCGCAACGGTTTCGCTGCCCAGGGGGTTAAGAATGTAAATCACTTGCGTCAGGGGCATCGGCGAGCCAGGCAGCGGAATGAAGTTCGGATTGGTCGGCAGCAGCCTTCCACGCGCTTCTTCGACGCCCGCGAGCGCCGCGTAGTACGCGTTGGTCGAGGTGCGGTAATTGCGCGCCAGGGCGGAATCCGTGCCCGAGGAGACGATCAACGCGATGGCCACAACGCTGATCAGTAGCAGCGCAAAAATGGCGATCAGCAAGGCGGCGCCGTTTTCCCAGCGGCCGGTTCCGGATTGGCGTTGACGTTTCATTCGTCGTTTTTTCAATTCTCACTTCAATTCGACGGATTGACCCGATGCGCTCTTCCCGTCAGCTCCACGATTTTGGGCAGTTGCGTTTGCATGTCCGGCGTCCGGGTCATCACGATCAAGGTGATGTTCACGTCGCGAATATTCGATGGGACGCCATCGCTCCCGGCCGCCGAACACGGCTGCGGCCCGCCCGGCGTGTCGCACGTATAGGTGAAGATGGGAGGCGCGATTCCTCCTGGAAACATCGAAGGATATGCGGCCACGATTTCGGAGTAGAATGCCGGTTGGGCCGTCTGCGCATTGTTCATGACGTTAGTCAGGAAGGGCACCATGGCGCCGGCGACCGTGGTGGCGGTTACGGGATCCTCTCCGGCCGTTTTCGGCACGATGGAACGAAAGAGCGTCGTGCCGATCAATTGATAACGGATCCAGCTCACGCCGCTGCCCAGGTCCGTCTCCAGGATCAGGTCAAAATCGCCGGGAGTGATGCAAGTGGATTCCACCAGGCACGGGGTCACGGCATAATTCGGGTCCCACGCCACGGGACTCAGCGCGTATTTCGAAGAATCACCAGGCACGCTGGAAAAAAGACTCACCGCCGGATAGCCGGACACGTTGAAATCGCGAACGATCTGATCGATCGCCAGCCGCGTCTCCTGAAATGCGCCGGTCATCTGCGATTCGCTGGTGTATTTCTGCTGCGAAACCTGCAGCAAGCCGAACATCGCCGCGCACAGGACCAGAAAAATGGCCGTGGCGATTAGCAACTCCAATATGCTGAAGCCACGGACATCGTGCTGCGCGGCGGCCCTCATCTGGACACCATCGTGTCCAGCGAAATGGGAAAATTCAGCGATTTCATTCCGCGGCGGAACGCGCCCACGATGATGCGTTTGCGGATGACCGTGCCATTGGTGGTGGTAACGACGGCCCAGCGCACATCGTTTACCGCCCCGCTGGGGTCATTCGGATCGCTGTAGGTAAATCCATAGCCCGCGACCAGCGGCTGGGTGAAATCGATAATCGGCGAATTATCGAGAATGGTTACGGGGCTTCCCACGACCACGCCGGGCGCGGCCGGATCGCCCACATTGCACGTACTGGCCGTGGGGCACGTGATTCCCTGTGGATCGGTGAACGTCGCCTGCGTGAGCGGAACCGCCCGCAGCGCCTCCATCTGCTTTTGCGCGAGAACCAGCGCGGTGCCGTCGCTGCGATTGTTGGCGTTCATCATCAGCGACGAAGGCACCAACTGCGCCACAGCCACAAGGCCGACCACGACGATCAACGTTGCCAGCAGCATCTCGATGAGCGTGAAACCCCGCTCGCGGCGGCGCCACGATGCAAACGGCATTTGAAGTAGTGGCGCTGGTCCGTTCATCGCAATTGTTGCCAGTTTCCGGCGGAATCGCCGGCCCAAATCTGGATCGAACCCGCCGGCATCAGCAGCACCGCACGGTAGCCAGCCTCCGACGAACTCGGCGAGTTCAAGTAAAAGACATCCACATTACCCGAAGCCAGGGCCCCGCGCGCGTCAAATTGCAGGGTGGCTCCGGCGGGCGGCACGGGGACGGGGACCGTTGCGCCGAGCGCCGCCGCAGCGGGCAGTCCCCCGGCTCCGGGGACCGAGCCCGCATCCACCAGGTTCCCGGCCGGACCCAGGATAATCATCTTGGCGCTCAGCCCGGTCAGCGGGTTGCCCAGGCTGTCCGTCAGCGACGCCTGCGTCATCGTCGGATCCGTCGTGCTCGGCTGAAACACGCAGTTGATGGGCTTGTTCAATCGGATTGCTTCATATCGGGTGAGCCGCAAAATATCGGAGACTTGCGTGGCCGCATTCGAGAGTTGGTAGGAACGGTAGGCGCGCAGGAAGGACGGCATGGCGACGCCCATCAGAATCAGGCCCACCGCCAGCGCCACGACGAGTTCCGTCAAGCTGAATCCGGAATCCCGCCGGGAACCCCCACACGTTGCGTTCCCAAGGCTTCTCATGACACCCGCTCGAAGCATCGCTTGCGGCTCCGTCGCGCGTCTCCTGGTAGCTGGGACCCGGTACGTTAGCAAGGTTTCCAGGTCCGAGCTAGGGGCTGCCCTTCTGGCTAATATCCAGCCGTTCAGTACGCGCCGCACGGCGAAAATCTTTACAGAATTATGAGACAACCAGGGCCTTTTAGCGATGAGATTGGGGGCCTACTTACCCTTCTTGCCACCTGTTTCTTTGAAGCGCTGCACCAGGGCCTCGCGGGTGAAATAGTCGCTTCCCAGCGGGGGATTGACTTCACAGGTTTCGTAGAAAAGTTGGGAAACACGGCGGCCGTCGTGTTCGCGGGTAATCTGCATCGGGATCTGTATGCCGTTCTTCGGCTGGTAATTCGTATAAATCGAGACGTCGTCGTGGATTTCGCCCGAATTCAAGTCTTTCACCCGGACCACGGTCCGCACCAGCAAGTGCGTCATGCGGTCCACCGCCAGGCGGAAAACGCGATCCTCCTGATCGGAGATTTCCACCCAGTCCACTTCGTGGAGATCCACGGTATCCAGGCCTCCCCAACGGAAGCTGTAGTCCGGATTTTTCAGGCCCTGCCGCAGCAGGTTTTCCGGGAGGCGTTGCACGGCTGCCTGAAACTCGGCCACCGTATCCTCCGGCGCGTCGGAGACTCCGCCTTTATCCATCGTCCATCCCTTGTCGCCGTTGAAGGTGGTGATAATCAGGCCGCCGTGCGTGATATCCAGATCCTGCACGCCGATGATGTAGCCCAGCATGGTGTTGCGGCTCTTGGCGAAATAATCGGTGCGGCTTTTGTCGGGATAATTCCAGGATTCGCGGAACTGGACGTAGCCCGCCAACGCGCCATCGTGTCCGATCAGGGCGCGGCGGCCATCGCACTGGCGTTCGCGTAAGCCCAGAAAGGACTCCCCGCCGAGGCCTTGAATCAGCTGATTCAGAATTTTTTTCGCGCGGGCCTGGCTTTCCTCTGGCGCGATCGTGTCCGGATTTTGCGCGTGCGCCGGCAGCGCGGCGGCGGCCAGCGCCAGCAACAGACAGAGACACGTTTTCTTGTGAACTAGCCGCACAACACCGAGCCTCCGTTGACGTTCAGGATTTCACCGGTCATGAAATTGGCCAGGTCGGACGCCAGGAACAAAATCGGTCCCGCAATTTCCTCCGGCGTGCCCGCGCGGCCCAGCGGAATCACGTTGGCGGCCATTTTCTTGCCGGCCTTCGAGTCCAGCACCGGATTCGACATATCCGTGGCCACCCAGCCCGGCGCTACGCAATTGACCAAAATGCCGTGCCGCGCGAGTTCCGTTGCCAGGCCTTTGGTCAGGCTGATGGTCCCGCCCTTCGACGCGCCATAGTGCGTATGGAACGATTCGCCGCGCTGCCCGGCGGTCGAGCTGATGGGAATGATCTTGCCGCTCTTCTGCCTGATCATGTGCGGCACCGAAAAATGAATGATCGAGTACACGCTCTTCAGATTGATGCGAATCATGTCGTCCCACTGCTTCTCCGTCATTTTCTCAATCGGCAGGTCTTCCACATTCCAGACGCCGGCGTTAGCCACAAGGATGTCCAGCCGCCCCAGCCGCTGGATGGTATGCTCCACCAGTTTGCGATTGTCTTCGTGCTTGCCCGCATCGGCCTTGAAGGCCTCCACGCGCGTGCCGTGCTTCGCTGCCTCCTGCTCGATCTGTTTTGCGGCTTCCTTCGCGGAGTTGTAGCTGAAGATGACATCGGCCCCGGCCTGGGCGAAGAGTTTGACCGCCGCCGCGCCGATGCCCCGCGAACCTCCTGAGATGAGTGCCGCCTTGCCTGCCAGTGAGATCATGGGTCCCCCAAGATATGATTCGTAATTCAGTGTCCGTGCTGTCCGCGGGAAGCGGAGCGAGGCTAGGTCCCGCGACCTGCTGGCTGCATTTCCTGTCAATTCAGTCGCTTAGGCGTTACCCGCGGGGACCTGACGAACTCCCCGCGCCGCACGGATGAACTCGCGGAACAGCTTCTCGGCCAGCGGGTCGCCGGTCATCCGCTCCGGATGCCATTGGACGCCGGTCACCCAGTTCGAGTCCCCAGTCCACTCAACGCTCTCGACGATCCCATCCGGAGAGTAGCCCGTAATTCTAAGCTGCCGGCCCGGTTTTTCGATGGACTGGTGGTGCGAACTGTTGATCACCGCTGTGGCCTCACCACCCACGAGCGCGGCCAGGCGGCTGCCCGCTTCAAACCGGGCGGCGTGGACGGGATCGTCCACCGGTTCCGGGTTCAGGTCCTTGCGCCGGTGGGCGATATTGGTGCCGGTCTCGGCCCGGAGGTCCTGAATGAGCGTCCCACCAAGATAGACATTAAGCAACTGGCATCCGTAACAGATGGCAAGGACAGGTTTTCGGTGGGCGAAGGCAAATTCCAAAATGGAACGGTCGGTTTGGTCCCGCGCTTCGTCGGGCGGGTTGGAAAGGCCACTATTGCTCCCTCCATATTCAGCCGGATCGATATCCGCTGGGCTGCCCGGCAGCACAAAACCGTCGAGCGTCGGGAGAATGGCCTGCAATGCCTGAGGATCGTTTAGGGTGAGTTCGACCGGCTCCCCGCCAGCCCGTTCGACCGCTTCGGCGTAATGCCGGTTCTTCCCCTGCCAAGGCTGCTGGCTGGCGCCCCCCTCCTGTGAGGTGCGCCAGGAAATGCCGATGCGGGGCCGGTTGAGGTCGGCGGGTGTCATGGAACCCAGCATCCTAGCATCCCGTCAGAGGCGCGGGCAACCGTGGGAATAGGCAGCTAACGGACCAACTGGAGGCAATAGCCGGGATTCGATCCCGGAAGACTCCAGCCAAAAAATTAAGGGCGACTCGGTTTAAGCCGCGTCGCCCTCTTTTGATTGACTGGCGAAGTGTTCGCTTTCCTTCCCGGTGTCACCGGGTCCGGCTCGGTTTTACCCTGGCCGTTCCTCGTGTCCTGAGCCGGAAAGCTCGACTTCCTTGCTCATCCCCCGTTTGCGGTTCGGTTTGACCCTTGCCACCTTTGCGGGTGAACCTCGAAAATCTCTCCCTGATTCCTTTCACAGGTGCCGGCTCGGTTTGACCCTCGCCATCCCTTTGTCCAGAATCCTGGAGTTGTCCTTCTCACTCCATTCCGTCGAAGCGCGCGCGGTTTTACCCACACGACCCCTTCGGCTTGGACTGCGAAGTTTCCACTTCTGACTTCAACTCGAATCGCCTGGCCCGGTTTTACCCTCGCCAGCGTTTCGGAATTGATTCGTGAAGTTTCTCTTCCCGATCAATCTGTGCGCATCTTATGAATAGACCGCAATGTTGGCAAGAGGTCTCCCGCAAAAAACACTGTGGAAATATGTGCACATCTGTGCAAGAAATCACGCCGGCGGGGGCGACGGAACCTCGCGTGGACGACCGTCCGGGCGTCGGAAATCCCTGCCGCGCTCGGCTAATATTACTATTTTTAGAATATATACAAAAAATATAGCTTGCAAATCCCCGCCACGTTTGGCCGCACAGGGAGCTGCGCGATTCGGAACGCTCGGGTGTACTATGAAGCAGACAATTTCCGGCAAAATGCGCACTCCCTCCAATAAGGTGATGGTGCTGGCTCTACTCCTCCCGCTCCTCCTTCTCGCCGCGCAAGTCCATTGCTGCATCTCTCTGGCTCCGTCCGCACAGGACTCGCATATCTGCCCGATTTGTTGTGCCACAGGCACGGCCATCGTCACCTCGGCAATTCGCGTTGAGCTGGCGCCCGCGGCGAAACGGCTGGAAGTTTCCCGGTTGGTGCTGGCCGCTTCCTTCTTTGTTCCGCGCGATATCGCCCCCCGCGGCCCTCCCTCCCATAAAACTCCGCTCTCGGCCCCAATCGCAATCGCACGTTCACTGTATCCCCCCTTTTGCTGTCCGGCGACGGAAGAGGAGTATTCCTTTGAGGCAAGGAAGTCGATGCATTTTGGCGCTGATGATGTTTACGGCCATCGCGGCGGGCCAGCCAAATCCCGCCTCCGCTCCAGCGAATCCGCCGGCCCAGGCGGCCGCGCCCGCGGGAGGACAGACGCGGATTACGCTGGATGAGGCCATCCGGCTGTCCCTGCTGCACAATCACGCGCTTCAGGCGGTGCGCACCACGATTCAACAAAGCACGGCCGAAGAGATCACCGCCAACCTGCGGCCAAACCCGGCCCTGGGACTTGACGCGCAATTCCTCCCCATCTTCCAGCCCGATCAGTTCAGCGGCGACTACATCGACCAGCAGGCGCAGTTTGACGCGGGCGTCAGCTACCTGTTCGAACGCGGGAAAAAACGCCAGCATCGCTTGCAGGCGGCTCGTGACATCACCGCCGTAACGCGTTCGCAGGTCTCCGACACCGAACGGCAAGTGGTCTTCAATGTCGGCCAGCAGTTCGTGGAAGTGCTGCTGGCGGAATCCACCCTCGAGTTCGCGCAGCAGGACCTCGACAGCTTTCAGAAAACCGTGGACATCAGCAACGAGCGCCTCCGCGTGGGCGACCTCAGCCAGGGCGACTACCTGAAAATCAAGCTGCAGTTGCTGCAATTCCAAAGCGACGTCGCCGGCGCCAAACTCGCCAAGATCCAAAGCCTCGCTGCGCTTCGCCAGCTTTTGGGATTCGAGTCTGTTCCCGACGACTACGATGTGCAGGGCACCCTGGAATACCAACCCGTACACGCGGACGTAGCCAGCCTGAAAACCCTGGCGGCTATGAACCGGCCGGACCTCCGCGCGGCACAACTGGGAGTCACCGCCGCGGAAAGCCAGTTGGCCCTGCAAAAGGCCAACGGCAAGGTGGACATCACCGGCACGTTCAACTACACCCATACGGCCGGCGTGAATAGCGGCGCGTTTTACTACAACATGCCCCTGCCCATCTTCGACCGGAACCAGGGCGAGATTCAGCGCGCCCAATTTGCGATCGCTCAAGCGCAGGAGCAGGCCAGCGAAACCGCGCAGCAGGTTTCCACCGACGTCATCTCCGCCTACGCGAATCTCCAGACCAACGATCAGATCATCCAGCTGTACCAGGGCGGCTACGTCGACCAAGCCAAGGAGTCGCGCGATATCAGCGAGTATGCCTACCAGAAAGGCGCGGCCAGCCTGCTCGACTATCTGGATGCCGAGCGGACCTATCGCGCCAACCAACTAGCCTATCGCCAGGCGCTCGCGAGCTACATGCTCGCGCTCGAACAGATGCGCCAGGCTGTGGGCGCGAGGAACCTGCCATGACGCTCTCCCTGTTGCACGCGAGAAATGTTTCGCCGTTTGTTGCCGGCGGTCTCTCGCGGGCTCTTGTCCTTTCCGGCTGCGGCTCCGGGCCCGGCGAGTCCGAATCAAAGATGACTTCGTTCACCGCCAGTGAATCGAAAGCGGATACCGCCGAACTTTTCAGCGTGCCGAAAGAACAGATGGCGCATGTGCAGGTGGTTGCCGTGCAGAAGGGGCCGCTTGCGCGCAAGCTGCGTCTTTCGGGGGCCGTGGCGTACAACGCCTTTGAAACTACCCCGGTGTTTGCGGCCATCGGAGGCCCGATTCGCGAAATTCTCGTGGCGCCCGGACAAGTGGTGCACGCGGGGCAGCCTTTGCTGACGGTCACGAGTCCTGATTATTCCGCTGCGCGTTCCGCATACATCAAGGCGCTCGATGCCTTCGCACTTGCGGACAAACTCTATACCCGCGCCAAAGATCTTTACGCGCACGGTGCGATCGCTGAAGCCGATCTGCAGCAAGCCGAGTCCAACCGCACTCAGGCGCACGCCGATGTGGAATCGACAGCCGATGCCTTGCGCGCCCTCGGCCTAAAGGATCCCGACGCCCTGGTGAAAAATCCGCTGCCCTCCACGGCGGAGATCCCCGTGCCCGCGCCGGTGGCCGGCGAAATCGTCGAACGCCTGGTGGGCCCCGGCTAGTTGTTGCAGGGCGGTGCAACTCAGTGCTTCACGATTTCGAATACCAGCACGGTCTGGGTGCTCGCCAACGTTTTCCAGAGCGACCTGCCTTACGTGCGCGTGGGCGACACGGTCGAAATCAATACCGACACCTATCCCGAGGTGTTCCACGGCACGATTTCCTACGTCGCGCCGGCGCCCGATCCCACCACGCGCACCCTGCAGGCGCGCATCGTCACCCAAAATCCCGATCGTAAGCTGAAGCGCGACATGTACGTAACCACGGTGGTTGACGCCGGGACGCTCCCGAATGCAATCACCGTGCCGGACGCCGTGGATGAGGCGCTCACCGGCCTCAAATCGGCGCTGGCCGTGAAGATCTTCGGCCCCGACCTGAACGTGCTCGAAAGCAAAGCGGTGGAGATCAAGCGCGTGCTGGAAAAAACGCCGGGCT
>Ga0335085_10014302_pt1 | contig 11593 bp, 8 predicted proteins | sample Lox_Sample_45_FD_206712 | JGI IMG/M metagenome (GOLD analysis project Ga0335085, IMG submission 206712) | Soil microbial communities from Loxahatchee National Wildlife Refuge, Florida, United States - Lox_Sample_4.5 | ecosystem: Environmental > Terrestrial > Soil > Wetlands | place: USA: Florida... | reverse complement strand
CCGGGCGTGGACTGCGGGTTTGGATGAGCCGACGGCGGCAGCGGACGCAGGATGGAGCGCGGTGAGCACGGCAGCGGGATTCTTATCGATCACGGTGAGCAGGGTGCGGGCTGGCGCTTCCGGAATTCTCCGCCCGCCCTCCCAGTGCTTGATCGCGTCCAGGCTGAACCCGAAGGTGTCAGAAAATCTGGCCTGCGTCATGCCCAGCCGGTTGCGGATGGCCTTTACGTCGACCTCCTGGGGCACATGTGCTTTGAATCCTTCCTGCTCCCCGGCAAGAAAGGCATCCACGTCGTCAAGGCCATGCATCATCTGTTCGAATTGCGCTCTCATGCTAGCCCCCATAGGTCTCGAAAATACTGCCGGCACGTTTCGTTAGCGCGTTGCGCTCTGCCATCGGCAGGTTTTCTTTCTCATTCTTCGGGAAAACTGTGATCACAAAAACCGGGAATCTTTCATTACGCCAGATATACTTCGGCAGGCAGTGCCACGATGTCCGCACGCGCCTGTTCGCTAAAGAGCTTGTTGGCGATAGCGAGATGAGTAGGCGTCTCGACAACCGTCCGCACAGTTTTTGTTGTACTCCATTGGACACCATAACTCAAGTGCAATTAGGGCGGCATTCGACGCCGATCGGTGCTCCAGAATGAGCGGAGATGCGGTGAAGCGGGATTGCATAGCGTGAGATGGCTGGCCCCAAGCCGCATAGGCCCGTGGTACCCACTCGCCGAGAACCGCGGCGAGTGGGGCAGCCTCGGTCGTGGTAGGGCTGGGAGTTAACAACTGCAATGTGTGGGCCAGCCCCCTGCGATGCTGAGATGTTCGTTCCGGGTCGGAGAAAAGCAAAAGCCCCGCTGGTCAGGTGGGGCGGGATTATTAAAAAGCCCCGCGTTCCCAGAATCTTTCGCACGGGGCTTCTTCGTACGGTACTCCTGCGTACGCTCCGAGTATGCGCTCGCTCGTGGATGTGCAACAAGAATCGAAAACAGTTACGATTTCGTAACGCAACTAAGGGATTCACTGTAGTGAGCCTTTCTCCCCCCCGCATCACGACAGAAATGTCTGCCGGTTCTGTAGTGACGGAGGAACTATATCCGGAAAAGGTTCACGAGGGGTTTCTCCCGCCTAGGCGGCATGATCGGGGTGATGGCCGGCGAGGGCGCGCAGCGAGCGGAGTTGAGTCTCGAGAATTTGGGCGCGCCGTTCTTCGTCGCTGGCCATGGTTTCGAACAGGTAGCGCGAGCCGTTATCGGAGGCCTCGGAACAAACCTGCATGGCGGAGGTGTACTGCTGCACGGCTTTTTTCTTGTGGTCGAGGCTCTCGTCGAGTTGATGTTGCACGTCGGCAGCCGGCTTGGGGGCGACGACCACATCGACGTCCGGGATGGAGTTTAAGAGAACGATGCGCTGGATCAGCTGTTCGGCGTGCTGCAGTTCTTCGGCGGCGCTCTTCCTGAGATATTCGCCCAGACGCGCCTGTCCGCGGTTGTGGCAGGTCTGCGCCTGCACCATGTACTCGACGACTGCGGTCAACTCGGAAGCCAGCGCGGCGTTGAGTTGGGCAACCACCTGTTCACGACCGGGCATGGGCACCTCGCAAGGCGAGCATTGGTTTTCTCGAGTCTCTGACTGAAAGATTGAAGGCTGCTTAGCGAGATGGTTTCATATTCTGCGGCCAGGGCAAAACGAGAAAATCCTATAGAGCACATCGGAAAAGGAGATGCTGGCGTAGACGCGGTTCTTCATGGTGCGCGCGCAAATGCGTTGCGCGAGTTGACTTAGCAGAAGCTTCCAAGCCGCGTGAGATGCGCAGGCGAAGGGCATCGTCGCGTATGATAGTGCCGCTGGAATCAGAACATATTTCAAAAGAGCCCTTTGGTCGAGGGGCGGAGGTGGAAGAATATCTTGAGAAAGTCTACTCGTCGAAAATTTCTGTCTACGGTTGGGACAGGATTGGGCATCGCCGCACTTCGTGGCCAGGTTGCCGGATTGCCCCGGGTGGTTTTGACCGAGGATGGGCCGGGCACGATGACGGTGAGCGGCGGCAGTTCGACGCGATTCTTAAATCACCGCACCGACAATGATCTGGTGGCGACCCTGGGCACCTGCTATCAGAGTGATTTTCGCTTTTTCACCATGCTGCAACAGGAGGCGTGGGATTTTTTACGTTGGGAGTCGATGGGCAATGCGGTGCAGGCGCACCGCACCTGGGACCACTGGCCCTATGAACAACATTTGCACGTGCGGGTGAACGACGCCGATGTGCCTTCGGATTCGTTGCAGGTGGAGCAGGTGGAACAGCAGTTTGACTTCCGCCGGGTTGAGGTTTCCTCCCGGCTGGTGAAGATTGAGCGTCTGGACATGATGAGGTCGCCCCGTCAGTGGACGACGGCGCTGCGAGTGACGAACCTGCTGAGCGCTGCGGCTAAGCTTGCGGTGGAGTTTGAGTGGACGGGGAAGGGTAATCCTCCGCTCGAGGTTCAGCCCTGGTCGGATCAGGATGCAAAGGGGTTTGCGTATGCGATTGCCGATGGACCGCCGATTCTTGTGGCCGTCGGGTCCGGTGGAACCTGGGAGAAGAAGGGTGAGACCGCGGTCGGTAACCGGTGGGAGATCAGCCTGAAGCCGGGTGAGGCGAGAGAGCTTGCGCTGAATGTGCATATTGGTTGGGCGGTGCTCCCGGAGTACAAGGACAAGGGGCCGGGAGATCGAAGCACGGTTGAGCAGGCGGTGGCGGACCGGCGGAGCGACGCGGAGGGTTTCCGGCGAGTGACGGCAGGGCTCGGGGTCGGTTCGGCGGGCGAGCAGTGGGCCGACCTGGAGGAGATTTGTGAAGCCCGCCGCCGCTACTTGTATGAGCGGATGCCGCGCCTGCAGGGATTCGATCCCGAGTGGGCAGGCATGTGGTCCTACCTGTTCGATGTGATTCGCAGCGGAATTTATCCGGCGCAGGCGAATTTCAAGGATGTGTGGATTGTCGGGGACCTGGTGGTTTATCGGGAAGAGTTTACCTGGGATGGGCCGGCATCGGTGCAGACGTTCTGCAACTGGGACGCCGACATTGGCACCCGCGCCCTGCGGACGTATTTGTTAGCCGCTACCAAGGCGGATGGGGAGTTGTCGGTGTCTTCGAATCCCTACCGCGCGTATCCCAATCCCACGCCACAACTCACCAACAATACCATGGCGCTGTGGGACTGCTATCAGATTACGCATGACAAAGCGCTGCTGGCGGACTGCTATCCGGCGCTGGTGCGGCATGTGCGCTGGCTGGAAAATAAGCAGAACCACACGCCCGACGGCCCCTTGATGGACATCGGTTACAACATCGATTACGGGCCTCCGTCGTTGTATGACACGCCGACTATCTGGCCGGATGTGCAATTTTTCCTGGTGGACCACTACCGCAAGCTGGGGCAGATTGCGTCCTTGATTGGCAAGCCGCAGGAAGAGGTTACGGAATGGAGCGGCAAATCGGAGCGCCTGGCGGCGGCGATCCGCAAATACATGTGGGATGACAAGAATGGAACGTTCTGGTGCGTCTCGGACAAGCTGGTTTTCAAGCCAGTGGCCTCGCCCATTGAGTTTCACGGCATGGCTACGGGGGTGCCCACGCGCGAGCAAGCGCGGCGGCTGCTGAGCCGGCTCAAGGATCCTGCGAAGTACGCGCCCAGCGCGAAGTATCCCTATGGACTTCCCAGCGCGCCGTTCGATTCGCCGTACTTTGTGGTGAAAGACGGCTGGAGCGGGACCATCTGGCCGATTCAGACTTACTACACGGTCCGGGGACTGGCGAACTATGGGTATCAGGAGGAAGCCGCTGCCCTGGCCGCCAACCTTTTTGGGATGATGGCGCGCAGCTACCGGGAAACGGGAACCGTTTGGGAGCAATACGATCCGCGCAATGGAAAAGATCTAACGAGTACGAATGCGGAAGGGAGCGGCGCGGCGGAAGTTGGACGCGGCCATTTTGTTTCGGGCATTGCGACTACAGTGGGAGATACGTTGTTGCGGGGCGTGTTCGGGTTCGAGCGGACCGATGAAGCGTCAGCCTTTTATCTCACGCCGCGACCCATAAATGGAGACTGGCACGGCATCGAGAATCTGCAGTTGAGCGGGGCGACGCGGGTGGCGATCCAAATCAGAAATGAAGGCAGCGCGGTTGCATGCAGACTGAAATTTTCTGGCCTGGACGCGGGGGCTCATTCGGTTGAGGTCCACCAGCTCAACGTTGAGGAAGGCACACGGAAAACGGTGAAGAAATTACGGCTCAACCGGCAGAACGAGGTTACGGCCAAGCTGGAGAAGCCCAAGGGCGGACGGTATTTGTGGGAGGTCCGGTAATAGAAATCTTCTGATGTCTGGAAAAGGAGAATCCATGGGTGCGACGCGAACTTCCCCGGCCGATGCGCAAAGCAAAATTGCAGCCGTACTCGCCGAACTTTCCGAGAGCTGGAACCGGCATGACATGGTCGCCTACGCGTCCCATTTCTGCGAGGACGCAGACTTTGTGAATGTGCTGGGCATGCACCTGCAAGGGCGTGCCGCCATCGAGGCGCAGCACATTGCCATTCATAAGACGGTCTTTCGCAACAGCCAGTTGGAGACCCTGCAGCGGACGGTACGTTTCCTTACTCCGGAGGTGGCGGTGGCGCACGTTAACTGGCAGATGACCGGCCACGACACCAGCCTGACCAAGCAATGGCAGCCGGACGTGGCACGCAAGGGGGTTCTGACCGCGGTTCTGGTGCCCGAAGGCGACACCTGGCGGATTAGCGCGTTGCACAATACGGACAGCGTTTCGGTTCCCGCCCTGGGGGCAGGACCGAAATAGAATTCAGATTTCTGCGGCTCCGCCGGGGGGGCTGAGCGTTTCGCGGGGCTCGTCCTGGCGCGTTTGGGTTGAGGGTTCGTCCAGGATAGGTTCGTGGCTTCGAGATGGGTCCCATGTTTGCCAACACCGGGCAAACATGGGGCACCCAAGATTGAAAGAGCGGTTCTCGTTTTCCGGGTTGGGGCTCGTTCCTGCGCGTTTCGGTTGAGTATTCGTCCCTGAAAGGTTCGTGGCTTCGGGCTGGGTCCCATGTTTGCCAACATCGGGCAAACATGGGGCACCCAAGATTGAAAGAGCGGTTCTCGTTTCCCTTCCTGCAGGTGCGCCAGGGCAAAATGGGAACCCGGCGGTGCTTGCTTTCTAAAGAAATCACAGAAACACCGGAATGGGGAGGAATAGAATTATTCGTTATTCATTCCTTAATCTATGAGGCATTCATGGACACGGCGATCGCGCAGGCACCTTCGGCGAAGTCTGCTGGCAAGTTGGTTGTAGATCCGGCACACGATTTGTATCGCGCAGGACAACATCCGTTGGATTCGATTTTTGCTCCCAAGAGCGTAGCTGTCATTGGAGCCACCGAACGCCAAGGCAGTGTAGGCCGTTCGGTGCTTTGGAACCTGATGAGTTCTCCGTTCGGCGGGGCGGTCTACCCGGTGAATCCCAAACATGCGAGCGTGCTCGGCATCCATGCGTACCGAGGCTTGCGCGAAATACCGGAACGCCCGGACCTGGTGGTGGTCACTACTCCCGCGACAACCGTGCCCGACATTATGCGGGAATGCGTGGAAGCGGGTGTGCCCGCGGGCATCATCATCTCGGCCGGTTTCCGCGAGCACGGAGATGCGGGCAAGGAACTGGAACGGCAAGTGGCGGAGATCATCCGGGGACGCATGCGGGTGATCGGTCCCAACTGTCTCGGGGTGATGAATCCGATTGGCGGCCTGAATGCAACCTTCGCCAGCGCGATGGCGCGGCCGGGTAATGTGGCCTTCATCAGCCAAAGCGGCGCGTTGTGCACGGCGGTGCTCGACTGGAGCCTGCGGGAGATGGTGGGTTTCAGCGGCTTCGTTTCGATAGGATCGATGCTCGACGTGGGCTGGGGCGATCTGATCGAGTATTTCGGCGATGACCGCCACACGCATTCCATTGTCATCTACATGGAGTCGGTGGGCGATGCTCGCGCCTTTCTTTCGGCCGCCCGCGAAGTTTCGCTCAATAAGCCGGTGATCGTCATCAAGGCGGGACGGACGGCGGCTGCCGCCAAAGCGGCCGCCTCGCACACCGGAACGCTCACCGGCAGCGATCAGGTGCTGGATGCGGCTTTCCGCCGCAGCGGGGTGTTGCGCGTCAGTTCCATCGCTCACCTCTTTTATATGTCCGAGGTGCTGGCCAAGCAGCCCCGGCCGCGCGGGCCGCGGCTGGCCATTCTGACTAATGCCGGCGGGCCGGGCGTCTTGGCAACCGATGCGCTGATTGCGGCGGGCGGGCAACTGGCGGAGCTGTCTCCGGAAACGATGGAGACCTACAACAGCTTTCTGCCCGCGCCCTGGAGCCACAACAATCCGATTGACATTTTGGGTGATGCGGAGCCGGAGCGTTATGCGCGGGCTTTGGAAGTGGCTTCCAAGGATCCGAATATAGACGGGACTCTGGTGGTCCTGACGCCGCAGGGTATGACGAATCCGACGCAAATTGCGGAACAGCTCAAGCCGTACGCCAGGTCCACGGGAAAACCGGTGCTGGCGAGCTGGATGGGCGGCGCGGACGTGGCCGGAGGAGAGGAGATTCTGAATCGCGCAGGGATCCCGACCTTCCCATTTCCCGACAGCGCGGCGTTGGCCTTTTGCTACATGTGGCAATACGCCTACAACCTGAAGGGGCTGTATGAAACGCCGTCGCTTCGGTCAGACGGCGCTGAGCATGATCGGGGTTTGGCGGAGAGCATTCTGCAGAAGGCGCGGAGTGCGGGACGCACGCTGCTCACCGAGTATGAATCCAAGCAGCTGCTCACAGCCTACGGTATTCCCACCGTGCGTACGGAAATTGCCGGGAGCGTTGACGAAGCGATACGGCTGGCGAAAGAAATCGGGTATCCGGTGGTGCTTAAGCTGCACTCGGAAACCATCACCCACAAGACGGATGTCGGCGGCGTGCAGCTCAACCTGAAGAATGCGGATCAGGTGCGCGGCGCGTTCGACGAAATCCAGCGCCGGGTACAAGAGAAACATGGGACGGGGCACTTCCTGGGCGTCACGGTGCAGCCGATGGCGAAGCTGGATGGGTATGAACTCATCATCGGAAGTTCGCTGGATAGCCAGTTTGGGCCGGTGCTGCTGTTTGGCGCGGGTGGACAACTGGTGGAGGTTTCCAAAGATCGGGCCCTGGCTTTGCCGCCGCTCAACAGCACGCTGGCACGCCGCATGATGGAGCAGACCAATATCTACACTGCGTTGAAAGGGGTACGGGGCAGGCCGCCGGTGGACCTGGAGGGACTGGAAGCTCTGCTGGTGCGGTTCGGGGAACTGGTGGTGGAACAGCCGTGGATTCGGGAGATTGACATCAATCCGCTGCTGGCGTCACCGGAGCGATTGCTGGCGCTGGACGCACGTGTGGTGCTTCATCCGGCGGAGATGCGTGAGGAGCAGCTGCCGAGACCTGCGATTCGGCCGTACCCCACACGATATGTCGGCGAATGGACTATGAAGGATGGGAGCAGCGTCACCTTGCGGCCCATCCGCCCGGAAGACGAGCCGCTGATGATTCGCTTCCACGGCAAGCTGTCGGAGCGCAGCGTTTACCTGCGTTATTTCCAGCCGATGAAGTTGAGCACGCGCACGGCGCACGAACGCCTGACGCGCATCTGCTTCATTGACTATGACCGCGAAATGGCGCTGATTGCGCAGCGCTGCGAGCCGGCATCGGGAGAATGCCAGGTTCTGGGCGTCGGGCGGCTGAGCAAATTGCACGGCACGGATTCGGCAGAACTGGCGGTGGTGATTCTCGACGATTTCCAGCACCAGGGCTTAGGCACGGAACTGGTGCGGCGCTGTATCGAAGTCGCGCGGATCGAGAAGCTCAAGCGCGTAGTCTCCAGCATCCTGACGGAAAACTCTGAGATGCAGGCCATCTGCAGGAAACTGGGCTTCCGGTTACAGGCGGTTTTGGAAGACAACATGGTGCGAGCGGAACTCGAACTCTGATATCTGGCGGTAGCGAAAGGACATCGCGCCCATTGAGAGACGGGCGCGATTTCTGCTTTTGACGATTTCTTTCGGGCGGGAAAACAGCGGCGCGCGAATGCCGCGGTTGACGCGGTTTATCCACATACACCGGGCTCTCCCAAGATGGCGACCTGCCGTAAGTTCCCCTACATTCTCCCGGACAGGGAACCACCGCCTGCCCTGTGACAGCGGTCACAGCTTAGCAGGATGGTTTGCACGACAATTTCAATGGCCGAAGACCGGGCGCAGGAAATCCCAGGAAGGGGGATGCCAGAATGTTTGAACAGGAAACCGAACTGGAAAAGCATCAGTCGGGCATTGTTCCGTTGCTCCTGATTGTGGCGCTGCTGGCGGGCGTTGTGGGCGTGCTGGGGTATTACCTTTGGGAAAACAAGCAGACAGTGTTGACCCCCGAGCGAGCCACGAAGGTCGTGGTCGCGGCATTGCAAGAACAAGGTCCGGTGGCGATTCAGTTCTACACCGGGGCGGTGACTTCCAGCGTGGATGTTCATCCCCGTGATCCGAATTACCGTCTTCTGCAGAAGGCGGGGTGGTTGGACTTGGGGAAGGATAAAGGCCGGGTGACCCCGGTTACGCTGACGCCGAAAGGTGAACAGTTGCTGCAACAGATTTCCGGGGTTCAGAAAATGGAGCAAAAAGACAAAACCATCGCCTACCGAGTACCGATCGCAGAGCGGCGGTTGGTGGAGGTCTCCAATATCAAGGTGGTGGCGCCAACCCGGGCGCTGGTGGAGTACACGTGGAAGTGGGCGCCGAACCAATTGGGGGACGTCTTCGAGGCGTCGGGTCCGCTGGTGCAAAGTTTCAGTACTTGGGAGCGCGGAACCCTGATCCAGAAATACGGCGTAGATTTTTATCATGCCGCTCCGACCAGGGTGGTGCTTGCGCTCATGAAAACCGACAAGGGCTGGCAGGTGGCTACGGAATAAGGCGGTGCTGCAAGACCTTGTCGATGCGATGCCGGCGGAGAAGAGTGGGGGAGTTTTTGTCGCCGGCAGGTTTTAGCAGAGGCAGCCGTGGGTGAGGGGCAGCGAATGCCGTGAGCTTCCTCATTTCTGTCCGCGCAGAATGCAGTTGTCCAACCTTGCATACCTGCACCCAAGATCAATTAAAGTGACGCCGCAGGAGCAGTCTGGGTGACTGCCCGGTTACGCGATGGAACATTTCGGTTCCGAGGCAAGGAATTCTGGTACCCTATTTCGCAATATGAAACAAGCGAAAGACAAGACGCGAGCGCCGCAGTCCGATGGCCCCGACTATGCCGTGCAGTCGGTGCTGCGCGCTTGTGACATCCTGGCGGCGTTTCAAACTTCGGAAGAAGTTCTGCGGCTGCGCCAGATCTCGGAGAAAGCCGCGCTCAATAAGGTGACCGCGTTCCGCTTGCTGTCGACGCTGGTGGCGAAGGGCCTGCTGGAGCGGGTGGGAAAAAACGGTTACCGCTCGCGCTTTCAGCCGCTGCACACGCGAAGATACCGGATTGGTTATGCGGCGCAGAGTACGGTGGTTCCTTTCATCAGCACCGTAACCGAGAGCATTACGGCCGCGGCCCGGGAAGCTGGCATTGATTTGATTGTGCTGAACAATCGCGCCAGCCGGAAGTTCGCCCTGCGAAACGCGGCGCAGTTCATCCGGGAGAAAGTGGACTTGGTCATCGAATTCCAGATTCATGCCGAGATCGCGGGGACTTTGGCGGCGGGGTACGCGGATGCGGGCATTCCGGTCATCAGCATGGACGCACCGGAGCCGGGAGCGGTGTATTTTGGGGCGGACAACTACAAGGCCGGCCACATTGCCGGAATGCACCTGGGGCGCTGGTCGGCGATGAACTGGCAGGGCCAGATCGATGAGATCATCTGCATGACCGAGCCGGCGGCGGGAGCTATTCTGAACGCCCGGACACTGGGCGCTTTGGACGGATTGCACCAGGTGCTGCCTCACTCGACCAAAGTGCCGGTATTCAAGTACGAAATCAGGCCCAACTTCGAATACACGTTGACGGTCATCCGTAAACACCTGCGGCACAGAAAGGGCCGGCACATTCTGGTGGCGGCAGTCAACGATCCCTCAGCACTGGGCGCGCTGCAAGCCTTCCGTGACTTTGGCCGCGAGGAAAATTGCGCCATCGTCGGACAGGGGGCGGTGATCGAGGCTCGCCACGAGATGAGGAGGCCCGGCACCCGGCTGGTGGGGTCGGTGGCGTACTTTCCGGAAAGTTATGGCGAGAAGGTTATCAAGCTGGCCCTGGATATGCTGGAAAAGCGGGCGGTCCCGCGGATGACGCTGGTGCACCATCAGATCGTGCATCCCCAGAATGTGAACAAGATATATCCCAACGACCTGCTCATGGACATGAAAGCTTTGGACTAGCAGTGGGATCGTACCTTCAGCCTAGCCGACGAGCGGAAGATGCGGCCCGGGCGATTTCATAATGCGAAACGCTGCAGCGGCTGCTCAAATGAGATTGCCAGGTGGTTGCCCCCTGGCCGATACTCCCTTGCCTAGGGAAACCATCTTATGAGTGAAAGCTCCACAGCGTTGACGCCGCAGCAAACTCAGTTCTATGAGGAAAATGGCTATCTATTTCCGATTCGCGCATTCGGGGAAGAAACGGCCAAAGAACTCCGCTGGGAGTTTGAACACTATACGGAACAGAATCAGGAAAAATTGAAGGCATGTCTGCCGCGGGAGCGGCGGGCGATTTATGCGCAGACCCATCTTACGTTGCCCTGGGTCTACGAAATTGTTTCGAATTCCACAGTGCTGGATGCAGTGGAGGGCGTGATAGGCCCGAACATTCTGGTCTGGGACTCTGGATGGTTCGTAAAGTTTCCTCACGACAAGGCGTTTGTGTCGTGGCATCAAGATGGCGCTTACTGGGGACTGCGTCCCGCCAAAGTGACGACCGCCTGGGTAGCGCTGGCACCCAGTCATGTGGAAAACGGCTGCATGCAGGTGATGCCGGGGACTCACAAGATGAGCTTTCCGCAGACCGATACGTATGCGGAAAACAATGTGTTATCGCGCGGGCAGGAGATCGCCGTGGAGGTGGATGAGGCCAAGGCGGTGAATATTGTGCTGCGCCCCGGGGAAATGTCGCTCCATCACATCGGCATTGCTCACGGCTCCAAGGCTAACCACTCCGACTATCCGCGAATCGGCATCGCGATCCGCTACATCGCAGCGGAGGTGGTTCAAGAGGGAGTGGAGCGGCAGATCGCGCAACTGGTACGAGGACAGGATGAGTACGGCCATTTCGAGATTGTCGCCCGACCACGGCAAGGCGTGAGTTCGGCCGAGGTGCGCGAAGAGGCCGACCGGCGCGCGCTCCGGAACATTCTTCCCCGAAAATGAACTTCAGTTCAGAAGGCGAATTCTCTCTGACATTTCGTTTCTCGTGTTGAAACAACCGACGATCCTGACCGGGAGGAATTGTGATACGCCGTGACTTTATGAAGGACCTTGCACTGACCGGAGCCGGCTTTCTGTGCGCTCCAATATGGAAGAACGCGGCAGC
>Ga0335085_10014300_pt1 | contig 11594 bp, 9 predicted proteins | sample Lox_Sample_45_FD_206712 | JGI IMG/M metagenome (GOLD analysis project Ga0335085, IMG submission 206712) | Soil microbial communities from Loxahatchee National Wildlife Refuge, Florida, United States - Lox_Sample_4.5 | ecosystem: Environmental > Terrestrial > Soil > Wetlands | place: USA: Florida... | reverse complement strand
TCGTGTTCAGGCAGGTCTTGCCCGCGGTCGAGGCATCCATCTGGCCGATCAGCGTCGTCGGAATGGCATAGAAGGGCAGACCGCGCATATAGGTCGATACCAGGAAGCTCACCAGATCGAGAACTATCCCGCCTCCGATGGCGATGACAAGGTCGTACCTATTTGCACCGTTGCCCTCCAAGAATTGGAGAGCCGTGGGGTAATAGCCCAGGGATTTGCTGGACTCTGTCGGCTCCACGGTGAGGCGGAACACCGGCTTCCGATGTCGCGCGAATTGCGCAAAAAGGCGCTCCCCCCAGATCTTCTGGACATTCGCATCAATGAAGACGAAGATCCGCTGAAATCTGCTCGCGTCGAAGGTCCCGACCCACTCAAGGGTCGCATCGTCGTCCAGCACGAAATGAATCGAATCTCTGTGCTCGAACGAGACGTCGATGGTCTCCGGAAGAGGTGGCTGCGGCGTCAGCAAAGACATATGTTACTCCCGTTCCCGAATCGTTCCGGTTCTGCGAGTCTCGGCGGCCGCCGGGTGACGTCCGCTCATGCCGCACAGCAGGACAAGGGTGCGGCGCCCCAACAATCATAAATTGTGCACAAACAACCAAATGTCTAGCGCTGACCAGCGGATGGTCTCCGCGGAGTGGGCGCCGGAGAGCTACGCCCGTCTAACCGATTTCGGGTCGGTGATTGAGGACTCAGCGAAGCGTTATGGGGACGAAGTGTACTTGGCCCCCGCTGAGTCGGGAATCGCCCCAATCTCGTTCGTGGACGTGGAGCGATTCGCGCGGGGGTTCGAAGTGTTGTTGGAGCAACACGGCATCGGTCCGACCGCCGCATGCGCGCTTTTCTCGAACAACAGCAGCGTCATGGTGCTGCAATTCCTCGCGATCATTGCATCGGGTCGAACCTGCGTCCCGATTAACCCCAACAGCAGCGTCGACGAGATCGCGTACATCGTTTCTGATAGCGAGGTGCGTGCCGTCCTATACGAGGCAGGACTCGAAGAGAAGGCAAGCTTTCTCACCGAAACGTGCGAGCTGGTCTCGATTGATCAAGATCGGGGGTTCGTGGACCTTATCTTGCGCCTGGCGGAAGGCCAGCCCGAGCGTGCGGGGCGCCCAACGTTGGAAACCATCGCGGAAATCGTGTACACGACAGGATCAACCGGGCGCCCCAAAGGCGTCCAGCTAACGCATCGCAACCTGTTGGCCGACATGTATGGCGTCGGCCGTGCGTTCGATTTCTCGAGGCAGGAGCGCTTTCTCACGGTTACTCCGCTATTTCATAACAGCGGGCAGATCATGACCACCCTCATCCCCCTCTATTGCGGAGGCCGGACGACAGCTGTGCGCCCGGACATGGGCTTCATCAATTTCTGGCACTATGTGGATCGGTTTCAGCCGGCATGGACTCTCGTCATGCCCTCCCACATCGCGCTCACGCTCGACCGCAAGGAAGCGCCTGCGCAACAATCGCTCAGAGGCATCCTTTGCGGGGGCGCCAAGCTCGACCCTCAGACTCAGCGCGAATTCGAGCAGCGATTCGGTGTCACCGTATACGCCAATTACGGTTTGACTGAGTCGACGTCGATCGCGACTTGTGTCCGGCCAGGGCACGCGAAAGGCGAACCCGGAAGTGTGGGGCCGCCGCTCGACATCAACGAGGTCCGGGTGGTCAAGGAAAACACGAACGCGCGGGCAGGTGTTGTTGGCGAGATCTGGATTCGCGGGGACAACGTTTTTACTGGCTACGTTAACCACCCTGAGCTCTACGCCGAGAAGGTCATTGACGGTTGGTTGCACACTGGAGATCTCGGGTACGTGGACAACTCTGGGCACGTTCACATCGTCGACCGAATTGACAGTATGGTCCTCGTGGGAGGCGAGAACGTGTATCCCTCCGAGATCGAGCGGTTCGTCCCTGATCTCACCGGGATCAGCGAGGCCTTCGTCCTAGCGATTCCTGACAAGATCATGGGTGCGGAACTGGTGTTCGTGTACCGCCTGGCCGATGGTGCGTCCGCCGACGTCAGAACGTGGAAGACCTACCTATTCACCAAGCTGCCCCGGTTCAAGGTCCCGCGTCGCTTCATCGGAATCCAGGAAATCGGGCTCGACGATTTTCCGCGGTCGCAGAGCGGGAAGCTCCTACGAAAGCGGCTACAGAACGCACTCGAAGCTGCACTTCTTCCCACGCCCGCCAGAGGGGCACCGGCGCATGAAGGATCATCGCGCCTGTTCGCGAAAGTCGCCGCGATCGTCGCTGAGGTCCTCGAGATCGAAGTCGACCAGGTCCGTCGAGAGACGTCGACGGATAACCAGCCGAGCTGGGATTCGACCACCCACATGCGCCTCATCCTTACGCTGGAAGGCGCCTTCGGCATCACCTTCACGCCTGCCCAGATCATCGAAATGGTTCGTGTTTCGTCCATCGTCGGGATCATCGAGGCCGCCGCACCCGAAGTTCCCTCCCGCCCCAGAGAGCGCTAGGTCGGCATGGCAACAATCAGAGTCGGCATCAATGGCTTCGGACGCATTGGGCGCACCCTTTTCCGCCAAATGTTGGAACGCGAAGAGGTCGATGTCATCGCAATCAATGACCTTGGCAACAATCCGGCCAACCTGCAATACATGCTTCGGTATGACTCAATCCACGGTCGATTGAAGCACCGCGTCGAGTTGAGCGAGCATGCTGCCGAGGAAAAGGATTGGACAGTCAACGAGCTGTACGTCAACGACCGACCCGTAAAGGTCTTCTCGGAGGACCGAATCGAGAACGTACCCTGGAACGATTTGGGCGCCGACGTCGTTGTCGACGCTACTGGAAATGGGCGAAACCTCACGCACGCCAGAGAGGCGCTTGGATGCCATGTGAAGCATGTCGTCGTCACAAACAGCCCCAACGTGCACGTGGATTTCACCTTCGTGCTGGGTGTTAACGACGAGGTTTTCGATCCCCGGAGCCACTGTATCGTCGCGGCGAGCATCTGCGACGCCGTCGGACTGGCCCCTGTCCTGGCGCGCGTGCATGCTCGCTACGGTATTGCTGGGGGGTTCATTACTACGCTCCACCCCTGGCTGGGGTATCAGAACCTCCTGGACGGCAAGCCCAGCTCGACCGAGTTCCGGGAGCGACCGGACATCTATGAAGCTAGTACGTTCCAGGTCATGGGGCGGGCCAGCGTCGGCGCGCTAATTCCCAAGAGCACCTCGGCGGTCGCCGCGATTGAACATGTGATCCCAGAATTGAAGGGACGTTTGCGTGGGCTGTCGTACCGTGTCCCAACCGACGTAGTCGCGAGCGGGGTCGCCATACTCGATCTCACGGAGGCCACCACGACAGCCGACGTACGCGGGTTCATTCAGCACAACGTCCGGCCCCCCTACCTGACGTACACCGAGGAGCCCCTCATTTCGGTCGACTACAAGCACAGCGAAGATTCCTGCGTGGTCGACGGCAAGTGGATCGAGGTTGTCAATGGCCGACTGCTACGCCTTATGACGTGGTATGACAATGAATGGGGGTATTCGGCCCGAGTTCTCAACGTGATCGAGCACATCTTTCAGGCCAGAGCGCGAGCATCGATATGAAGCGACTCCTTCTCATCGGCGCCGGTTCGGGTTCGCGCGAAGTGCTCATGCTTGTGCATCGCATCAACGCGCGCGTCCCTGAGTGGGACGTACTCGGCTTCGTCGACGAGAATCCGGAGATGATAGGCACCGTGGTTGACGGGCTTCCGGTATATGGCCCCGATCACCGCCTTAGCGGCGAGATCTATGGTGTAAGCGGCCTGATGAATCCGATCGAGCGTGAACGTCAGCTGACGGAACAGATCGAGCGGCGTGGGTTCCTTCTCCCGATCCTGATAGCCCCCGACGTCGTGGTGCCGGGCGATTTCGCGGCCGGCCCGGGGACGGTCATCATGCCTGGCGTCATCATTAGCTTCGACGTCCAATTGGGGAAGGGCGTCCTCGTGGGTTGGGCAGCCGCGCTCGGGCATCATCTCCGCGCCGGCGAATTCGCGACAATCCTAACGATGGCGCTCATTACGGGGCATTGCCGCGTCGGTCCGCGAGCGACGATCGGTGCGCGGGCGACGCTTGGTGTGAGAGTGACCGTAGGGGCAAATGCCATGATCGGCGTCGGAACCACGCTGATTCAGAACGTGGGCGACGGGAAACGGGTCGTTGCACTTCCGCGGATCGTCGAGACATGACGGATCGCTCGGATGAGACAGCGGCGGCTATGCGGCCTGGCTCGGCGAATTTGACAAGAACTGAGGTCGTGCCAGAGGTTGGGCTTTGCTCGCGATAGAGCCGTCGTATTGAAGGTACGCCTTTGTATATAGGCCGCGAGAAACGGCAAATCGGGCCGTCCGGTCGAGAATCGTTGCAACCGAGCCATCGATTGTACCAATTCGGGAAGGCATCCTTTGCGGACCACCCGGAAATCCGTTTCTGGGAGCCCTAATGTGGAAGGGGTCGTTCGGATTGGCTGGGAATGCCAGATCCTCGCGAGTCGCACCGGCGTGAATAGGCCCTCGGTCGAGGGCGATCAGCCCAATCGCCAAGCGCAACGTATTGTCCTCACGAGGGTTCAGTCGACCGGGCACGGCCTTGGCCCGGAGCCGGAGGCCCACTCGATGCGTCGTCATCGACCCGCGCGGCCCGGAAGAAGGGATCCGACGAAGGGCGAGGGCAATCAGCCTGTCGGGAGAAGGGATTAGCCAAAGTCCGAGCGGCTTCTGACGGCCAGTAGACCGCTCGCGCGGACGGCCGACCGGCACACGGCGAGCGGTGGCCGCCTTACGACCTCGAGGAGACGAGTCACGCCGGCACCGGTGCGACAGCCGACGGCAACCGCCTGAGTCCCGAGATTCCGCCAAGCGCTCCCGCCCTTGGGAAGGCCGCTTTGACGCATGGGGAGCATCCTCATGAGCCCCACCAGAACGAATGCGACACTCGGCGGACGGGAATCGCCGCCCGGTAGGGCGCATCCTGCGCCGCCTGGGCTTGATCAGCCGACGGGCGGCGCGATCACGACGGACCGGAGCGGGAATCAGCCGAGGCCGGGCAGCCACACGACGCGGCGCCTTCCACATCCGACGGTCACCGGCCGACTCCAGCGCCACAGCGGCCCACAGGGCTCGTCCAGGTGCCCACGCCCGAAGCCGGGGAGCACGCGTCCGAGACAGACGGCTCGACCCACGCGGTCGAGCGGCGCGCGTCTGACGTCGGTGGGACGACTCACGACGGACTGGGCGCTCCGCACGGGCGACACCGGCTGACGTCCGACGGCGGGCGATGCACTTCAACGCTCGGCCGGGCCGCTCGCGCGCACGGAGGGCTTACGTCGGAGGCCGACCGACGGACCCGCGACGCACGGGGGCCGACTTCATGCGGCGGGAAGACCACTTCGGCGCGCGACGGGCCCACATCACCCCGATTTGGTCGCGAATCGTTCGGTCGGGGCTCCGGTGCGGAGCGTGACCCGTCTCCAGCAATCGTACGAGCGCGGAGTCGTGACCTCTCCCGCTCCGCGCGAGCCCTTCGGGGAGGCACGCGCGAACCTCGACGGCCGATCCACGCCCACTAGACGCGGGATGCCAGCCACGCCGCCCACGACTCCAACTGGCGCTTGTCCTCATCGTCGAACGTCCCGACCTCGGCGGAATCGATGTCGAGCACGGCCGTGACCCAGCCATGGTGGTCGAACACCGGCACCACGATCTCCGAGCGGGAGCGGGCGTCGCACGTGATGTGACCGGGAAACTCCCGGACGTCGGGAACCACCATCGTGAACCGTTTGTCCGCCGCCGTTCCGCAGACGCCGCGCCCGACCTGGATCTCGAGGCAGCCCAGCGTGCCTTGGTACGGGCCGACCAACAAGCGCTTGGCGTCGACCCGGCGGTAGAACCCGGTCCAGAGGTGACCGAACCCGTGGTGGAGCACGCACGCCATCGTGGACATGAGCGCGACGGGGTCGGTCACCCCCTCGCACACCGCGTCGAGCTGCGCTTTGAGCGTGCGATAGGCGTCGGGCTTGGCGAGGCCCCGGACGTCGAGTTGGGTTTCGGCTTGGGTCACGTTCCCATTTCTCTACCGGTAATACATTGGCAATAGACGCCGCGCACGGCTAGATCACCGTCCACCACGGTGCGGCGAGCACACGCTCGGAGACCCAAGTGATTTCGTCGCCATCATGGAGCAGGAGCGCCCCTTGAACCGTTGAGCCGTATTCTGAGAGGAAGGTTCGGAGATGGCGAGCGTCCGCGTATCCCGGGTTGCTCGTGGCCTTGACCTCGACCGCCAAGAGGCGCCCCTTCCGCTCCACGACGAAGTCCACTTCTTCGCCCGTGCTCGTGCGCCAATAGAATACGTTGGGGCGCGTCACCTCGGTCTCGCGCCACGCGAGGAGATCGGTGAGGATGACGTTCTCCAGGTGCGCGCCGACTGGCGCGCTGTCGCCGGTGAGGTGGAGCGCCAGCCCAGTGTCGCTCCAGTAGTACTTGGGGGACTTGATCAGCCGCTTGGTGAGATTCACCGCGTAGGCGTCGACGCGAACCAACTGATAGGACACCTCGAGCAGGTTGAGGTAGCGCTGCACCGTGGTGCGGGGCAGTCCGACGTCGCGGGCGATGTCGCTCTGGTGGATCACTTGTCCCAGCCGTTCGCACACGGCGCGCATCACCCGCTGGAAGTCATACAGGGATTCGACGGCGGCCAGCGTGCGGAGGTCGCGTTCGAGATACGTCTGTGCATACCCGGCAAAGAGTTCGGCACGATCCGCCGCCTGGCGCGGCTCTCCGAAGTGGAGCGCGGGCTGCGGATATCCACCGCGGGCGGCGAGCTCCCGCCAGGAGTCGCGGGGCGCGACCTGGGCGCCGAGGATCGAGGGCCACGCTCGCGGCTCGGCGTCCAGGAGCGCCGACCAGCATCCGGCCTCGCCCATGCCGAGTTGCTCGCGCCGGGCCATGGGCCAGAGCGTCAGGTAGCGCGCGCGTCCGGCGAGCGATTCCGCGACGCGGTGCATGAGGAGCAGATTGGCGGATCCGGTGAGGACGAAACGACCCGGCGCGGGATCGCGGTCCACGGCCTCCTTGATCGCGAAGAGGAGATCCGGCGCGCGCTGGACTTCATCGACGGAGAGCGCGGGGGCTTGCGTGACGAAGGCCCGCGGCTCGTGCTCCGCCATGGCCCGGACCTCGGCGGCGTCGAGCGTGAGGTACGGGCGCGGGGTCACGGCGGTGGACGTACGCGCGAGCGTGCTCTTGCCCGTGCGCCTGGCGCCGGTGACGACGACCACGGGAAAGAGACGCAGCGCGCGGGCCAGGGCGGCGTCGAGCGCGCGGGGCAGCACGGCAGCTGGTTGTGAAATGCCCATACGATGGGCGTAATGTGCCCATGGAGTGGGCAGATTGCAAGCTCGTCGTTCGCGGGGACGACCGCCCGCCCCGGCGCGCGCCCCCGCTTGCGAGACCGCGGCGAGAGCCGCAATGTTCTAGCCCGGCACGTTGTCGACCTGCAACATCCCACTCGGAACGCCCTATTCGGCCGATCGTCGTCATCGGTGGCGGCCTCGTCGGGCTCGCCACGGCGTACCAGCTCGCGCGATCCGATAGCCGCCGCCGGATCGTGGTGGCCGAAAAGGAGCCGGGCGTGGGCCGCCACCAGAGCACCCACAACAGCGGCGTGCTCCACGCGGGCCTGCACTACACGCCCGGCTCGCTCAAGGCCAAGCTGGCGGTATCGGGCATTCGCCGGATGGTGGCGTTTTGCGCCGAGCATGGCGTGCGACACGAGATCTGCGGCAAGCTCGTCGCCGCGGTGGCGGCGGAGGAGATTCCCCGCCTCGAGGAGTTGCACCGGCGCGGAACCGCGAACGGGCTCGCGGGTCTTCGGCGCCTCTCGGCCGAAGAGGCCCGCGAACGCGAGCCGCACGCGCGCTGCATGGCCGGGCTGTTGGTGCCCGAGGAGGGGATCGTCGACTACGCCGGCGTCTGCGCGGCCTTGGTCGCCGAGCTGGAGCGGCTGGGGGCGGAGGTTCGAACCAACGCGGAGATTGTCGAGCTGCGTGAGGAGCGCGGCGGGTGGCGGATTGTGACGACGCTCACCGAATGGGACGCGGCGTACCTCGTGAATTGCGCGGGTCTCCACGCGGACCGCATCGCGTTGCTGGCCGGCGAGCAGGTGCGGACCCGGATCGTCCCGTTCCGGGGCGAGTATTATCGCCTGCGCGCCGGCCGCGAGCATCTGGTGCGGCACCTGGTGTATCCCGTCCCCGATCCGGCGTTCCCGTTTCTTGGCGTACACTTCACGCGGATGATCGGGGGCGGAGTGGAGGGCGGGCCAAACGCGATCCTGGCCCTCGCGCGCGAGGGGTACGGTTGGGATCAGGTGAACCTGGGCGACCTGTGGGACGCGCTCCGGTTTCCGGGCCTCGTGAAGTTCGTGCGGCGCTATCCGGCGCTCGTGGGCTACGAGGTGCGCCGATCGTTGAGCAAGCGGCTGTTCCGCGACTCGCTCCGGCGCCTGGTGCCCGAGGTCGAGCTGGACGATCTCGAGCCTGGGGGATCGGGCGTTCGGGCGCAGGCCATGACGGAGGACGGCACGCTCGTACAGGACTTCGAGATCGTCCAACGGCCGACCGCACTCCACGTGCTGAACGCGCCGAGTCCCGCGGCGACAGCCTCGCTGGCGATCGGGGCCGTGATCGAACGCCTGGTGGCGCTCAACCATCGCGGGTCAGCCGCCGATACTTGACAGTTCCAGGTTTGACTTGGGCCGTGCATATTCCCACACGCATGCGCAACCGGCATTTCCTCTTCGTGGACGCTCTGCTTCTCGCCGGCCTCCCGGCGGTCGCCACGGCGCTACGCTTCGAGAGCGTCACGTTCACGCCGGACATCGCGCGGGCGCTCGTGTGCTACAGCGTCATCGTGTTGCCGGTGCGCCTCGGCATCGCGCGGTGGTTCGGACTGTATCGCTGCCTCTGGCGCCACGCGAGCCTGCACGAGGTGCAACGCATTTTCACCGCGGGCGCCGCGTGCGCGGTTGCGAGTTTCTTCATTGGCACGGTTGGCATCACCGCCACCGGCCTCTCAACCGCCCGTCTGCCGTACATCGCGCTCGCGCTCGACGCGGTGCTCGCGTTCGGGGTGTTCGCGGGCACACGCATCGCGGTGCGGTTTGCCGCCAGACGGGTCCGGTCGGCGAGCGACCGCCGCGCGCTCATCGTGGGCGCCGGTGCCGGCGGGCAGTCGATCCTGCGTGAGGCGCGCGTCAACCCCCGGCTCAACCTGCATGTTGTCGGCTTCGTGGACGACGACCCGGAAAAGAGCAAGAAGCTGCTGGGCGGCGTTCCCGTAGTCGGAACGATCGACGAGCTTCCCGATCTCATTTCGCGCTTTGGGGCGAGCGAGCTCGTCATCGCGATGCCGAACGCGCGCGGCACCGTGGTGCGGCGCATCATGCGCGCGGCGGGCAACGCGGGCATCGCGACGTCCACCATGCCGGCCATGCACGACGTGATCTCGGGCAAGGTCAAGGTGAGCTCGCTCCGGAGCGTCGAGATCGAGGACCTGCTCCGCCGCGAACCGATCGTCATCGACAGGGATTCGGTGCGGACGCTCGCGGCGGGCCAGACGGTGTTGATCACGGGGGCGGGCGGTTCGATCGGGAGCGAGCTGTGCCGCCAACTGGCGGCCCTCGAGCCCGCCATATTGATCGCGCTCGACCACAGCGAGAACCAGGTGTTCGAGATCAGCGGCGAGCTGCGCAGGTCGTTCCCCAAACTGCGCGTGATTCCCCTGATCGCGGATATCCGAGACACGAGCCGCATTCACACGCTGCTGGGCCGCCTCCGGCCGCACGCGGTGTTCCACGCGGCGGCGCACAAGCACGTTCCGCTCATGGAAGAGAACGTGGTCGAGGCGATCACGAACAACATCCTCGGCACGCGCAATGTGGTCGACGCCGCCCTGGACGCCGAGACGCGCCACCTGGTCAACATCTCGACCGACAAGGCGGTGCGGCCGACTTCGATCATGGGCGCCACGAAATGGGTGGCCGAGCGTCTGGTGGCGGCGGCGGCGGCGACCGAGTCGCGCAATTTCGTCTCGGTGCGCTTCGGGAACGTGCTCGGGTCGCGCGGGTCGGTGATCCCGACCTTTCTCAAACAGATCAAGGAAGGCGGCCCGGTCACGGTGACGCACCGTGATATGAACCGCTACTTCATGACGATTCCCGAGGCGGTTCAACTCGTGCTGCAGGCGGGCGCCTTAGGAAGCGGCGGCGAGTTGTTTGTTCTGGACATGGGGGAACCGGTCAAGATCGTGGACCTCGCCCGCGACCTCATCCGGCTCTCGGGTCTCGAGGAGGGCGAGGACATCGAGATCGTGTACACGGGAGTCCGCCCGGGCGAGAAGCTCTACGAGGAAGTGCTCTTTGGCGGCGAGGAGATCCGGTCCACGAACCACCCCAAGGTCCTCCGCGCCACCGACGACGCGACGGACCCTGAGCTTCCGGCTCGTGTGGACGCGCTCATCCGGCGAGCGGTGACGTACGCGACCGACGAAGCCGAACTGCGCGACATGCTGCGCGGGCTGGTGCCCGGATATGCGCGTGCGGATGCCCGGACTGACCCGCGCACGCGGCCAAGCCCGTATCCGGTACCGGCGCCGACGGTCGCGCGACCGCTTCTCTCGAAATAACCGGTCTGGTGGCGCGACCGCGGTGGCGTTGGCGCTCCGTGGTTGCCGGCGCCGTAGCGGGCGCGGCGGCGGGACTCGTTGCCGGCGAGCTCGGCGTTTGGTCGCTGACGGGAGGCGCGACGGCGCCTTGGACGCTGGGGCTGACCGTCGCCGGAGCTGCCTGCGGCGTGCTCGGATGGGAACTGGGCCTCATGGTCCTGGACGCCCTTGTTCTCGTGTTCTATTTCATCGTCGCGACGACGCCGGCGATGGTGGGGTCCGAAGAGCGGTGGATTCGGAGCGACCAGTTGCCCGCGCGGCCGCTCGACGCCGTCGTGGTGCTCTCGGGACGCGTGACCGGCGATACGACGATCGACCCCGAGGCGGCGGATCGCCTGCTCGCCGGGCTCGAGCTCATGAAGCAAGGTGTCGCGCCGCTCCTGGTCACGACACGCGACTACAACTCGGTCGAGCGAGACGGGCTGTCGAGCGACGTGGACCAGAAAAGACTGATCGAGCTGGCAGGTCTCGATACCGCGCGATGGCTCATCGTCGACAGCGTCCGGAACACGCACGACGAAGCGGTGCGGTCTCGCGCGGCGCTCGCAGCGCGCGGCGGCCAGGTGATCGCCGTCGTGACGTCGCCCATGCACACGCGGAGGGCGTGCGCGACGTTCGAGGCGGTCGGCTTCACGGTGTACTGTGAGCCGGCGCGGCTGCGGTCGTACGCCGCGCGGAATCCGTTAGGGTCGTTCGATTGGATCGGACTCTTTCAGGAATACTTGTATGAGCGACTCGGGATGGTGAAGTACCGGGTCAAGGGCTGGGTGAAGCACGGGTAGCCGGGCCGAGAACCCGCCAACCGGCGGTCTCGGCTATCGGTTTGTAGTGGGTCGCGATCGCG
>Ga0335085_10014299_pt1 | contig 11596 bp, 9 predicted proteins | sample Lox_Sample_45_FD_206712 | JGI IMG/M metagenome (GOLD analysis project Ga0335085, IMG submission 206712) | Soil microbial communities from Loxahatchee National Wildlife Refuge, Florida, United States - Lox_Sample_4.5 | ecosystem: Environmental > Terrestrial > Soil > Wetlands | place: USA: Florida... | reverse complement strand
CGAGGTCGATGAGGACGTCCGCCTTCGGGAAGCGCCGCGCCCCCACCGCCAGGCCGCAGTCGGCGATGGCGGCCGTCATCACGTCGCGCGAGTCCTCGCGGTCGAGGATCGAGTAGCCCTTCGCGTAGCCCAGCTCGGCGCCGTGCTCCCGCAGGAGCTGGTGGGCGACGTGGTGGAAGGTGCCGCCGGTGATGCGCCGCGTGTCCACGCGGCAGACCTCCTCGACGCGGCGGAGCATCTCGCGCGCGGCCTTGTTGGTGAAGGTGAGGAGGAGGATCGACTCGGGCGAGGCGCCGTCGTGGACGAGCCGCGCCACCCGCCAGGTGAGCGTCCGGGTCTTGCCCGATCCCGCCCCGGCGATGACGAGGACGGGCCCGTCCCCCGCCTCGACGACCGCGATCTGCTGGTCGTTGAGGAGCCCCTCGTAGTTGAGCGCCCGCTCGGGCGCCGCGGCGGGCTTGAGCTGGTAGCGGCGGGTCAAGCAGCCGATTCTCGCTTGCGCCACTGACAGCGTCCGGACCGGAAAATGGACGCCCGCTCGATCGTGCGTACCATCCAGCCTCGATGCGGCCGCACCGCACGCTCCTCGCCGCGCTGGGCCTCCTCTCGGCGGCCTGCGCCGCGCCAGGGGTGCACGCGAGGCGGTCCGAACCCCTGCCCCCGCCCGCCCGCGAGCGCCGGGCCGGCGCCGGTGACCCCGGTGCCGGCCCGGCCTCCGGTTCTTCCGCGCACGCGGTCCAGGCGCGGCGGGCGCCGCGCGAGGTCGCGGTCCGGCGAGCCGTCGAGACGGCCGAGGTCCTCATCGGCAAGCGCGACATCGTGATGGGGGGCGTCCACTACGGCGACGACTGCGCCGCGCTGGTGCGCGCCGCCTTCTCCCAGGCCGGGACACCCCTCCCCGCCGGCGCCGACGCGCGGGCGCTCCACCGGCTCGCCGCCTCGCGCGGCGCGCTCCGACGCCGGACCCCCTCGCCGGGCGACCTGGTCTTCATCGCGGACCGGCCGGGCGGCGTCCCCGAGCACGTCGGCCTGGTGGAGAGCGTCGGAGCCGACGGCACCGCGCTCGTCCTGCACCGCACCGGCCGCGGCGTCCTGCGCCTCCGCGCCAACGTCACCCAGCCCTGGAAGGTGCGCTCCGACGCGGGCAAGGCGCTGAACGACGTGCTGGTGGTGGGCGCGGGGCGGATCACGGCCGGAAGGCTCGTGGTTGCGTTCGCGACGATGCTCTGACTCCTGGGGGTTCCCTCCCCCTCCGCGATGGGGCAACTACCCTGCGTCGAATTCCACCCTCCCGCCCACGATGGTATGGCTCACCGGCAGCGCCGGCAGCGCCTCGGCCGGCACCGCCAGGACGTCCTCCTCGAAGGCCGTCAGGTCGGCGTCGAACCCCTCGCGGATCATCCCCCGCCTCTCCTCCGCAAAGCTGGCGTGGGCAGCGCCGGCGGTGAACGCCCGCAGCGCCTCCGCCCGCTCGAGCGCCTCCCCCGGCTGGAAGGCGCGCCCGCCGGCCATCCGGCGCGTCTCGGCCGCGTACAGCCCTGGGCGCGGGTCGGGCTCCTCGATGGGAAAGTCCGAGCCGAACGCCAGCACCGCGCCCGCGCGCGCCACGCTCCGCCAGGCGTAGGATCCCCGGAGCCGCGCCGTGCCCGCCCCCAGCCGCGACGCGACCCAGGGACCGTCGCTGGTGGCGTGCGTGGGCTGCATGGAGGCCACCGCGCCGGACGAGCCCAGGAGCGGCAGATCGGCGGGGTCGAGGATCTGGAGGTGCTCGACGCGCGGGCGCAGCGCGCGCAGCGCCGGCCCCGTCTCCACGAACGCCCGCAGCACCTCGCGCACCGCCCGGTCTCCGATGGCGTGGACGCAGGGCTGGAGCCCGGCGCGCGCCACGGCGGCGATCCGCGCCCGCAGCGCGGGCGGCTCGGTGAGGAAGAGCCCGCGGTTTCCCGGATCGTCCGCGTAGTCGTCGAGGAGCGCCGCGCCCCGGCTGCCCAGCGCGCCGTCGGCGAAGAGCTTCACGCTCCGGACGGTGAGCCGCCCCTCCTCGAACCCGCCGCGCCAGCGCGCCAGCTCGCGCTCGAGGTCCGCCAGCGGCGGGTCCCCCGCGAGCATCGCGTACACCCGCACCGGGAGCAGGTCCGCCGAGGCCAGCCGGCGGTACGCGTCGAGCGCGGCCGGCTCCACGCCCGCGTCGTGCACCGCGGTGAGGCCCAGCGAGGCGAGCTCCCGGAGCGCGGCGGCGAGGCCGGCCTCGAGCTCCTCCGGTGTCGGCTTCGGGATCCGCGACAGGACCAGGTCCTGCGCCGCGTCCACCAGGACGCCGCTCGGGCGCCCCGCCGGGTCCCGGAGGATCCGGCCGCCGGGGGGATCGGGGGTGCCCGGCCCCACGCCGGCCGCCTCCAGCGCGCGCGCGTTCGCCCAGGAGGCGTGGCCGTCCACGCGCACCAGCACGGCCGGGTGGTCCGGCACGGCCCGGGTCAGGATCCGCCCGTCCGGGAACGCGGCGCCGGGCCAGCGGTTCTGGTCCCAGCCGCGGCCGCGGATCCACCGGCCGGCCGGCACCCCGCGCGCCCGCTCCGCGGCGCGCTCGGCGCAGGCCTCGGCCGACGCGGCGCCGACACAGCTCACGTTCGCGCGCGCCAGGGCAAGCCCGTGGACGTGCCCGTGCGCGTCGGCGAGCCCCGGGACCGCGCTCCCTCCGCCGAGGTCGATGCGGCGGAGACCGGGCCTGGCCCGGGCCGCGCACTCTGACTCGCTCCCCACGCACACGAAGCGGCCGTCGCGGGCGAGCGCCGCGCCCGCGCGCGGCCGGGCCGGGTCGAGCGTGTGGATCGTCCCGGCGACGAGGAGGTCGGGCATCCCGAGGGTTCCTACCCGCTGAGCCACCCGGGCGCCCGCGGCCGAGCAAGGCCCGCACCCCGGGACGTGCTCATCCGCCCGCGTTCAGCTCAGTCTCGGCGCCCACCGGAGCCGGGCGCTGGGGTGCGGGAGGTCGAGGCGGAATGGCCTGGGGCGCGCCCCCTGCGGCCGGGGCCCTGGGTCCGCCGGGTGCGGCGGGTGCGGTGCCCCCGGCCGAGGGCGGCGCGCTGCCCGCCGCGGGTGCTGCACCGCTCGGCGATGGTCCGGCGGAGGGCGCTCCGGGAGGCGGCGCGACCGGGATGGGCTGCATCACGGCGGGCACGGCGGGTGCCACGGGCGGCACCTCGGCGGGAACCGGCGCCGGCGGCTGGGCAACGGCCTTCCGCATGACGGGAGCGGGCTTCGCCGCCGCGGCCGCCGGGGGGCGTGCGACCGGTGCCGCCGGTTCCGGCGCGGGTGGCGGCGGCGCGAGCAGGTCGGCCCTGAGCCGGCGCGCCCGCTCGTGCGCCGGGTTCGCGGTGAGGAGCCCGTCCAGCGTGGAGAGCGCGTCGTCCCTGCGGCCCGCCTCCGCCTGGCCCAGCGCCAGCGTCCAGCGTGCGCGGATGAGGTCCGGATGTGCCGCGACGACCGTCCCCAGGGCGACCAGCCCCCGCTCCCGCGCCGGCCCCGCGCCGTCGCGCACGTCGAGCGCCGCGCCCGCGTAGGCGAGCCAGGGATCGTCCCGGAGCTTCTCGCGCGCCGCCACCGCCGCGCGCGACGACTGCTCGCGGTCCCCCGCCAGCGCGAAGTAGACCGCGAGCGAGCGCTGCACGGCGGGGTCGTGCGGGTGCGCCGCGGCGACCTTCTGGAGCCGGGCGAACGCCTCCGCCGAGATCTGGCGCGCCCGCCGGTGAATGGGCTCGAGCTGCGCCTCGAGCGCGCGCACCTCCGCCGCCGCCCGCGCCGCGTCCTCGTTTCCCGAGGGGCCTTCGCGCGCCAGCCGGTCTCGCTCCGCCACCTTGACGGCCAGCCGGGAGGCGATCGGCACGCCTTCGTCGGCCGAGGCGGCGGCGAGCAGGGCGCGGGCCAGGGCGGATTCTGCGGTCGCCGCGTACGCTCGCGGATCCCGGCGCCCGGCCTCGCCGAGCAGCGCCTCGGCCGCCTCCAGGTTTCCTGCGTCGTCCCTGGCGAGCAGCGCCAGCCCGTCTTCGCGCGCGCGGTCGGCGGTGGGATCGCCCCGGCGCGCGAGGAGGAACCAGGCCGCGCCGGCGAGGACGAGCGCTGCGGCAGCGGCGCCCGGTACGATCCACCTCGCGCGCGCGGCCCAGCGAAGCCGGGCCTCGAAGGCGCCGACCGTGTCGCGCTTGAGGACCGGGGCGCGGTGCACCGGCGACGAACCCGGGCTCGGCCGGTACACGGCGGGCTGTCCTGTCCGGACGGGCGCGCGCGGTGCCTCGGACGCCGGGCGCGCCGGAGGAGCGGGTGCGCGGGTGCTCGGGGGAGGCGCGCGTCCTGCGGCGCCGGGCCGGGCGGACCGGACCGCTTCCCGCGCGGCGGGCGCGGCCGGCGCCTCCGGGGCGCCCGGCTGCGGCGCCGCCGCCGCGGGGACGCCCACGAGCGTCTGCCCGGGCGGCGGGGACGGGTGCGCGGTGAACACGTGCTCGCAGCGCGTGCACTGGACCTGCGAGCCTTCGGCGGAGAGCAACCCCTCGTCGAGCTCGTACAGGGTCGAGCAGCGTTCGCAGCGGATCAGCACGTTTCCCTCCGGCTCCGGCGACGCGAGCCTACCGCGCATCGGCGCGGGGCGCCACGGCGCCCGGCGCCACCGCCAGCGTCGATCGGGCCTGCTCCAGCCGCTTCGGTCCGATGCCCCGCACCCGCCGCAGGTCGTCGAGGTCTGCGAACGGGCCGTGGGCCTCGCGCTCCGCGGCGATGGCCCGCCCGAGCGCCGGCCCGAGCCCGGGCAGGAACGCCAGGGCCCGCGCCGAGGCGCGATTCGGGTCGAGCGGCAACCGGAGGACCAGACGCTCCTCGTCGGTGAAGCCGCGGGTGCCGCCGGGGTCCGTCGCACAGCCGATCCAGCCGCGGGGCGGACTCCCCCGCCCCGCCGGAGCGCAGACCGGAAGCGGAGATCCCGTCGGCGCGAGCCGGCGCGCCGCCGCAGGGACGAGCACGGCAGCGAGCGCGAGGGCGAGGGCGAGACGCCGGGCCACGCCGGGGCGGAAAGCAACCCGCGTTCCTGCTAGATCTCGCGCCCGGTGGTGAGCGCAGGGCCAGGCGGATTGGGCCTGTCCCGGAGCGACGGGGAACGCCCGCCGGAGCGATCGGAGGCAGCCCCATGGAACGCGTCCTGCTCGACGGCGACACCCTCACCCTGGAGGAGGTCGAGGCCGTCGCCCTCGGCCGGGCCCGCGCCGAGATCGCCCCCGGGGCGCGCGAGCGGGTCCGGCGGGCGCGGGCGCTCGTCGAGGCGAGGCTCGGCGACGGCGAGGCGCACTACGGCATCAACACCGGGTTCGGGACGCTGGCGGAGATCCGCATCGACCCCGGCGACCTGCGGCGGCTCCAGCGCAACCTGGTCCTCTCCCACGCCGCGGGCGTGGGCGCGCCGCTGCCGCCCGTGGAGGCCCGCGCCCTCATGCTGCTGCGCGCCAACGTGCTCGCCAAGGGCGTCTCGGGGATCCGCGAGGCGACGCTCGACCTGCTGGTCGGCATGCTCGAGCGCGGAGTCCTGCCGGTGGTGCCGGAGCGCGGCTCGGTTGGCGCATCGGGCGACCTCGCGCCGCTCGCGCACCTCGCGCTCGCCCTCATCGGAGAGGGCGAGGCGCTGCTCGCGCCTGCGGGCGAGGCGCCGCTCCGCCTGCCCGCGCGCGAGGCGCTGCGGCGCGTGGGCCTCGCGCCGGTGGAGCTGGAGCCGAAGGAGGGGCTCGCGCTCGTCAACGGGACGCAGGCGATGTCGGCGGTGGGCACCCTGGCGCTGCTCCGCGCCGAGCGGCTGGCGGCGCTCGCCGACCTCGCGGGGGCGATGACGCTCGAGGGGCTCCTCGGCTCCCACCGGCCGTTCATCCCGGAGATCCAGGCGGCGCGCGGCCAGGCCGGGCAGGTCGCGTCGGCGGCGCGCCTGCGCGAGCTCCTCGCCGGCTCGGAGATCAACGCCTCGCACCAGGGGCCGGACTGCCACAAGGTCCAGGACCCCTACTCGCTCCGCTGCATGCCGCAGGTCCACGGCGCGGCGCGGGACGGCGTCGCCTTCTGCCGCGGCGTCCTCGCCCGCGAGGTGAACGCCGCCACCGACAACCCCCTCGTCTTCCCCGACCTGGGCGAGATCGTCTCGGGCGGCAACTTCCACGGGCAGCCGGTGGCGCTGGCGCTCGACGTGCTCGCCATCGCGGTGGCCCACCTGGGCGCCATCTCCGAGCGGCGGGTGGAGCAGCTGGTGAACCCGTCGCTCTCGGGCCTGCCGCCGTTCCTGGCCCGGCACCCCGGGCTGGAGTCGGGCTACATGATCGCCCAGGTGACGAGCGCCGCCCTCGTCTCGGAGAACAAGGTCCTCTGCCACCCCGCCAGCGTGGACTCGATCCCCTCGTCCGCCGGGCGCGAGGACCACGTCTCGATGGGGATGACCGCCGCGCTCAAGGCGCGGCAGGTGATCGAGAACGTCCGCACCTGCCTCGCCGTCGAGCTGCTGGTGGCGTCGCAGGCGATCGACCTGCGCGCTCCGCTCCGGCCGGCCCGCAAGGTGGCGGAGGCCCACGCCCGCCTGCGCGCCGAGGTGCCGACGCTCGACGGCGACCGCGCGCTGCACCGCGACGTCGAGGCCGTCTGCCGGCTCATCGACGGCGGCGCGCTGCAGCTCTAGCCGGGGGGCGGCCTCACCGGATCTGCGGCGGGTTGAGGCAGAGGGCCTGGTTGAGCGCGACGACCGCCTTCTTGTAGTCGTCCCGGTTGATGACGAACTGCATGCTGGTCTGCCGGAGCGACTGCGAGAACGCATTCACGTTGATGCGGCTCGACGCCAGGGCCTCGGCGGCGCGGGCCAGCACGCCGGGGAAGGCGATGTTGGTCCCGATGACGCAGACGATGGCCGAGGGGACCGCGGTCACGATCTCGTACTGATTCTCCAGCTCCTCGACGAACGCGGAGGTGACCGACTTCTCCCAGACGACGTGGGTGATCGAGTTCGCGTTGGTCGCCTTGAGGATGTAGGAGATCCCGTGCTTGCGGAAGATCTCCATGACGCCGAGGTCGAACCCGACCGCGCCGACCATGGAGGGATCGTGGATCTCCACGGCCGTGACCTTGGCCGAGCCGGCGATCACCTCGATGCGCGCCTGCTTGCCCACGTACTGCTTGGTGATGAGCGTGCCGGCGTGGTCGGGCTCGAAGGTGTTCTTGAGCCGGATGGACACGCCCGCCAGCTCCATGGGCTTGGCGGCCTTCGGGTGGATGGCCTCCATCCCGACGTCGGCGAGCTGGTCGGCGACGTCGTAGTTGGTCATGCCCACCACCACCGTGTTCTGCGCGCCGACGATCTCCGGGTCCGCCGAGGAGAGGTGGAACTCCTTGTGGATGATGGCCTCGTCCGGCTTCAGTTCCACGGCGATCTTGGAGAAGGTGACCTCGGAGTACCCGCGGTCGAACTCCCGCATGATCCCCTCGACGCCCTTGGTGTAGCCGGTGGCCACCACCACCTGGCTGGCGAGGTCGATCCCCTTGAACGAGGCGTGGATGCGCTGGTCGATGGTGAAGGGCTCGTCGTCGTCGAAGCCGGTGAGGTCGAGGAGCAGCGCCCGGGCGCCCCTCGCCTTCAGGATCTCGACGCTGTTGAAGGCGCTGTGCGCCTCGCCGATGGCGGCGAGCATCTCCCGCGCGGCGAGCAGCACGCTGTCGCGCCGCAGGTAGCCGCTCGCGAGCACGTGGCGCATCGAGTCGAGGTACGCCTTGAGGGCGTGCATCCGCTGCTCGAGGAAACCGTCGGCGACCTTCAGGTCGAGGCCGAGCGGCGCGAGCTCCTTGTTGATCCCCTTCAGCTTCGCGAGCAGGCCCGCGAGCGCCGCGCCGTGGTCGTCGCCGGACGCGAACTTCGCGTAGACGCCGGGCACGCCGGTCTTCTTGTGCTCGAGCAGGTCGTTGGTGACGCCCGCGTACGCGGAGACCACGTAGACGCGGCCGTGGACCTGCTTCGGATCGCGCAGCATGATGTTGCGCAGCACGTCGTCGAAGCGGGACATCGACGTCCCGCCGATCTTCTCGACTGTGATCATGTCCGGATCCCGGAGGGGTGAGTGGCCAAGGACCGGGAAAGATGCACGAATCCGGGCCTCCGGGCAAGGGGGCGCGCCCTGCTGGTGGGCTCACCGGGCGGCGTCGCCCAGGAGCCGCTCGACCACCACCACGTCGCGCCAGGCGCCGTCGAGCCTGGCGTGGCGCCGGTGCCGGCCCACCTCCCGGAACCCGAGCGCCCGCAGCAGCGCGAGGCTCGCCTCGTTCTCGGGGAAGACCTTCCCGACCGCCTTCCAGTACCCGCCGGCCTCGAGCGCGCGGAGCATCGCCGCCCCCGCGGCCCGGCCGGCGCCCTGCCCGCGCGCTGCGCGGTCCACGTAGATCGACAGCTCGGCGACGCCCGCGTAGCACGGGCGCGGGCTGTACGGCGCTGCCGCCGCGAACGCGATCACCTCGGCGCCGCGCTCGACCACGATCACCGGACCGGGCCGCTCCAGCCAGCCGGCCAGGTCGGCGGCGGTGCGGGGCGCCGTCTCGAACGTGGCGCTCCGGTCCGCGATGCCCTGGTTGTAGATGCGGGCGAGCGCCGCCAGATCGGCGGGCGCGGCCGCCCGGGTGGCGAGGGCGTCGGCCAAGGCCCTCCTCAGGCCGTCGCGAGCCGGAGCGCCCGCCGCAGCCCGGCGAACCTGAGCCGCCGGAGGGCCTCCTCCGGCGCGAACCAGGCGTGCTCCGCGTGCTCGTCCGAGAGCTGCGGGGTGAACCCCGGCGGCAGCCGCGCGGCGAAGGCGTGCTCCTCCACCACCACCACGCTGCCGGGGCGGACGCGGTTGACGTCCGGGTCCAGCGGGAAGGCGTGCCGATAGCCGAGGGGCGCCACCGGGACGTCCGCGCCGGTCTCCTCCGCCAGCTCCCGGCGCGCCGCCGCCTCGGGCTCCTCTCCCGGCTCGATGCGGCCCGTCACCTGCTGCCAGAACCCGCCGCGCGAGGCGCTGCGCCGGAGGAGCAGCACGCGCCCGTCGGCGCCGAGCGGCACGACCGACACGGTGCGGAGGTCGGGGCCGGCGTCGACACGGACGCGCTCCAGCGCCTTCGCCAGGTGGGCGGCGAGCCGTTCCTCAACCTCGGCCGTCGGCGGCGCCGGGCGCCCCGCGGCCTCCAGCTCCTGCGCGAGGCTCGTCACCCCCAGCCGCGGATCCGCGATCCCGCAGGGAACGATGACCTGGAAGTGGTTCATGTCCGGCCGGACGTTGAGCGCCAGCCCGTGGCTCGTGACCCAGCGGGAGAGGTGGACGCCGACCGCGCCGATCTTCCGGCGGCCCACCCAGGCGCCGCGGTGCTCCGCGTGGCGGCCGGCGACGACGCCGAAGTCCGCGCAGGTGCGGATCATCGCCTCCTCGAGCGACGCGACGAACCGCTTCACGTCGGGCCGGTCCGACAGGTCGAGCACCGGATAGCCGACGATCTGGCCCGGCCCGTGGTAGGTGACGTCGCCGCCGCGATCGGTCTCGTGGACCTCGAACCCCTGCTGCTCGAGCCACGCCGGGGAGGCGAGGATGTTCTTGCCGTCGGCGCCGCGGCCGAGCGTCACCACCGGCGGGTGCTCCAGGAGGAAGAGGAAGTCGCTCGCCGGCGGGCCCCCGGCGCGCACGGCGTCGCCGGCCAGCCTCATGAGCGAGAGGCCGTCCTCGTACTCGACGCGGCCGAGCCTGTAGACGCGGAGCGTGCGCACCTGATCAACCTACGTCCTCGGGATGGGCCGCTCCATGTCGCAGCGCAAGCGCCCCCGCTAGGCGCGGGCCGGCGCGCCCGCCTCGGTCTTCCGCGGCCGCTCCGGCCGGTTGAGGGCGTGGATGGCCTCGCCCAGCGCCGCCTTGCACGCCTCCATGAACGCCTCGGGCAAGGTCGGGTGCGCGTGGATGGTGAGCGCCACGTCCTCGAGGTAGGCGCCCATCTCCAGCGCCAGCGCCGCCTCGGCGATGAGGTCGGCCGCCTCGGGTCCCACCATGGTGACGCCGAGGAGCAGCTTCGACGCGCGGTCGCCGACCACCTTCACGAACCCCTCGGTGTGGTCGATGGCGATGGCGCGGCCCAGGGCGCCGAAGGCGAACTTCCCGACGATGGGGTCGTGGCCCTGCTTGCGGGCCTCGTCCTCCGACAGGCCGACCGCCGCCACCTCCGGGTCGGTGAAGATGGCCGTGGGCAGCGCCACCCAGTCGCGGGCGGACTTCATCCCGGCGATCGCCTCGGCGGCGATCTCGCCCTCCTTGGACGCCTTGTGCGCCAGGAGCGGCGGCCCCACCAGGTCGCCGATGGCGAAGATCGACGGCACGCTGGTCCGGTACTGCTCGTTCACCTCCACGAAGCCCTTCGGGCCGATGCGGACGCCGACCTTCTCCAGCCCGAGCCCTTCGGAGTTGGGCCGGAACCCGACGGCCACGAGGACCCTGTCGCAGGGGATGGCCTCCTCCTTCCCCTCCACCACCGCGCGGACCACCAGACCCCTGCCGTCGGCGCGCTCGACGCCCTTCGCCTGGGCGCCGACGCGCACGGTCGCGCCGCGCTGCCGCAGCCCCTTCTGCACGAGCCGGACGGCCTCCGGGTCGATTCCGGTCAGGATCTGCGGCAGCGCCTCGAGGAAGGTGACCTTCGAGCCCAGCTTGGCGTAGACGGTGCCCAGCTCCATGCCGATGATGCCGCCCCCGATGCATACCAGCCGCTCGGGGATCTCCGGGACGTCCACCGCCTCGCGGGCGCTCCAGACGTCCTCGCCGTCGAACGCGAACCCGGGGATCTCGATGGGCCGCGCGCCGGTCGCCACGATGAAGGCGTCCGCCTCGAGCCGCGTCTTCTCGCCGCCGCCGTCCACCTCGACCGCGTTCGCCGCGACGAAGGTGGCCGTCCCCTTCACCACCTCGACGCCGTTCCCCTTCTCCAGCAGGCCCACGCCCGAGACGAGCTTCTTCACCACCGCGTTCTTGAACTCCCGCAGCTTCGCGACGTCCACCTTCGGGTCGGCGGTGATGCCGCGCTCGGCGGCGCCGCGCACGTCCTCCACCAGGTTCGCCGCGGCGATGAGCGCCTTGGACGGGATGCACCCCCAGTTCAGGCAGACGCCACCCAGCGCCTCGCGATCCACGAGCGCGGTCTTCTTCCCGAGCTGCGCCAGCCGGATGGCGGCGACGTAGCCGCCGGGGCCGGCGCCGATCACGACGGCGTCGAAGGTCTTGGTGGCCATGGCTCTTCCGCTCCCTCTCGGGTGGGCGAGGTATAACCGGGCGAGGCACCCTGCGCCGCCTCGCGCCGCGGACTCTAGCCGCCGGGCCGGGAACGGACAATGGCGGAGTGAGTCCCCCGGTCCTCAGGAACGCCTGCTCGGCTTTCGCCGGCGGGCTCTCTCCGCCTCCTTGAGGATCCGGGGAGTGCGGGGGGCGATCCCCGTCAGCCGTTCGACCACCGCGGCGGCCGCCGCCAGGCCGAACGCCCCGGTCACGAACGCGGCGCTCCCGAACACCTTGGGCGATCGGTGGCGCGCGCCTCC
>Ga0335085_10014298_pt1 | contig 11596 bp, 11 predicted proteins | sample Lox_Sample_45_FD_206712 | JGI IMG/M metagenome (GOLD analysis project Ga0335085, IMG submission 206712) | Soil microbial communities from Loxahatchee National Wildlife Refuge, Florida, United States - Lox_Sample_4.5 | ecosystem: Environmental > Terrestrial > Soil > Wetlands | place: USA... | reverse complement strand
TATATGTATTGTTGGCGAGGAATACAAGCGTCGAAACAATCCAGGCAACCAGAAAGGCGATCCAGTAAGTTCGTTTTCTCCCTTCTTTGGGTTGGTTATTACAAACTGCCGAGATGATGATCCCCGCCAGCGCAGGTCCGCAGAAGGCGACAAAAGCCAGCGGCGCCAGCATGAATATCCCTTTATTCATCACTGCACCATAGGAGAATCCCAGTCCCCAGGTAATGGTGAAGGTGATCAGAAAGAAAGCAATAAGCTGATGTCCCCTGATCCAATGCGTTATCTTTTCCATGATATTCCTTCTTTCACTATTGAATTAGAAAACGATTTTCCAATCGTCTGGTTTTGATAGGCTACCGAGTGGCTCGTTTATGTTTCTGATCCATCCTTCCCCATGCGAGGGAGATCCTGATGAGTTCGCTTGAGCATCCGGCGGCGGAAAATGATAATCACCACAGCTACCATCAAGACACTTGTCAAGCAGATCGTTCCTGCTGTAGCACCTAATCCCAGTCGGCTGACCAACCCAAGAGCGATCCTGGACAGTGGGCGCGGAATTCCACCTCGGGGAACCGGAATTGGATCCAGATCGCACTCATTGCAGGCTGGCAGGTTCTCAGAACGCCAGGCATCATATTGTTTGCGCAGTTCGAGCAGGGGGTTGGAGCCGCCTTTGCCCTCAATGACGGAGATGAACAGCCACGGAGTGTCAGGGTCATTGGGCGAGGGATCGCGGCCCAGGGTGGCAGCAAAAGGCGGTTGGTCAGCCCTGGAAACGGCGATAAAAGCTGCCTGGGCGGTTTGCTGAATACCGTTGCCATTGCAGCGACGATCGCCGCCAGCGGCGGATGCGGCTTCCAACGCGCGCAGTAAGCGATCCGGGAACGCAACGGGGCCGATGTCGGTTGCCGCAAAAGCAGCCAGGGCATCTGAAATGACATGCGGACCCTCAAGGGTATTGCCCTGCGCGCTTACTGCCATGGTGAGGTTCTGCTGATCGCCAGACCATGCTTCAGTCTGATTTCCGGTGAAGCCTGCCACATGAACCTTTCCGCCACCAAAGGTCGCCACACCGTACTGACGATCACCATTGTCTGCATCGAACGACTCGTTGCTCACAAAATCGATAATCTCAGTTGCTGTAGCTCCTTGCTGGAGCATATTGAATATCTGCATTCGTTGCTTTGGATCCAGAGCTGCGGCTTGTGTTGCTGAGGCTCCTTGTCCTGGCACTAGAGCAGTCATACCCGCTGCTGATATAGGGACACAGGACGCTCCGGCGCTGCCAACTTCACCGGTTAAGGGATCGACTGCGACGACAGAAAACGTACTCTTTTCCGGGATTACTGCGTTGTAAATAAATGCCTGTTCAGGAGTTGAACTGACCAGAACCCATAACAGGCCCAGCGCTGAGAAAAAGCCAAGGACCTGCGTGAGTTGCCAACCCTTTCTCATCCAAGTGCTCTTAGTCATCCGGAATTTTCTCTTTTCTATCTGAAGAGTATTGATTGTGGATTTCATGTTTTTTCCTTTCTCTTTGTCAGCCATCAAAAACCGGCTGCTGGTACTCCGCCGGATTTTCGGAGGGCAGCTTCTTCCACATGCGATCAACCAGGACGGCAAAGACCGCAAAGAGAACCAGCAGAATATTGTCAGTATCCGTATGGATGTCACACACGGAACCGACCGTATCCATCATGTTCATCGACGCATGGAAGAGCACCGGCGCCAGGAGACTACCGCGTGTCCGGTTATAGACCCACCCAAAGAGAATCACGATGAAGGGGTAGACTCCGAGGCGGATCATCAGATAGGAGCTTATGGCCCCCCGGGGGGTGGACGGTGTCATTGGGGATGTGCCAGAGGATGATGAATGCCCCGAGCAGGAGATTGGCCACCAGCGGGCTGTAGTTTGTCTGCAGCCGCCGCTGGGCGAAGCCGCGCCATCCGCCTTCCTCGTTGATCCCTCCCGTGTAGAAGACCACTCTTAAGAAGGTGGCCAGCGCCGCCAAAAAGAATCCGGGGGGCACATGGATATCGGAGAACATGCTCTTACCCGTCATCAGCTGGGTGATCGCCATCCCCAGAAACATCGTCACGGGGAAGGTCAGCAGCGAAACAAAGTACCAGATCGCTTTTCCCCTGGGGTGAATCAGGGTCGAAAGGTATTCCCGCAGGCTGGTGACCCGGCTGAATACACTGGACACAACGAATGCTGGTAAAAAAGCCACTGGTATTGAGATGATCAACAAGAGAATCCACCCCAACAATTTTCCCGAAGGACCCAGCTTCAAATCGAGGGCGTAGACAAACAGCCCAATCAACCACACAATCCAGAAGGCTAGCCGACGGTTCCTGGTGGACGTTGGGCTTTTATCCGGGTATGTTTGTCGGGTGACGAACATGCCCACCAGGACCGGGCTGTACACTGCCAATTCACCCACATAGGCAACAAACAGGTTCAGGAGAGGCTGGTTTGTTGACGTGCCAACCTTGCCCATCAAGTACACCACGGGAAAACCTATGATGTACATCATCGCCAGGGTCAATACAAAGAAGGAGGCGATGGGATGTGATTTCATCCAATTAATAGTTGTCTTCATTTTCTTTCTCCTTTCTGATAACTAATTAATCAAGAATTACGGACACATCGGGCGGTTGACGAGTTTTTGGACATTAGCCAATTGGTTAGGTTTTACATCCTGGATAGTAGAATGCTCTGTACCTTTCGACTATTTCGTAGGAGCAGCAATCCCAATTAACTTAGCAAGTTGTTCAGCCAAATACCACCTGCCCGCCGCTTCTTGATGACTTTGCCGAGCAGGCGGGTGCAGCAGACTTGAAAGCAAGCGACCAGGCCCTGATGCCAAACCCGCAACCAGTAAGAACAGCCCGTTCTCGTGATGCACTCCGTACAAGCAGGGATCAACATCCATATCGGGGTTTTGCCTGACCATATCCTGCCAAGTCTTCAGATTGGAATCGTTCATGTATATAATCTTGCGTAATTTCAAATTTGGGTCAAACATAAGTAACTCTTTTCTTGCATGTAACTTATCTATCAATTCTGGAGCGATACTCCACCATTCCGGGAATTCGGAGGAGGCTATCCCCTCGAATCCAATCCTTAAAGGCACCAACCCTTTTGCACTTCATTAACGGGTTTTATCTTGTCCTCCTTCTAAACGCGTTATGGACAGTATTGTCAGCCCTAGATCATTAAGTTCTGTCAAAATCCCATGCAGGGCAGCCTGATCAAGAACAGTGCCCACCAACAAGGTGTCGCCATTGGTGTATTTAATCTCCAGGCCATCGAACCATTCTTTCCACTTGAGATCGAGTCTGCCTTTTACATGGATTTTGTATGTGCCCGTATCGTCAAAAGAATTTTCAGGGTGCATCGGCACCTCCTGTCAGGAGTCACTTTTTATGTGATCGTGGTCTGAGTTTGTATCGATGGCGGTTTTTTGGTTGCTCTGAGCATAGCCTCAAAGTTGATGAGCTCACATCATCAATATTGAGTATTTGCTTGGGGATTTAACAAACGTCACCTTTTCCGTAATACAGACGGAAAAGGTGACGAAAAATAGCCTGAGATTATCTCTGTTTAGGTTAACTTCAAATCGTGAGCCCGTTCCACGGCTTGGCTTCGCCGGCTGACGTTGAGCTTGCTGTAAATATTTTTGATGTGCGTGCGCACTGTGCTGACCGATATGCACAGCTCAGCAGCGATATCTGCGACATCCAAACTGGTATCGAGCAGGCAGAGCACCTCAAGTTCCCGATCACTGAGAGGCTCAAGAAGAGGTTGAGATTTTTTCCTTTCACTCGTTGGTTGCGGGGAAGTCTTTTCGACTGAAATCCTATCCCTCTGTTCGTCATACTTTTCCAGCAATGTCATGGCATACTGGCAGGAAATTCCCCTGGTTACCACCTTGCGGAGCAACTGCTCCATCCCTGTCCCTTTGACAAGGAATACGCGGACATACCCTTCCGGTTCTGCCAGCTGCAGAGCACGCTGCAGCAGGTTGATTGCCGTTTCGTCATCCCCTTGTTTTTGAGCGATAACGGCTTCAAGTGTGAGAGTATTTAACAACAGGGTAATTAATCCGTTCTTCTCAGCGAGAACTTTCAATCGCTCAATGATTCGCCTAGCCTGATCCAGCCTCCCCTGCTTCTCCAGGATTAATGCAATCAGATAATAGGTAATTCGATGGCCAAAATCCAGGTTATCTCCCGAACTCATGCCACAGGATGACAACCACTCATCTGCACTTACTGAATTGCCTCTGGATTGATTGATTAATGCTTCCAGCGCCATTATGCGATCGCCTCGTCCAATTTTCGGATAATTTTGCTTGGCGTCATCAATGGCAGCCAGAGCTCCATCCATGTCACCTGTTTGGTAAAGGACATTGGCAAAAATATACCAGCCATTATAGATGTAATCCAAATATCCCCACAACGTGCAGATTTGGATTCCCTCGCTGGCGAGACGGAGTGCCATCACAAGATCATTCCATTCCAGATGGATTTGAGCTTCTTGTAAATAAGAGAATCCCTCTGGAAGTGATTTCAACTTCCAGATAGTATTCTTGGACTCGGATAATTGTCGCGTACGCTCAAAAGTACGTAAACTTTCCTTGAGCTTGCCAAGGCTGCACAGGATGTTGGCTGTCTCAAACCTGGCAGTCATGGCCATCTCGAAGTCGTTTACTCGCAGACTCAATGATGAAGCCTCTGCAAGGGCTTTCAAGGCTGAATCGGTTTCCCCCTGCCAGGAGAGAATATTCGCTAGATGATAAAGCACAAAGGCGCGAGGTCTGTATTCATCCTGTGGTAAAAGCTCCAGGGCTTTGGCGGCTTGCTTGATTCCCTCCTGCATCTGCCCACTGACCAACTCTACAGCAATTGTCCGCATGGCAGCGATATACCCCCAAAGCCGGTGGCCCCCCTTTTCAGCAGATTTCTCTGCCTCCAAAATGGCCTGCTCGACTTGATCATCCCGTCCTAGATAGGCCAGCAGCCAGGCTCGCGCAATATTCAACCAGGGGTTCGGATTCTTAATTTGATCAGGGAGAGAATTTAACCAATTCAACAAGGATGATGCTTCAAAAACTCCCATTATCGAAAAGGCATATCGTTCAACCAATTTAGTCAAATGGTCCGGATCGCCTGCGGCGAGGGCGTGGATCAATGCCTCGGACAGGAAATTATGTTCTTCAAACCACGCGCAGGCTTTTTGATGGAGTTCAGGGACCATCCCTGCACGGGATTGTTTCAAGGAAGATTGCAAAAGGTTCGCAAAGAGCGGATGATAGCGATACCAAGTTCTTTCACCGTCCAGCGGACTCAGGAACAGGTTTGTTTTCTCCAATCGCTCCAGGATGGCCTGGCTGTCGGTGCGACCAAGAATCGCGTCACACAATGGCGCGCTCAAGCGATCCAGTATTGATGTTTTCAAGAGAAATTCCTGCAGGTCCTGCTCCTGACGCTTCAGGACTTCTTCCACTAGGTAATCAAAAATATAGCGATTGCTGCCGGTAAATGCCCGGATAAAATCCTTGATATCCTCACGTCCCTCAAGTGATAAAGCCGCCATTTGCAGGCCGGCAATCCAACCTTCCGTAAGATTCTCCAAGGCGTGAACATCTTCGAGAGGCAAGCCAAGTTTCATCATATTATTCAGGAAGTCGTTCGCTTCCTCAGGCTTGAAACGTAAATCAGCTGATCTGATTTCCACCAATTGTCCTCGTGCCCGCCAGCGGGCCAGCGGCCAGGGAGGATCCATCCGGCTGGCTATTATCATGTGCAAAGTATCATGGGAGAGTGGCAGGTGTTCAATCAGGAAAACCAGATCCTGCTGAATCTGGTTTTCTGTTATAGTATGAAATTCGTCCAGTACCAGGACCATGCTTTGTTTGAGGCTGGATAGTTCATTCACCAGGTCAGCAAGAAGGACCCTCATGTGAGGCTGTTGAGGAGACTGCAGCGCCTGGAACATTCTTTCGCAGGCTCCCAGCTGGCGAAGTTGGGGAATGTCCGCCAAGGCCGAAATGAAATAATTCCAGAAGCGGGCTGGATCGTTTTCCTCCTTTTCCAGCGAAAGCCAGGCGACTGGAACTCCCACCTTGGAGGCCCATTCGGACAACAGCGTACTTTTTCCATAACCTGCGGGGGCTGAGACGAGCGTTAAGCGACGGCCCTGGGCAATTCCATCATTCAGCCTCTGGACCAAGCACGGTCGGCTGACCAAGTTGCTCTGCAGGAGAGGTTTGTGGATTTTAGTTGCCAGTAAGACATCTGACACACAATCCTCCCAATGAATAACCAATACTTTAATATTATATAGAAATTCATGCTCCCTGTTACAGAGAGTTTTGCTCTGATAAGAAGGGAAAGGAAGCTGTCTGAAAATGAATTTGACAACCTCTTTTGCCCTCCAACCTTTCAATTATTTAGGCTTAATATCCATAAACAGATTGGGACGGACTTGATATACTTATGGGGAAGATGGCGGCATGAAGCATCAGGGGTCATAGAACAGGAGGGATTTACATGCGCAATCTTTTTAGAAAACGCCAGAATATATTCATCAAAATGATCCGCGACCAGGCGTCGCTCACCCTCGAGGGCATGGATGCGCTGAAGGCCTATATGGCGGGAAATGATCCGGAGGCGGCCAAGGTGCTCACCGCCAAGGAAAAGGAGGCCGATGAAGCCCGCCGGATACTCATCGACGAGTTGAACCAGACCTTTGTGACGCCGTTCGACCGGGAGGATATCTTCGCCCTCTCGCGGACCATCGACGATGTCATCGATTATGCCTATAGCACGGTCAGTGAAATGGAGATCCTGAAGGTCCAGCCGACTCCCTTCATGCTGCGCATGGCCTCCCTCCTGAGGGACGCGGCCAATGAACTGCTGATGGCGGTGGACTGTCTGGAGGAACATCCCAGGGTCACGAACGACCATGCCCAGCGGGCCAAGGCCCTTGAAAACCGGGTGGAGGACGTTTACCGCGAGGCACTGGCCGACCTTTTCAGTGGAGTCGAGGACATCCCCCATGTGATCATGATGCTGAAACTGCGCGAGGTCTACCGTCACATGAGCAACGCCGCCGACCGCGGCGACGAGGCCGCCAACGTGGTGGCCAACATCGTGGTCAAGATAGCCTGAGAGGGGCAATGCCCATCACACTGCTGCTTCTCATCATCGTGATTGTTCTGGCGCTCGTGTTCGATTTCCTGAACGGCATCCACGATTCAAGCAACGTGGTTGCCACCATGATCTCATCGCGCGCGCTTAATCCGCAGGTCGCCTTGTGGATGACCGCCCTGGCTAATTTTTTGGGTCCTTTTATTTTTGGCGTGGCGGTGGCAACCACGATCGGGAATGTGGTCAACGCACAGGAGATCAGCCTGCAGGTGTTGATCGCCGCCCTGGGCAGCGCGATCCTGTGGAATCTCCTGACCTGGTATCTGGGTTTCCCGAGCAGTTCCTCGCACGCGCTGGTCGGCGGATTGATCGGTGCGGTGTTGATCGCCTCCGGCTGGCAGGCGATCAACCTCCATGAACTGGGAAAGATCCTGATCGCCCTGTTCACCTCTCCATTCATCGGCTTCATGATCGGTTTTGCCCTGTTGAGAGGCATCTATCTGCTTTGCTGGAACGCCACGCCAAGAGTGAATGGTGTGTTCAAAAGCGGGCAGATCTTCACCGCGCTGGCGCTGGCGCTCAGCCACGGCACCAACGATGCCCAAAAGACAATGGGGCTCATCACCCTGGCGCTGGTCACCAGCGGATACATGACCACGTTTGTTGTGCCGACCTGGGTCATCTTTATGTGCGCCAGCATGATCGCCCTGGGCACGGCCATGGGCGGATGGAGGCTGATCCGCACGCTGGGTGGAAAGTTCTACAAGATCCGCCCGGTGGACGGATTTTCATCCCAGTTGGCTTCCGCGACAGTCATCCTGGGCGCCTCGCTTGTCGGAGGTCCGGTCAGCACGACCCAGGTGGTCAGTTCATCCATCATGGGGGCGGGTGCTGCGGAGCGGGTCAACAAGGTGCGCTGGGGCGTGGCGGAGGAGATTGCCACCGCCTGGCTGCTGACCATCCCGTCCACGGCGCTGGTGGCAGCGGGTCTGTACTGGATCATTATTCGGTTCGTCCCCTGATCAGTTTTTTCTGAAGCGCGCGATGTCAAGGATGAAGGCCTCGGTTACAGCATGAGGCGCATCCAGGTCCGCATATTCGCGCCCGGCCCATGCCCGCAAATCACGGAGACCCTGGGCGAACACATCTTGGGGAATATCCCAGGTGTGCGAGAATTTGCGGCTGCCAAGCCTGTCAATCTCCTCCCGCACCGAATGCGAACGGGTGAAACGGACCACCTCGACCTGCTTCAATTCCGCCCCCATGCCGCGCAGCTCCTCCTGCATATCTTTATCATCTCGCACCCCCGGCCGCTGGGACACGAACCCAAGAGCATCCACCCTTAATTTCCAAAAAAACCTCACCTGCTCGTGCACAGACTCGCCCTCCTGCTCTGTGCGTGCATTGACATAAACGCCGCCCGTTTTCAGCACACGCCGGTACTCGTGCAGTGCCTCGCGCCATGGACCGACCAGGTGCATGACATGACAGGTGGTAACCGCATCGAAATAGTTCACAGGAAAAGGCAGTCGGGATGCGTCCGCCTGAGCCAGCCGCGCCGCCGGGAATTTCACCTGAAGCCGCGCCATCATTTTGGCTGACAGGTCGCATCCGACCAGGTCCGCCCCGCGTTTCAGCAACGGGACGCTGATCCGGCCTGTGCCCGTGCCCACATCCAAGATCCTGGCGCCCGGTCCAACCACGTCGAGGATGGCCTGGATGCCCCGGGTAGCGACGGGTTCGGGCAGGTCGCGGGTGCTGTCGTAGAAATCTGCAGCGCGGTCAAAGGAAAAGCTGTCGGGCATTGGTTAGAGTGTCCTCAAAAGGTATCGCTTCATTTTGAATGTTCAAGAATGATGGTGACGATACTGTCCACAGGCAGGGAAGCATCCACGGTGATTGCCTCAACCGGCTCCTCAAGCGCATCGAACTGACTCTGCAACATGGACGCTTTCATGTAATGCCCGGCGCGTGCCATCATGCGGGATTGGATCAAATCGAAACTTCCCCTGAGATAAACAACCTGCACATTGGCATTGCCCGCCAGCAGAGTTAGCCGGTAACTTTCCTTGAGCGCGGAGCAGGCCAGCACGCCGGGGCGACCTTCCTCGCGATGATCAGAAATCAGCTCGTGTAAAGATTCCAACCAGGGCGCGCGGTCGTTATCATCCAGCGGAAAGCCCTGTGTCATTTTGGCAATGCTGGCTGGCGGATGGAAACTGTCAGCATCATAGAAGTCCCACCCCAATTGAGAAGCCAGGCGTTTACCAACCGTTGTTTTGCCACAGCCCGAAACGCCCATGATGATAAAAAAACAGGTCTCCATTGTCGTGCTTCCCGCGGTTGGGATTACTTCCACTCGGTATGGAATGTTCCCTCGCGGTCGATGCGGCGATAAGTGTGCGCGCCGAAGTAGTCCCGCTGGGCCTGGGTCAGGTTGGCCGGCAGGCGCTCGCTGCGGAAGGAGTCGAAATAAGCCAGCGAAGCTCCCAGCGCCGGGACCGGGACGCCCAGCCCGACCGCCGTCTGCACAACCAAGCGCCACGAAGCCTGCCGGCTCCCGACCGCAGCCCGGAAGGATTCATCCATCAGCAAGTTGACGAGCGCCGGGTCGTGCCGGTAGGCGTCCAAGATGCCGTTCAATAAGTCCGCGCGGATGATGCAGCCCGCCCGCCAGATTTTTGCGATCGTTCCCGGATTTAAGTTGTAGTTATATTCCTGTGATGCCAGTTGAAGCAGGCTGAAGCCTTGAGCATAAGAGACCACCTTGGCTGCATACAAGGCATCGCGGGCAGCCGTGATCAATTGGCTGCGGTCGCCCCTGAATTCCATCTGCGGACCATGAATTACTTTGCCTGCTGAGACGCGTTGAGATTTCATGCTGGACAGGATGCGGCTTTCCACCGCCGCGTTGAGGGTGGGAATGGGCGCGCCAACGTCCAAGGCATTTTGCGAAGCCCACTTGCCGGTGCCTTTCTGCTGGGCCTCGTCGAGGATCAAATCCACCAGCGGTGTGCCTGTTTCGGCATCTGTTTTGGCAAAGATATCCGCAGCGATCTCAATGAGATAGGATTTGAGTTCGCCGGTATTCCATTCCTTGAAAATAGAATGCAGCTTATTGGCCGATAGGCCCAGGCCGCGACCCAGCAGGTCATAGACCTCGGCGATGAGCTGCATGTCGGCATACTCGATGCCATTATGCACCATCTTGACATAATGGCCCGCACCGCGCGGCCCCATGTAATCCACGCAGGGTTCGCCGCCCTCCGCTTTGGCGGCGATGGCACGCAGCAAGGGAGCGACCGCCTCCCAGGCCTGGCGCTGACCGCCAGGCATGATGGACGGACCCCGCAGCGCGCCCTGCTCGCCGCCGGAGAATCCGATTCCCAGGAAGTGGAATCCCTCCGTCTCGAGGTCCTTATTGCGCCGCTCGGTGTCCATGAAAAACGAGTTTCCGCCGTCCATCAGGATGTCGCCGGGCAACAAGTGCGGCTTGAGGGATGCGATGGCATTATCCACCGGTGCTCCGGCCGGAACCATCAGCAACACGCGGCGCGGCCTCTCCAGCGCGGACATCAGGGCGGCCGGTGAATCAAAGGCTGCCATCTTCCTGCCCCTTGTATAGCCGGTGAGAAAGGCCTTCGCTTGGGTTGCCTCCAGGTCATAGCCGCCCACAGGGAAACCGTTGCGTTCCAGGTTGAGGGCCAGGCTGCGGCCCATGACGCCCAGTCCAACAATGCCGATTTTATAATCCATGCTGCTCCTGAGGATCTATTATCTCACGTTTATATCCTTCCCAATTTTAACCAACAGAATACGAAAAAAGTAAACAAAAAGAAGCGTGTCCATAAAAGGCTCCGCTTCTTTTCTAATTATCCAAGGAATTGGAAATCCACACCAGTTTTTTTATTTTCAAATCCCGGCGTTGCTGAGCGTATCCAGCAGGTTGGAGATCAAGGCCGTGAGGGAAGGATGACTGGCCTCGAAATGCTCAACCGAATCCTGCAGTCGTTGGACAGTGGAAGGCTGCACCGTGACGGACTCCCCTCGTGAGCGGGCCAGCAGCTCACGAATGTCGGCATCCAGCTCGCGGAGCAATGCCTTGCCCTCTTCGTCCACACTGCTGGACTTCCTGATCTCAGCCTGAAGTTCTTCGAGCTGTTCACGCAGTTTCGGATCGTCCATGAGAGAGGCCTCCGGGATGGGATGGTTAACTTATTCTAGCACTAAATAAAGCAGTGCCCAAACTGCTTATTGAATAAGGAACTGCCTAATTCAAAATCAAGCGCCCCTCATTTGCCGGGCGGCGCTTGATTTTGTCCTATGCTGATCTCAATTACCTGGCAGGGTTTTCTTCGGGGAGGTTGAAACCTTATGCCCGACCAACCAGCCTGGCCTGAAACCTCATCATCACCAAATCGATATCCAATTCATAATT
>Ga0335085_10014297_pt1 | contig 11597 bp, 9 predicted proteins | sample Lox_Sample_45_FD_206712 | JGI IMG/M metagenome (GOLD analysis project Ga0335085, IMG submission 206712) | Soil microbial communities from Loxahatchee National Wildlife Refuge, Florida, United States - Lox_Sample_4.5 | ecosystem: Environmental > Terrestrial > Soil > Wetlands | place: USA: Florida... | reverse complement strand
CCGCCGATCTGCGGGAAGTTCGATTTCGCTTGGACGCTGCGGAGTCCGACGGAACGTTATATGCACTAGGCTCAACCTACAATCGGGACAACCACGCTATCTATGACGGCATGAGCCGTCCCGGGACCCGTGTCGTGACTTTTGCTCCTGTGCTGAAGCACGAAGTGTTTCCTCTAGCCGCCATTCTCAGCCAGCTGATGGAAATAGGGGAAGCTGCGTTCGCGCGGCCGGTGGAGATCGAATTTGCAGTCCGCTTGCTGCCGACTGCGAGTGTTCCGGCTGATTTTGGATTTCTCCAGATACGCCCGCTGGTGCTCTCGCGGGAGGTTCAGGAGATCCGCGCCGAGAATATACAGCCATCCCGGCTCCTCTGCCACAGCTCCAGAGTATTGGGAAACGGCCGCTTTCCCGACTTGCATGATCTCGTGGTTGTGGATTTTCATCGCTTCGAACGCGCCCGCAGTCAGGAAGTGGCCGAAGGTATCACCTACTTCAACGCCAGGCTGAATGAGAACAGCACACCTTATGCGCTGATTGGGGTTGGCCGCTGGGGCTCGGATGATCCCTGGCTGGGCATTCCTGTGGCGTGGGAGCAGATTTCCGGAGCACGGGTGATCGTAGAGGCCGGCTTTCGCGACTTCCGGGTGACGCCATCGCAAGGCAGCCATTTCTTCCAGAACCTCATGGCCTTTCAGGTGGGCTACTTCACGGTCAATCCCGATGCCGGAGAGGGTTTCATCGACTGGCAATGGCTGGCTTCGCAGCCGGCCGTGGCGGAGCAGGGTTGCGTCCGCCATTTGCATTTTGAAACCCCTGTTTCTGTACAGATGAACGGCAAAACCGGTCAGGGGATGATTTTCAAGCCAGAGACGTGAAGCGCAATCGGCCCGCCTGTGACACTCCTCACCCGCGCTGGTATCTGAGGTCACAGCCGTAATCCTCGGGAAATTGTCAAATGAACTAGGCCGAATATGCCCCTGCGGCCGAAAATCTGAGCGCCGGAGTATTCCGATGCGAGACGAAGATCTGCTCCAATGTCCGTTACTCCAGGGACTCGACGCCATGCGCCGTGCCGAATTACTTGGTCTACTGAAGGACAGCAACCTCCGCGAAAGGCTGGAAAAATGCATGACTGGACAACTCCGCTTCGCAGGAGAGCGGGAGAACCTTTCAACACCAGATCTCGCGCCGGTGTCGCCCCAGGAAGAATCTCCTCGTCAAAGTCCCAATATTCATTTGTGGCGGCGCGGCGCTAAAGATTAGTGAAGATGGATCACTCCAAAACTGCACCAGATTTTGCGGCGTTCCCCCTTTGATTTTCTGTAAGCCCTTTAGAATCTTGGTGCCGGCAGAGAGGGGGCGAAGGTCGACGGATTTTGGGTCGGGCACCGCAGTTTCGCAAGTCTCATCCCTTCAATGCCTGTAGGACTTACAGCCTCAGATGCCGCGAGATTAGTGTGGTTCCGAGCGGTTCCGCGCGGTTTCGCGCTGGTCTGTTGAGCACACTTTGAGCACAGCAAATTCCGGAAAAATGCGCGGTGTGCGTCATGCCGGTTGGACAAGCGTCGTCAACCGCGGGACATACTCTCGTCTTGGACCGGGGTGTGAGGACTTCCGCACTCGAAGCCAGAGATCTACTTGTGCTCCATGGGCTCGAAAGTCAGGTGGATGCTTCGCGGCGATCGCCCGCAATCTTGTGCATCTGACATTGGTTGAAGTTGTTAGCGGCACCTGCAAAACTAGAGGAAATGGGTCGGTTTGCATCAACGGTTGAGTTCTATGCCCGTTATCGGGAGCCGTATCCGCCGGCCTTCTTCAAGAACGTTGCGGAGCAGATCGCCCTGCGTGGCGACGAGTCTTTGCTTGACATTGGCTGTGGCCCCGGCCTGCTTGCCATCGGTTTCGTCCCGTTTGTCGGACGGTGCACGGGACTTGATCCCGAGCCTGGGATGATCGCGGCGGCGAAAGCTGCGGCAGCAGAGGCAGGGGTCGCGCTCTCCCTGATCCACGGCCGGATCGAAGAATTCGCAGCCACTCAGACCTATGACGTCATCACGATTGGCCGCGCCCTTCATTGCTTAAAACGCAGTCCAACCTTGATGGTGCTGGAGCGGATTCTTGCTCCTGACTCTGGCCGCATCCTGATTTGCAGAGCCTCTAGCATTGAGACGCCGGAAACCGCTTGGGTGAAGACTTACCAAAAAGTACGCCGCGGTTGGGGGTCAGAATCAGACGAGAAGCATTGTGGGATTGATGGCAAGGAATGGTTTGCCGAGTCGTGTTTCAGAGCACTTGGCGAAACGTCGGTGACGGAACGGCGCCAGGTGACGGTTACCGACCTGATCGGACGTGCTCTGTCCCGGTCCAATACGTCACCGGAAGTGCTCGGGCAAGCGCAAACGAGATTTAAGGCGGAGATAGCTGCCGCACTCGAACCATTCGTTCGGGACGGAGTCTTGACGGAGCAAATCGTAGCCCGAGCTTCGATCTTTGCACGCGTGCCTTGACGATTACGCGCTGCACGTCATGCACGGGGAAACTCCACCCGGAGCGACTGTCTTGGGCGCGTGTGACAAGCGGAGGCTGGCGGATCGGCTGGCGACGCACGACTCGGTCAGGAAACACCAAGGCCGCTTCCATTTGACCGATTCCCGCTTCGGCTGGATGATAGAGACGAATGGACACCGAGCGGACCATTGCTGAAATCGAGCGACTGGAGCGCATCTTCGCCGTGCCGGACACCAGACCGCTGAGCGCAAGCGACGTCGCGGCTGCCAATCGAAGGCATGACGATGCGCTTGCGCATAGCCCGTGGTTTCTGCTGTGGCAGCGGTACGGGGTTTGTTCCCGCTCGTGAGTGGGTTGGACGCCTTCGGAGTAAGGTCTTTCAGAGACTTCCCCTTTTCGGAGTCAGTCGGCAGCTTTGGAGGGCACCATCTCGCCGCGCACACTTCTTCTTAGCGGGCTGATCGCGCTGTACGTATTCTCGTTGCGCTATCCCTGATGACTCGCGACCAAGGCACCGTGGAGAGCCCGCCACAGGAGTCCGGAAGCGGCCGCAGTCGTCTTACGGCAAGGATGCCTCCACCTCTTCCAGCACCCACTTGTCGAGCGTTTCCAAGTGGCAGTCGTACCCGTAGAAATGACCGTTAAATACCGTCTGGACCAAACAAGCGCGCTGCCCGCGCAGAATTGGATTGTCCCGAACAGGCTGGAAGGCACCGTCTGGTGAATCTCCGGTGAACACTTTGACCTGCCACTCTCCCTCAGGATCGGCGGTATAGCGATGGGGATAGATTTCGGTTGCCAGATAATAGATTCCTCTTTTTCCCCCATGCCCGTTGCGGGCGTGCTTGACATACAGCAAAGTAGGAGCGGCCAACGTGTCTGTCGTCGTCATGAGGATCTTTTCTGGAGCTTTATCGAGGCCTTCAACGGTGGGTGCGCTTTTGCTGATGATTTCGAAGTGGTCGTGATCGTTGCCACGATAAAAAGTCAGGTAGAAGCGCCCGGAGCGCGGATCGCGGAAAAGGTTGGGGTTCTGGTTGCGCTGGTTTGCAACGGCGCCGACCAACACCTTCTCCTTCTTCAGGTGGATGCCATCTTGCGAAGAAGCCAGCACAATGTAGCTGCTGGGGGTGTCGTAGTCTCGAGTAAGGGCGAAATAGAGAGCTTTTCTGTTCTTTGGATCAGCTTTGGCGAGAACCGAGGGCCAGCGTGCATTCGTCCATAAGGGATTGTTCTCGTATTTGGTCCAGTTCACCAGATCGTTACTTCGTGCAAGTCCGACTCCTCCTCCTTCGTTGAGGCCGTACCAGCCCCAATAGCGGAAGCCGCCTCGCCTGAGTTCAAGAACGCTCAACGTATGGGGGTATTCGTTGCCTTCCCAGGCTTGTGAGTCCGGCATGATGCGCCGCGGCTGGGTCAATTTCAGGTAAGGAAGCAAACTGCCGTGGCCAGGTTCGGTTGTCGCTTGCCCCAAAACGCAACTGGTCGCCATCAGAACTAAAGAGAGGCTAACGAAAGCCCTATGAAATGGCCTCATGAAATCTCTCCTGTAGCGAAAACGCCTAGCCGGGCTGAACCTCGGCCTTCTTGAAACTCACGGTCGCGTTGGAAATAAGGGGCTTGGCCCAGAAACCGACGCTCAGAACACAGGCGAAGGTGACATAGAGGAATGCGACGCCCGCACGTAAGCCGAAATGATCGCCGATCCGTCCGATAATGACCGGCACGACGGCACCTCCCATAATGCCGGTGCTCAAGATTCCGGCGAAGGAACCATGGTGCTCAGAAACCGAGTTCAGTGCGAGGGAAACCAGGATGGGCCACATCATCGACGCGAAAAGACCGATTCCGGGAAAAGCAATGACCGAAATGCTCGCCGGGCCAAACAGGGCGGCGGTCAAGCACAAAAAAGCCCCCAGGCAAGTGCCGATCAGGACGTAGCGGCTGTCAAAAATCTTCAGAAGTAACATGCCAATAAAGCAGCCCGCCGTGAGCAGACCCCAGAACCATGAGACAGCGACCGCGCCGGTGGTATGGGGATCGTAGCCATGGTATTGGGCAAGAAATTTCGAGATCCAATCCGCCGTACCTTGCTCCGAGCCTACGTAGGCGAAAACGCAAAAGAAGAATGCCCAAACCATAGGTTTGCGGAAAAGGCTGCCGTAGGTTTGCAGAGAGCCAGCCCTTTCGTCTGTAGTAAGTTCCACCTGCGGAAAACGGCTGAAGAGAAGAACAGCTACCATGCCCAGGGTGAACGCAGCGAAAATCCAATACATAGACGCCCAGGGAAGAGCCCGGGGAGTAAGTCTGGCAAGGAACTGGAGCAACGCATTTCTCCCGCTGTGCTGGTTATCCAGGTTCAGCACCAGATACGAATACATATATGGACTCAGAAAGGAGGCGGAACCAAAAATGAGTTGGGCAAAGGCGGAATTAAACGCGAAATGCTCTTCGCCTCCGGCAACCCGTAGCAGCGGATTAATCGCTGTCTGTAGCGTGGCCATGCCCGATCCCATCACGAAGAGCGAGACCACCGCCATTCGATAGCTCGGGTGTAGCGCAAAACTTAGCGATCCTGCTGTGCCCGCCAGAAATGCCCCGATCATGACTGGTTTTTCGCCAAAGCGTTCCACCAGAAAGCCGGCCGGAATCGACATCACTCCATACGCGATAAAGAAGGAAAACGGCAAAAAAGCTGCGGCAGCCAGGCTTACTTTGAAGCTGCTGATAATGTCGGGCACGAGCGGACCGAGGATATTGGTCAGCAATGACATCACAAAGAATGTCAGGAAGACGATGGCAACCATGTATCGGTTTCGTGGTATGGAGGGCGATGTCATCGGCTATTCCTTGGTGGTCACTTTTGAAGCCAGCTCGAAACGGCCGGGTTCACGTCCAACTTGGGCGGCTAAAGCCAGCGTGACCATCTGCATGGGAAGGATCTCGAGGACCGGATGTATCGATCGCGGCGCAGAGGGCAGGTTGCAGGGCGGGAAGCCCGCCTCTTCACTAATCAATTCAGCCCGGCCCCGTTCTTCACGAATATCTTCGAACAGCCGTTGGTTGAGTTCGCGCGTCTTCGGTTCGCCGGCAAAGACAAACACAAAAGTCTCGTCGCTGAGCATTTCAAACGGGCCGTGGCGAAATGCCGCACTGCTCATGCCTTCCGCGTGAAAGTGGTCCGCTTCCTTGACGATCAAGGCGCCAGTTCCAACTGCAGCAAGTGACGACCCGCGGCCGACAAGGAATAGATGTCGCGTGTCTTTTAGCAACTGCGCCAGGCCTTGTACATGTTCTTGCCAGTGGACCAGGTAATCTCGAACCGCCGGGCTGGCAGCTTTCAGTTCTTGCCGTGTGCGGCGCACATGACATCGCCGAGCCAATGCAATGCCATCAGAGCTGTGAGATAAGTCTTACAAGAGACCGAAAATTCCTGCCCCGCATGGCTCAGGACCGTAGCGTCAGCTTGTGCCGCCAATGGGCTATCGGTGGTATTGCTAATCGCAATGACCGATGACTTGCCACGATTGATCTCCAGCAGGCGCACCACTTCGGCGCTCTGCCCGGATTGAGAAACCGCGACGATCAAGGTCTTCGGATCGAAGAGGCGGCTCCGGTAGTGCAAGAGTTCCGAAGTTTCCACCATCATGGTGGTAAAACCGTGATTGATGAGCTCGATGTTGAGAGGATGCAACGCGTGAAAGGATGACCCCATGCCGGTGAGAACGAGCGTTTTGAATCTCCCGGCTTGGAGACGTGCGGCAAGGCGACGCAAACTCTCGGAGACCTCCAGTCCGGCTAGCGTTTCGTCGATCGCGCGGGGTTGATCGAGAAGATCGCGAAGATATGGTCCTTCGATTATGGAGAAATCAGGTTGCACGGGTCTCCACCTCCGGGCCGAAGTGGTGGTACCAGACTCTGGCAGCTCCGATCAGGTTTGAGTCTTCGCCCAGCGAGGCCAGGACCAGTTCGGTTCTTTCATAGGGAACGAAGCGGCAACTGTCTCGAATCACTTTGTGAATGCCTTCCCAAAAAAGTGGGGCGCTTTTCATCACGCTGCCGCCGAGAACGATGGTCTCCGGAACGAACATCGTGACCAGGTTGGCGAGTCCGAGCCCGAGATAATGGCTCTCGTGCTCGACCGCACGCAGGGCCCAGGCATCGCCTTGCTGAGCCAGGTCGCAGATTTTCTTAGCGGTGAGATCCGTACCGTGGGAATAGCCGGGGGGTGCATTTCTCTTGAGCCACGTGACCATTGCCGGGCCCGCGGCCAAAGATTCCCAGCAGCCATGAAAGCCGCAATCACAGAGCGGCCCGGAGGGATCAATGATGTGGTGGCCGATTTCGGGATGAGACTGATCCACGCCTCGGTAAACTTGACCGTCGAGAATGAAACCTGTCCCGATCCCTGTACCGACGGTCACGTAGATCAATCTGCTTTTGTTCTTGCCCGCACCCCAACCAGCCTCGCCGAGGGCGGCAGCGTCGGCATCATTTTCGATGGCCACTTTCACAGGAAACGCCTCGCTCAAGTCGCGGACCGGATTCTCTCCCCTCCAATGAGGGAAAAAGTTGACATCACCGATCTCGCCCGTCAGCGGATACACCGGCCCAGTCGATCCGATCCCAATCCCCGAGATTTCTGCATTTGCGGTTCGCGCAGTGGCACGCAACATCTCTTGAATACGGCCCAGGGCGTGCGAATAGCCGCGATTCGGATCGGTTGGGCATTCCAGCCGGGCCAGGACCGCGCCATCGCCGTCAATCATGCCGACGGCGATCTTGGTCCCACCGATATCCACGGCTCCGATCAATGCTTGCTCCTGTTTCGAGTGTCCTTCCCGCTTACTTCCACTCGAACACATCCCCTTCATAAGCTCCGATATCAACCTTGAACGTGGCACCGGAGATTTGAAATGGTACTGTTCCTTGCTGCGTGATTCGAGTCACGGAATGCAGCGCACGAGCCGCGGTAATGGTAACGGTTTCCGGTGCTGAGCCGTGATTGGTTACTACTATGTAGCCGCGAGTTCGACCGTTCAACGAGCAGACTTCCACCGAAGGCTGATCGCTACGGAAAAGAGGCTTGATGCCTGACCATTCGCGAAACGCCCGATAGATTCGGTAGCTATTTTCCGACTGGTCGAAGGCCGCTGGCCGATTCGCAAGATAGTGCTCCAGAGGGTATGCACTTAGCAACGTCTTGCCCGCGCCGACAGTATTTGCAACCAGGGCCGGTCTGTTGTCCTGGTCCACGGCGATGACTGTGCCGCCCTTGACCTCAAGAATCGAACCCCACGAACCCGGACCCGCGGAGGGCACGGAGTAGTGAAACGTGTCACCCACTTTCAGATCGCCGAACGGAGCGACAACTCTAATTGTGATGTCTTCTTTGGGGTTGGCATCAAGCAATCTCGCACCGAATAAAGACTCCATCTCGGGTATGGCGGCGTCGGCAGCAACGGACGCATACAGCGCTCCGCCCTTCGAAACGTATTGTTTTGCTTTTTCCCAGAAATCGGAGTGCACATGAACCAGGAAACTATCGGTGCTGGTCAATGGCGAGGGCAAGAGCACCAGGGGATGGTCCTGCCAGTCGTCGTACTCGCGTGGGAAATCTGCCTTCATGCCGGCTTGCCGCGCGAGCACAAAAGACGATAGCCACGAACCGGTCAGCCAGAGATTGTCGTCGCTAAACTTCGGCTGCGATTGTCCCGCTACGTTCGCCCCCTCGTCAGTCGAAACGTAAGGAACAATTTCCGGGCCGGTCAGACCAAAGTGAGAAAAATCTCCATACGGCTTCGACCACTCATTCGGAACCATGATAGCCGCCTCGCCGCGAGCAGGAGCAATTCCGTTGAGGTCCAGTCGTCCGACAATATCCTCGAACTGCTCAAACATTTTTGCCTGAGGCCGCTCTTCGCCGTCCCAGGCAGTCAGGCCGAATTGCGTTTCATGAGGCGAACGGAGGTACGGAACTTTATGAAACTGCTCGGGAGCGGCATCGGTATAGCACCAGATGAGAAATCCGTTGGCGCCCGCTCCCAAGCCGGAGTAAAGGCTCACGCGCAAGAACTTTGCGATCTGCTCGGGATCATATTGCGCCGAGGAGGCCCCGATCTCCTGCACCATGACCGGACGTCCTGCGCCGCCTGACAGGGCGGTCTCGAACGCCGATCCGTAGGTGCCGCGCTCGGAAAGCATGGCGTCGGGAAAGAGTTTAGGTTCGTAAATCGAGTAGGGATGAACACTGAAGAAGTCAACTTCCTGGCGAAGATTGTCAGGGCGGAACGGGCCGCGGTCGATGTCCTGCGTGCTGGTGCCAACCACGATCGGGTGCAAAGAGTCGTAACGTCGAATCGCGCCCGAAAGCAGCCGCGTCCAATTGATCGCCATGGCATCGGTGACGTTATCGCCAACAATCCAAAACGGAGGCTCATCGGTCAAGTCCCACGCCAGGATCGCGGGCTCCTTTCCATAGCGCCGCGCCAGCTCTGCGACCAAGTCGGTCTCCAGCCGCAGCATGTAAGGATCGGATTGCGGATTCCGGCCCTGCCGGTAGGGCACGTCCCAATAAGCTTCGCCAACCTCACCGCCAATCAGAAGACTTGGGTGCAGATAGATGTGATACCGATGAGCCAAAGAAATGAGGAAATCGATTTCGCGAAAAGCCTGCGGGTTGAAATCGCCAGGGCGAGGCTCGAGCCACGCCCAGACAAAATCGAGACGAACGGTGTTGAAGCCGAGTTCGTGCATGCGTGCGAAATCAGCTTCGATGGCTTTGGGATCCCATTGCGTAGGCCATTGCATGGCTGCTTTCGCCGGCACCCAATTCGCGCCCACAGGAATGAAGCGACGCCCGTCGTGAGAGAAATAATTGCCCTCAAGATGTACCGCCGGAAGCCCGGCTGAACTGGAGCTCTCCGCTGGTGAAGCTTGGGCTGTGGAGTTTGACGGCTGGCTCTCTTTGTCAACTCCTGTGGCCAATGAGGTCGCGGCTAGCAGTGCCACTGCGATCACCCCGAGGCCCCAACCGGACCGCCGCGCTCTATTGGCCATGTTCTTTCACTCTCCCTCCGCTTTGCAGGGCAGGAAATCGCGAGACATTCTAGAACATAAACTTGAGCGCCAGTTGAATCTCCCGCGAAGCGTGCACCGTGCTGCTGATAGATCCAGAAAGGCTGGGCACGAGCGGCGTCCCCACGCTGGCCGGGGAGCCCGCTTGATCAACGGCGGCGTAGGGGACTCCAAACTCAGGAGTGTTGAACAAATTGAAGGCTTCCACGCGAAATTGCAGCTTCGATTTCTCGCTGACGCTAAAATTCTTGAACAGTGATGCGTCCACATTGTATTCGGCAGGGCCGCGCAGTGAACCGCGCCGGGCATTCCCATATTCGTGCGAAAACGTCTGTCCCGGAGCGAGCGCAGGAATGGCAAAGGCTGCGGGATTATACCAGCACTCGATGGTCTGCTTATTCGACGGGCATCCTACGCTGGTAGCGTTGGAAAAATCATACGGATTTCCGACGATATCCGGCCGGGGAGCGCCCGAATCCGTATTGGTGTAATCGGTCGAAAGAAGAGGTGTAAAGGCCTCACCTGAGTGCATCGCGATGATGCCGTTCAACTGCCATCCCTCGGTCAACCAGTGGATCGGTCCGGCACTGTTCCAGAAGCGCTGCTGCGGGCCGATGGGCAGAATGTACGACCAGGCCGACGACAACTGATGTCGAAAATCAGGAGCGTTATTGCCGCGCTCTGCCGCCAAGTTATATGTGTTCTGCGGCTCCAGATATTCGTCTTCTTCGGTTTGGCCAATCGTGTGCTGGAAGGTGTACGAGTTCAGCATGCTCCAGTTGGCCGAGAACCTCTTCTCCAGTTTGACCTGTAAGCCGTGAGATATCGACCAGGCGCCATTCGCAAGCGTGCGAATCTCCCCGATATTGGGCACGGTGTTGTAATAGAGTCGGCCGTAATTTGTGGAAGCTCCGCTGGCGCAAGAAGGATCCGTCGGAGTTGGGCAGGATTCGAAGTTGCTGTCCAGGGGCCGGGTTGGCTGATTGCGGTTGCTGAGAAACGAGAGTTTTACGCCCCGCGTTCCCACGTAGGCAATCTGTAGCGCCATGCTCTGGGTGAGCGCGCGCTCTATATTCAGGTTCCACTCTTCAATGTAGGTTGTGCGGTTGTTGAACAGGGCCGCGCTGGCCCGTCCTGCGGGATCCTGGATGGTCGGGTACACCACTGCGGGAAATCCGCTTGAGACCCGCATGCTCGGTGTAGTGGGCGGATTGAAAATGTTCTGACTGAAGAACAACCCGGTCGGGTTATAGGCCAACTCAGCATCGTTTTGATCGGCTTGCACGTCGTAGAAGACTCCGAAGCCTCCGCGCAGCACCGTTTTATCGTTCCATGGCATCCAGGCGAAGCCGATTCGGGGACCGAAGTTGTTGTAATCCGTCTGCACATTGCCGGAAGGGCTGACGCCCGGCATGGAGGGCGAAACGAATTGCCCACTCGAGAAATCAAAGTTGGCCAAGCGATTCTCCTGCGCGACCGGCGGAGTGAACAGATCGTAGCGCAGACCGAGGTTTAGCGTCAGTTTGGGCGTCATTCGGAAATCATCCATAAAGTACGCGCTGAATTCGGTGGAGCGCATGCCAAACGAACCCTTTTGGCCGTCGCGGTAGGCTGAAACCGGATACCCCATCAGAAAGCTGGCCAGCGCACTTCCGCCGGTGTCGCTGTTCAGGTCAGAGGTGAAGAGCTCGTCGAACGACATGTCGCCGCGTGCGTTCTGTGTCTGGAAAAACCCGTGCAGCCGTCGGCGCACGTCAACCCCGATCTTGAAGGAGTGCCGGTTGTGCACGTAAGTAAAGGCATCCGAGTACTGGTAATTGTTCTCGTTTAAAAACTCGGGAAACCAGTCTGTGCTTCCCAGTGGACTCAGACTGGAGAACTGGATGCTCGGCAGGCCTCCGGTCGCAGTCGCGTTGCTGGGGTCGAATATGCCCGGAATCCCGAGTTGCTCCGAGAGTGGCTGGCCGGCGAAGTTTTGCACGGCTTTTACGACATAGCGGGAATAGCCAATC
>Ga0335085_10014296_pt1 | contig 11597 bp, 10 predicted proteins | sample Lox_Sample_45_FD_206712 | JGI IMG/M metagenome (GOLD analysis project Ga0335085, IMG submission 206712) | Soil microbial communities from Loxahatchee National Wildlife Refuge, Florida, United States - Lox_Sample_4.5 | ecosystem: Environmental > Terrestrial > Soil > Wetlands | place: USA... | reverse complement strand
CGCGGCGAGCGTGGGATCCTCGCAGTGGTCGGCGACGGGAATGCCGAAGGTGTGCGCGTACTCGAGCGCGGCCCGCATCAGGTGACTCGACTTCACGGGTTTGCCGTCGTCGGACACGGCCACGGCGCCCGCTCCGACGAGCTCGCCGAACTCGGCGAGCTGCTCGCCCTTCTGGCCGACCGACACGGCGCCGATCGGATAGACGCGGGCCGCCTTCGCCCGCATCGATTGCCGCACGATGAATCCCACGGCCGCCTGATTGTCGGTTACGGGATCGGTGTTCGGCATGGCGCACACCGCCGTGAAGCCGCCGGCCGCCGCGGCGTGGGCGCCGCTCGCGATCGTCTCGACGTCCTCGTTCCCCGGCTCGCGCAGATGCACGTGGAGGTCCACCAGTCCGGGGGCGACCACCGCCGCGGCGACGTCGCGCACCTCGGCGCCGTCCGGAACGCCGAGCGACGCGCCGACCGCCGCGACCTTGCCGTCCTGGATCAGCACGTCCGCGCGCTGATCGAGCCCGCGGCTCGGGTCGATCACCCGGCCGCCTCTGAGGAGGAGGGGCCGCATCAGTCGGGCACCGCCGCACCCTTGGCCGCGTCCGCCAGCTCGGGCTTGCCGCCCGCGAGCAGATACAGCACGGCCATGCGGATCGCCACGCCGTTCGTCACCTGATCGAGGATCACGCTGTGGGGGCCGTCGGCCACGCGGCTGTCGATTTCGACCCCGCGATTCATCGGCCCCGGGTGCATGATGGTGAGCGGCCGCGGGGCTTTCGCGAGGCGCTCCTCCGTCACTCCGAACACGCGGTAATACTCGCGCAGCGACGGAATGAACCCTCCCTCCATGCGCTCGAGCTGCAGGCGCAGCACGTTGAGCGCATCGGCCCATTGGATCGCTTCTTCGACGTGGTCGAGCACGCGCACACCGAGCTGCTCGATGCCGCGCGGCAGCAGCGTGCGGGGCCCGCACACCGCCACCTCGGCACCCAGCTTGAGCAGCCCCCAGATGTTCGACCGCGCAACGCGTGAATGCAACACGTCGCCGACGAGGCACACCTTGAGGCCCGCGATCTTGCCGAACTTGTCGCGCAGCGTCAGCAAATCGAGCAAGGCCTGCGTGGGGTGCTCGTGCTTCCCGTCGCCGGCGTTGATGACGTTCGAGCGGATGCGGTTGCCGAGGAACTCGGCGGCGCCCGACGACTGATGCCGGATCACCACCATGTCGATCCGCATCGCCTCCAGGTTGCGCGCGGTGTCGACCAGAGTCTCGCCCTTCTGCACCGAGCTGCCCGACGCGGACACGTTCACCGTGTCCGCCGACAACCGTTTCTCGGCGAACTCGAACGAAATCCGTGTGCGGGTCGAGGCCTCGAAGAAGAGGTTGACGATCGTCTTGCCGCGCAGCGCGGGGACCTTCTTGATGGGACGCTCGGAGACCTCTTTGAAGGGTTCGGCGGTGTCGAGAACGAGGCGAATCTGCTCCGGGGTGAGCGAGGCGAGGCCGATGAGATCCTTGCCGAGCACTGCGGTCACGGGGCGGCCGCCGTGTGCACCGGCCGGATCAGGGCGACTTCGTCGTGCCCGTCGAGCTCCTCCACCAGAACGTCCACCCGCTCGCCGGGGCTCGTCTTCACGGTCGCGCCCACGATGTCGGCCTGGATCGGCAGCTCGCGGCCGCCGCGGTCGATGAGCACGCACAGCGAAATCCGCTGGGGGCGGCCGAAGTCCGCCAACTCGTCGAGCGCGGCGCGGACGGTACGACCGGTGTAAAGCACGTCGTCCACGATCACGACGTGCTTCCCGGCGAGGTCGCCCGGGATGTGGGTTGGACCGATGACAGGCTTCGGGCCCACAGTCTCGAGATCGTCGCGATAGAGGGTGATGTCGAGGGCGCCGCGGGGAACCGCCGTGCCCTCCTGGGCTTCGACCAACTTGGCGATGCGTTGCGCCAGCTCGACGCCCCGCCGCTGAATGCCGATGAGGACCAGATCGTCCGTGCCGCGCGCCAGCTCGAGGACCTCGACCGCCATACGCTGAAGCGCCCGCGACATGGCGCGGGCGTCCAGGATGGTGCTCCGGTCTGGCCGAGTCATCTCGAGGCTCAAAGCTAACGGGGCGGGATCACCCGCGCGACCCTCCCGCTTGGAGGAATTTGGAGTGAGATCTCGGCTTCACGTTGCACGGACAGGGTGGGATTCGAACCCACGAGACCCTTACGAGCCTACCGGTTTTCGAGACCGGCCCCTTCAGCCACTCGGGCACCTGTCCAACGGATAGGGTGGGATTCGAACCCACGAAACGGTTACCCGTTTACACGCTCTCCAGGCGTGTGCCTTCAGCCGCTCGGCCACCTATCCCCGTCTCCCGCGGTGCCAAGAACCTAATCAGAACCGCACGCCTGCCGTGAACGAGAAGAACGGCAGGCTGGGACCATCGAAGGCGGGCTCGACGTGGGTATAGCGGATCTCGGCGAATGGGGCGAGGCGTTTGCCGCCGCCCGCCACGCCTCCACCGACGTTCCAGGCGAACTTGTTTTCGGTCGTGTCGGCGGTGACGCTGCCGGACCTTGCCGACAGGGTCGTCCGGCACACCCCCACTCCACCGAGCAGATAGCCCCGCCCGCCCCGCCCAGCCGGCGGGCCAAGCGTGAGATCCAAGCTCCCGCTGAGCATGTGGATTGACGCGTCGACCGGCTGCCCGACCTCCGCGGCGAGGTCAGCGTTGAGCTGGCTGTTGCCAGGGTTCTCGCCATAGCTGAGATCCAACCGGGCGCCGATGGGCCCGCGACCCGACGTCAGATCCAGAGTGAGGAGGCCTTGCCACCCGATGTTGAACCCATCGCCGACCGCGTCCGCGTGATACTCCCCCGTGGGCGCGGTGAGACCTATACCCAGACCCAGACGCGAACGGCCTCGTTGCGCGGCAAGCGGCGCCGCCACGGCCAGCCACACCAGGGGCAACGCCAGCACCGTCCCCATCGTCGCTCGCAGCACGGACACCTCCCTGTACCCGGTCCGAGGCATCATACGGCGCAGTACATTCCCATGCTGAAACCCTGAGAGGGCATTATGACCAAGCTCCCGGCAAAACGCGACCCCACCGAGCCCGCCATGCCCGAGGCGACCCCCACATGGCGCGAGCTGGCGGAGCGCTTCCGCGACGTGATGAAAGACTTCCTGCAGGAAGGGAAGGAGCTGGAGCGCGACCTCGAGCCGAAGCTGCTCCCAGCCCTGCGCCGCTTGAAAGGCGAGGTCGAGAAGCTGATCGCCCGGCTCGAGGAGCGGGCGACCAAGCGCCCGCGCTGAGGGTTAGCGCCGCTCCCGAAAGAACGCCTGCAGGAGCTGTCCGCAGGCCTCGGCGTCGATCCCGCCGATCACTTCGATGCGGTGATTGAGCCGCGCATGACGCGCGACGTCGCCCACCGATCCGCACATGCCGGCCTTGGGATCGTAGGCGCCGAACACCAGCCGCCCGAGCTTCGCCAGCACGAGCGCGCCCGCGCACTGCGCGCACGGCTCGAGCGTCACGTACAAGGTGCAAGCGGTGAGGCGGTCGCTCCCGAGCTGTGCCAGGGCCTGCTGTGCCGCGAGCAGCTCGGCGTGCGCCGTGGGGTCACGGCGCGCGACCGTCTGATTGTGCGCCCGCGCGATCATCGCCCCGTCCCGTGTCACGACCGCACCCACCGGTACCTCGGAGAGAGCGGCGGCCTGCCGCGCCTGATCCAGCGCCGCCGCCATGCCGAGGCGGTCGGCATGCTCCGGGGCGCTAGCGACGGGCCGGTTCGGGCGCGGCGGCCGCCCGCTCGAACACCAGCTGCGTGCCGGCCGACGCGCGGTCGGCGCGGATCCGATCGCCCTCCGAATACTGCCCTTCCAGCACGGCCAGGGCGAGCGGGTTCTGCAGCAACCGCTGGATCGCCCGCTTGAGTGGCCGGGCGCCGTACGACGGATCGTAGCCCTCCGCGATCAAGAGCTGCTTGGCCGCCGGGGTCACCTCAAGCTGGAGCTTCTTCTCGGCCACCAGGCGCTCGACGCGCTGGATCTGGATCTCGACGATCTTCGCGATGTCGTCGTGCGACAGCGGGCGGAAAATGATGACGTCGTCGACCCGGTTCAGGAATTCCGGCTTGAACGTCTGCCGCAGCAGCTCCTGCACCTTGGTCTCCGCCTGCTCCCAGCTCGCGCCCCCGGCATCGAGCAAATACTGCGACCCGATGTTCGACGTCATGATCAGGACGGCATTCCGGAAGTCGACGGTGCGCCCCTGGGAATCGGTGAGGCGCCCGTCATCGAGGATCTGGAGCAGCACGTTGAACACGTCGGGGTGCGCCTTCTCGATCTCGTCGAACAAGACAACCGAGTAGGGCCGGCGCCGGATGGCCTCGGTGAGCTGGCCGCCTTCCTCGTAGCCCACGTAGCCGGGGGGCGCGCCGATCATCCGCGCCACGGCGTGCTTCTCCATGTACTCGGACATGTCGAGCCGCACGAGCGCCCGCTCGTCGTCGAACAGGAACTCGGCCAGCGCACGCGCCGTCTCGGTCTTCCCGACACCCGTGGGGCCGAGAAAGATGAACGACCCGGTCGGCCGGTTGGGGTCCTGCAGGCCCGCCCGGGCCCGCCGCACCGCGTTGGCGACCGCAGCCAGGGCCTCGGGCTGGCCGATCACGCGCCGGCCCAGCTCCTCTTCGAGCCGGGTGAGCCGCTCGCGATCGGACTCGAGCATTTTGGCCACCGGGATCCCGGTCCACTTGGCCACGATTTCGGCGATGTCCTCTGCGTCCACTTCTTCCTTCAGGTACTTGCCGCGCTTCTGAATCTCGGCCAGGCGCTTCTCGAGGTCGGCGATTTCCTTCTCCACCGCGGGAGTCGCCCCATAGCGGATTTCGGCGGCCTTTTGAAGGTCGCCGCGCCGCGTGGCCTGGTCCACCTCGGCGCGCAGCTGCTCGTGCTCCGCCTTCTTGGCCTGGAGCCGGCCGATCACGTCCTTCTCGGCCTGCCACTGGGCCTTCATGACGTTGACGCGATCGCGCAGCTCCTTCAGATCCTGGTCGACCCGCGCGCGCCGCTCCTGCGAAGCCTTGTCCTTCTCCTTCGCGAGCGCGGTGCGCTCGATCTCGTGCTGCACGATCTTCCGCTCGACCTCGTCGATCTCCTGAGGCAACGAGTCGATCTCGATGCGCAGCCGGCTGGCGGCCTCGTCGACGAGATCGATCGCCTTGTCGGGCAGGAAGCGGTCCCCGATGTAGCGATGGGACAGCGTCGCCGCTGCCACCAGCGCGTTGTCGGTGATCCGCACGCCGTGATGGATCTCGTAGCGCTCCTTCAGCCCGCGCAGGATCGCGACCGTGTCTTCGACCGACGGCTCCCCCACGTACACGGGCTGGAACCGCCGCTCGAGCGCGGCATCCTTCTCGATGTGCTTACGGTACTCGTCCAGGGTCGTCGCGCCCACCACGTGGAGCTCGCCACGCGCGAGTGCGGGCTTGAGCATGTTCGACGCGTCCACCGCGCCTTCCGCGCCGCCGGCGCCGACGAGCGTGTGCAGCTCGTCGATGAACACGATGTACTGCCCCTCGGCGGTCGTCAGCTCCTTCAGCACAGCCTTGAGCCGCTCCTCGAACTCGCCCCGGTACTTGGTCCCCGCGATCAACGCGCCCAGGTCGAGCGCAACCAGGTGCTTGTTCTTGAGCGAATCGGGGACGTCTCCGTTCACGATCCGTTGCGCGAGGCCTTCGACGATGGCCGTCTTTCCCACCCCTGGCTCGCCGATCAGCACCGGATTGTTCTTGGTGCGGCGCGACAGCACCTGCATGACGCGGCGGATCTCTTCGTCGCGTCCGATCACGGGGTCGAGCTTGGCCTTGCGCGCCTGCGCGGTGAGGTCGCGCGTGAAACGCTCGAGGGCCTGGTACTGCTGCTCCGGCTCCTGATCGGTGACACGGTGCGCCCCGCGGATGGACTGAAGCGCGGCGAGGAGGTCCTCGCGACTCACGTTCCCGGCGCCGACGAGCTGGCGCGCCGTGGTCCCTTTCTCGCCCGTCAACGCGAGCAGGATGTGCTCGGTCGAGATATACGCGTCGCCCAGCGCCTTGGCCTCCGCCTCGGCTTGGTCGAGCGCGCGCGATACCTCTCGCGACAGGCTGGGCTCCACTGCGCCGGACTGCGTCGGGAATCGCGACAGCTCCCGCTCGGTCTCCACACGGAGCGCCGCGACGTTGAGCCCCGCCTTCTGCAGAAGGGGCACGACGATGCCGTCGTCCTGCGCGAGGAGGGCGGCGAAGAGATGGGCGTCGTTCACCACCGGGTTGCCGCGCTGGCGGGCCAGCGCCCCGGCTTGCTGCAACGCCTCGGCGGCCTTGACGGTCAAACGTTCGGGTCGAATCATGGTGTGAGTGTGGTGGGCAACCTCCGTGCCTTCAAAAGATGCCGAAATGGCGGGGCCGAAGCCAAAAACGCGCGGGCGGCCAAGGGGGAGTCACCCCGGCCGCCCGCGAGATCACTGTCGCCAACGCCGTTCACTTCATGATGATCATCTTGCGTGTGTACCGTACACCGTCCACCGTCAACTGGTAGAGGTACACACCTGACGCCGCTTGCTGGCCCGTGCCCGCGACGTTGCCGTCCCAGTACGCCGTATAGGCGCAGCCGCTGAGACTTGCGCACGTCAACTCCAGTTTTTCCAGCGATTCCCCGGTTCCCTGCAAGACGGGGATTGCAACGAGTTGCGCCAGCACGTTGTAAATCTTCAGTGACACTTTGGGCCGGTGACCGCTGGCGAACAACTCGCCACTCAGCGTAAACGGAATCGTGGTCGCCGGGTTAAACGGGTTCGGGTAGTTCTGTTTGAGCTCCACTGCGGGTGGTGTCCCCAACCCCTTTTCCTGCCCCCACACCTTCCGCACCCCCACCCCAGCGGCCCAGAGCCCGAGCCCCAACACCGCCCAGGCGTGCCGCTTCATCTGTCCTCGCTAACGAGAAAGTTGCCTTACGGGCGCTCCTCCGCGAACGGGTATTACCGGTCCTGCCCGGTCCTCTGCGCTTCCAAACTTACGAGCGGCTGCGTCGGGCTGTCAATTGTGCGAGCGTTCGTGCGTCGCCAACCCGCCGGGTGATACCCCTGCGGTCGGCCCATTCGAGTAATGGAATCAAGTACTTGCGACTCAAGCTGAAACGGTCCTTGAGCTGAGCGGGCGTCGCCGTACCGAGCTCCTGCAGTGCCTTTTCGAGCCCCGCCTTGAAGCCCTCCAGCGCTCCTGTGGCCACGAATCGCTCCTGATCCACCGCTTCGACCGCCCCGTCCCTGACCAGGTGCGCGACGAGCGCCCGAACCGGGTCCCCGGGGAGCTCGCGCTCGAGCTCGGCAATCGTCGGAATCTGCCACCCCGACTCCGAGAGGCGCCGCAACACGCGTTCCCGCGCCGCGGTCTGAGCGGCATCGAGGGCCGGACGCCACCCGCGCAGGCGCGCGACGCTGCCAGCAAGCTCCCATCCTTTTTCACTCACCTCGCCGAGGCTGATCACTCGGTCCTGTACGGTGGCCGGGGGCGCCGCCCCCCCGGGTGGGGCCAGCGCGGCCCGTAGTGCCTGCACCGACATCCCGGGATCGAGCGGATGCTGCTGATGATAGAGCCGCAACACCGCGCCGAGGCGGGCTACGGCAGCGTCCAGCGCGCCCGCGCTCACCAGAAGGTCGCCGCACGGCACCACGTGCTCGCCCGCCGCGGCGACAAGGTCCGTCACCTGCCCCCTCCGCACTCCGATTCGGACGGCGAGCTCGCCCACGGGCAGACCGTCGAGCCCCGCCTCGTCCACCCAGGCGAGGAGCCGCTGGGCGGGCGTCTGCTCAGGCGCGAGCCGCCGGGCAGCGAGCCGTAGCCCCGCCGGCGGCATCGGGTCGAGCACGCTGCCCCCGCCGATCGTGGTCACGGGAGAGAACGAGCGGAGCACGAAACGATCGCCCCCGCGGGCGACGAGGGGGCCCTCGAGCAGCAACCGCACCACGCCGCGCGAGCCGGGAGACACGGTGGCTCCGGACGCGACGCGCGCGAGCACCTCGGCCGTGCCGAGATGAACGCGCACGCGCGTCCCGCCCGCGACCGTCTTGCGCGCGGCGGGCAGCACGTCGAGCGCCACGTCGAGGGCCCTGGTCGCAGCCCAGCCGGTGCCGGTGACGGCGACGTGCCCCCGTGCCACTTCGGCGCGGTCGACGCCGACCAGCGCCAAGGCGGTGCGGCGACCGGCCACCGCACGATCGGCCGCGTGATTGTGAACCTGGATCGAGCGCACCCGCGCGGTCCGCCCGAGCGGAAGCACGGTCACGGAGTCCCCCACACTCACTGCACCGCTCCAGGTGGAGCCCGTCACCACCGTGCCGGCGCCGGGGAGCGCGAACACGCGGTCGATCGGCAGACGGAACCAATCATCGATCGGACGGTCGACCACTTCCGCGGCGATCCGCCCCAACACCGCTCGCACTTCGTCGAGCGTCCCCTCGTGGCCCGCCAGCACCGACACCGCGACCGGCGGCTCCCAGCGCACCGAGGAGCTCCGCACGCGCTCCATGACGTCTCCGCGCACGAGATCGAGCCACTCCGGACTCACCAAGTCGCGCTTCGTGAGCACCGGGATACCGCGGGCGACGCCGAGCAGCTCGAGGATCGCGAGATGCTCCTCCGTTTGCGGCATGATTCCCTCGTCGGCCGCAACGACGAGAATGGCGACATCGATTCCCGTAGCGCCGGCGAGCATGTTTCTGATGAACCCTTCGTGGCCCGGCACGTCCACGATGCTCACCGGCATGCCCTCGCCCAGGAGCAGTGGTGCGAAGCCGAGATCGATGGTGATGCCGCGGCGCTGCTCTTCCTCCCAGCGGTCGGTGTCCACGCCGGTCAGCGCCTTCACGAGCGCGGTCTTGCCGTGGTCGATGTGGCCCGCGGTGCCGACTATGACGCGGCGGACTTCGGTCGCGATGGCGTCCACGCCTGGCGCTCCCAGAAATCGAGGGCGGAAAGAGAGGTGGGGGCTACGTCAATGTGATACCGCACGAAGCGGGCGACGAGGCGCCGGTGGGCGGCAGCGTGGGCGGCGTCGAGCACCGGGAGTGCCGCCGTCGGGTCGTTCAAGGTGACCAGCGTGTGGTAGTCGTCGGGCGGGAGCCGGGTGGGCGGCTGCGGCGGTGCGCAGCGCGCGCACAGCACCCCGCCCTCGGCCGCGCTGAAAGCCACCGGCTGGTCGGGATCGACGGCGCCCCCGTCCCGGACGCACTCGGCGAGGGAGACCGCGAAGCCCAGGACGGCCATCAACGCCCAGAGCGCGCGCACCCCCGCCGCCTCAACCTGCGGAGCCGGAACGGCGGCGAGCAGGTCGAGGCTCGCGGTGAGCGTTGCGTACGCGGCAGGCAGCGGCGCTGGCGGCGCCATCTTGAGCATCACCTCGGCGGCCGCGGCGGCCGCGGCGAAGCGGCCCACACCCTCGGCGAGGCCGCGCCGCAGCGTGATCACGTCGAACACGGCAAGCGTATGCAGCTCGCGTGCGTCGCGGAAATAGAGCTGAGCTTCGCCCTCGCTCAGAAACTCGAGCCCCGCCCCGAACCGGCTCTTGGGCCGGAGCACGCCCTTCGCGATCGCGCTCTGCACCCCGAGGTCGCGCGTGGCGAGGCGCACGATCTTGGACGTCTCGCTGTAGGGGTAGGTCTGCAGTACGACGGCGGGCGTAGTCACGAGCGGCATGGGAGAACGGTCGGCACGCGGGTGTCAGGGCACGACGATGGTCGTCGCCGCCAGCGGACAGACGCCGGCGGGCGTCACGTCGAGCTGGTCGTAGTCCGGGGGCGCAGACAGCACGTGCAGCTGGCTCGGCTCCGTGCACGCGCGGCGGTCGTAGGCGTACAGCCGCCCCGCCTGGTCGAGCGCCAGCACGGCGACGCCCGTGCCCCCGGGGTCGACGACCGCTCCATGGGTAAGCATCCGCGTGGACGTGTTGACGTCGAGAACACCGCTCGGGGAGGCAATGAGGAGGCGCCCCGAGGGATGGTAGACCGCCGGACCTGGTGACTCCCCGAGCCCGTTCATGACCACCTCTTCCACCAGATGGAGCGTGTCCACGATCGACAGCTTCCCGTCCCCGCGCCCCTGCGTGCCTGCGTCCACCACGTAGAGGCTGCCGTCGGCCCCGACGGTGATGGAGCGCGCGTTCGTTCCCGAGAGGGCGATGGAGTCGGTAACGTGCGGAGGAAGCGGTGCAACGTCGAGTACCGTGATCCAGCTCGGGCCGGCAGGCGCGCCGTTCAGGAGGTTCGCGTCGACGACGTAGACATGTGATCCCGCAACGGCCACCGCGACCGGTGACACGCCGACGGCCGTGCTCACTGTATCGCCCCTGCGTACGTTGATGCGGGTGACGCGGTTTCGGCCGGGGTTCGTGACCCAGGCGATCGAATCGCTCTCGAGCGCGACCCCTCCCGCCGATCCAGCGGGCAGCCGCCATTGCATGACCGCGGGGGATCCGCCCGTCGAGAAATCGAACACGGCGAGCGTGGCGGAGTCGCCTCCAGGCACGACCAGGAGTCCCCCGCGTGCGGCGGCGCTCGCAGGCGTCGAGCCGGCGGGTGGTACCGGGAGCGTTGTTACCGTGTGATTATCGACACGAACGAGTGTGAGCGTCGCACTGACGGCACTCACATCCACGACCACCTGCCCCGCGGACGTCGTCTGCTCGAGTGCGTCGCTGCACGCCGCGAGGGCCGCAAGCCCGCAGGCCGCCGCCACCATCCATCGGATCGCTGCCGCCGACACGAGCGAAAGCTAATCGCCGAAGCGCACCTGCGCGCCGAGGAAGATGACGCGGGGACGCGCGGGAAAGTTCTTCACCTCCTCGTAGGAGCGGTTGAAGAGGTTCTCGACCCGCACGCGCGCCGTCACACCCGGGGCGCTCCCACGGGCGCGGAGCAGCATGGCCTCACCGGCGAGATCGACGCGCGCGTACGACGGGAGCGTGACCCGCGGGGCCGGGTATTGTGAGAAGTCCTGGTCGGCACGGTCACCCACATAGGTCAGCGCGACCGAGACACCCCCGCGGTCGCCCACGCGATACGCCCCGTCGAGCCGACCCGAATGCGTGGGCCGGCGCAGCAGGGGCTGGCCGGCGGCGAGCGCGGCGCCGGAGGTGGAGTCGAACCCTGACTTGATGACGTTGGTCGCGAGGTACGTGTAGCTCGCGTCAATCGAGAGCCCGCCCACGGGGGCGAGCCGCAGGCCCACCTCGATACCGTCCGCGCTCGCTGCGGCCACGTTGTAGTAGTTCGGCGTCCCGGGAGGCGCGAGGGGATCGTACGTGTAGTCGATCATGTCTTCGAAGTGCTGTTCGAATACGGTCGTCGAAACGGTGGCACGCGCGCCGGCAAGCTCCTGCTCGAGACCGACCTCCCAGGAACGGGAATGCTCGGGCTTGAGATCGGGGTTGCCCATCGAGTAACCTGTCGAGAAGTTCTCGATGAACGTGGGCTCGCGGAAGCCGCTCCCCACGCTGGCACGGGCGCGAGTCCTCGCGGCGAGCCGCCACGCTACCCCGCCTCGATACGTGAAATAGCTCCCGAACTGCC
>Ga0335085_10014294_pt1 | contig 11598 bp, 7 predicted proteins | sample Lox_Sample_45_FD_206712 | JGI IMG/M metagenome (GOLD analysis project Ga0335085, IMG submission 206712) | Soil microbial communities from Loxahatchee National Wildlife Refuge, Florida, United States - Lox_Sample_4.5 | ecosystem: Environmental > Terrestrial > Soil > Wetlands | place: USA: Florida... | reverse complement strand
GGCGTCGAATGTCCATTCCTTGAAATAGGAAAGCCGCAGGCAGCCGAGAAAGTAAACCGCGCACAAGCTCAACGCGGCGATGCTCAGGAGCCGCGGCACCGCTCCAAACCGAGAACTGGACGGCAGCGCCGCGCCAATCCCGATCAGTAGTAGCGCCAGCGGAACGAAAAAAATGGCGGTCCGCTCCATCGGCAGAGGAATTCCCAGGAAGTGGAATGCTAACCAGTGGCAAAGGAACGCGATCGCCATCGCGCGGGCCAGAATCAGGCCAAGTTTCTGTCCTGACCACACGATTCTGAGGAGTTGCCAGATCAACAGCCCGACCACCAACCCTGGCAGCTTCCGGCCCACAGCCCTTAGGATTGTGACAAGCAGCGGGTGTGCGAGGAATGGGTTCAGATCGCCGAAGGTAGACCAAACCATGCTTCTCCACATCTCGCTCAGGCTCGCCGCGCCGTAGTAAAGCTGTCCTTTGGGCCAGGTCCACACCGTCCACCCGCAGATTAGAAACGCGACCAAGGCGCCGGGCCCGAGCGCGAGCACCAGCGTTCGCCAATTCCTGGTTTCGCGAAACGCCCAAACAGCAAAGACGGAAATCACGGCCGCGTCTATGTAGGCGAATGAGAAGTTGGCGCAGAATGACAAGCCGATGCAAACAGAGGCTAAGGCGAAACGCGAGTCCCATGCGCTCCATATCGCCGCCATAAGGAGTCCGAGCGCGAGGCCGTATCCTCTTGCCGCGACCATGTAATCCATGACGAACGGGTTATAGACGAGGCAGATGAACAGGGGCCAGCGAATCGCATTGTCACGGCTCATGCGCCGGCACAGTCCGTAAGACGCCGCAATATAGATCGCGGCGCCGATCAAGGCGGGTGTGCGCAGCGTAAAGTGCGACAACCCGAAGATAGAAGTAGATATCCGCTCGAGGATCGTGTTCAACACGTGATTGCCGGAGCTGGCGACCCAATAGGCCGGCCAGTCCGGCGCTGCGAAGGTCAAATACGAGTTGGCCTCGTCCAAAGTAACGGACTGCAAGCAAGTCCGCGCGATCACCCAGATCATCGCGAAACAAGCAGCTCCGAGCAAGGCAAAATGCGGTTTCAGATCGCTTGCCTTCCAGCGATGACTCTGAAGGTCGGGGGTCAGAAATTGTTGCGGCTGCAACTTGCTCCGGGATGTGAACCTCACAAAACGAGTAAACCTTCCCGGCGTCATCCCATTACCATACATCAGCGAGTGCCAATCGCGTGCGCGGCTCGGTAACGGCCATTCCGCTTACTGCGTGCGCGGCTCAGCAACTTCCAATCGCGTACGCGGGTCGGTAACTTCCAAACGTGCGCTGATCAGAAACCGAGCCACGACCACAGGGAGTGGTCCGCGAACTCATCGCAGCGCAGCCGGGTGTATACTGATTGGCAACCGGATGCTACGTGAGCATCCCGGGATACGACAATGTGCCACCGATTTGTAGCGACCCTGATTGCCATAGCGGTACTAGCCGTCTTGCCGGCTGCCGGACAACGCCCGCCAGTCGAAGGCCAGTTCCCTGCCTACCGCGCGCCGCACATGGCCGATGGCCACCCCGATTTAAACGGCATCTGGCAGGCGCTGGTCAGCGCCAATTGGGACGTTCAGGATCACGAAGCGCAAGCTGGGCCGCATCCGGAGATCATGGGCGAATACGGCGCGGGCCCCGCCGGCCAGAGCATCATTGAGGGCGGCCAAATTCCCTATCAACCTTGGGCGCTCCAGAAAAAGAAAGAGAATTTCGAGAAACGGGCGACCGCCGACGTCAGCAGCGACGAAAAGTGGCACGCACTCGGCGATCCCGAGTTCAAATGCTACATGCCCGGGGTGCCTCGCGCTACCTATATGCCTTTCCCGTTTCGTATCGTGCAGGGATCGAGCCCGTATATTCTGATCGCATACGAGTACGCCAGTACGACGCGCACCGTTCGCTTTAATGCGAAGCAGGAGCCCCCGGCGCCATCCTGGATGGGCTGGTCTGTCGGCCGCTGGGAGGGAGACACGCTCGTCGTAGACGTCAGCAACTTCCGCGAGGAAACATGGCTCGACCGCGCCGGCGATTTCCACAGCGACCAGCTTCATGTGGTGGAACGCTACACGCCTGCCAGTCCTTATCATTTGATGTACGAAGCCACCATCGAGGATCCTAAGGTCTACACGCGGCCCTGGAAGATGAGTTTCCCGCTCTATCGGCGAATGGAGAAGAACGTTCAGTTATTGGAATTCAAATGCGTGCCTTTCACCGAGCAACTGCTGTTCGGACCTTTTAGCAAGCAGTCCACCAAGTGAAGCGGCAAGGACACGCGTGATGAGTCGTCGATTCTTGATCGGTGTTCTCCCACTCGCGTGGTTTTCAGTGTCGACATTGGCAGCGCAGACGGCCACCTCGGCGGGGAAAAAAACAGCTCCTGCCGCAAAGGTGTCCCGCACAACAGCCGGCAAATCCTTTCGTACGCCGTGGGGCGAGCCCGACCTGCAAGGGGTCTGGAACGACGCCACCAGCACACCGCTGCAGCGGCCCAGCAGCGTCGGCGAGAGGGACGTCCTAACCGACGAGGAAGCCGGCGAATTTCAAAAGGAGCTGGAAAACGAATTAAGCCGCGATAACCGCGAAGGGACTGGAACCAGCGCCGATGTTGGCCGGGCTTATAACGAGCACTGGATGGATTCTCGCCACTTGAAGATTACGCCCGATCATCGGACATCGCTGATCGTCGATCCGCCAGACGGAAGAATTCCGCCGATGGTGCCATTGTCGCCGGACCGGGAGCGCGCCAAGAAGGAGCGCGCCACGGCGTTGGCCCGCTTCAATCAAGGCATGCCGGATACGTTCCTGGATGCTACTTTGCCGGTACGCTGCATTATTCGCACGGACTCGCCGCCCTATCTGCCGATCGTCTACAACAACGACTTTCAGATTTTCCAGAGCCCAGGCTATGTGGTGATCAATCCCGAGATGATTCACAGCGCCCGCGTGATCCCCACCGATGGGCGTCCCCACATTGGAAAGAACCTTCACCAGTGGCTGGGAGATTCGCGCGGCCATTGGGAAGGTGAAACGCTGGTTGTCGAAACCACCAATTTCCGTCCTGACAACAGCATCATTTTCCAGGACGCCAATCCGGAGACGTTCCGTATCACCGAACGATTCACGCGTGTCGATGCGAAGACGATCAACTACGAGTTCACCATCGAAGATCCGGCGACGTGGACCAAGCCCTGGACCGCCAGGATTCCTTGGACCAAGATCGATCCGGACGAACAGATGTACGAGTACGCATGTCACGAGGACAATTACGACCTCGTACATTTCTTGAGTGGTGCGCGGATCCGCGACAAGGCGGCGAAGACGAAATAAAAGCCGCGGCTGCTATTGGGCTGGTCCCGAATCGAGCAGTTCCTGAAGCTCGGGCCAGGTCGCCGGCGGCACCAGCGTCACCTGAATCTTACGCGCCTGGACGAGCGCGTTCAGCTCATCGATACTTCGCGCCTGGATCGGGTTGGAAAGCGTCCAGAGGTCGCGAAAGCCTTTCGGTGTCAGAACGACAGCCGAGAATTCTCCGCCCATGGTCGTCTGTTTGCCTTTCGCGGCGATGTAGCGCAGCATGCTCGCCCGCGCGGCCGCGGCGACCTCGATCGCCGGCATCTTTGCCAGCTTCGGCAGGATCTTGTCGAAATCGGTCGGCGAACTCTGCACGTAGCCGGCATCGATGCAGGGACGCAGCTTGCCATCGTAGCCGCAAATGACGGCGTCGCCATCGACGAACTTGGCCACCGCCAGATGCTGCCTCTTCAAAGCTTCAACGGCGAAAGGCGACAGCGTCTGGCTGCCATATTCGAGTAAGGCGGGCAATATCTCGTCCACTTCCAGCGCTCGGATCGGCGCGGCCGAAAAGCGCCTCACAAACTCGTCGAACCTTTGATTAGCGATGAAGCCTTCCCCGGTCTCCACCATCACGGCGCCAGCGAGCCGCATGATCTTGTTCATGCCGTCGGCATAGGCCAGCGGCTTCCCTGTCGTGCTGGTGATATCGACGAACGCGAAGCGCGAGTCCGCCACCGCCACCACGCCGTCCTTGCAAATCGCCAAGACAAAAATCGAAGCGCCGGCCCGAGGCTGCAGCCCTGCCAGTAAGAGCAAAAGATATAAAAACCGCACGTTTGTTAAATGATATACCCACGCGCAGGCCCTAACAGGGCTATACTCGAACGAAAGAGGAAGGATTCATGCGAACGTTTCACTGGGTTGTGAATGCCGCGCTTACGGCATCCCTTTTTTTATTGGCTATCCCGCATGCGCAGGCGCAGTACGGTGCCAAGAATGGGGAGTGGCCCACCTACGGAGCCGACCTCGGCAACACTCATTACTCGCCGCTCGATCAGATCAACGCGGATAATTTCAGCAAGCTTCAAGTCGCATGGCGCTTCAAGACAGACAGCCTGGGCCCGCGGCCGGAATACAATCTCGAAGCGACGCCGCTGATGGTCAAGGGCGTGGTGTACTCGACCGCCGGAACGCGACGCGCCGTCGTTGCCCTCGATGCCGTAACAGGCGAGCAGATTTGGATGCACAGCGAACGTGAAGGCCCCCGTGGAACCGCGGCACCCCGGCAACTCTCCGGTCGCGGACTGGCATACTGGACCGACGGCCGCGAGGAACGCATTTTATACGTGACGCCCGGCTACCGGCTCATCGCTCTGAACGCCAAGACCGGCGTGCCTGTCGCGAGCTTCGGCAAAGACGGCGTCCTGGATTTGAAGCTCGACGATGACCAGGAGATCGATCTAGTTACCGGCGAGGTTGGTCTTCATTCCACGCCGCTGGTTGCCGGCGACACGGTGATCATCGGCGCGGCCCATCGATCCGGCGCGGTGCCGAAGAGTAAGACCAACGTGAAGGGTTACGTGCGCGGATTCGACGTGCGCACAGGCAAACGCCTGTGGATCTTCCACACCATCCCCAAACCTGGCGAGTTCGGCTACGACACCTGGGAAAAGGATTCCGCCGATTACACCGGCAATACCGGCGTCTGGGGCCAAATCAGCGTGGATGAACAGCTCGGCATGGCATATCTACCGGTCGAGCTGCCGACGGGCGACTATTACGGCGGCCACCGCCCGGGAAATAATCTTTTTGGCGAAAGCATCGTTGCTGTCGATTTAAAAACGGGCGCCCGCAAGTGGCATTACCAGCTCGTGCATCACGGAATCTGGGACATGGACATCCCGTGCGCGCCGATGCTCATCGATATCAACGTCAACGGCCGCGCGATCAAAGCGCTGGCCCAGCCCACCAAGCAAGCGTTCCTATATGTGTTCGATCGCGTGACAGGCCAGCCGGTGTGGCCCATCGAAGAGCGGCCGGTGGAACAGACCACGGTTCCGGGAGAGAAGACGAGCCCCACGCAACCTTTCCCCACCAAGCCGCCCGCCTACGACCGGCACGGCTTCGTGGCCGATGACGTCGTTGACTTCACGCCAGAGCTCCATGCCGAGGCGATGAAGATCATCTCGAGGTACAAAATCGGACCGATCTTCACGCCGCCCGTCGTCAGCAAGCCGGAAGGTCCGCTAGCCACGCTTTCTACCGCGGTCAACAACGGCGGAACGGTCTGGCCCGGCGGCTCGTACGATCCGGAAACCCACACCCTTTACGTTTATTCGCGGACCGTTCTTTCCACCTTGGGACTTGTTCCGCCCCCGGACGGCAAAACGTCGGACATGAATTATGTTCAAGGGATCGTAACCACCGGCATCCGTACTTCCGGAGGAGCCGGCTCGGATGCGAGCGCAGAGCCCGGCGCAGGTCCGGCCGAAGAAAACGCGCGAGCTCTCAGCGTACAAGGTTTGCCGCTTGTAAAACCGCCCTACGGCCGCATCACTGCCATCGACATGGACAAGGGCGATATCAAATGGCAGATCGCTCATGGCGAAACGCCCGACAACATCCGGAACAATCCGGCGCTAAAGGGACTGAATATTCCTCGCACAGGACGCCCTGGCATTATCGGCACGCTCACGACGAAGACACTGGTGGTGGCCGGCGAGGCTGGATTCTTTACGACGCCGTCCGGGCAAAAAGGAGCCATGCTGCGCGCTTACGATAAGGCCACCGGTAAAGAAGTGGGGGCTGTATACATGCCCGCGCCTCAAACCGGCACGCCGATGACATACAGCGTCAACGGCAGGCAGTACATTGTTGTCGCGATCGGCGGCGCAGGCTATCCGGCTGAGTTCGTGTCGTACCGTCTGCCGAACTAAGTTCCTTTAACACTCTGTCACCGCTGTAAAATCGACTAGGTCCCCAGGGCCCGGCCGCTTGCGCGTGCTCACACCATTGGCATTTTTCCTGGTAACGCGCGTGCAATCCGTTCCGGCGGCGTGCCAGAAACCTATCGCGAGACCATTACTCCAGCCGAGTCAACTGCTCATCCAAAAGCTCTAAAATGGCTCTGCATTGCTGCCGGCGCCATTCTGATTGTCTTGGGCGCGGTGTTCGCGACGGAATACTATCGACTGACCACAGCAGTCGATAAGCGGCTCCGCTCGGGCGCGGTGCAGAACGCTTTGCGTTACTTCGCTGCTCCGGAAATGGTGTCGCCAGGCGATTCGATAACCGCTGCCGATCTGGCGGCCGCCTTGAAGCGCGCTAGCCTTCGCTTTACCGAGAACGGCAACGCGCTGACGGTTCAATCGCCGGTTCCTGTCGAATTTCAGTTCAAAGCCGGGGCCGTCGCCTCAATCACCGATCTCGCAAACAGAAAAACCATCGGTCAGTATGAGCTGCCGCCGCAACTTGTCACCGACATGCTGGATCAGGACCGAGCCAAGAGCATTCCGGTCCGATACGCCGATCTGCCGTCAACGCTCATCCACGCTATTGTTTCCGCCGAGGACAAGCGCTTCTTTGAGCATCCCGGAATCGACCCGTTAAGAGTAGCGAAGGCGTTCTATGTGGATGTGAGAGAGCGCCGCAAACAACAAGGCGCGTCCACGATCTCCATGCAGCTCGCACGAAATCTCTGGCTGAGCCGAGACAAAAGCTGGAGACGCAAAATCGCCGAGGCCGTCATTACCCTGCACCTGGAGCACATGCTGACCAAGCAACAGATTCTGGAAGATTACTGCAACACCGTTTTTCTGGGCGGACGCGGCACCTTCGGGATCACAGGTTTCGGCGAAGCGGCGCGAGCATTCTTCAACCGGGACGTCCAAAAATTAACCTTGAGCGAAGCTTCGACCTTAGCGGGACTGATCCAGCGGCCGAGCTATTTCAACCCGTTCCGTTATCCGGAACGGGCTCTGGAACGGCGCAATGTCGTTCTGATGTTGATGCGCGAAAACAAGTACATCACCGAAGCGGAATACGAGCAAGCGGCGGCTGAACCGCTTGGATTACGTGGCGATCCCGACGACCTCTCCCAGAGCCAGTATTTCCTGGATCTGGCAAGCGACCAAGCCGCCAAAAAGCTGGAGGACGACGGCGCGTCTGGATCAGCGGACGTCCACACCACTCTCGATCTGCGTCTTCAGCGTGCCGCCGAGAGGGCGATTGCGGACGGAATGCAGCTCGTCGATAAGCAGCTCGACGGCGGCCGCAAACACGGGCCGGCTCGCGACAAAAGGCCGCAGGTGGCCCTGATCGCGCTCGATCCTCACACGGGTGAAGTGAAGGCGCTCTGCGGGGGCCGCAACTACGCCATCAGTCAGCTCGATCGAGTACTCTCCAAGCGGCCTCCTGGATCGGCTTTTAAACCGTTCGTCTATGCCGCCGCGTTGAATACCGCGGTCGTAGGCGGCAATCCGGTGCTTACCCCGGCTTCAACAGTCGCCGATTCGCCAGCGACCTTTGAATACGACAAGCAGGTCTACAGCCCAAGCAACTTCAAGCACGAATTTATGGGGACGGTTACTCTACGCCAGGCACTCGCGCACTCATTGAACGTTGCGACAGTGAAGGTTGGGCAGATGGTGGGTTTTGTAAACGTCGTCGCGCTGGCGCGCGCGGCGGGAATGAATGAAGACATCCAACCCACACCGGCTGTTGCGTTGGGCGCCTACCAAGTCACACCGCTTGAGATCGCTCGTGCTTACACGATCTTCGCCAACAACGGAATCCGCGTGCAGCCCAGCTTCATATCCGGCATCGTCAGCCCGAACGGTAGCTCATTGTACAGGCATGCTACCGAGCCAAAACGCGTGCTCGATCCGCGCGTCGCGTTCCTGATGGTTGACATGCTCGAAGAGGTGATGCGTAGCGGGACCGCCGCCGGGGTTCGTGCGCGTGGTTTCAAATTGCCTGCCGCCGGCAAGACCGGTACGTCGCACGACGGCTGGTTCGCTGGCTTTACTTCCCAACTGCTCTGCGTCGTGTGGGTGGGATTTGACGACTATACTGAACTCGGCCTGGAAGGCGCGCGGTCGGCCCTCCCCATTTGGACCGAGTTCATGATGCAGGCCGCGCGCTATGAGCAATACGGAGCTGCCAAGCCATTCGAGCCTCCGCCTGGAGTGGTCAGGGTCGCGTTGGATCAGGAAACGGGCAAATTGGCCGGGCCCTACTGTCCCGGCGGCGTGGCAGCTTTCTTCATTGCGGGAACGCAGCCGAGCGGCGAATGCGCTCCCCAGGAGGTTCAAGTAATCTCCACTCCCGACGGCGGGGTCATGGAACGAGCCGCCCCGGTTCAGGTACCGCCGGCGAATTCCGGTGCTCCGGAACGCTCTATCAACATTGAGGTTCCGATCGAGCGGCCCCTGTCCGATCCCCTTCCAACAGCCGAAGGACAGCAGGCCCCGCCCCTCTGACAAATGTAAGATACGAGGAAGTACTGACCCTTTCCATGCCTCGTACCGCATCAAACTAGCGGAGGTAGGCTATTGTTGGCGTCGGGCCACAGGTTCAGTCTAGGTTAGCTGTGGATCGTAACATGAATCCATGGCGGGAGATTAGACATGAACATCGACCAAGCAAAGCATGAACGCCGTGCGGCCGACCGCTTTCCGATTGAGCGGGACGTCCGTTATAGGGTCCTGAACTACAAGAGCGGCGATGAAATGGGCATCGGGAAAACCATCAACATGAGCAGCCGAGGCGTTCTTTTCGCGACCGGCAGCCATTTAAATCCTGGCAAGAAGTTGGAGGTGTCGATCAGCTGGCCCGCGCAACTGAACAGCGCGATCCCGTTAAAGCTGGTTGCTAGCGGCCGCGTGACTCGATGCGAGAACGGGAGCGTCGCGATGGAAATCCAGCACACCGAGTTTCGCACGCAATCACAAGCGGGTGCGGCGTCCGGCCAGTAGACGCCCTGGCCAGCCGCCAGGCTCCGGTTTCGACTGCGGCGAAGGTCTCCCCTGACGCGACGGTCTTCCGAACAGGCATGATGAATACATGCCCTCTTACCAAAAAGTTCTCTACCTGGCGGAGAACGGCGTTGCGCGCATCACGCTCAATCGTCCCGATAAACGCAATGCGCTCGATCCGGAGTTGATTCGCGAACTACAGGATGCCATAGCAGTGTCGGCGCGCGATCCGGCAGTGCGCGTGGTTTTGTTGAAAGGAACCGGCAAAGACTTCTGCTCCGGGATGGATCTCGCCGCGCTGCAAAAAAGCATGCACGCCGAGGTGCTCAAAAACAGAGCCAGCGCACAAGAGCTTGCTGGCCTGTTTCTGGCCATGCGGCGTCATCCGCGGCCCGTCATTGCGGCGGTTCACGGGAGGGCCCTCGCGGGCGGCTGCGGCCTTGCGACGGCGGCCGACGTCATCCTGGCCGCGCATTCCGCGCAATTCGGCTACACGGAAGTGAACATCGGGTTCGTGCCGGCCATCGTAACTGCGATTCTGCGGCGATCGCTCCCTGAGAAACGCGCCTTCGAGTTGATTACCAGTGGGGAAATCATCACCGCTCAGGTTGCCTTTGACCAGGGGCTAGTGAACCGCGTCTTCCCGGATGAAACCTTCACGGCTGACGTCGAGGGCTATGTTTCCAGGATTGCATCGAAGTCTCAATCGGCAGTCATGCTCTCCAAGCAACTGCTCTATCACGTCGATGCCATGCCATTCGAAGCAGCGATCGAGGCGGGAGTCGAGATCAACACCATCGCGCGGATGACTGAGGACAGCAAGACCGGCGTCGACCGGTTTTTGAAGAAGGTCCAGTAGCCCCGATTCCATGGCCGACGATTCCTCGCTTCGCGACGCTACTAAGAAGCTCGGGGCTTGGTTCTTGGGCCCCAAAGCCGAAAACGCCGAAACCGAAGAGAAGCTGATTTCTTTCATCTTGCAAGATTACTTTCATTGGAGACGTAACTACTATCCCTCCGATGAGATCGTGATTCCGCAGAGCATGCGCCGCGATCTGGTGGACTGGAACGACGACCTGGCGCAGAAGATTGCAGAGATGCTCGCTGGCCTTCGTAGGCACTTCCCCTTTTACAGCCCGCGCTATCTGGCGCACATGATGTCGGACCAAACGCTGCCGTCGGTACTCGGCTACTTTGCGGGCTTGCTCTACAACCCGAACAACGTCACGCCGGAGGTAGCGCCGGTCACCGAGCGGTGGGAACTCGAAGTGGGCCGCGACATTCTGGAGATGGTGGGCTATAAGCCGCCGCCCGCGCCGGGATCGCCACCCGAAGCGCGCCCGGAGTTCGGGTGGGCGCACGTGACCAGCGGCGGCACGGTCGCGAATATAGAAGCGCTTTGGGCGGCTCGCAATGCGGTCTACTTTCCACTCGCCGTTCATCGGCTGGCGTCCGAACTGGGCCTCGCCTTTGAGGTCGAACGGCCCGACCAGACTGCTTGCAACCTGATCGACTTGGAGCCGCAGGCTTGTCTGGGATTGGCGCCGGGCGAGATCATGCGCCTGCTGCCGCGGCTGGTAGAGGCTATAGAACGCCGCCTGGAGTTGTCCCGCGAAGTGGCCATCGCTAAAACTCCGGAACTCATCGCAGCCACCGGGTTCAGCATTCCGCATAGCGGCACGGGCGCCGGCTACCAGCTGCGGCCGCCGGTTCTCTTTGTTTCGGCCGCCAAGCATTACAGCATCTACAAAGCAGCGGACCTGCTCGGAATCGGTCGCGAGAATGTCGTACTGGTCGATGTGGATGGCCGCTTCCGCATGGATATTCGCGATCTCGAACAGAAGATCAGAGCGGCGCTGAAACGCGGGATGCTTCCTCTTGCGGTGATCCCGATTGCCGGCACCACCGAAGAAGGGGCGGTCGACCCCGTACATGAAATTTTAGACTTAAGGCTCCAATTCGAAGCGGAGTCAAACGCCAGTTTCTGGATCCATGTCGATGCCGCATGGGCCGGCTACCTGCGGTCGCTGTTCGTCCCCGATGCTTCATCGCTCGGCGGGCACGTGGAAACAATCCGGCGCTTCGTATCGCGTGACATCAACTTGAGCGATGGCGCATATACAAAGCAGTTGAACATCCAGTGGGGAGGCGAAGATGTTCTCAGCGCATTCCTCGCCTTCTCTCGCAGCGATTCGATCACGGTGGACCCGCATAAGATGGGCTACGTGCCGTATCCGTGCGGCGTGATTGCTTTCCGGAGCGATCGCG
>Ga0335085_10014293_pt1 | contig 11598 bp, 10 predicted proteins | sample Lox_Sample_45_FD_206712 | JGI IMG/M metagenome (GOLD analysis project Ga0335085, IMG submission 206712) | Soil microbial communities from Loxahatchee National Wildlife Refuge, Florida, United States - Lox_Sample_4.5 | ecosystem: Environmental > Terrestrial > Soil > Wetlands | place: USA... | reverse complement strand
GGGCGCGATCGTGTTCATGGCGATCGGCATTCTCGCCGCCGGCGCGCTCGCCGATCGCTACGATCCGCGCCGCGTCTTGATGGGCGGCTGTATCGGCACGATCGTGCTCGGCTTTCTCCTGGCGCCGATGCTGGGCAGCGGCGCGCTGGCGATCATCTTCCTGTTTCTCGCGCTCGCGCTGCTGATGATGGGCTTCGTCTACGGACCGCTCGGCGCGTTTCTGCCGGCGCTCTTTCCCGCGCGCGTGCGCTATACCGGCGCCACGGTCGCCTTCAACATCGGCGGCATTTTCGGCGGCGCGCTCGCGCCCATTCTCGCCCAGGCCCTGGCCGAGCGCGGCGGCCTCAGCTACGTCGGGCTTTATCTCGGCGCCGCCGCCGCGGTCAGCTTCGTCGCGCTCTGGCCGTTCCGGCGCGGCCGCACGTCCGACAGCGTCGCCGATTAGCCGAGGATCGTGCCGGCCTCGATGCCGGCCTCGCCGCCGGCGATCTTCTTGCCGTCGTCGATGCGGCAGCGCTGCACTTCGATCAGCCCGCCATGGGCGCAGACCGTGAAGCTGCCGCCCTCGACCTTCATCACCTGGCCGGGCTTGAAGCCTTTCACGGTCGCAAAGACGCGGACAGGGATCTTCTTTGATTCGAAGACGTAGAGCTTTTTCTCGCCCCACTTACACCAGGCGCCGGGCGCCGGATTGCAGCCGCGGATCAGATCGTAGATCTTGTCCGCATGATTGGCCCAGTTGATCTGCGATTCGGCGGCGCGGCACCAGCCCTCATAGGTCGCTTTCGATTCATCCTGCACGACCTCTTTCGCTCGGCCGGCGACGACGGCATCGGCGGCTTCGAGCAGCGCTTTGATGCCGAGCGGGAAGATGCGATCGAAATAGACGCTGCCGAGCGTATCGTCGGGGCCGATATCGACCTCTTTCTGGAGGATGACCGCGCCCTCATCGAGCCCGTCGGTCGGGCGGAAGATGGTGAGGCCGGTTTTGCTGCGGCCCTGGATGATCGCCCAGTTGATCGAGGACGGGCCGCGATGCAGCGGCAGCAGCGAGGGGTGGAATTGGATCATGCCGTGCTTCGGGATCGTCACGAAGGATTGCGGCGCGAATTGCGTGACGTAGGCCATGACGCCGAGCTCGACGTTGAGCTCTTTGAGCGCGCTCAGCGCTTCCGGCGCGCCGAGGCTCTTCAGCTGAAAGCATTTGAGGCTTTTGGCCTGCGCCGCTTCGCGCAGGGGATCAGGTCGCGCGCCCGGCGGCTCGGGCGCGACGAAAACGCCCGCGACGTCGTCGCCGCGCTCGACAAACGCATCGAGCGCCGCTTTGCCGAAAGCTTGCTGACCGACGATGGCGATACGCATGAACAAATCCTTTCACGAAGAGCCGTGCTTGATGTGGTTATCCTAGAACCGATCGAGCAGTTCCGTCAGCTTTCCGATGACCGGATGCGGTGCGGTCGCATGGGCAAGGCGCGGCAGCGTAACGACCGGGGTCTCGCCCGCGAAACGCGCGATCGTGGCGGCCGTCTCGTCGAGCGCGACGGTGCTCTGAGGCGTCTCGTTCACGACGAGTGCCGCCACGGCGAGGCTGCGGCTGCGCAGCGCGTCGAGCGCGGTGAGGGCATGGCTGATGGCGCCGAGATAGGAGCCGCCAAGGACAATGGCGGGAATGCGCAACGCGTCGATCCAATCGAGCACGGTGTGGCCGTCATCGAGCGGCACCATCACGCCGCCGACGCCTTCGATCAGCAGCGTGCCGGTCGCGGTCGCGATCGCCTGCCGCGAATGTCCGACGAGCGCCGCGAAATCGATGACGCGGCCTTCGCGGCGCGCTGCCATATCCGGCGATAGGGGCGCATGAAAGCGCCATGGCGCGATCAGGTCGAAGGCCGCCGGCGTCGCCATCTCGCCGAGCGCGGCGAGCAGCATGCCGGCATCGCTGTCTTCGGGATGCGCCGGATCGAAGCCGCTCGCCACTGGCTTCAGCGCCGCAACCGGACGGCCGCGGCGGCGCAATTCGCGGATCAGCGCCGCGGTGACGAAGGTCTTGCCGATCTCGGTGCCGCTGGCGGTGACGAAGAACGCGCTCATCGCAAGATTCGGTCGCGGACCAACCCGGCGAGGCGCTCGATCGCGTCGTCCGGATGCTGCGCGCAGAAGGTAAGGCGCAGCCGCGCCGTACCTTCGGGCACGGTCGGCGGGCGGATCGCGGTGACGAGGAAGCCCTCCTCTTCGAGCCGATGCGACGCGGCCAGCGCCGCGCTTTCCGCGCCGATGATCACCGGCACGATGGCGCTTTGCGCTTCGGGCAGGCCGGCGAGCGTTGTGAAGCGCCGCGCTTTCGCCAGCGGCTTCTCGGTCAGGCCGGGCTCGCGCGCGATGACATCGAGCGATGCGATCGCCGCGGCGACGCTCGCCGGCGGCAGGCCGGTCGAATAAATCAGCGGCCGGGCGCGACTTTTCATCAGCTCGATCACCGGCGCGGAAGCGCAGAGATAGCCGCCGTAAGAGCCGAGCGCTTTGCTCAGCGTGCCCATCTGCAGCGGCACGGCGACCGGCGCGCCATCGGCAAAGCTCGACCCCCGGCCCTGGCCGAGGACGCCGAGCCCATGCGCATCATCGACCATGAGCCAGGCATCATGCGCCGCGGCGATTTGCCCGAGCAGCGGCAGCGGCGCGCGATCGCCGTCCATCGAGAACACGCCTTCGGTGGCGATCAGCGCATGGCGGTGCCGGCGGCGCGCGCTTTCGAGCAGATCGGCTACATGCGCCGTATCGTTGTGGCGAAAGCTCGCGACTTCGGCGCCGCTCATCCGCGCCCCCGCCCAGATGCACGCATGCGCGAGCGCATCGACCAGCACCAGATCCTCGCGGCCGGCGAGGGCCGGGATGATGCCGATATTGGCGAGATAGCCCGAGCCGAAGACGCAAGCTGCCTCGCTGCCTTTGAGCTGCGCCAGCCGCGCCTCGAGCGCGCGATAGAGCGGGTGATTGCCGGTGACCAGACGCGAGGCCCCGGCGCCGGCGCCGTATTCCTGGATCGCGGCGATCGCCGCCGCGCGCACGGCCGGGTGCTGGCTGAGATTGAGATAGTCGTTGCAGGAAAAAGACAGGAGGCGCTTGCCGCCGCGCTCGATCCAAATGCCGTCGATACGCGCGCTGTCGCTCAAGGAACGGCGGCGGTTTTTGGCGTCGAGGTCGCGGAGCTTGGCCGCGGCGAATTCATCGAGCGAGCGCATGCTTGACCCGGACGGGGTATAGCGGTACGCGACAGGCTGCTCAACGGATGGGGCGCGGTTATGCCTGATTCTCTCGCCGACGACACCGTGCGGCACGATTGGACGCGCGCGGAGATCGCCGCGTTGTTCGATCTGCCCCTGCCGGAGCTGATCTTCCGCGCCCAGCTCGCGCATCGCCGGCATTTCGATGCGCGCGAAATCCAGCTCTCGACCTTGCTCTCGATCAAGACCGGCGGCTGCCCCGAGGATTGCGCCTATTGCCCGCAAAGCGCGCATTACGATTCCGGGGTCAAAGCCGAGAAGCTGATGCGGCGCGCGGACGTCGTGGCCGCGGCGCAGGCGGCCAAGGCGGGCGGCGCCTCGCGCTTCTGCATGGGCGCCGCCTGGCGCGAGCCGAAGGATCGCGACCTCGATCAGGTCTGCGAGATGGTTGCCGACGTCAAAGCGCTCGGCCTCGAGACGTGCGCGACGCTCGGCATGCTGACGGAGGCGCAAGCCGCACGCCTCAACGCCGCCGGCCTCGATTACTACAACCACAATCTCGACACCTCGCCCGAATTCTACGGCGCGATCATCACCACCCGCGATTATCAGGAGCGGCTCGATACGCTGGCGCGGGTGCGCGCGGCCGGCATGAAAGTGTGCTGCGGCGGCATCGTCGGTATGGGGGAGAGCCGCGGCGATCGCGTCGGCATGATCGCGGCGCTCGCGACCTTGCCGGTCCATCCCGAAAGCGTGCCGATCAATCTGCTGGTGCGTGTCGCGGGCACGCCGCTGGCGGAGACGCCGCCGCTCGATGCGATCGAATTCGTGCGCACCATCGCCGTCGCGCGCATCACCATGCCGCAATCGATGGTGCGCCTCTCGGCGGGGCGCGAGGCGATGAGCGACGAGCTGCAGGCGCTCTGCTTCCTCGCCGGCGCCAATTCGATCTTCTGCGGCGAGAAACTGTTGACCACGCCCAATCCCGGCCGCGACCACGATCACGCGCTGATGGATCGGCTCGGCCTCGCGCCCAGCCCGCAGTGATGGGCCGGAGCTAATGGCACCCGCCGACCAGCCGGATTGGCTCGCGGCGGGGCTCGATCATCTGTGGCTGCCCTATGCGCAGATGAAGACCGCGCCGGCGCCATTGCCGGTCGCGCGGACCGAAGGCTGCCGTATCTTTCTTGAAGACGGCCGCGTGCTGATCGACGGCATCGCGTCGTGGTGGACGGCGTGCCATGGCTACAACCATCCGCATATCGCCGCGGCGGTGGCGCGCCAGCTCGCGGAAATGCCGCATGTGATGTTCGCCGGGCTCGCGCACGAGCCGGCGTCGCGCTTGGCGAGCCGGCTCGCGGCGCTGTTGCCGGGCGATCTGGAGCGCGTGTTCTTCTCGGAATCGGGCTCGGTTGCGGTCGAGATCGCGCTGAAGATCGCGCGGCAATATTGGCGCAATCGCGGCGAGACGCGCCGCAAGTTCCTCGCCTTCCGCGGCGGCTATCACGGCGATACCGAGGCGGCGATGGCGGTGAGCGATCCGGCGACAGGCATGCATGGCCGCGGCCGTGATCTGCTGCCCGATCAGCTCATCGCCGATCTGCCGCGCGACGCGGCGAGCGCGGCGCGGCTCGACGATCTGCTCGCGCGCGACGCCGCCGATATCGCCGCGCTCGTCGTCGAGCCACTGGTGCAAGGGGCGGGCGGCATGATCTTCCATGACGCCGATACCTTGCGCCGCGTGCGCGCGGCGGCCGATCGGCACGGCGTGTTGCTGATCGCCGATGAGATCTTCACCGGCTTCGGCCGCACCGGCGCGCTCTTCGCCTGCGAAGCCGCGGGGATCGTGCCGGACATCGTCACGCTCTCGAAAGCGCTGACCGGCGGCATGCTGCCGCTCGCCGCAACGATCGCGCGCCGGCCGGTCTTCGCGGCGTTCCTCTCGGATGATGCCGAGGCGGCGCTGATGCACGGCCCGACCTTCATGGCGAACGCGCTCGCCTGCGCCGCGGCGAATGCGTCGCTCGATTTGTTCACGCTCGAGGACCGGCTCGGCCAGGTCGCGGCGATCGAAGCGGCGCTGACGCGCGATCTCGCGCCGTGCCGCCAATTCGCCGGCGTGCGCGACGTGCGCGTCAAAGGCGCGATCGGCGTCGTCGCGCTCGATCGGATCAACGATCCCGCGGCGCTGCGCCGGCGCTTTCTCGAGGAAGGCGTATGGATCCGGCCCTTCGGCGACATCGTCTATCTGACGCCGGCCTTCACCATCGGCGAGGACGAGCTCGCGGCGCTGACCGGGGCGATCCGCCGCGTGCTTGGCTCTTAATGCCGCGTCGGGCGGGTGCGCCGGCGCTCCTCGGCGGCGCGAACCATGAGCGGGCTGGCCTGGTGATGGATCATCTTCCAGCCGCCGTCCTCGCGGATGAAGATGTTGGTCGCGACAAGATGCCCGCTCTCGAGCTCTTCCTCGCATTGTACGATCGCGAGATCGCCGTAGAGGAAAGCTCGGTCGTCATGAACCATCACGCGCGGCGCCTCGGGGTTGGCGAGGATGGCGCGCCAGCTCTGGATCACCGGCTCGCGGCCGGCGAGGGCGTTCCAGCCGGGGTGGACGCACAGCACGGGCGCGCCGGTCGCCCACAGCGCCTCCATGGCCTTGACGCTGCGTTCATTGAAGGCGCGGTAGAAATCGAGATTGGCGTTGAGGATCGCGTCTATGTCGGTCAGAGAGTCTGCCATTTCCGTCCCGCGTGTGTTTTGCGGCCGTCTGCTGCGACAGCCTGACCCCTTGCTTTGCCGACCCGAGTCGGGCTATCTTGCGAACGCTTCGCAATTGCACTAAGTGTAGCTTCTAGCGGAGTCCAAGGCGAGTCAATGTTAGCCGTTGCTGTCATCGTCTTCCGGGAAGTGCTTGAAGCCGCTTTGGTCGTCGGCATCGTGCTGGCGGCCAGCCGCGGCGTGCCCCAGCGCGGCAAATGGGTCGCCGGCGGCATCGGCTGCGGCGCACTGATCGCACTCATCGTCGCCGCCTTCACCAGCGAGATCGCCGGCGCCATCAACGGCATCGGCCAGGAATTGTTCAACGCCGCCATCCTCTTCACCGCCGTGCTGATGCTCGGTTGGCATAATGTCTGGATGAGCCGGCACGCGAAGGACCACGTTGTCGAGGCGACCCGCGTCGGCCACGAGGTGCTGGCCGGGGCGCGGCCGCTCTATGCGCTGGCGGTGGTCTGCGGCGCGGCGGTGGCGCGCGAAGGCTCGGAGATCGTGCTTTTCGTTTACGGCATCGTCGCCGCGCAGGGCGGCAGCGCGATGAGCCTGCTCACCGGCGGCGTCGTTGGCATGGGCGCCGGCATCGCGATCGGCGCCGCGCTCTATTTCGGCCTGCTCACCATCCCGATGCGCCATCTCTTCACCGTGACGAGCTGGCTGATCCTGCTGCTCGCGGCGGGCATGGCCTCGCAGGGCGCGGCGTTCCTGCTGCAAGCGGATCTGTTGCCGCCGCTCGGCAATCTCTGGGATACCTCCGCCATCCTCTCGGAGAAGAGCATCGTCGGTCAGGCGCTGCATGCGCTGATCGGCTATGTCGCGCGGCCGACCGGTATCCAGCTCGTCTTTTATCTCAGCACGGTGGTGCTGATCGGCGTGCTGATGCGGCTCTTCGGCCGCGCATCGAGCGCCGCCGGCAGCCGCGCCGCGCCCGCGGAATAGATCTTATTTCTTCTCGTTGAGGTTTTGAACGCCGGCCGCGGCAGGCGCGGGCTTGCCGTGATGCGATCGCCAAGACCACCAGAGCTTCGCGGCGAGCGCGACCGCGCCCAGCGCGATCAACGCCAGGAGCAGACGTCCGCTCCAGCCGAAAGAGCGCAGATACTCGAAGAAACGCCGGCCGAGCCAATAGGTGGCGCCGCCCCAGAAGCCGACCCAGAGCGCGGCGCCGATCGCGTTGTAGAGCAGGAAGCGCGGCCAGGGCATTTCCAGCGTGCCGGCGACGATGCCGTTGAACTGGCGCAGGATGATGAAGAACCGCGCGAACACGACGACGATGTCGCCGTACTGCGCGAAGAACGCCTCGACCTTCTGCAGGCGCGCGTCGGTGATGCCGATCCGGCTGCCATAGCGGATCAGCAGCTTATGGCCGCCTTTGGCGCCGATGAGGAAGCCGATGCTGTCGCCGGCGACCGCACCAACCCAGGCGATTAGCAGCAGCCAGTAGATATTGAGCGAGCCATGCGAGGCGAGGACAGCGCCGGCGATGAGCATCGTCTCGCCCGGGGTCGGAAGGCCGAAATCTTCGAAAAAGATGCCGAGGAAGACGGCGAGGTAGCCGTAATCGGTGACGAAGTGATGGACGTGCTCGACGAAGCTCAATCCACGTCCTTTGGGACAAGCGAAAGCAGCCTTCCCGTGTCTAAAGCCAAAGCTTGGGCAGGGCAACGGCTGTCCGCCGCACCGAGCTTGACTCCAGGGCTCTATTGGAACAAATAGAGAACATGGGAGAGGCTGCCGAACCCGCCCGCCAGGCGCGGCTGGCCGAGCTGCGCCGTTACCTCGCCGAGGCAGAGGGCTTCGGCCAGGAGGCCGTCGTGCTGCCCTTTGGGCAGCCGGCGATCGATGCTGCCTTGCCCTGGCAGGGCCTGCCGTTGGCTTCCCTGCATGAGATCGAAAGCGCCGGCGGTACCGATGAGGATGGCGCGGCGGTGACATTCCTCGCCGGCATCCTGGCGCGGCTGGCGCGCCGGGAACAACCGGGCGGGGGCCGGCCGGTGCTGTGGTGCCTGCAGCGTCCCGATCTCCACGCGCCCGGCCTGGCGCTGGTCGGGCTCGATGCCAGGCGGCTGGTGCTGCTGCGGGCGCGGGATGAACGCGACCTCCTGTGGGCGATGGAAGAGGGGCTGCGCAGCCGCGCCCTGGCCGCCGTGGTCGGTGAGGTCGAGGCCTTGTCGCTCTCGGCCAGCCGTCGGCTGCAGCTTTCGGCGGAAAGCACCGGCGTCACCGGTTTCGTGCTGCATCGCGGCGCCGGCCATGCGGCGGCCTCGGCGGCCGTGACGCGCTGGCGCGTCGCCGCTTTGCCGAGTGTGCCGATTGAGGGCGAGCCGGGCATCGGCCGGCCGCGCTGGCGGGTGGAATTGCTGCGCTGTCGCGGCGGCATGCCGGCGGCATGGGAAGTGGAGGCATGTGATGCCCAATCAGGGTGGACGGCGCGTCATGTCCCTGTTTCTGCCGCGCTGGCCGATCGACCGGCGCCGCAACAAATCGGAACGAGGGGGCAGATCCGCGCCGCCGGATAGGGCTTTCGTCCTCGCGACGACGGCGAGCGGGCGGCGCGTCATCACCGCGGTAAGCGCGGCGGCGGCGCTGGCAGGCATCACGCCGGGCATGGGCCTCGCCGATGCGCGCGCGCTCGATCCGGCGCTGCTGGTCGAGGAAGCCGATTTCATTGCCGATGCCGCGGCGTTGGCGAAGCTCGCCGCGTGGTGCGATCGCTTCAGCCCGTGGGTCACGACGAGCGGCGCCGACGGCATCCTGCTCGATGTCACGGGCTGCGCGCATCTCTTCGGCGACGAGACCAGTTTGGCGTGCCAAGCGGTCGCGCGGCTGGCGCGGCAAGGCATCGCCGCGCGCGCCGCCATCGCCGATACGCTCGGCGCCGCCTGGGCGTTCTCGCGGTTCAGCGGCAGCGTGGCGCTTGCCGTGCCGCGCGGCGGAGCCGAGCAAGCGCTGGCTGATCTGCCGGTCGCGGCGCTGCGGCTCGAACCCGAGACCGTCGCGCTGCTGGAGCGCTTGGGGCTGCAGCGCATCGGCGAGCTTTATCCGGTACCGCGTGCCGCGCTTGCCGCGCGCTGCGGCGACAGCGTTGCAACCCGGCTCGATCAGGCGCTCGGCCGTGCCGCCGAGCCGCTTTCGCCGCTGCCGTCCCAGCCGCTGCTGTGGTCGAGGCGCTCTTGCCCCGAGCCGATCGTCACAGCGGAAGCGATCGCCGCGGCGCTGCGCGAATTGCTGCAGCATCTGGCGCAGCGTCTCGGCGAGGAGGGGCTCGGTGCGCGCCGCCTCAGCCTCGCGGCCTATCGCATCGATAACCGCATCGAGCGCCTCGCCATCGGCACGGCGTTCCCGTCACGCGACACGCGCCATCTCTGGCGTCTCTTCGAGGAAAAGCTGGAGCGGATCGATCCCGGTCTCGGCATCGAGGATCTGGTGCTGACGGCGGCGAGCGTCGAGCCACTCGCCGCAGCGCAGCTCGGCCTCGATGGCGAGGCGGCCCGCGATGACAGCGCCGATCTCGCCGCCCTGGTCGATCGCCTCGCCAATCGCCTCGGCATGCGCGCGCTGGCGCGGCCGGTGCTGCGCGAAAGCCATATCCCCGAGCGCGCCGTGCGCTTCATCGCGCCCTTGGAGAGCGGCGGGATGGCCGCCCGTTGGAATCCGGCGCAGCAACGCCCGATCCGGCTTCTGCCGCGGCCCGAGCCGATCGAGGCGACGGCGCCGATCCCCGACGATCCGCCCTTGCTCTTCCGCTGGCGCCAGCGCGCCCATCGCGTGCGCAGGGCCGACGGACCCGAGCGCATCGCGCCCGAATGGTGGCGCCAATCCGGATCGGCCATGTCGGAATCGCGCGACTATTATCGCGTCGAGGATGAGGCGGGACAGCGCTTCTGGCTCTATCGCGCCGGGCTTTATCGCCCCGAGAGCGCGCCGCGCTGGTTTCTCCATGGTTTCTTCGGTTGACCCCTCTGCGGCTTGAAAGCGCGGCTGAAATGGCAGCGCAAGCGAAACCGCTTTAATCTCTCCGCATGGCCTGGGTCTTTGCCTCGCCGCCGCCGGTGCCCGATACGCTGCGCCAGGCGGTGCGCGAGAGCTATCGCATCGACGAGAGCGCGGCGGTCGCGCGCATCCTCGCCGCCGCCGATCATGACGCCGCGACGACGGCGCGCATTGCCGCGACGGCGCGCCGCCTCGTCCTCGAGGCGCGGCGCCAGCGCCATGGCAAGGGCGGGATCGACGCTTTCCTCATCGAATTTGCGCTCTCGAGCCGCGAGGGCATCGCGCTGATGTGCCTCGCCGAGGCGCTGCTGCGTATTCCCGATGCCGAGACGGTCGATCGCCTCATTCGCGACAAGCTCGCCGGCGCCGATTGGGCGCGGCATCTCGGCCAGTCCTCCTCGCTTTTCGTCAACGCCTCGACCTGGGCGCTGATGCTGACCGGCCGCTTGCTGCACGACGATCCGGCGGAGCAGGAGCTCGGCGCGGTGCTGCGCCGGCTCGTCGCGCGCACCGGCGAGCCGGTGCTGCGCCAGGCGGTGACGGCGGCGATGCGCATCCTCGGCCACCAATTCGTCATGGGTCGTACCATCGAGGAGGCGCTCGATCGCGCCGCGCCCGAGGAAGCGCAGGGCTATCGCTACTCCTTCGACATGCTGGGCGAGGCGGCGCGCACGGAGGAAGACGCCGTGCGCTATGCCGAGCGCTATCGCGCGGCGATCGCCGCCATCGGCGCCCGCGTGAAGGATCGCGATCTCCATCGTGCACCGGGCATCTCGGTGAAGCTCTCGGCGCTCCATCCGCGCTATGAGGAAGCGCAGCGCGATCGCGTGCTGCGCGAGCTATCGCCGATTCTCCTCGGCCTCGCCGAGCAAGCAAAACATGCCGGCATCGGCTTCACCATCGATGCCGAGGAAGCCGATCGTCTCGATCTCTCGCTCGATCTGATCGAAGGCCTTGCCGCGGCGCCGGCGCTCGGCGGCTGGAACGGGCTCGGCCTCGCGCTGCAGGCCTATCAGAAACGCGCGCTGCCGCTGATCGATTGGCTCGCGGCCCTGGCGCGCCGCCATCATCGCCGTCTCATGCTGCGCCTCGTCAAAGGCGCCTATTGGGACAGCGAGATCAAGCGCACGCAGGAACGCGGTCTCGACGAATTCCCGGTCTATACGAGGAAGCTCGCGACCGATGTGTCCTATCTCGCTTGCGCCAAGCGCATCTGGGCGGCGCGCGATGCGTTCTTTCCGCAATTCGCGACGCATAACGCGCATACGGTCGCCTCGATTCTTGATCTCGCGGGTACGGAACGCGATTTCGAATTCCAGCGCCTCCACGGTATGGGCGAGGCGCTTTACGACCAGATCGTCGGTTTAGCGCCGAACCAATTCCCGTGCCGCGTCTATGCGCCGGTTGGCGGGCATGAGGATCTGCTCGCCTATCTCGTGCGGCGGCTCCTGGAGAACGGCGCCAACACGTCCTTCGTCAATCGCCTGGTCGATGAGCGTGCCCCGGTCGAGGCGCTGATCGCCGATCCGATCGCGCGACTCAAATCGCTCTCCGCGAAGCCGCATCCGCGCATCAAGCTGCCGCGCGATCTCTATCCCGACCGGCGCAATTC
>Ga0335085_10014292_pt1 | contig 11598 bp, 10 predicted proteins | sample Lox_Sample_45_FD_206712 | JGI IMG/M metagenome (GOLD analysis project Ga0335085, IMG submission 206712) | Soil microbial communities from Loxahatchee National Wildlife Refuge, Florida, United States - Lox_Sample_4.5 | ecosystem: Environmental > Terrestrial > Soil > Wetlands | place: USA... | reverse complement strand
TTCAAGGGGCTGCCGGGGATGAGCCGGCTGATGGCGTACTGGTATCACTACGCCATCATGTTCGAGGCGCTGTTCATCCTGACGACGATCGACGCGGGAACGCGTGTGGCGCGCTACATTTTGCAGGAATTGCTGGGGAAGGTGGACCGGCGGATGAGCGATACCAAATGGCTGCCGGGCAATCTGCTGGCGACCTTGCTGGTGGTGGCGGGCTGGACGTATCCGATTTACACCGGGACCATTTCGACCGTCTGGCCCTTGTTCGGCGCCGGGAACCAGTTGCTGGCTACCATTGCGCTGGCGGTGGCCACGACGTTCCTGGTAAACATGGGGAAGGCGCGGTACGCATGGATCACGGCCGTGCCGATGGCCCTGGTCGGCGTGACTACCATCACCGCCGGGGTGCTGTCGATTCGCGACATCTTCTGGCCGCTGACGGCGAAGCCGGGGCAGGAGGTTGTGGGCTACGTCGATTCGACGCTGATGGCGCTGTTCATCGTGGGCGTAGTGCTGGTGGTGTTCGATGCAGCGCGGCGTTGGCGCGCGGTGGCGCGGGGCGCGCCTGCCCCCGTGGAAGCATTCGGGCCGCCGGTGGAGGCGAGCGGCGAGATCCGGATGGGTTGCTGCTAGATCTGCCCGGTGCCGCTACTCTGGAAAGAGACATCTGCCGCGAGGCGACAGCCGGCGGCGCGAACATTCATGAACAACGAGCGAGTGATTGTGACCGGCGGCGCGGGTTTCGTCGGTTCGAATATTGTGCGCCAACTGCTGGAACGCGGGGCGCGCGTGGTCGTGCTGGACGACTTCTCCACGGGCAACATGGTGAATCTGCCTGTGCCGGACGAGCGCCTGGAGGTGGTGCGCGGCAGCGTGGCCGATGTCGATCTGTTGCGCGACATGGTGAAGGGCGCGGCGCTGGTGATTCATGCGGCGGCGCGGAACATCATCGCTTCCACGCGCAATCCCCGCGACGATTTCGAGACCAACATCGGCGGCACGCTGAACGTGCTGATGGCGGCTCGCGGGACCACCGTGCGGCGCGTGGTGTATTCGTCGTCGGCCTCCGTATACGGGAATCCGCGGTATCTGCCCATCAACGAAGACGATGGCATCGACACGTTGACGCCCTACGCGGTTTCGAAGCTGGCGGGGGAGAATTACTGCCGGGCGTTCTACGAGAGCCAGGGTGTATCGACGGCGGTGGTGCGCTATTCGAACGTGTACGGGCCGGCGCAGAGGCCGGACAATCCGTATTGCGGCGTCATCGCCAAGTTCTTCGAATCGGCGCGGAAGGGCGAACCGCTCCGCGTGCACGGCGACGGCGATCAGACCCGCGACTTCACCTACGTGGCCGATGCGGTGAGCGCGACGCTGCTGGCGACCACGTCGCAGAAGGCGGATGGCCAGATCTACAACGTCGCCACCGGCCGCGAAACGACGATTAATCAGCTTGCGCAGGCCGTCATGAGGGCTGCCGGAGTAGAAGGCGAGATCGAATACGTGGACCGGCGCGACATCGACAACATCCGGCGGCGCGTGCTGAACATCGAGAAGATCCGCCGCGAGCTGCGATGGGTGCCCGCGGTGACTCTGGAGAATGGCTTGCGCAAGACCTGGCAGTGGCTCACGGGGAACTGTAATGGCGGGCGTTGAGCGGGCACTGCGCGTGGTTTGCATCGCACCGGCCTGGAACGAGGAGAAACGGATCGGCGGCGTGGTGACAGCCGTGCCGCGCGATGTGGTGGAGGAAGTGGTCGTCGTGGACGACGGCTCCACCGACCGCACCGGCGAGGTGGCGCGAGAAGCCGGCGCGACGGTGCTGGCGGGCAAACACAGCGGCGTGGGTGCGGCGATCCGGCTGGGGATCGACTACGCGATGCAGCATGGCTTCGACGTCGCGGTGATCGTTTCGGGCGCGGGCAAGACTCCGCCGGCCCAGATTCCGCGATTGCTGGCGCCGGTGGCCGCCGGGGAGGCCGATCTGGTTCAGGGGTCGCGCTACACCGGCGGCGGGCAGTTCCTGCGCATGACGCTGCTGCGGAAGATTGGCACGCGCGGGTACACATTTCTGTTTTCGCTGCTGGTAGGCCGCCGGGTGACGGACGCGTCAAGCGGGTTTCGCGCCATCCGCGTAGCGCTCTTTGATGACAAACGCATCAACCTTTGGCAAACCTGGCTGGACGGGTATGAGCTGGAACCCTACCTGCTGTTCCAGGCGCTGCGGCTGCGTCACAAAGTAGTGGAGGTTCCGGTGACCATCGAATACCCCGACGTGATTCGCGGCGAAGCGTACACCAAGATGCGTGCCTGGACGGACTGGTATCGCATCTTCCGGCCGGTGCTCTACCTCGCGCTGGGACTGAAGCGGTGAAGATTTGCGCCGCCATCGCGCTGTGTTGCGTCCTTGTTTCGGCGCTGGCGGTGGCGCCTTTCTTCTTCATGGGCCAGCCGCTGCCCGGCCAGAGCCGCTGGAGCCTGCGGATGCCCGACTCGCACGACATGTTCCTGCAGTACGACCAGATGCGGGACTTCTACCGGGGACTTGCGGCGGGTGAGGTGTATCCGCGCTGGGAAGAAGACACGAACCGCGGCTACGGCGCGCCAACCACGTGTTTCTATCCGCCCGGAGTCTACTACATCACGTCGCCGATCCATCTGCTGTTCAGCGACTGGACCGTGGTGTTGCTGGTCACATATCTGGCGGTGATGAGCGCGTCCGCTGGAGCCTCGTATCTGCTGGCGCGCCGGTGGATGTCACGGGAAGCGGCCGCGGTGGCGGCGATCGCTTATGTCTGGTTTCCGTATCACGCGATTGACCAGTACGACCGCGGTGCGCTGGCGGAGCTGCTTTGTTTTGTCTGGATGCCGCTGACACTCTTCTTCGTGGACCGGCTGTTGAGTGGCGGACGTCGCGCGCTGCCGATGGCGGGGCTGGCACTGAGCTACGGGTCTTTCCTGTGGTCGCATCCGCCCACGGCGTATCAGTTCTCGCTCACAATTGCGCCCTTCGTGCCGGCGCTGGCGTGGTCGCGGCGCGACTGGAAAGGACTGGTATGGGCATGCGCGGGGTTCGCGCTTGGCGCGGGGCTCTCGGCAGCCTACCTGTATCCGGCCGCGATGGAGCAGAACCTGATCCGTCACGAGATTCTCGACAAGATCTGGCCGTATCATGCAACGTACTTGTTCATGTACGCGGGCTACTCGCAGAGTTACTACGAGTTCTTCCAGCGGCTGAATGTCTCCTGGTGCCTCTCCGTAGCCGCTATCGTCGCCGCCATCCCCGCGCTGTGGAAACGTCGCGGCCCATTCTGGTTCCTGACCGGCGTTGGATCTTTTGCCGCGTTTCTGATGCTGCGCTTTTCGGCGCCGATCGGCCGGCGGATTCCGCGGATCGAGATCGGCGTGTTTTCCTGGCGGATGCTGGCCATCACTACGCTTGTTGCCGCGCTTCTGGCGGGCGTAATTGCCGAAGCGGCGCTGGAGGCCTGGCGAAGCCGGTCGCGGGGAAGGTGCGCGGCCTACGGCGCCTTTGCGGGGGTTGTGCTGCTTGCCGGGATCGGCTTCACGATCGGCGGCGTGATGGCGCCGGCAAACGAACGGGTTGCATTTCGCCCGCCCAGGGAGCATACGAACTACGCCATCATCCCCCGCAGCGCCCCGGCCGAAACGGACGAGATGATCGCGATGCCGCGAGCACTCCTGGATGGCGCGGATGGGCGCGTGAGCGTCCGCGAATGGAAGCCGCAGCACCGGGTTATGGATGTGGCGGCTCCGGCCAGTGCGCGGCTGGTGGTGCGAACGTTCAACTATCCGGGATGGAGCGCGAAAGTGGACGGCCACGCCGCGGCGCTGGCGACCGACAACGCCACGGGAGCGATCCTCATGGCGATCCCCGCGGGCGAGCATTCCGTGACCCTGGATTTTCTCGATACGCCCGTGCGAACGCGCGGCGTTTGGATCACCTTGCTGTCGTTTGTGACGCTGCTGGCCTGTGGCGCGATCGCGCTTACCGCACGGGTTCTTTGACGTGAAGCAACTGGTCGGAGGGGACGTCCTTCATCTCCTGGACGATGCCTGACGGCCAGTGAATCTCGATTGTGTCCGCCACCTTGTTTGGGCCGAGCCCGAAGTGAACGGGGCCCGCGCTCGAAGAGGCATAGCCGACAGCCGTGGATACGTGGTTGTACTGAGCCCCGCTCTTCGTGACAACCTTGATGCGGGCGCCGATGGCGTCGCGGTTGCTCTTCACGCCCTGCAGCTTCAGTTCAAGCCAGTGATTCGTCCCCGGGCTGCGGTTCATCCAGATTTCGGCGGGCGCGCTCAGAGCGCTCACCACGATATCCAGGCGTCCGTCGCCGTCGAGATCGCCCATGGCCGACCCGCGGTGGCGCGCCGGGGCCTGCGCGCTGAACCCGGCTTCGGCGGTGAGCGCCGCGAATTTCATGCCGCCCAGGTTTCGGAACACTGTGTTGTTCTGCGCGATCAGCATGTGGGAGGAAGCCATGAGCGACTGCACATGCCCGCGCGACACAAAGATGTCCTTCCAGCCGTCGTTGTCGAAATCGGCGATCATCGGCGAGTAGCCCGACATGGAATTGCTGAGCTGGGCCATTTTGCTGGTGGCCGTCACTTCGATAAAGTCGCCCTTGCCGGTGTTCTTGTAGATCGGGAATGTTTCGTTGTCCAGCGCGACGAGGCAGATGTCGGGATAGCCGTCGTTGTCGAGATCGCGAAAATCCACGCCCATGCCGGAAATGTAGGTGCCATCCTCGCGCAGCGCTACGTTGGCGTCAAAAGACACCTCGTCGAACTTCGTTCCGTCCTTGTTGTGGAACAGCGAGTTGAGCATTTTGTCGTTGGCGATGAAGAAATCCATGCGCCCGTCGAGGTCGTAGTCGGCGACGCCGACGCCCATGCCCTTGCCCGGATGCGCGCGAAAGCCGGATGCCTCGGATGCGTCCCTGAAAGTGCCGTCGCCGTTGTTCAGGAACAACTGATTCGGCGTGGCTCCATACAACTTGGGATGACAGTACTCCTTGTGGTCCCTGTCCATGCAGACCGGTTCCTTCGCGCCGTCCCACTGCAGATAGTTCACGATCAACAAATCGAGCAGGCCGTCGTTGTTAACGTCCACCCAGGCAGCGCCGACGGACCAGAGCGGCCCAAATTTCGGATCGGCTTTCCGGGGCAGGCCGGCCTTCTCGGTTACGTCCGTGAAGGTCCCATTCCCGTTGTTGCGATACAGCGTATTGCGGTACACGCCGCCGACGAAGATGTCTTCATAGCCGTCATTGTCGTAATCGGCAACCGCAACGCCGGTGTCGTACCCATAGCCCACGAGGCCCGCCTTCTCGGTGACGTCCTTGAAATTGCCCGCTCCGTCGTTCTCGAACAGGCGGTTCGAATATTTCGGCGAATCCTTCACCAGGGTGTTGATGTTGGCGCCGTTGGTGAAGAAGACGTCGAGCTTCCCATCGTTGTTGTAGTCGAAGATGGCGAGGCCGCCTGCCATGGTTTCGGGAGCGTGGCGATCTGTGGTTTCGCAACTGTCGAGACGGAAGTCGATGGGGCGGAACGCGAAGAGGATCGGACTCTGCGGCGCGGACTGCGCGGCCGTCAGCAGCAGCGCGACTCCGCCCAGCAGGGCAGCCACCGCGATGAGCGCGCGCGAACCGATCATGACACCGCCGCCGGCACGAATGTGCGAAGCATGCTGACCTCGCCGTCGGGCTCGACGGTGACCCGATCGACGCCGGAGACCAGCCAGGCGTCGCCGAGACGGAACGGACGGCCGCCGATGACGCCGGTACCGCGCAGAAACACGATGATCTCTTCGCTGTGGCCGTTCGGCCGATGCTGGATGGGCTGGGAGAACGTGTGAAGCTCCGTGCGGAAATACGGGCATTCAACCAGCAGCTCGCCGCCGTCGGACAGAGCCGTGCGCGGGGCGCATCCGGGATGGCTGCCGGTGTTCGATACCGCGACGCCCTTGTCGAGATGCAGCGGCCGCGGCCGTCCGTAATCGTAGAGCCGGTAGGTCACATCCGATTGCTGCTGCACTTCGCACAGCACAATGCCCGCGCCGATCGCATGCACGGTGCCGGCGGGAATGAAGAACGTGTCGCCCGGGTGCACCACCACCCACTTCAGCAGATCCATGATTTCGCCGCTCTGCGAGGCTTCGCGCAATCGGTCGTGAGTGATCTGCTCGCGAAAGCCCAGAGCCAGCTTCGCGCCGGGCGACGCCCGCAGGATGTGCCACATTTCGGTCTTGCCGAGAGAGTGATCGTGCACCGCCGCGAAGGCGTCGTCGGGATGAACCTGCACGGAGAGATCGGCTTCGGTGAAGATCAGCTTCACCAGCAACGGCAGCGGATCGGGACGCGTGAACCATACTTCGCCGATACGCCGGCCGCCGCTTTCGTACCACGGTTCCAGATGCAACGAACCCCAGATCTTCTCCTTCATCTCGTCGCTGAGCCGGGCTGGCGTTTGTGGCATCAATACTTCTGAGTATAAAGAGGGCGTGTGAGAGAATTGACTGCACAGCCACGATGATGCACTCCCTCAAGAGACGCGCGCGTCGCCTGGTGCGGCGGTTGCGCGGGCCGGAGTTGCCCGCCGGCGAGGGCGAAATCTTCCATTTTCACTGCAACATTTGCTCTGGACAGAACGTGAAATCGTACCAGCAGATGGATCGTGAAAAGCCAAGCTGCGATCACTGCGATTCCAATGTGCGCTTCCGCTGGATCGCGCATGCGGTGTCGGAGACGCTGCTCGGCGAGAGCATGCCGCTGAAGCAACTCCCCCGGCGCAAGGACATTTCCGGCATCGGACTCAGCGACTGGGATGGCTATGCCGCCCCGCTCGCGCGCGCATTCGAATACACCAACACTTTCTTTCACACCGAGCCGCGCCTGGACATCGCGAAGCTGCCCGAGGATCGCGCCGGCCGCTACGATTTTGTGATTGCCACCGAAGTGCTGGAGCACGTGGTGCCGCCGGTGGACATCGCGCTGGCGAATCTGCATCGCCTGCTCAAGCCGAACGGCGTCGCCTTCATCACCGTGCCGTGGATCGGCGATGTCACCCAGGAGCACTATCCGGAGCTCTTCGACTACAAGCTTGTGGAGCGCGAGGGCCGCTGGCAGGTGCACAATCGCACGCGCGACGGGCGCGAGCAGATCTTTCACGACCCTGTCTTCCACGGCGGCCCGGGCACAACGTTGGAAATGCGCTTATTCTCCGGCGCCGATCTGGTGGGACGTCTGGAGAAAGCCGGCTTCGCAAACGTGGAGATCTGCCGCCCCACTGTCCGCGAATACGGCGTCGTTTTTCAGGAAACCTGGTCGCTGCCGATGATCGCGCGCAAAGCGGCTACGTAGCGGCTTTGAAGCTGTGGACCGCCTTGCCTTCGCTGTCGTAGGACTCGAACACGCTCAACAGCTTGGTGACCTGCATCAGGTCGTTCACCCGCTTCTGCAGGTTCAGCAGCTTCAGATGCCCGCCGGCGTTGGTGACAGTGGCGTAGCTGCCCACCAGTTGCCCCAGCCCGGAGCTGTCGATGTAGGTCACATCGGCCAGGTTCAGCAGGATGTTCTTCTGATCGCCCGCCAGTACCTCGCGAATCGTGTCGCGGAAATCCATCAGCGATTCGCCAAGAGTGATCTGGCCCTTCATGTCCAGAATCACCGCGTCCGGGGTTTCCCGGACGTTAATCTTGAGACTCATCGGGACTGACTCTCCTTTCGCACCGCCATATCGATACTACAGCACTGGACCGATCCGCCAGGGCACGAACTCGCTGTGCCCGAGCCGTTCGCTGCAGGTTCGCTCGCCGGAGGCCACGCGCAGTACCATTTCGAAGATTTCCGACCCGATCTGCTCCACCGTCGCCTCGCCGTCGGCAATGCGGCCGGCGTTGATGTCCATGTTGTCCTGCATGCGCCGGTACGTCGCCGAATTGGTGGCGATCTTGATCACCGGAATCGACGGGAAGCCGATGGCGCTGCCCCGGCCCGTGGTGAAGGCGATCAGATTGGCTCCGCCGGCAGCCAGACCGGTGAGCGAGACCGGATCGTATCCCGGCGTATTCATGAACACGAATCCCGGCCCGTGCGCGCGCTCAGCGTAATCGACGGCTTCGTTCATCGGCGTGCTGCCCGCCTTGGCCACCGCGCCCAGAGACTTTTCGACGATGTTGGTCAGCCCGCCTGCCTTGTTGCCGGGCGAGGGATTGTCGTCGAAGCTGCCGCCCATGCGCACCAGGTAGTCCTTGTAGGCGCGGACGAAGCCCAGGTATCGCTCAGCCACGGCGCGATTGCGGGCCCGGGCGATCAGGAGATGCTCTGCGCCGAACGTCTCGGTAGTCTCGGCCAGCACAGCCGTCGCGCCGATCTCCGCCAGACGGTCTGAGCAGACTCCCAGGGCCGGATTGGCCGTTACACCGCTGAACGAATCGGAGCCGCCGCAGTTCAGCCCGAGCACGATCTTCGCGGCGCTCACCTCCCGGCGCTGCTCGGCCGCTGCGCGTTCAATGAGCCGGCCGATCTCCCTGCGGGCTGCCTCCACGGTGGCCCGCGTCCCGCCGCTCTCCTGAATCGTCAACCCCACCAGCCGCTCCGTGCCCTTCGCGTCCGGCCCCAGATAATGCGCGATCTGATTCGTCTCGCAGCCAAGGCCCAGGATCACGGCCGCCGAGATATTCGGATGATCCAGCACGCCGGCCAGCGTGCGCCGGAGCTGCTCGGTGTCCGGACCGATGGTGTGCGCGCAGCCTTCGCCGTGCGGGAATGCGACCACGCCGTCCACGTTGGCGGGCATGGAAGCGCGGTCGTAGCTCTGCCCGATAAGCGTGGCCACGTGGGCGGCGCAGTTGGAGGCCGCCACCACGGCGATGTAGTTGCGCGTCCCGGCACGGCCATCCGCCCGCGGGTATCCGAGAAAGGTCGGGGCGTCCTGGCGCGCCGGCGTTACCGGCACTTCCTCCCGCGGGAAGTCGTACTCGAGCGCGTGTTCCTCGTAGGCGACATTGTGGGTGTGGACGTGCTCGCCGGGCGCAATCTCCACGCGTGCCCGGCCGATCGCCTGGCCATACCGCAGCACCTGTTTGCCCGCCGCGATCTGCCGCAGCGCCACCTTGTGCCCGGCCGGGATGGGCTGCGCGACCACGATGTCAGCCTCCCCGGTCCGCACTTTCTGCCCCGGCTGGAGCGGGACCCGCGCGATGGCCACATTGTCCGTTGCGTTCAGGCGTATCGCCGAGTTCTCGGCCGCCGGTCTCCTGGCAATCTCGAAAAGTTCCATCAGCTCACCTCCGATACTGCCCTAATGCGATTGCATGCAGCGGGTCATGGTGGTACGCTGGCGTGCACAGGAATCTCGTCCAGGAGGTTGCAGTCATGCGATTCACGTGGATGTTTCTTCTCCTGGCTTCCGCCGCGCTGTGCCAGGAGGCGGACCGGGCGAGTCTTCCCGGGAAATGGCAGTTCGACCCGTCGAAAAGCGACGGCAGCAATGCTTCGACTCTGAGCATCGAGATCAAGGAAGACGAGTCGCTGCACTACGTGCTGCAGGCCGAGAACGGCGAAACCGCCGAATTCCAGTGCACCACCGATGGCCAGGAATGCAACATGACCGACGCCGGCCACAAAGCCAAAGTGTCGCTCTGGTTCAACGGCCCCAGCCTGGTGATCATGGAGACCCGGGGCGGTAACGTGATCAAGCGCAGGCTCACGGTGACCGGCTCCACGCTGGGCATGGAAGTGATTCCCATCGTTCCGCCGGGCAAGACTGACAAGCTGACCTTCAACAAGCAGAGCTGACCGCCGCCCGCCCATGCCTTTCATTTTGACGCGGGGACGGTGCCCTCTCGCATGCGCGCAAAGGCCTGGCGGAAACACTGCACCGATTCCGCCACGCTCGCGTTCGCCGCTGTCTCACCGAAATACGTGCGGATGAACTCGCCGGGCTGGCCCCACGTTGTGTGCAGCAGACCCTGAACGTGTCCTGCGATCTCGGGGTTGGCATGCGCGCGCAGCGTCCGGATCAGCTCCAGTTGCGCCAGCGCGACGTCCGCCTTGCGCCACGAGCACGAGACCACGTTGAGGCCGTGCATGGCGAAGTACGCCGCGCCGGGCAGCGCCGAATCGTAATGCCAGTCGCCGATGACGATGTCTTTCGGAATGCCGTCGATGGCGGGCCAGGTGCCGTTGTAGCTGCCTTCCCACTTGCCCGCGCCTGAGGCCGCGCCGTCAATCAGCCGGTCGCCCCACATCCACATCTGCTTGTGCGAAGCCGCCAGATGATCGTGGATCGCCCGCACCTCGTCGGCATAAAGCTCGGAAGTCAGGTGGCCCTTGCAGCGTGGACAGTCCTCATCGCCAAGAATGAATACCTCATCCATCCCCGCGTGGAAAGCGTCCGCGCCGAATACCTCCACCAGCTCGTCGATCAGGTCGAACACCACCTTGTGCACTTCCGGGTGCCGCGGGCAGTAGCTGCGGCAGTAGATGCCCGCATTATCCGGATACTTGCCCGGCGTCTCGTCGAACTCCGGATGCGAGCGCAGCAAACCGTATGTGGTTTTGTCCCAGGACTGGTGCCCCAGCAGATTGATCTGCGGGATCAGCCGCACGCCCGCCGCCTTTGCCGCCGCCACAATGGCCGCGACATCGTCCCGCGAGAGCGCGTCCTTGTCCACCACCTCGGGATGGCTCTTGTACTGGTAGTTGTAATCGATCTCCAGCACCAGTGTGTTCACGCCTTCCTTCGGCAGCGCCTCGCGGATGAAGCGCACCAGCAGCGGCACGTCGGCCGGCTTCGGCGTCAGAAAATGAAGACCGCGAACGGGAACCACCTGCCCCAGCATACCTGGCGCGCAGGCCAGCGCCAGCAGCGCCGGCCACGGAATCACTTTTTGCGTGGCCACGTTACTTCACCCCGCTCTTCTCGCGAGCCGCGAGGAACTCGTCGCCCTTGTGCCACGTGGGCAACGCGGACTGGTTCGCCACCGCTTCGCCGATCTCGAACCCGAAGCGCGCGATCTGCACCAGTCCGGAGAAGTCCCAGTCGTCATGGAATTCGTCGGACGGCTGGTGGTAATGGTTGTCGTTGTACTCGTTGAACAGCTTTTCGCCGAAGTCGGCGGGCCTGCCGATAAACTCCGTTCCTTCCTCGATCGAGAAAGCAGGCACGCCCGCACGCGCGAACGAGAAATGATCGGAGCGGTAATACGACCCCTGCTCCGGGTGCGCGTCCGGCTTGATGGTCAGGTTCATGCGCTTTGCCACCGCCTCGACGGTCGGCCATACCGTGGTCCGTTCGCCGCCCGACGCTGAAATGTCCTTCGTTTTGCCGGCCGGGAAGAAACCGTCAAAGTTCAGGTCCAGCGCGGTCTTGGCGTCCGGCACAATCGGGTGGCCCGCGTAATACTCCGAGCCTCGCAGCCCCATCTCCTCGCCGGTCACCGACATGAAAATCGCCGACCTCTTAGGCTTGTGCGCCTGCGATGCCCACGCGTGCGCCAGCTCCAGCAGAATGCCGCAGCCAGTGCCGTTGTCCACCGCGCCGTTATAGATCGAATCGCCCTTCACCGGC
>Ga0335085_10014291_pt1 | contig 11598 bp, 12 predicted proteins | sample Lox_Sample_45_FD_206712 | JGI IMG/M metagenome (GOLD analysis project Ga0335085, IMG submission 206712) | Soil microbial communities from Loxahatchee National Wildlife Refuge, Florida, United States - Lox_Sample_4.5 | ecosystem: Environmental > Terrestrial > Soil > Wetlands | place: USA... | reverse complement strand
CTTGCGCGGCGGCCCGCCCGCCGGCGCGACCACCCAGAGCTGCGCTCCGCCCTCACGGGTCGAGACGAACGCGACGCTGGCGCCGTCGGGTGACCAGCGCGGTTGGCGGTCCGAGCCCGGGCCTTGGGTGAGCTGTCGTCCCTGCCCTGTCGCGATCTCCGCGAGCCAGATCCGCGAGGTCCCCCGATTCTCCTCGAGCGAATAATTCGTCACCGTGTAGAGCACACGCCGCCCGTCGGGAGAGAGCTGTGGGTCGCTGACGTTCGGCAGCCCGAGGTAGTCGTCGATCGCGATGGCGCGACGTTGCTGCGCGAGAGGGGCACGGGGAGTGAGGCACAGCAGCAATGCGAGCACCGTGAATGCGCAGCCCGGCCGGTAGGACCTTGTCATGCGTTCCCCCTCTCCCTTGCTTTGCTTCGCCGGGGACGAAATCTTCCCCAGTCCCCGTTACGCCGCAACCATGCGCCTGAGGACGGCTGATGCCCCGTACGGAGTTCCTTGCGACCGGGTTCTACGTCCCCGACCGCGTCGTCACGAATGACGATCTGGCCGGCATGATGGATACCTCGGACGAATGGATCACCCAGCGCAGCGGCATCCGCACCCGGCACTGGGTGTCTCCCGGCGAGACGGGCGTCGGGCTGGCGCGCGAGGCAGCGTGTCGCGCTCTGAGCAAGGCGAAGCTGAAGGCCCAAGACCTCGATTGCATCGTCTATTGCACCTGCACTCCCGACCATTTCGAGCCCGGCAACGGCGTGTTCCTGCAGCGCGAGCTGGGCGTGACCGACATTCCCGCAATCGACGTTCGCAACCAGTGCAGCGGGTTCATCTACGGTCTCGCCGTTGCGGACGCGTGGATCCGGGTGGGCCAGTACCGCCGGATCCTGCTCGTCGGCGCCGAGGTGCATTCCCGCGGCCTCGACAAGACCACGCGCGGGCGCGACACCGCCGTCCTGTTCGGCGATGGCGCGGGCGCCGTCATCCTCGGCCCGACGGAGGCCCCCGGCAGAGGCGTTCTCGCCACTCACCTCTTCGCCGATGGCCGTCACGCCGAGAAGCTGTGGGTGGACGGGCCCGGTCTGGCGCACGACCCCTACGTGAGTGAAGAGATGGTGCGCGCGGGTCTCCACCGGGCCGTGATGGACGGGCGGGAGGTCTTCCGGTTCGCGTCAACTTTGATGCCCCAGGCCGTCGACCTCGCGCTGAAGAGCGCCGGTGCCTCCGCCGGCGACGTCAAGCTCCTGATTCCTCACCAGGCGAATCTCCGCATCATCGAGATGGTCCAGAAGGCAGCGGGCCTGCGTGATGACCAGGTGTACGCGAACATCCAGAAGTACGGCAACACGACCGCTGCGTCGATTCCCATCGCGCTCGACGAGGCTCTCGCCGAAGGGCGGCTCGGGCGTGGCGACCTCCTCATCCTCGCGGCGTTCGGCTCCGGCTTCACCTGGGCCAGCGCCGCCATTCGCTGGTGACCTCGACCCCATGCTGAAGATCGACCTGGCTGGAAAGCGTGCCTTTATCGCGGGTGTGGCCGACGACGGCGGCTTTGGATTCGCGATCGCGAAGTCCCTGGCCGAGGCCGGTGCGACCGTCTGCGTCGGCACCTGGCCTCCGGCGCTCGGCATTTTCACGAAACTCCTGGAGCGCGGCAAGATCGCCGAGTCGCTTCAGCTTGCGGGCGGCGGGAGGCTCGAATTCGAGCGGATCTATCCGCTCGACGCAGCGTTCGACCAGCTGGCCGACGCGCCGGCGGAAGTTCGCGAGAACAAGCGCTACCGCGAAGTGGGAGACTTCAGCATCCACGGCGTGGCCGCGCGGCTGCGCCAGGACTTCGGCGACCGGCCGCTCGACGTCGTTGTGCACAGCCTCGCGAACGCCCCCGAAGTGAAGCAGCCGCTGCTCGACACCAGCCGCGGCGGCTACCTGAGCGCGCTCTCCGTGAGCGCCTACAGCAACATCGCGTTGGTCCGCACGCTCGGCTCCATGATGCGACCCGACGGCGCCTTTCTGTCGCTCACCTACATGGCCGGCGAGCGGGTGATTCCCGGATACGGCGGCGGCATGTCCTCGGCCAAGGCTGCCCTCGAGGCCGACACGCGCACCCTCGCCTACGAGGCGGGGCGCCGCTTCGGCGTGCGCGTGAACGCGATCTCCGCCGGTCCGTGGGCGTCGCGCGCCGCCAGCGCGATCGGGTTTATCGAGCAAATGATCACCTACACGACCGCGAACTCACCGCTCCCGCGCTCCATCGACGCGTCCGACGTCGGAGCCACCGCGGCCTTCCTGCTCAGCCCGCTCGCACGCGCGATCACGGGGTCCATCGTCTACGTGGATTCGGGCTATCACGTCATGGGGATGGCGGTGGCGCCCACAGCCTCCCCGTCACCCGCCCCGTCCTCAGCCCCCGCGACCGGGTGAAACGAAACTGCTCCGGGGGGCATCGCGTATGTTGGGGAACCTGAGGAAGGAGCCCGAGTGATCGGCCTGCTGGTCGGTATTGCAGCGCTTGGAGGGGGATTCGTCGGCGCGCGCAGCCTGGTCCGGACGCGCCTGCGCTACGTTGATGCCATCGATCGGCCCGCGGCGCCGCTCATCGCGGGCGTGGCCGCAACCGCCCTCGCACTCCCGTTCGCCGCGTTGCCCGTGATTACCGTGGGTACGGCGGTGGCACTGGGGGTCGGGGTCGCGGGCGGCCTGGTCAGCGGTCGCCGCGAGCCGTACCGGCCCTAGCCCGCCCGAAGCGTCGGCAGGGGCACCGACACATCCGGTCGCCCCGACACCACTCGCAACGCCTTCACCGCGTCCCGCGCAAAGGTCTTCCCCGCCCCCTTCTCGATCTCCTCGAGTGCCGCCCATTTCGGGAACGCCTGCCGCATCGGGGTCGCGAGCTGCAGTGTCTCGAACGAATCGGCAACCGCCAACACCTTCACCGTCGCCGGCAGCGGCAACGCCTCGATGTCCCAGTCCTCGCCGACGAGCTCGTAGTAGTGCCCGTAGGCCGTAATGATCTCCGCCGCGCCGCGCATCGCCCGAGCCACGGGGACCGAGGTGTCGGTCTCCGACCGGGACAAGAGCTGCACCAGGCGTTGATCCCGCGTGCCGACCTCGTGCAGCAGCGCGGCGACCCGCAGGTTCTCCACTTCCTGGGGAGGCAGTTTCATTTCGTGGGCCATCGCCAGTGCCAGCTCGGCCACGCGAGTGCTGTGCCCCAGCTGATGCTTCTCGGCCGCTTCGATGTGATAGGTCAGCAGTTCCAGCGTGGCCATGTACGCATTCTTCACTTCGCCAAGCTGTGCGTCGCGCTGCTCGGCCAGTGCGCCGACCACGTAGCCCGTGAGGATCAGAAACCCCGCCCACGGCACGAGCATGAGCAATGCACCCGGATACAGCCCGGGGAGCATGTCGAGGCCCTGAACGAGCTGATAGAAGAACACGAGGGCGGCGATGAAGAGGCCCGACATCGCGGCAAAGCGGCGCCCGCCATAGAATCCCGCGAGAATCATCGGGAGATAGTAGAAGCTCAGGAACGCGAATTTCTGCTCGACGACCGTGTGAATGGCGAGCATGACGCCCACGAGCAGCAGCACGAACATCCGCTCGAAGTGCCGGAAGAAGAATGCCTTGGCGCGTTCCAGGGAACTCAGACGGGCCACGTCGGGACCTCTAGGTTGTTGGGGGGGCGCGCGGACCCCAAAGTGGGGAACGCCGTCCCAAGATGCAATAGCTCTGCCCCCCACCGCCCCGTAGGTGATATGTCATATGTTGTTGCAGTAACTACAGTTGCGCGTCGCAGCGGCCCTCAACCTCCCAGCACCTCGCGGACGTTCGCCGGGTTGAACGTCACGATCTCGGTCCGGGCTACTCCCCCACGGACGTAGGGGTCCTCGGCGAGGATGGCTTCCAGTGCGGCGCGGTCGGGGGCGGCCGCCACCAGCACGCCTCCCGCGGGCGGATCGCGCCGCGCCCACGCTCGGAATATCCCCTGCCGGGCGTACTCCTCGACGTGGTCAAGGTGGGCAGGCCGGATCGCGTCCACCGCGGCGAGGGGCGCAGTGTAGTGGATCAACACGACGAAGAACATGGCTTCCTCATATCCGGGACAGGCGCGAACCGGGAGCGGGGGGTATCTGACGAAGCGAGCGTCGGACTCGGCGCGTGCACATCGGAAGAACACGGAGCCACGCCGGGTACTGGTTGCGCGCTTCCAACGGCAGCCGAAGCACAGGCCGACCGTATCGCGTCCCGTGCCCAACGCCGGGTGCGTGGCGCCCGCCCGCCGCGGGATCAAGTGGAGCGGGCGAGCCCTTCGATCTCGTCGGCCGCGCGGGCCAAGGTCTCGGTCACCCGCTTGAGCCGTGCCTCATCGGTCGCCTTCCAGCTCGCGCGATACGTCGCCTTGACCACCCGCCCCACCGCGCGATTGACGTCGGCCATCGCGCCACGCGCGACGCGCTCGACCGCATCGGCCACGCGATCGAAGATCTCGTCCACGACATCGCGGTGCTCGTCGAGAAACCGGCGCCCGCTGTCGGTGACCTCGTAGACCTTCTTGCCTTCCACGTCCCGGGCCTGCACCAGCCCCTCGTCTTCGAGCCATTGCAGCGTGGGGTAGACGGTCCCGGGGGACGCGCTGTAGCACCCCTGCGTCCGGTCCTCGAGCTCCTTCATGACCTCGTAGCCGTGCCGCGGCTTTTCCTGGAGCAGCTTGAGGATCACGTACTTCATGTCGCCTGAAGCGAACCATGGGCGGCGGGGGCCACGCGCCCATGCGCGGGGGCCGAAGCCGAACCCGAATCCTTCCCATCCAAATCCGCGTCTCACGTAAGCTCCCATTAGATGTTACGGTACGTTACTTCGTCTCGATATATCGTGTCAACCCTGTCCTCGCCAGCGGGAGAGGCGCAACTCGTTGCCGGGCGCACGGTAAGAGGCCAAAATCTGTGGCCCAAGTCACCATCGTGCATAAACTTGCCTCACTCAGCCGGCGTTTTAGATTCGTAGCTCGCGTTTCGTGGCGTCACCTCCACCTGAAGTGTAGCGCCCTAGAAGGAGCAGTCATGTCAGTGCAGGTCACTCCGCACCCGGCGTGGGTCGCGGATCTGGATGCGGCGCTCGAACCGCGCCGCAAGGCAATTCTTGATACGCGTGTCGTGGTGGACGCATCGGAGAACCAGCTGCTCGATGGGCGCATCCAAGACTTCCTGGTCGCCTTCTACCCGATCATTCGCGACTTCCCGCAGTGGCTGCAGGCGCTGCTCGACCGCTCCCCCGAGGAGGGCGAAGCCTTCTTCCGGGACAACATCCGCGTGGAAAAGCGTCACGACGCGATGTGGCGGGCCATGGGCGACGGCTTCGGCGTTCCCCGGCAGCGGTTCCAGGTCCCCGAGCCGATGAACGGCGCGACTCGGGAGTTCCACGACTATCTGACGATGATGAGCCGCACCGCGCCGTTCGCCACAGCCGTGGGCGCGGTGAATTACGCCGTCGAGGGCGTGGCCCAGAAGATCTCGGAGAAGGCGCTGCGGGGGCTCGGAAAGAACGAGAAGATCGGACCGCGCGGCCGCTGGTGGCTCGAAGAGCACGCCAAGTACGACGACGAGCACCCCATTCAGGCGCTCGAGATCATCAAGACCTGCGTCGACCGGGGCGAGCCCTCATCCGAGGTCACCCACGCCTCGCTCAAGAGCCTGGCGCTGATGCGCGAATCAATGGTCGCCTGCTACGGCGCATGACTAAGCGGCAGCAGCGGACGTCGTCCGCCCGGAGTGGTCGTGAACCGACGGCCACAGCGAAGCGCCGTGACGACCCGCTCGCGATCGACCGGGAGATCGTGGCCGCACTGGCGGATGCGGTGGTGGTCACGGATCTCGACCGCCACGTCGTCACCGTCAATCGCTCCGCCGCGGAGCTGTTCGGGCGACCACTCGAGGATCTTCCCGGCTTCGTCCTGGACGACCTCGTGGCGGGGACGGAGCGTCACGCCGTCGTAGAGCGGGAGCGCCGCGCCCACGCGGGCGAGGAGCAACGCTACGAAACGCGGGTGCTGCGTCGGGACGGCAGCGAGCGCGACGTTGCGGTTTCCACGACGCCTCTCGTGCGGGACGGCCAGGTCATCGGCACGGTCGCGACGCTCCGGGATATCACCGATTCCAAGCGCGCCCAGGACGCCCGGGCACGCTCCGAGTCGCGCTACCGGAACCTGTTCGAGTCCGCGTCCGACGCGATCGCGACGTTCGACGCGAACGGCCGGTTCACCACGTTCAATCAGGCCGCCGAGAACATCTCCGGCTACCGGCGCGACGAGCTCATCGGCCAGTGGTTCGCCCCGATGCTTCCGGACGACGAGCTTCCCAAGGCGCTCGCGCATTTCCAGAAGGCCCTCGCCGGAGAGACGGGGCTTTTCGAAACCACCTTCATCCGGCGCGACGGGGATGTCCGCACGATTCAGGTCACGTACTCGACCCCCCAGAAGGACGAGGAAGTCCTGTGCGTGATCCGGGACGTGACCGACCAAAAGATGTTGCAGGAGCAGCTGATCCAATCCGAGAAGATGTCGGCGATCGGGCAACTCGTGTCGGGCGTTGCGCACGAGCTCAACAACCCGCTCGCCGGGATCTCCGCGTTCGCCCAGCTCCTCCTCACCGAGAAGCGGTTCCCGCCGGATCAGCGCACCGCGGCGGAGATGATCTATGCCGAGGCGCGCCGGGCGTCGCGCATCGTGCAGAACCTCCTGACGTTCGCGCGCCAGCACAAGCCGGAGCGCGCATCGACGTCCATCAACCAGGTGCTGGACGACACCCTGGAGCTGCGCGGGTACGAGCTCCGGGTGCGCGGCATCGAGGTTGCGCGCGAATACGACGACGGCCTGCCGGAGACGATGGCGGATGCCCACCAGCTGCAACAGGTCTTCCTGAACCTGATTACCAACGCCGAGCAGGCGATGGAGAAGCGGCAGCGCGACGCGCAGCATCTCATCGTCCGCACCACGCGGGCGGGCGGGGTCATCCGGATCGAGGTCGAAGACACGGGCCCCGGCATCCCGGCGAACCTGCTCGAGCGGATCTTCAATCCGTTCTTCACCACCAAGCCGACCGGGTCGGGCACCGGGCTCGGCCTCTCGATCTCACTCGGGATCGTGCGCGAGCACGGCGGCCGCATCTGGGCGGAGAACGCGTCGGGCGGTGGCGCGCGCTTCGTCATCGAGTTGCCGCTCATCACGCCGCGCAGCAGCGGGGAGGCGGGCCAGGTGCTGGCCGCGCCGGCGCTCGGCGAACGACTGCGCATCCTGGTGGTCGACGACGAGGCGTCGGTGCGGGTGGCGCTACAGCGCTACTTCGCCAGCCGCGGGCACGAAGTCGAAACGACGGCAAGCGGCAAGGACGGCTTGGCGCGGTTACGGGAGGGGATCTTCGACGCGGTCGTGGTGGACATGCGAATGCCCGACTTGTCCGGAGAGCAGATCTACGACGAGTTACGCAGCCGGGATCCTCGCCACGCCGAGCGGGTCATCTTCACGACCGGTCAGCTGGTCGACGAGCAGGTGCACGCCTTCCTCGCGTCCACCGGACGCCCCTACATCCCCAAGCCGTTCGAGTTCAGCGCGTTCGACCAGGCACTCCCGGTCGCGCGCCGAGCGAGGTAACCGCGGGCCTCAGTCGTCCGGTGGCGCTGGAGCGGAGTCCGACACCATCTGATGCATGCGCTGGAACGGGGGCACCGGGCCCTGCTCACTCGGCACCTGCCAGACCACACTCACACGCTTCTGCTTCCGCATGATTTCGATCGTGACGCTCTCGCCGGGCGCATAGGAGCGGAGGATCCGCATCGCATATAGCGGGGACGGGGGCCGGTGGCCTCCGATCGCCAGCACCACGTCACCGCCCTTGAGCGGAAGGCTCGAGTCGGCCGGCGCCTTCACCACGAGAATGCCGTCCTTCGTGCCGAAGTAGTCGCCCAGGTCCGGATTGAGCGCGACGAGCTCCATGTCGCACCACGCTTCACCGAAACAGAAGGAGAATCCGGGTGGGGGTCCCCCAAGCATTGCCATCGCGCCGGGCTCTGGGAACTCGCCGCGCTCCGGACCGCGAAACGCCCTCATATCTTCCGCGATAACCTTGGTCTTCTTGGTCCCTGCGCTCCGCCGGTACTCGACGGCCACCGTGTCACCCACGCCAAGCTCGCGGGTCAGCGCGAGCAGTCGCTGTCCGGGCGTCGACTCTTCGAATCCGCCGCCGGGGGCGCTCGCGAGAGTGGTTCCGTTGAACCGGATGATGACGTCCCCGGCCTGCAGGCCGGCCTTGGCCGCCGGGCCGCCGGGCGTCACTGCCTCGACGCGCGCACCAACGCTGTCGAGGCCGGGGTTGGGGGCGGTATTGACCAATACGCCGATCCGGCCGTGCCCTCCTGGGAGGGGCCGTTGCGCCAGTGCGAGGCGGGGACCAAACACGCCCGTCGACAGCAGCGCGAGCACGAAGACGTTGCGCCGAAGAGTCATCACAATCCCACGTAGGCCGCCCGGGTCACGTGCACGTCCACGAGCCGCCGCATGAGATCCACGCGATCCTGCCACAACCTGATCAGCTCCGGACCGGGCTGGGTGGGGACGGTGTTCAGCCGTGCCAGCTCTCCGTCCACCGAGGCGATGCGATCCTCAAGTTCCGCGGCAAGGGCGGCCGCGCGTCCGCTCACCACCCTCGAGTCGAGGTCGTACCGGCCCAGCTCCGCCTCGAGCGACGCGGACTGCTGCTTCACGTCCTCGAGCTGGGCGACCTCCGCTTGGGGCACTCCGGTGAACGGCCGCATCACCAGCACGCCAGCGATGAGGGCGGCCGCGGCCATCCCCGACGCTACCCACCGGCGGCGCCGGCGCGCCCGTGCGATCACGAATTGCTCCCGGATCGCGGGCCACCGATCCCGCGCAGGACTGAGCGCGGGAAGCGCTTTGAGCTGCGCCACCCGCTGGTACAGCGCGTCGAACTCTCGCTGGCACTCCGCGCAGGCGTCCACGTGCTGCCGTGCCCACACCGAGCCCTCGTTGGCCCGCAGAGCCAGCAACTCTTCCATCGTACAGTGAATCATTCCGTACCCCGCTCGCCTTCGAGTATGCGACGCAGTCGGCTGTGGGCGCGTGCCAGTTGCGACTTTGAGAAACTCACGGATTTCCCCATCATCTCGGCAATTTCTTCGTGCGTGTAGCCCTCGACGTCGTGCAGCCAGACGACCGCGCGGGACGTCTCGCTCAAGTGCTCGAAGGCTCGCTCCAGATCGATGCGGGCCGGTACGCCAACAGGAGGTGCGCCGCCGGTCAACTCCTCGTCGAAGGCCTCCTCGGCCCGTACCTGACTACGGCGGATGCGCATCAGCGCTTTCGACGCGGCAATCTGGCGGATCCAACCCCAGAGGTGCCCTTCGCCCCGATAGGCGCCGATGCTCTTCACTACCTCGAGAAAGGTCTCCTGCAACACATCTTCCGCGTCCTCGGGGTTGCGCAGCATACGCCTGGCCAGGTTGTAGACCGGCGTCTCGAAGGCTCGGTACAACGCAGCGAGCGCTTCTTCATCACCTGACTTTGCCCGGGCGATCAGGATGTCGGGAACGGCGAGCGCGATGGTCATCTCCGCATGAAGTAGGGATGCCAAACCCTGCTGGAGCGTCGCGACGACTCAAGGTAACTCAGGTGCGGCATTCCGTAAGTACTTGACAAATAGGCACTTGCGAACGCAAACTATGTGCCGATATGCCCGCTCCGACACGTCCCCTGGACCAGAAGACGCTGCATCTGTGGCGGGAGCATTGGCAGGACGAATCCGACGCGGCCTATCTCTACTTGGCGCTCGCCGCCCAAGAGCCCGACCTCGGCAAGTCGAATATCTACCGGCAGCTCGCCGAGGTCGAGCGACGCCACACCGACATGTGGGCCAAGCTGCTTACCGACAACGGGCACTCGCCTCCGGCGGTTACCAAGCCATCGCTTCAGGCACTTACGATGGCTTGGCTCGGCCGGCGGTTCGGCGCCCGGTATCTGCTCCCGCTGCTGCTGCGTGAGGAAGGCCGGGAGGTCAAGGGCTACATGGATCTCTACACCGCGTCGCACGCAGACGACGCGCGGGCGGTGTCGCTGACTCTTGCGCGGGAATCGGCGGAGCACGCAGAAACGCTCGCCAGCCTGGCGGGACGGAGCGCCGAGCCATGGCATCGCACCGAGTCGGGCGGCTTCGTTCGTAACGTGGTGTACGGCTTCAACGACGGATTGACCGCCAACTTCGGGCTTGTGGCGGGGGTGCTCGGCGCGGCCGTCGCGCCGCACGTCGTGCTGGTCTCCGGCTTCGCGGGGATGATCGCGGACGCGCTCTCAATGGGCGCCTCCGGGTACCTCGCGGCGAAGAGCGAGCAGGAAGTGTACGCGCACGAGATCGACATGGAGAAGGAAGAAATTCGATTGATGCCCGACGTCGAGCAGGAAGAGCTCGCGTTGCTGTATCAGGCAAAGGGCGTCGACCCGCGCACAGCGCGACGCATGGCCGCCGAGGTGATGGCGGACCCGCAGCGCGCACTGGGGGAGCAGGTGCGGGAGGAGCTCAAGATCAGCGAAGCGCGCGCGACGCCCCTCGCGGAGGGTTGGATCACGGGCACTGCCACCGCCGTCGGGGCCCTCATCCCTGTGGCCCCCTTCCTGGTGCTATCGGGTCAAACCGCGGCGTGGGTGGCCTTCATCGTCGCCATGCTGTCGCACTTCCTGGTCGGCGCCGCCCGCAGCCTCTTCACCGGGCGCGGCATCGTGCGCAGCGGCGCCGACATGTTCGCCGTCGGTCTGGGAGTCGCGGCGGTCGGGTATTTCGTGGGTGTTCTGGTGGCGAGGATCTTCTAGACCACGAGATTCAGCAGCCGATCCGGCACGTAGATCGCTTTCTTCACAGGCTTGCCATCCACGAATTTGCGCACCGACTCGTCCTGCATGGCGAGCGTCCGGACGTCGGACTCAGCCGCACCGTGGGCGACGGTGAGACGCCCGCGCACCTTTCCGTTGACCTGCACGACGATTTCGACGTCGCCGGCGGCGGCGAGGCGATCGTCATAGGCAGGCCATTGCGCGGCGAACACCGAGGTCTTGTGGCCGAGCAGCGCCCACAACTCCTCGGCGACGTGTGGAGCGAACGGCGCCAGCAGTACGAGGAGTGGCTCGACCGCCGCACGGGAGGAGGACCCCTGCTCGCGCACGAGGTTGACGTACTCCATCATGGCCGCAATCGCCGTGTTGTAGTCCAGGCGCTCGGTGTCCGCGGTCACCTTGCGGATGGTCTGGTGCAGCTTCCGCTCGACGACGGGTGCGAGAGGCTGCGGCGCGCCGGCGGCCGTCTCATGCGCCAGCGCCCACACCTTCTCCAGGAATCGCCGGACGCCGGTGATCCCCTCGTCGCGGAAGTCGCCCCCCTCCTGAAAAGGGCCCAGGAACATCAGGTACATCCGGAACGTGTCGGCGCCCCACTTCTGGATATAGGCGTCCGGGATCACGACGTTGCCGCGTGACTTGGACATCTTGGCGCCGTCTTTGATGATGAGTCCGTGCGCCCGCAGCTTGGGAAACGGCTCCTCGAA
>Ga0335085_10014290_pt1 | contig 11598 bp, 11 predicted proteins | sample Lox_Sample_45_FD_206712 | JGI IMG/M metagenome (GOLD analysis project Ga0335085, IMG submission 206712) | Soil microbial communities from Loxahatchee National Wildlife Refuge, Florida, United States - Lox_Sample_4.5 | ecosystem: Environmental > Terrestrial > Soil > Wetlands | place: USA... | reverse complement strand
GCAGCGGCTCGGGGATCCACTGGCCGACGTAGCGCTCGCGCCGGGCCCGGGCCGAGCCGAGCAGGTCCAGGCAGATCCGGCTGGCCACGGTGGTCAGCCAGGCGGCCGGGGAGCCGATGGCGTCCTGTTGGTCCGGGGTCAGGGCGTACCAGCGGGCGTAGGCCTCCTGGACCGCGTCCTCGGCTTCGGCCAGCGAGCCGAGCAGCCGGTAGGCCAGGCCGATCAGCCGGCCCCGCTCGGCCATCACCCCGCCCGGGCCGGGGCCGGTTCGGGTGCTCATGGTGGCGCCGCCTCCATCAGGTCGTATCTGTCCCCGCCCAGTCCGACGAAACACCACACCGGAATGTGAGCCCGGCCCGCCGCCTCACATTCCGGCCGGCTGCGCCGTCGGACTACTACGACAACACCTTCGTGTGGGCAAGGAGACAAATCATGCAGGCACCCGTGACGCAGGCTCTGCTGAAGGACGGAGCCCTGGCCGGGGAGTGGGCCCTGGATCCGCGCGCGTCCAGCATCCGGCTGAGGAGCAAGATCTACGGCCTGATTCCGGTGAATGGCGTCTTCGGCGAGGTCAGCGGGAACGGCACCGTCTCGCCGGACGGCCAGGCCAGCGGCACCCTCACGATCGCCGCGGCGTCCATCGACACCAAGAACACCCGGCGCGACACGCACCTGCGCTCGGCGGACTTCATCGACAGCGCAAACCACCCGGATATCACCTTCACCGCCGACCGTTTCCGGCCGTCTGGCCAGGATGTCACCGTGTCCGGCATGCTGACCGTGCGCGGCCGCACCCGGCCGCTGTCCTTCGGTGCCGCGGCGACGTTCCACGGCGACGGCGAGATCTGGCTCGACGCCGAGGTCCGCATCGACCGGGCCGGCTTCGGCCTCACCTGGAACATGCTGGGCATGGTCCCGCTGACCACCACCCTCACCGTCCACGCCGTGTTCACCCGCCCCTGAGCGACCCTCAGGCCATCGCGCTGCGCTCCTGGAACCTGGCGATGTGCTCCCACATCGCCACCGGGTTGGAGTACATCGGCCAGTGCGCGCCGTGCGGGATCTCCGCCAGGCCGACGCCGTTGGCGCCCAGCTTGCTCAGGTACGACAGCGCGGAGTTCTGCTCGCCGTACATGAACATGCGGGGGCACGGCAGGGAGAGGAACTTCGCCATCAGGTCGCCGTGGTCGGACAGGCCGACCATCGATTCGAAGATCCCGCGCACCGCGCCGGGGCGAACCTTGTGGCGGAGGCTGGCCGCGAACAGGGCACTGGAGCAGGCCGGTGACCGGCGGGTCCGTTCGATGACGTCGCCGAGGAAGCTCTCGTCGCCGTCCGCCGGGTGGGTGAGGATCTGCCGGCTCAGGAAGCAGTCTTCCGGGGCGAGGTTGCCCTCGATGTCGACGAAGCTGAGAACGCCATGTCGGCCACGCGTTCGGCGCAGGCCTCGGGAACGGCGACGACGCCGTCCGCGTCGGCGCACACGATGTGCCGGGACCGATGCCGATTCCGGAGATCGTCAGCGGCTCGCCGACCGAGACCAGGCGTACCCGGTCCTTGCCCGTCCGCATGAACCGTCCGCGGCTGAACAGCGGGTAGCCGTGCGACAGCGAGGCCGAGACGTCACGGCACACGCCGTTGATCACGGTGCCGGCGACGCCCCGGGCCGACGCCACGTCGGTCATGATGCCGCCCCACACGGTGACGTCCCGGCGGCCGTCGTTGTCGATGACGATCACCGCGCCGGGCGGCACCTCGTCCAGGAAGTCGCCGACCGTGCCGCCCGTAGCGCCCGCCGGCGCGTACCGGATGGTGAAGGCCGGCCCGGCCGCTCGGAAGCCGTCCGACAGCGGCGCGAGACCTTCGACGGCGCCCGCCATCCCCTCGCGGTCCAGGGCGTCCGAGATCGCGGCCGTGGGCAGCGTGCGGAGCCGGCGCAGGGCGACGTGCTCATGCCCGCTGGCGGCTGATCTCGTCATGGCGCCTCCTTTCCCGCCAGCCGGGCGTCCCGCATGGCCTGGGGCAGGGGGACGCCGGCCCGCACCTCGCGTTCGATCTGCTCTTCCCGGGCGCGCACGCCACGGGCGGCGTCCAGGACCTCGGCCGCCCGGCTACGGGGGACGACGATCACGCCGCCTTCGTCCGCCATCACCACGTCGCCCGGGTTGACCGTTACCTGGCCCAGGCGGACCGGAGCCCCGGCCGACTTCTGCCGCAGCCGGCCGCGCGCGGTAACCGGGACCTGAGCTCGCGCGAACACCGGGAAGCCCAGATCCCGCGCCTGCTCGACGTCCCGGCAAGCGCCGTCGGCGACCACGCCCCGGATGGAGCGCGTGGCCGCGCCGATGCTCACGATTCCTCCCCAGCAGGAAACATCGGTCCGGCCGTCGTTAGCGACCACCATGATGTCGTCGGCGCCCGCCGCGGCGATCGCGCCCGTGAGGATGTGAGCGCCACCGTGCCTGCCGTCCAGCGGCTCGAGTTCCACAGTCGCCGCGAACCCGGCGACCCTGGGCCTGCCCCACATCGGCCGCAGGCCCCCCTGCCCGGGCGGCAGGCCGCAGTTGTCCAGGGCGTCCGACACCGTCGCCGTGTCCAGGGCCGTGAACCGGCCGAGCAGGTCCGCCTCAGTTGTCATGCCAGCTAGTCAACCAAGCCGAAGTCATATACTGAAGGTCTGATTGCGTCTACGACTGATATGTGAATCGACTTATGATCGAGGTGCGGGAGGCGCGCTATTTCCTGGCCGTGGCGCAGACCCTGCACTTCGGCCGGGCCGCCGAGCTGCTCGGCATGTCCCAGCCGCCGCTCAGCCAGGCGATCCTGCAACTGGAGCGCCGCCTCGGCACCCGGCTGCTGGATCGCAACACGCGAAAGGTCGAGCTCACCCAGACCGGCCGCGCCTTCGCGGCGGAGTGCCGCGCGCTCGTCGCAGCCGCCCAGCACGCGCAGGACGTGGCCACGCAGGCCCAGGCCGGGCTGGCGGGAACGCTGCGGATCGGCGTGGTGACCTCGGCCCTGGGCGAGCCGCTGCTCGGCACGATCCGGGCCTTCCAGCGGCACCGGCCGCGGGTGCAGACCCGGGTCGTCGAGGTGGACACGCCAGCGGGCCAGCAGGGCCTGCTGCAGCACGACCTCGACATTGCCGTCGTCCGGCTCAGCGCTCCGGCCCGCCACCTGCGCACCCAGCCGTGGCGCCGGGACAGCTTCATCATCGCCCTGCCGGCCGACCATCCCGCCGCCGGAACCACCGGGCCCGCCGACCTCGCCCGCTTCGCAGACGAGCCGTGGGTCTGGCTGCGCCGCGACATCTCGCCCGACTACCACGATCAGCTGATGGCCACCTGCCACCGCGCCGGCTTCACCCCCGACGTGCGGCACATCGCCAACTCGATCGCTACCCAGCTGGCCATGGTCTCCTGCGGGCTCGGCGTCACCCTGGTGCCGAACGTCGCGGTGCGCTCCGCCCTCCCGCCCACCGCCACCTACCGGCCCCTGGCCAGCCCGGCCGAACTCGTCGAGCTCTCCCTCGTCACCCGCGACAGCCCGCACGAACCGCTGGTAACAGAGTTCCTCCGCATCGCCCTCACCCACCCGCACGACCCGGCCCAACCATGATCATGGACAGTTTCGGCCGGATAGCAACCGTTTCTGTCCACGATCATGAAGCCGGTGCCGGGCACAGGGCCGCGCCGCTACGGGGTGATCTCGATCCAGGTCCGGACCATATCGGGGGTCGCCATGTCGAGCAGGTCCGGGTGATCGGCGCGGATGTGGTCGCGGACCAGCGCCACGACCCGGTCCTCGTCGTCGTCGCGCATGACGTAGCCGCACTCGCAGATCACCTGGCTGGCCATCGGATGCCCCTTCCCGGGTGATTGTCGCGCCTGGGCTTTTGTCACTATCTTGACCGGTAGGTCGCCGAAACGAACGCTGCGGGACATGGTACGGATTCAGCTGTGCGGGCGGTTTGCCGTCGTGATCGACGGCCAGCCCGCCGAGTCGCGGTTTCCCGGCCGGCAGGGCCGGCTGCTGGTCGCGTACCTCGCCGCGCACCGTGCCCAACCGGTCGAGCGGACCGTCCTGACCGACGTCCTCTGGCCCGACGGCGGCGCCGGGGCCGCCGGCACGCTGACGGTGCTGCTGTCGAAGGTCCGCACGCTCCTCGTGCCCGCCGAGATCCGGGGTCGGCGCACCGTGCAGCTGGTCCTGCCGGAGGACTCGGCCGTGGACCTCGAAACGGCGACGACCTCCCTGCATTCGGCCGAGTCCGCCGTGGCGCTGCGGGACTGGCGCCGGGCCTGGCCGACCGCGCTCGCCGCCCTGTACGTCTCGCGCCGACGGTTCCTGGCGGAGTTCGAGGCGCCCTGGATCGACGAGTGGCGCCGGCAACTGGACGTGATCTACGAACGGGCGCTCGCCTGCTACGGCGAGGCGTGCCTGGGCATCGGGGGGACGGAGCTGCCCGCGGCCGAGCGGGCCGCGCGCCGGCTGATGGCCCACGCGCCGCTGGCCGAGACCGGGCACCAGCTGCTGATACGGGCCCTCGCCGCTCGCGGCGACGCGGCGGCCGCGCTCGCCGCCTACGACCAGCTGCGCCGGCTGCTGCGCGAGGAGCTGGGGGTCTCGCCGTGCCCGGCCACCCAGGCGCTGCATGCCCGCCTGCTCCGCGGGCAGCCGCTCGACGAACCGCCTACGCGGCGGACGTCGGCATCAGGCCCAGCTGCGTGAGCAGCGAGACCTGGTCGTAGTAGAGGTCCCCGCCGACGACCCGCCCGCCGGAGTCGAAGTGCCACATCTCGCACAGCGGCAGCGCGAACTCCTGGCCGGTGGCGGGGAACGGTCCGAGCGGCCCGTTATGCGTGCCGACGACGGTAAAGGTGCACGCCACCGTCAGGCCGGCGTCGAAGTAACGGGGGCCGGTGACCAGGATGTCAGAGGACGACATGACCCACCCGGCCAGGAAGTCGTCCTGGAATTCCCGGGGGGTCCTGAACGTCCGGCCCTGAGCGTGATCGGTCCAGGTGATGCGGTCGGCGTAATGCTTGGTCATGGCCGCGAAGTTCCTCTGGTTGAAGGCCTCGTGACCGGCGCGGTGGGTCTCGACGTTGCTGGATGTCATGGCTCGTTCGGCCCTTTCCTGGTCGTGATGTCGCTGCCCTATCTGCCGACGATTGTCGGGTCCTGGCCTTGCCGCGACGTTGGCCAGCAGGTTGTCGGAACCTTGAAAACGACTGGTCAGAGCCGAAGGAGATGATCCCCGGCCGGGCCGGGATAGCGTGAGACCACGCCGCTTTCAGCTGTGAGGTGATCATGGACGATGAGCGGGCTGCCCCGGCGACCGCGGTCCTGGTGAACGGGCAACGACGGGAGGTGCGCACCGAGCGGGACACCGCGCTGCTGTACGTTCTGCGGAATCACCTCGGCCTGAAGGGGACCAGGTTCGGCTGCGGGCTCGGCTTGTGCGGGGCGTGCCTGGTGCTGGTGGACGGCCTGGCCACCTACTCCTGCGACACGCCGCTGTGGGCCGTGCAGGGCAAGGAAATCACCACGGTCGAAGGCCTGGGAACCGCGGACCAGCCGCATCCGGTCACCCGGGCGCTCATCGCGAGACAGGGTGCCCAGTGCGGCTACTGCCTGCCCGGCGTGATCATCGCGGCGGTCGGCCTGCTCGGGCGCAACGCCGATCCCTCCGACGAAGAGGTCCGGGTCGCCCTGGACGGCAACCTGTGCCGGTGCGGCGCGCACAACCGCATCGTCCGGGCCGTACTGGACGCGGCGGCCGAACTCCGGGCCGCCCCCGAGGCGACGGCATGAACCCGCGGCCCGGCGACTGGCTGCGGGTGCTGCCCGCCGGCGTCATCGAGCTGCGCCCGGGCAAGGTCGAGCTCGGGCAGGGCGTGCTCACCGCGCTGGCCCAGGTGGCCGCCGAGGAACTGGACGTCAGCCCGGCCCGGGTGCGGATGATGCCCGCGGTCACCGGCCTGAGTCCCGACGAGGGATACACCTCGGGCAGCCTTTCCGTCCAGTACTCCGGCGCGGCGCTCCGCCTGGTCTGCGCGGAGGTCAGGGGACGGTTCGTGGCCGCGGCCGCGGCCCGGCTCGGCGTGCCCGAGGACAAGCTGACCGTCGCCGACGGCCAGATCCAGGCGCCGAACGGCCGGGCCAGCAGCTACTGGGAACTGGCCGGCGCCGGGCTGCTCGACCAGCCCGCCACCGGCGATTACCAGCCCAAGCCCGCCTCCGCGTATCGCGTGGTCGGCACCAGCCTGCCCCGGCTGGACCTTCCGGACAAGCTGACGGGCCGCCCCCGGTACACCCACGACCTGTCGCCGGACGGCCTGTGTTACGGCCGGGTCGTCCGCCCGCCGTCGCGGGGCGCGACGCTCGCCCGCCTCGACCCGGCGGCGGCGCTCGCGCTGCCCGGCGTGGTTACGGTGGTCCGGGACGGAAGCTTCCTCGGCGTGGTCGCCGAGCGCGAGGAGGTCGCGCTGCGCGCCGCCGGCCGGCTGCGCGCCGACGCCAGCTGGGAGCGCCGCCCGACCCTGCCGGACCCCGCCGGCCTGCCGGCCTTCCTGCGCTCGGCGGCCGCCGAGACCGCCGTGCTGGCCGAGCGGGGCGGCCCGCCCGCCCCCGGCCAGGTCGCCACGTCGATCGAGGCGACGTACCACCGGCCCTACCTGGCGCACGCGTCCATGGGTCCGTCCAGCGCCACCGCGCTGGTCAGCGACCAGGGCACCCCGCGGCTACGGGTGTGGTCGCACACCCAGGGCGTCTACCCGCTGCGCGCCGAACTCGCCCACGCCGTCGGCCTCGCCGAGGACGACGTCACGGTTACCCACGTGGCGGGCGCCGGCTGCTACGGGCACAACGGCGCCGACGACGTCGCCCTGGACGCCGCGCTGCTCGCCATGGCCGTACCCGGGCGGCCCGTCCAGGTCACCTGGAGCCGGGCCGACGAACTCGGCTGGGCGCCGTTCGGCCCCGCGGCCCTGGTACACGTCGCCGCGGAGCTGGACAGCACCGGGAACGTCCTGTTCTGGCGGCACCAGATCTGGGGAAACGGGCACTCGACCAGGCCCGGCTCGAACCCGTCGGTCGCGCTGCTCGCGGCCGGTCACCGCGCGGGCGGCCGGGACATCGAACCCGCCGCCGAACCGCCGATGTCCCGCGGCGGCGGTGCTGGCCGCAATTCCGTGCCGGGTTACGACTTTCCCGCGTACCAGGTCGTGAACCACCGGCTGCTGGACATGCCGCTGCGCACGTCGGCGCTCCGCTCCCTCGGCGCCTTCCTCAACGTGTTCGCGGCCGAGTCGTTCATGGACGAGCTCGCGGCCGCGGCCGGGCGGGACCCGGTCGAGTACCGGCTGGCCTGCCTCGCCGACCCGCGGGCCCGGGCCGTGGTCGAGGCGGCGGCCCGCCGTTCCGGCTGGGGCAGCTGGCCGCGGGCGGAGTCCGCCGGGCACGGCATCGGATTCGCCCGCTACAAGAACGCCAGCGCGTACTGTGCCGTGGTCGCCGAGGTGGCCGCGGTCAGCGAGATCCGGGTGCGGCGCCTGACCATCGCGGTCGACGCCGGCCTGATCATCAACCCGGACGGCGCCGCGAACCAGGTCGAGGGCGGCGCGATCCAGGCCACCAGCTGGGCGCTGAAGGAGCGGGTGCGCTTCGATCGCTACGGCGTGACCAGCGACAGCTGGGAGACCTATCCCATCCTCCGGTTCACCGAGGTGCCCGCCGTCGATGTCGAGCTGCTGCCCGGCGGCGGGAACCCGGCGCTCGGCATCGGAGAGGCCGCCCAGGGCCCCACGGCGGCCGCCATCGGCAACGCCGTGTACGACGCGCTCGGGGTACGGGTCCGCACCCTGCCGCTCACCGGGGAAAACGTCCTCGCCGCCATGCCGGACTGACGGGCGCCCGTCCGGGCTCAGAACAGGGTCGGCGGTCCGGCGGGGACCGGCTCCGGCAGCGGCTCGACCTCGGGCACCCGGGCCCGCACATCGTCGTGGAACCGGCGGGCCAGCTCGAGCGCGCGGACGTTGTCGGGCGTATGGATGAAGACGGTCGGGGAGCGCCCCTCACGCAGCCAGCCGGCCACCGTGTCGAGCCAGGGCCGCCAGCCCGCGACCGTACGGGCCGCGTCGTCCCGGCCGATGTAGCGGACGACGGGGTAGGAAGTCAGGGCCCGCGACCGGCGGGGCAGCCGCGGCTTCTGCCGCCACGCCGCCCGTTCGGCGGCGCTCACCGGCGGGCTCCCGAACAGGACGGTGGTGTCGAAGGTCACCCATTCGGCGCCGACGTCACCGAGAGCCTGCTCGAGCTGCTGCTCCGATCGCGGGTCCGCGAAGAACGCGCGGTGCCGTACCTCGACGCAGTACCGGTGCCCGTCCGGGAGACGGCCCAGGAAACCGGTGAGAGCGCCGAGGTCAGCGGGGCTGAAGGACGGCGGCAGCTGAATCCAGAGGGCGTGGGCCCGCCTCCCGAGGGGCTCGATCGCGCCCAGGAAGGCCCGGAGCGGATCGGCGACGTCGGCGAAGCGGCGCTCGTGGGTGATCAGTCTCGGCAGCTTGAGGACGAACCGGAAGTCGGGGGCGGTCTGCTCGGCCCACGATCTCACCGTGCCGAGGGCGGGTATCGCATAGAAGGTCGTATTGCCCTCGACGGCGTTGCACCAGGTCGCGTACCTACGCAGGCGTTCCCGCGGGTACAGCGATCCGGGCAGGTAACGGCCCTGCCAGGGTGCGTACGTCCACATCGGGCATCCGACGTGGAGTTCCATGACCCCGAAGGTACCGGAGCTCAGCCGGGGAGAAGGACAGGAGAGTTGTGGCCCCGTCCCCAGGCGGGGGGGCTACCCAGGGACAGGGCCTAGCGCCAGGGGCGCGCTTAGCGACGCCCGGGCGGCTACTGGTCGGTGGCGCGGCGGCCGCGCTCACCACCCAGATGTGATCATTATAGCGTAACGATGACAAGCGTCATAGGAACGGCACACGATACCTGGCCGCGACTAGCCCCGAGGTGGCCTGGTCGGGACCAGGCCACCTCGAGGTCCCACCCCCCCGGGTAGGTGACCACACCGGGCGACGCCCCTCCTGGCCGCCCGGCGATATTATGCCGACGATCGTGCCCGCCGTTAACGGCGTTCGCGCCACGGAGGCACCGTGGTTTTTTGGGTTGGCCTCCCCTCACCCGGCCGCGGGAGGACCCGGCCGGGTGAGAGTGCTGAGGCCTATCACGTGTTCAAGAGCGGCCGCGAGCCCCAGCCATCCGGCAAACGGGTAGATGGCCTGGCCGTCCAGCAGCCGTCCGCACGGCGGGTCGGAGCCCTGCTCGAACTCGAGGGTGACACGCACCGTCTGGGACTGTTCCACACCGGGCAGCATCCCAACCCGGGACAGCGGGTCGCGTCACGGCAGCACCGTTGTTTTTCGCCCGCCGGGCCGGGCGCGGTCGCTACTCAGCTAGCCCCTTTCCGAAGGGTAGAGCGCAGCGCGGCGGGCAGCTCGCCGCGGGAGCTGATGGAGAGTTTCTGGTAGGCGTGCCGCAGGTGGCCTTCCACGGTGTTGAGCGTCACGAACAGGGCCTGGGCGATCTCGGGATTGCTCATCCCGGTCGCGGCCAGCTCCGCGACCCGCCGCTCGCTCGTGGTCAGCGCCTCCAGCCCGGTCAGTGCCCCCCTGCGGGGTCTGGCGCCGGCCGCGAGCAGCTCGTCCCTGGCCCGCTGCGTGAGCCGCGCCGCGCCGCAGCGGTAGGCCAGGTCCAGTCCCGTGCGCAACGGCCCGCGGGCCGCGGTGCGCTGGTTGGCGCGCCGCAGCGCGGCACCGATCTCGACCAGGGCACGGGCCTGCTCGAGCCGCGCGCCGGACTCGGCGGCCAGCTCGGCGGCCTCCCTCAGGTCGCCTAGCCCGCGCTCGCCCCCCTCGAGCATGCCGCGGGTGCGCAGTGCGATCGCGGCCGGCCGCGGCAGGTCGGCCTGCCGCGCGTCCTCGAGTTCGCTGTCGGCCAGCCGTCGCGCCCCGGCGGGGTCCTCGGCCGCCACCGCGAGGGCAAGCGCCGAACGCCAGCTGGATGCGCCGGGGTTCACCAGATGCAGCGTCTCGTACGTGCCCGCGGCCGCCTTCAGCTCGGCCCGGGCCGTGCCGAGGTCACCCGCGGCCAGCGCGAGCCGTCCCCTGACCTCTCGCAGCAGCGCTCCGCTCGCGGTCCGGACGAGGTCGGGGGGCAGCGCGGCGGTGTCGGCCAGCGCGGCGATGTCAGCCAGCCCGGGCCGCTCGATCAGCGCATCGGCGCCGTACCACAGCGCCGAGGGGATCCCGAACGCGATGCCGTACTCCGCCGCGATCTCGATGACCGTGCGCACATCGGTTTCGGTGTCCACCAGTTCGCCGCGGCGGGCCGTGACCGCGGCGTGCATGCAGCCGGCGATCACCAGCCCGACCACCGAGCCCCGCGACCGCGACTGAGCCAGCAGCTGGTCGGCCAGCTCTTCCGCTGGCCCGAGCTGCTCCAGCATGACCGGGCTGAACAGGGCCTGGGCGGCCATCAAGGGGTCGGAATCGACCCGGGCGAGAAGCCGGCCGTCGTCGAGCGCGTGATCGAACAGCGCCAGCACCCCGGGTCTCGGTTCGCCCCGCCAGGCCAGGACGCCCGCGAGCAACCCGGCCAGCCTGCGCGAGGCCACGTCTGGCCCGCGGGCGGCCGAGCGCAGCTGGCCCAGGCGGTGGTCCAGCTCACCCACCAGGCTGGGGTCGTAGGCCGACAACCCCGCCCACCAGGACTGCAGCCGGGCCACGGCCGCCGTGGCGGGCTCGCCGGGCGGCACGTCGCGGTCCGCCAGCTCCGCCAGCGCCTCCCGGAGCAGCGTCGTGCCGGCCTCCCACTGCCCGGCCAGGACCATCAGCTCCGCCAGGTCGGGTGTGACCGCCGCCCGCATGACCGGATCGCGGGTGAGCCGCAGCGACTCACGCAGGTGCCCGGCCGCGGCCGGGTCGCCCAGTACCTTCTCGGCCCGGCCCAGGTCTCGCGCCAGCACGGCACGCAGGCTCACATCGGCCGTCTCGGCCAGCGCCCGTCGCAGATAGGCCACCGCGCTCTCCGGCGCGCCCCGCCCGACCGCCCGCGCCGCGGCCGCCTGCAGACGCTCCACCACCTCGGCCGATCCGGCCGGCTCGCACACGAGCAGATGCGCGCACACGGCGTCCAGGTCCGCGCCCTCGGCGGCCAGGAGCCGCGCCGCCTCGGCGTGCCGCAGGCCGCGGCTGGCCTGGGGGATGTCGTCATGCACCGCGGTGCGCACGATCGGGTGCACGAACCGCAGCGGCGTGCCCGGTTCGAACACCCCGATCCCGGCCAGCCCGTCCGCCGCCGTGGCCGCGTCGGCCAGGCCCACCCCGGCCAGCGCCGCGGCGTGCCGCAGCTGCGCGCCGTCTCCGAGTACCGCGGCCGCCCGCGCCAGCTCGCCCGCGGCCGGGCCCAGCCGCGCGACCCGCAGCGCCACCGCCCGCGCGACCGACCGCGGGCCAAGGGCCGCTACCTGGGCGGCGACCTCCTCGCCGGGGGCGATCCCGTCCGCGCGCAACTGCTGGATCAGCTCTCGCA
>Ga0335085_10014289_pt1 | contig 11599 bp, 11 predicted proteins | sample Lox_Sample_45_FD_206712 | JGI IMG/M metagenome (GOLD analysis project Ga0335085, IMG submission 206712) | Soil microbial communities from Loxahatchee National Wildlife Refuge, Florida, United States - Lox_Sample_4.5 | ecosystem: Environmental > Terrestrial > Soil > Wetlands | place: USA... | reverse complement strand
ATCCAACTTTTGCGCGGTCGCGAGCAAGGTCTCCAAAATCTTCCAATTCCGCTCGCTGAATTTTTCAAAACCTGGATTGCCCGAATTCTTCAATTTCTCCAGGCGGCCTTCGCCCTGCCCGTCATTTCCTTTGCGCTTGTACTTGCCCGATAAAAAACCGCTGGCCAGCGGGCTCCAGGGACAAATCCCCATTCCCAGTTCCTGCGCCACGGGAATATGTTCACGCTCAATGTTCCGTTCCACCAGCGAATACTCCAACTGCAGCGCGATCGGGCGATCAGTGGCATCTTTCTCCGCCAGCGTATACGCCCGGGCGGCATACCACGCCGGCGTATCGGAGAAACCATAGTGGCGAATCTTGCCCTCGCGCACCAGATCGTTCAGCGTGGAAACTACCTCCTCAATGGGAGTTACCGTGTCCCAGGCGTGCAGCCAGTACATGTCAACGTAATCGGTTTGTAAACGTTGCAGGGAGCCGGCCAGAGCGCGATAAATATTCTTGCGGCCATTGCCTCCAGCATTGGGATTCCCGCTTTGCGCATTGAAAGTAAACTTGGTTGCCAGCACCACACGGTCCCGCAGTCCGCGTTCGCGGATGAATTTTCCCACCATCTCTTCGCTTTTGCCCGCGGTGTAGCCGTCGGCCGTGTCGATAAAATTTCCACCCGCTTCGAGGTAACGGTTAAAAATGGCCAGCGCCGTGCTTTCTTCCGACCCCCAACCCCACTCTGTCCCGAACGTCATGGTGCCCAGGCAAAGCGGGCTCACCCGCAATCCGGAGCGTCCAAGCGTGGTGTATTCAGCCAATCCCATCGTCTTCTCTTAGAACAACATTCACTGTTCCAAAACTTCGTTCACGTCTCTCACCAGGTTCCGGATGTAATTTCTCCGGTTCAGCAAATCCACCATCTTGTCCCGCACCCGCGTGCGCTCTTCCTGGGGGATGGCATGCCCGGCCTGCTCGCGATCCATCAACTTATCCCACTCATGCCAGTCGCCATGCAGTTCCTGCAATAACGCCTGAAACTGATGCTCGAGGTTCGCTTTTTGCTGCAGCAGCGCCTTCTCCAGTTCGGCGTCGCGCTCGCCCATCTTCTTGTTCATGCGGGCTTCTTCAAGCTGCATATTCAACTCAAAAATCTCCTCCAGCAGCGCCGGCGGAATGACCTGCTTCTTCATTTCGCCGCTGGCTCGCGCCGCCTCGGTCGCCGCTTTCGACTGCTCTTCCAGTTGCACCCCTTCCAGATGCAACAGATACTCGGTTCGTTTGATGGGGTCTTTCAGCGTGCGGTAGGCATCGTTCAGGCGTGACGTTTGCTCCAGGCTCCATTGTTGCTCGCGGTTCTGGGCCTGGACATACACGTCGGGATGCAGCTTCCGGCTCAGTTCGTAAAAGTCCTTTTCCAGCCGCGCCGTATCCAGGTTCAGCTTGTGCGGTAAACCAAAAAACGAAAAGTAATCCACCGGCAGCGGCGGCTGCACTTTTCCGCAGGCGCTGCAGAACTGCGCCGCCCGCATGTCGCCGCAGGACCAGCAGGCTGTGCCGTTCCGTTCCGGTTCCGCCGGAACCGACGCTTTGGAGGTCTCCATCGCCATGACAAACCTGTCCGGGCAGACACTTTTGTCCACCCATTTGAAATCGCTATGCGTGCCCGCAAACAGCCCGCAGCCGGCCTTGGTGGAGAAAGCGCGCGGGCAGGAGGGCCCGCGCCACACGTGTCATCCGGAGAAAGACGTCCCGCAGCCGCACGACTTCGAGGCATTGGGATTCACGAAGACAAACCCCTGATGCATCAAAGTCTCCTGATAATCGAGCGTCATGCCGTGCAAGTAAATAAACGATTTGGGATCCACGAACACGCGTACATCGCCGAACTGAAAAATCCGGTCGCGTTCCCGCGGCTGCGTGTCGAAGCGGATGTTGTAGCTCAACCCCGAACATCCGCCGCCCTGCACGCCCACGCGCAAACCGCCCTGCTCCGGCGAGATGCCTTCCTTCGCCATCGCTGAGCGAATCTTGGCCACAGCCTTCTCGGTGACCTGAATGCCCTTGGCGGGCGCGGTCTTGGTTTCTTCCGCAACTGGAGTCATAGATCCGACCATTTGTGGTTCCGCCCTGGGCCAATGCCCCGGGGCGAACGGCTCAGCACTTCCTATTTTACTTCTGCCACCACCGGCTTGGCCGATTCCTGCTTCTTCTTCCAGTCGTGAATCGCCGCCCGGATGGCGTCCTCCGCCAGCACCGAACAGTGAATCTTCACCGGCGGCAGCGACAATTCTTTCACAATGTCGGTGTTCTTGATCGCCAGCGCCTCATCCACCGTCTTGCCCTTCACCCACTCGGTAGCCAGTGAAGACGACGCTATCGCCGAGCCGCAGCCGAAGGTCTTGAACTTCGCGTCCTCGATCAGCCCGCTCTCCGGGTTGACTTTGATCTGCAGCTTCATCACATCGCCGCATTCCGGCGCGCCGACCAGACCAGTCCCGACCTCGGAACTGTTCTTGTCCATCGATCCCACGTTTCGCGGGTTGTTGTAGTGGTCAATCACTTTCTCGCTGTACGCCATGTTTTCCTCTCTCCTTGCATTTCAAAAATCGAACTCCACTTGTCATCCTGAGCGGAGATTGGTAGTTCGCGCTTAGCGAACGATCAATCGCAGTCGAAGGATCCCTTTTCACTGTCTCGCACAGACGCCTCGTCGAGGAGTTTGCGCCGCTACCCTGGAGAGAATTCCTTTCCAGGCTTCTGCCGACCCATGTTCGGCAGGGATCCTTCGACTAAGTTCTTCCGCGCATTGGCGCAGAAGAACTTCGCTCAGGATGACAGCAAAAGCACGGGGATTACTCCGCCGCCCACTTCACCGTCTTCAGATCAATTCCTTCCTTCGCCATCTCATAAAGTGGCGAAAGCTCACGCAACCGGCTCACGGTCTCGACTACCCGGTCGGCCACGTAATCCACTTCGGCTTCGGTGTTGAACCGTCCCAAGCCAAACCGGATCGAACTGTGCGCCAGATCATCCCCCGCGCCCAGCGCCTTCAGCACATAGGATGGCTCCAGCGTCGCCGAGGTGCACGCCGATCCGCTCGAAACCGCAATATCGTTGATGCCCATCAGCAACGACTCGCCCTCCACGTAGGCAAAGCTGATGTTGATATTTGCCGGCAGCCGGTGCTCCATCGAGCCGTTGATGTAGACCTCATCCAGACGGCTCATGATGCTGTCGCGCAACCGGTTGCGCAGGCCAGCCATGCGGCACGACTCCTGCGGCATTTCTTCCTGGCAGATTGCGCACGCCTTGCCCAGGCCGACAATTCCCGGCACATTCAGCGTGCCCGAACGCATGCCGCGCTCATGGCCGCCGCCATCGATCAGCGCCGCCAGCTGCACCCGCGGATTTTTCCGCCGTACATACAGCGCGCCCACGCCCTTGGGACCGTACATCTTGTGCCCGGAGATCGAGATCAGGTCCAGATTCTGCTTGTTCACATCCATCGGAACCTTGCCCACCGCCTGGGTCGCATCGGTATGGAAGATCACTCCCCGCTCGTGACACAGCTTGCCGATTTCCGCAATCGGCTGCAGCACGCCGATTTCGTTATTGGCCGCCATGATTGTCACCAGGATGGTCTTGTCGTCCATGAGCCGCTTCAGCTCATCGAGATCGATCAATCCATCTTTCTGCACCGGCATGTAGGTCACGCGATAGCCGTATTTCTCCAGGCGCTTGCAGGTATCGAGTACCGCCTTGTGCTCGGTCACGGCCGTAATAATGTGGTTGCCCTTCTCGCGGTACATCTCGGCCACGCCCTTGATGGCCAGGTTGTCGCTTTCGGTGGCGCCGGAAGTGAAAATAATCTCCTTGGCGGTTGCGCCAATCAGCTTGGCAATCTGCGCCCGCGCCTGCTCCACGCCCTCTTCCGCGACCCAGCCAAAAGAGTGGTTGCGGCTGGCCGCGTTGCCGAACTTCTCCATGAAGTAAGGCAGCATCTCTTCCAGCACCCGCGGATCCATCGGCGTGGTGGCATGGTTATCCATGTAAATTGGCAGCTTCACGCCCTCCGGCGCCTCATGCTGCGGCTTGCCCTGCGTCTTTTTCCACTCCTGCTTCCGCTCTTCTGTGCGGTCGAGAGGACCTACCTTTACGTCCGTGCTCATAGCTGCTTTCTCCTCGAACTCAATTTCCTCGCGCCGGGACCGACCTCGCCCGCCACGCCGCTTCACTCCCGAATCTTGACCAACTCCACGGTTTCGCCGTTCTCGGCTTCGTCGCGCATCTGCGAAATCTTGATGCTCTTCAGCACATCTTCGATGCTCTGGTTCACCCGCCGCAGCGGCTCGCGAATCGTGCAACGCTCCGTCTGGTCGCATTCGCCGCGCACTGTAATGCACGAAGTGATGAACAAGGGCCCATCAATCGCGCGAATCACTTCAAAGGCGCTGATCTCGCCGGCCTCGCGCGCCAGCTTGTAGCCGCCGTAGGTTCCATGCTGCGAATGCAGCAGCCCGGCTTTCACCAGCCGCTGCAGAATCTTGGCCATCAACTCCGGCGGAATGCTGTAGGCGTCCGCCACATCTTTCGCGCTGCAAGCTACCTGATTGGCATGCTCGGCGAGATGTTTCATGGCCATGAGCCCGTAGTCCGCTTTTTTGCTCAGCCTCAGCATCGTTATCACTAAATCGTTGGTAATTACGACTTATTTAGTCGGATATGTTATTTTAGCGACAGCCGGGGCTAGAGCGCAAGTCCCAGCAGGCAACCGCGAAAATATGCATCCGATGGTAAGCCCATGCCCCTGAATGGGTTGCGGCATTGCGACAAATCTAGTCGCATTTTAATGCTTTTCGCCTCCCGCGCGCCTTTCCTTGTATGGAGCCGATACGCCGTTGCCACCCCAATACTCAGGTCCGCGTAAAAATACGCCACGCAGTCTGCAGGTACTTGACAACCATTCCGATCACGCTAAAATACCCGCAATTTTCGCCGAATTTCGTGTCTGTTGCTCCTCAGAGAGCGCCTTACCAGATTTATGAACCCCACGCCGCCTTCGCCACCTTCCAAGAAGCGAACCGATCCACAATCGTGCAAGCACCCGCGAGTACAGATTGTCTCCCGAGAGGACGATATGGAATTTGTGCAGTGCACGGAATGCGGCGATGTCTTTGAGTCGAGCGAATTCAAAGACATGAACATCGAGGACAGCAAGCTACCCAACGATTTATAACGTTGTTCCCGCAGTTTTCCGTGGCGACGCTTGGCAATCCGAAAAGTAACCACAGCGGGTACATGACCGTCGTAATACAACGTTTCACCGATGCGACTTGTTACTGTGCTTAAATCTTGTTAATGTCGGCCTTTAGGAGGATTGTTGGCCCTGGTCAGGAGTATGAAATGCACCGAGTAGCGCTGGTTGTGGATGACTCCATGCTCATCCGCCACACAGTATGTCGCTTCCTTGAAGAGCGCGGATTCAAGGTTGAGTCGGCATGCAATGGCCTCGATGCACTGGAAATTCTGAAGCACACTCGTCCCGACCTGATTGTTACCGACATCCAGATGCCTAAAATGGACGGAACGGAATTTATTTCCATCCTGAAGGCCCACTCCACCACGAAGAACATTCCCGTCATCATTGTGGCAGGCAAGCAGAGCGGTTTCGAAAACACCGAGCACCGCGCCAACTTCGCCATCTTTAAAGATATCGATATCGAAGGCCAGCTGGCCCGAGCGCTGCACGCAACCCTGGGCATGCCCATGGCGGAAGGCAAGACCGCGCCGTAACTCCTACCTCAACGCCAGACCGGCCTCGGCAGAAAACTCCATCGGCGCAAAATCATTTGCCAGAAATTTCGGATAGGCCGCAGCCGCGATCATGGCGGCATTGTCGGTGGAGAGCGGACGTGACGGAAAAAACACCGGCACTCCTTCCTGCTCTGCGTCCTGCTCAAAGCGCTGCCGCAGTTCCTGATTGGCCGCCACTCCGCCGGTGACGAATAATGTCGCCACATCGTAAGCTCGCGCTGCCGCCAGCGTCTTGCTGACCAGATCTTCCACCATGGTTCGCTGAAAGGAAGCCACAAGGTTCAGCGTCTCCCGGTCGCAGTGCGCCAGCCAGTCTTCTACTTTTGGCTTGCTGACCGCCGTCAGCGCCTTGCGGCGGCGCTCGATCGTCTCTTTCATATTGTGCGTTTCCACGTAACGCAGCACCGCCGTTTTGATTCCGCTGTAAGAAAAATCAAACCGCGGTCTCCCGCTTTCTGGGCCAGGGGTCTCTATCCCGGGAGTGCCCCACGTCTCGCCGCTTTTGCGAGACGTGGGACGAGGCGGACTTGATTTTTCCTTCCGGTCCGCATGTTTCATTTGCGACAAAGAAAACTTCACCGCCCCAGGATCGCCATGCGCCGAAAGCTTATCGATCACCGGCCCTCCCGGATATCCCAACCCCAGCAGCTTGGCGACTTTGTCGAACGCCTCCCCGGCGGCGTCGTCGCGCGTGCGCCCAATGTTCTGGTAGGTCCAGCTTTCTGCGCTCTGCTCTGCCAGATACAAATGTGTGTGTCCGCCCGAAACCACCAGTGCCAGCATAGGGAAATTCAATTCCGCCGCGAATCCGCCCTTCTGCCGATGTTCCAGCAACACCGCATGAATGTGCCCCTCCAGATGATTTACCGCGATCAGCGGCTTATCCAGCGCGAACGCCAGCGCCTTGGCGTAACTGATTCCCACCAATAAAGCCCCGGCCAGTCCCGGTCCCTGCGTTACGGCAAGTGCATCGATTGAGTCGTAGCTCTTTCCTGCCTCAGCCATGGCCTGCCGCACCACCGGAACGATTGCCCGCAAATGCTCACGCGAGGCCAGCTCCGGAACCACACCGCCGTACGGGCTATGCGTGGCAATCTGCGAAGCCACCACATTGGAAACAATCTGCTCGCCCGAACGCACCACCGCCGCAGCGGTCTCGTCGCAGGAGGTCTCAATCCCTAGAATGTCAGGCACCTCTCTAGTGTAAATCCCGGCGGGATTTCCAAGCCGGTAAGCCACACCTCCGGCGTTGTCCTGGATCAGGACAGAGCCCCGCCCGCCCCGTCATGGCGGGAAGCTCCCGCGTCACGCTAGCCGCGCACAGCAGTTTGCGCTAAGCTACTATCGCCATGGCAAAGAAAAAAAAAGTCGTTCTCTACTGGCCCGGGGACGGACGGCCTCTCCCCAACGAGCGTGCACTCCCCAGCATTCGCACCGCCACTGAGCAACTCGAGCGCTCGCTGCGCAAACTCGGGCACGAGCCGCATCTGATCGAAGGCTTCATTTCCAAGCCGCACGAGGCCATCGAGAAACTCGGTCCCATAGACGATCCCATCATCGCGGTCTGCGTACACTGGTTCTACGCGCCGCACACCACCGATGGCGTCGTCGGCAAAGACTCGCCGCTGCTGCTGGCCAGCAACTTTTCCGGGCAATGGCCCGGCTTGGTGGGCCTGCTGAATACCGGCGCATCGCTCGAAAGCCTGGGCCGGCCATTCTCCCGCATCTGGACCGATTCCAAAGACTGGACCACCGACAAAATCTTCATGGATCGTCTGGCCAAATGGTGCGACACCGGCAAGCTCACCTATTCGAAAAGCGAGATCAGCTTTGAAGCCCGCGTTTCCAGGAAAGCGGCTGCCATTGCCAAAGGCGTTGCCGACCAAATTCGTAAGCGCCGGGTGCTGATCATGATGCTGGGCGACACTTCCATGGGCATGATCAACGGATATTTCGGCCCGCGCCTGCTGAACCAGTACGGGTTCACCGAGCACAAGATTGATCAGGCCTGGATCATCGACCGGGGAAAACAAATCAAAAGCACCCGCATCGATGACGCGCTGAAGTTCGTAAAAGACAAAGGCATCGTCTTCCATTGGAAGGAAAACGGCTCGGCGGACTTCGACGAGAACGCCACCCGTGAACAGCTTCGCGATTACCTGGCAGTGCTTGATTTGAAGAACGAATATCACGCCGACTGCATCGGCTGGCAGTATCAGCTTGGCCTGATCCCGCTGCGCCCGCCTTCCGATTTCTCCGAAGGCCTGTTCAACTCCACCTGCCGCCCGGAATCCGATGGCGACACCATCGTCTGCTCCACCGAAGCCGACCAGGGCAACGCCGTTCCCATGGAGATGATGAAGCGCCTGCTGAAAGCCAAAAGCCTGCATCAGGGCGTGTTCTTTCACGACGTGCGCTGGGGCGGGGAGTGGGATGGCCGCTTCGTCTGGGTGCTGCTGAACTCCGGTTCGAGCGGCGCTTATGCCTTCAACCAGGACGCCAATACGTTGAAGGGCGTGCACTCCTATCGCCAGCCTGCCGCGTATTTTCCGACTCCGGGTGGGACCTTCACCGGAGAAAGCTTGCCCGGCAAAGTTACCTGGTCCCGAAGTTACATCCGTGGCGGGGTGCTGTGGATGGACATCGGCCGGGGCGAAGTAGTGAAGCTGCCCGAGGCTACGCGCGATGCCTGGTGGAACGGCACCACCCGCGAGTGGCCGTTTATGGCAGCGGACCTGGGCATCTCGCGCGACACATTGATGGCGCATTATCTATCGAATCACGTCGCCGTAGCCTATGGCGACATTTTCGAGGAAATGGTGCAGCTGTCGAAAGACCTCGGCTTCCGCGTCAGGATTCTGGCGCATAAGTAGAGATCGGACCGCTTGGTTTTTCCGATCTTCTTTAAATTACTCCGCCTCCGATTCCGACAGCGGAGGGATCCCCGCAACAGAATTGCGCGCAGCTCTGTTCCTTGCCGCCAACAAATAGACGGGATAGCTGGCTGCGATCAGGATCAAGGCAAACAGGCTGTGCCGGATGTCCCCGATGATCGACGCCAGCAGAAAGCCCGCCGATACCAAAAGCACTCCCAAGACCGTCCAGGGATAGCCCCACACCTTGAAAGGCCGCGCAAGTTGGGGCTGCCGCGCTCTCAACCGGAGCAAGGCGATAAATCCTGAGAGATAGACGACCACGTAAAGAAAAGACGCAATGGCGATGAGGGCTTCGTATGTGCCGCTCAGAACCAGGGCGACGACGATCAGCGCACCTGCGAGAAGGGCAGGAGCCGGAGTGCCTCCGGAATTAACCGAAGTCATCCATTGCGGAAGCAGACCATCCCGGCCCATGGCAAATAAGATTCGTGGAGCGACCAGGAGTATGGCGTTAATGGTACTGACCACGGTAACGAGAGCAATAACCAGGATGAATTGGCGCCCATGCGCGCCGAAGATGAGACTGGCCGTGTCGGCCGCGGGTACCTGGGAAGAGGACAATTGCGCCATCGGGAGCACGTGGAGCAAGGCCGCATTCATCAGCAGATAGATCGCGATGCAAGCCAGTATCCCGCCGATGGCCGAACGCGGCAGGTTTCGCGCCGGGTTCTGATCCTCCTCCATAAAATAGATAGCCGAGTACCATCCGTCGTAGGTGACGATAACCGCCTGCAGGGCGACCACCAGCCCCAGAAAAATATTGGTATGGGATGTCGCGAAGGTGCCCACGACCGGAGCGCTCGTTTTCGGCGAGAGGACGAAACAACCGGCTACGAATGCGACCAGGGCAAGCGCTTTGATCAGGCTGGTAAACTCCTGCGCCCGGCTGCCGGCACGCAGGCCCACCCAATTCAGGAGCGTAAGAACGACCACACAGGCCACTCCGGCGAGCTTGGTGTGCGATGCCAAACCCGGCAGCAGCCCGGCAGCGAATTCCCCGAAGGCCACCGCCAGATAAGCGATGCCTACGGTTTCCATGATCCAATCGCAGCTGCCCACCACAAAGCCGGCGTACTCGCCAAAAGCCTCGCGGGAGTAGACGTACCACCCGCCCTCGCGCGGCAGCATGGTGGCAAGCTCGCTCACGCACAAAGTCGCGCAGAAAGCATACAGTCCGCCGAACGCCCAGGCGCCAGAGATCAGCCAGGGACTTCTCAGTTGGGCCGCAACATCGCCCGGTGTCCGTAGAATGCCCGAGCCGAGTGTGCCCCCGATGCTTACCGCGATGCCAAACCCCAGGCCCACAATGCGAAGCAGGTGACCTTTGGATTGCCGGAGCGGGGGCGTAGAGTTGGAGTCCATCCTCGCGCGGCATTATAGCCCCGGATCGGCGGGAAAGCGGTTGCCCCAGCCTTGCCGGTGTTGTGAAGCTGAGCGCCACGGGGCCAAACTTGGCGTGCTCGCCAATGGAGCTAACGAGGGGTAGAATACCGTCCCGGAGGATAGGAGTATGGGCAGCGCATCTCCGAACCCGGACGCATATCCCTACCAGAGTGAAGCCAGTTGGTCGGGGCCGGAAAAAACCATCGCCCGTAAAGTCTTCGACGACGCCTTGAAGCGGGAACTTCAGGACGTCATACAGAAAGCAAAGCAGATGGCAGGCCAGATCAGGGAACCCGCGGAGTTGTGGGACTTGGAACAATACCTGAGCGAGCGCCGCAAAGAGATCGATCGCAAGTACGACTATCGGTATTCGCGCCTGGCCCAGGTTTTTGGGAGACTCTTGTATGAAAACAGGGTCAGCGAGGAAGAATTGCGTGGTTTGAGTGATGACAAACTGAAGCTTATCCATTCGGCGGCTGAGTTTATGGCGAAGTACGCTGCCTGAACAGGACGTTGACCATTACCGTCCAAACGGGCCCGTCGCTCGTGTCTGCAGGCGGTACAACGAAACACAAAGCCGGGCGAAGACACACACTTACCAGATGATCATAAGCAAACTTGCCCTTGTGGCAGTTTTACTTTCACTGAGCATTGCTGCCTCCGCTGACGAAAGTCAGTTCAAGCTTGCACTGATCAACCATGCTGGGCAGCTCAGTTGGTCCGCGAACGGATACAAGGTCGTTCAATCCTCCGCCAAACCCAACGGAAATGAGATTGGGATACGCGGCACGAATGGTTCTGGGACTACCTTTCTTGGTTTTCTATTCCTATTCCCCGAAAAAGCGCCTCTCACCAGTAGCAAGTGCCGCGACGGCGTTCTCGATTCTGAGATGAGAACTAACCCGTCATTGAAGATTCAAAGCACATTAGAAACCACCGGCTCCGGAGGGCCTCCTGTCGCTTTAGTGAATTACACCGCGCAGGACCGCGGGGGTAAGACGGTTTACGTGGTGCGTGGATTCGTTGCGGTCTCAGATATCTTGCGGCGATCTGGAGTTCTATAGCAATTCACCAATGAGCACCGCGGACAGTGCGGTAAAGGAAGTCTTTCTGGGCTATAAGCTCGATGAAAAGTACACACCAGCCTTTCACGACGCATTCGTCTACGCCCAGGTCCTCTATGACGCACAAATGTACAAAGCTGCCGCTCCAATCTTCGAAACGGCGCTAACTCTGCTCCCGGGAAGTCACGAAACCGACCAAATGACGATGAAGCGCGTAACCACTGATCAGGCCGGCATGGCGTACGGGATGTCTGGTGATATTGGTAAGGCCAGGTTGATTTTCGAGAAAGCAATAGCAGTAGACCCGGCCTATCCGCTCTACTATTACAACCTCGCCTGCGCTGATGCAGAGGAGGAGGATCTAACTGGAGCACAGAAGCATTTGCGAGAGGCATTCGACCGCAAAGCAAATG
>Ga0335085_10014287_pt1 | contig 11599 bp, 9 predicted proteins | sample Lox_Sample_45_FD_206712 | JGI IMG/M metagenome (GOLD analysis project Ga0335085, IMG submission 206712) | Soil microbial communities from Loxahatchee National Wildlife Refuge, Florida, United States - Lox_Sample_4.5 | ecosystem: Environmental > Terrestrial > Soil > Wetlands | place: USA: Florida... | reverse complement strand
CGCAGACTTCATCTTTGTTCATCAGCCTTCCTCCGCTTCCGGCACAGGAAGTTTATCACCCTCGTGGGCGAACCACGCGTAGAGAGTCGGCAAGAGAAAAATGCTCATGACCAGATCGGAGATCAGGCCTCCGACAATCACAATCGCAAAAGGACGCTGCGAGTCCGATCCTATACCATGGGATAAGGCGGCGGGCAGCAGACCTAAGGTTGCTACCAGCATCGTCATCATGATTGGCCGGAGTCTCAGCACCGCTCCTTCCACCGCCGCTTCTTCGATCGAATACCCTCGGGCCCGAAGCTGATTGATGTATTCAACCATGATGACACCGGTTTGCACCGAGACTCCGAATAGCGCCAGGAAGCCAACGCCTGACGAAACACTGAGGTTGGTATGGGTCAGTAACAACGCCAGCAGGCCGCCGATGGGGGCCATCGCCAGATTGGTAAGGATGAGCAGTGCCCATTTTACCGATTTGAACATCGAGTAAAGGATAATGTAGATGAGCAGAATGGTGATCGGCAGCACCAGCAGGAGCCGCCGTTGCGATCGCTGCTGGCTCTCATATTCGCCCGCCCAATCGAGAGTGTATCCGGGCGGCAACTTAACACGGGCGTTGACCTTTTTGATCGCTTCTGCCACGGTGCTACCCAAGTCTCTCCCACGCACACTGTATTTAACCGCGATATACCGGGAATTCGCCTCGCGATAAATTTCCGAACCTCCGTCCGACACCTGAGCTTTCGTAAGTTGCGCCAGGGAAACGCGCTCGCCCGTGGGTGCTAACAGACGAATCTTCGCGATCGCCTCCTGGGTATCCCGATATTGGGGCAAGTAGCGCATCACGAGGTCGTATCGCTGTTCTCCGATGAGCACCTGAGTAAGCGCGTTGCCGCCCACGGCCGTCTGGATGGCATCCTGCACGTCGGAAACGTTGATGCCATAGCGGGACGCCTGGTCGCGGTCCACCGCAAAATCGAGGTTGGGCTGGCCGATGATCCGGAATACGCCAATATCCGCGACTCCTCGAATGACTCGCATGACACCCACGATCTCATCCGCCTTGGCTTCGAGAGTCCTGAGATCATCTCCGTAAATCTTCACCGCGAGCGCACCTTTAACCCCGCTCGTCGCTTCCTCCAGATTGTCGGAAATAGGCTGCGAGAAGCTCCAGATAACTCCGGGGATATTATCCAGCTCCCGGTCCATGGCAGCAATCAGGCGTTCTTTGTCCTGATGGAAGACCGGCCTCCATTTCTCCTTGGGCAAAAGGTCAACGAAGTATTCAGTATTAAAGAACCCCGTAGTGTCCGTACCATCGTCTGGACGCCCCAACTGGTCCACGACTTGCGGGACCTCGGGAAATGAGCAGAGAATCTCGCGGGCCCTCTCGGCGACGCGAGCGCCCTCGGTGGGTCCGGTGCTGGGCGCCAGCGTACCGCGCACCCAAATCGCGCCTTCATCAAGATGGGGCAGGAACTCCGAACCGATCACGCCGCTGAAAGCCAGGTAGATCGCGGCCAGAAATAAACCCATTGCCACTCCCACCGTCAGCCAGCGATAGTGTATGGCCCGGGCGACGTTCTTCCTATAGCCTGTAATGAGAAATTCCACCACCGGATTCCTCCACTGTTTGATCCCTGATCGAAACACGAAACTTGCCAGCACGGGCGCAATAAGCATCGAGAAGATCAGTGCCCCCAGCAAGGCAAAAGCCACCGTCCATGCCATCGGCTTGAACAGTTTTCCTTCCACCCGTTGCAGGGTGAAAATGGGAAGGTAGGCCGTAATTATGATGGCGATGGCGTAGAAAACCGGCCGTTGCACTTCATGCGTGGCGACGCGGACTCGGTCAAGCAATGTCGCATGACCTTCCTCTTGCCGGTTTAAGTGGCGAACGATGTTTTCCACCATCACCACGGCGCCATCCACGACCATACCGAAGTCCAACGCGCCCAGGGAGAGAAGGTTTGCCGAGATATGGCGAAGGTCCAGGCAGATGGAGGCAAACAGTAGAGCAAAAGGGATAGTCAGCGCGACGACGATGGCGCCACGAACGTTGCCCAGGAAAATAAAGAGGATGATGACCACCAGGAGCATTCCTTCCCCGAGGTTGTGCAGTACCGTGTGGGTGGTGTAGTGAACCAGGTCATCACGATCGAGGTAGGGAACGATCTTCACGCCCGGCGGCAGGATGAAATTGTTTAACCTCGTAACCATGGCGTGAATCCCATCGAGCGTTGTGGCGGTGTCGGCGCCTTTGCGCAGAAACACGATACCTTCCACCACATCGTTATCATCGACGACGACTCCGTCAGCCCGATGAATCGCTTTCCCAATCTGCCCGAGGCGAATCTTGGGCCCTTGCGTGACCACCGCAATGTCCCGCATGCGCAGAGCGGTGCCATTCTGCGTCTTGATCACCGTCTTTTCGATGTCCCTCACATTCCTGACCAGCCCCACGGCCCGGACGTTGATTTGCTGCGCGCCTTGCTCGATGAAGCTTCCCCCCGCATTGGCATTGGCGTTGGTGATCTGTTGCTCAACCTGCGCGAGGCTCAGACCGTAGGAGACCAACTTGTCGGGGTCGACGCGGACCTGGTATTCGCGCGTAATCCCCCCGAAGGAGGAATCGTCCACGACATCCGGCACCGACTTCATGTATTTGCTGATCACCCAATCTTGAAGCGTCTTGAGCTCCATGACGTCGTACGCGGGGTTGGTGCTCGTTATCGTGTACCAATAGATCGACCCAATGGGGCTGAAATCAGGACCAATCTGGGCCGACACACCGGGGGGGAGCGTAACCTGCGAAATACGCTCCAAGGTTTTCTGGCGGTCCCAATCGTTGTCGGAATCGTCATCAAAGATCAGATTGACCACGGACAGTCCTGCCAATGATGCCGACCGCACATGCTGAAGATGCGGGATGCCATTCATCTGAATTTCGATCGGTACGGTGACCTGCTGCTCAACCTCTTCCGCGGCCCGGCCGGGCCACTGGGTAATCACCTGGACCCAGATATTCGCAACGTCGGGATAGGCTTCCACGGGCAGTTTCTTGAACGCGATCATGCCCCAAACAAAAAGCAGGAGGGCGGTGCTCAGAACTACAAAACGGTTGTTCAAAGCGGAATCGACGAGGGAGCGAATCATTACTGTTCCACCGTAATCTGGAATTCCAGCGCGTTGGCAACGACTTGTTGGCCGGGGGTAATTCCTGAAATGACCTCATGCATGTTGCCGGGAAGCATCTCACCACCCACAACTTCCACCCGCCGGAATTGCTTGCCCTTCTCCGGAACATAGATCCAATCGCGGTCGTGGAGATGAAGGATGGCGGTAGCAGGCACGGCCGCACGCGTTTCTTCTTGTTTACCGTGGAAGGTAGCCGTAACGAACATCCCCGGGCGCATGAGTCCCGGATTGCGTACCTCGATCCGCACCTTGGCCGTCCGTATATTCGGGTCCAGAACCGGGCCCACATTGCTGATGACTCCGGTGAATACTTCATCCGGATAGGCATTAAGGCGGATCTCGGCCTTCTGCCCCAGGCGCACATTGGACAGATCGTTTTCGTAAACGTCGCAGAGAATCCAGACGTAACTGAGATCGGAGATCGTAAAGGGGTTGGGTGAACCCAAGCCTGGCACGCCTGCTGCATTTGTTACCTGCTGGTCCGTGATGACACCGGACACAGGAGCGCGAATCTCCACCACACCGGTTGGCTGATCGAGGTTGGCATTGCCCAGTACACGGAGCCTCTCGGCCGTCGTCTTCACGTCAACTTTGGCCTTGGCCTCGGTGTCTTGCGCAATCTGTAGATCATTCAAGGAAATGGCGCCCTTGTCGTAAAGGAGCTGTGATCGCTCCAGTTGGGTATGGGCGAGGGCTTCATCGGCGACGGCCTTTTGATAGTCAGAAAAAGCACCCGAAACATCCGCACTCTGCACGCGTAGCAGCAGTTGGCCTTTCTGAACGGTGTCGCCCAGGCGCGCGGAAATCTCCACGACCCGCCCGGTGGCGAGAGAAATCACCGGAACATTTCTTGAAATGTCAGGGTTGACTGTGCCCGTAACTTTCAATTGCGAGGTGGCCACATGTGCGATCGCCTGCGTTAAGGGGAACCTCTCGGGACGATCTACTCGAAATACGCTGCGGTCCTCGACCCTTTGGACTTTGAGCGGGGGCGGTGCTTCCGCCTGCGGATCACTCTCCTGCTTACAGCCCGCGTCGAACAAGCCCAGGGCCAAAGCCAGGGCCAAAGCTGCGATTTCCTTGCGGCTCATGGGATAACCTCGTGTCCTACGGCCAGATTCAATTGGCTCGCTGCGTTCAGATAGGATGCCACCAGGTTCAGATAGTTGACTTGCACACTCCGGTAATCGGCTTGCGCATTGAGAAAATCCAAAAGCGACGCCGCACCATGTTGGTAAGAAAACGCGATGGTATCGCGGACGCTGGAGGCCTGCTGCAAGTAACGGTCTTTGTACGGCTGGAGAAGAACCACGGTGCTACTGACCATGGCGTAAGCCGAATCGACATCGCTGAAGACTTGTGTCCGTGCGGCCTTGACCAGTTTTTCGTTGCGGTCAATGTCCAGTTGGGTGCGCACTTTTTCACCTTGATTTCGGTCAAAGATACGCAACGGAATGTTGATGCTAAATCCGATGTATTGGTCGATGGGGGGGTTACGCCCTACGTCGAAACCAAACGTGGGGTCGGTTGACCCGTTGGCGACCGCGAGCCGGTGGTCGGTCTTCGCCTTCTCGACGCTTTGCAACGCTGCCTGTAAGTCAGGTCGCGTATTCAGAGCCGCCTGGCGAATGTCGTCGAGGGAAGCAACTTGAGCCGAGAAGTCGAACGGACCTTCCACATCGAATTGCGCGACGGGCGTCCGATCATCCAAGAGCGCGAGAAGCTGAATCTTGGCGGTCCGCAGATTGACTTCCGCCGTTTGTAGGTCGGATTCGTACTGGACGCGCTGAAGTTCGAGCCGATCCAAATCCACCCGCGCAATCCCGCCCGCCTTGTAACGCTCGCGATTCACGTCAAGCACACGGTCGTAATAGACGAGATTCTCCTTCGCGAGGCCGAGAATAGCCTTTTCTTGCAATGTCTGCACGAAGGCCATCCGCAGATCGAATACCAGCGTCCGTTCCAAGTCGGACTGGCCAGACACAGCGATCTTGGTTGCGCCCTGCGCACTCTCTAAACGCAATTCGCGTTTTTGTTGGCGCTCATGCAAGTAATTAACTGCCGCCACCGACAACAGGGCTCCGAAGGGACTATGGGGCGGGCCTCCTGGGAAAGGGTTAATCTGATCCATGATCAGCGACAAGCCCGGATTTGGACGCAAATAGGCTGTGGTCTCCTGGGCGTGGGCCTCATCGATGCCGATATGTCCAGCTTGAAGGGTCGGATTCGATGCCTCGAATTTGGCTCGAATCTCATGCCAAGTGAACGCCTTTTGGGCGAAGCCACTCTGACCCCAGGCTGCGACTAGGAATAAAACGAAGCAAAAACGCCTGACGACCCCGCACATGAATCTCTCCTCCCTCTGTTTGTTTCGAGTCCTGCTAATCCTAACATTCCATTCACTTTTGAGGCAGACTTGCCTCCATCAAACTCCGTACCTTGAGAGTTGAAACTCGGGGCAGTCCATCATATGTACCTAATATGAAATTTCTGTTACAACTTCACGAGGTATTCAAAGATTTTCGACCCCTGTAAACCCGCAGACTCCACGGAGCGGGTAGCCGGTAGCCTCGGCCGGCGCAGCGCCAGGCGCCGTTTGCCTCACACTACGCATGCGCGAGCGCTGGCCGATCCTCAAAAGTTGACAATTAGTCCGATTAATCCCTATGATTTAGAACAAATTCCTAATCGTCCAGCGAGGTACTTATGGCTATGACCTTTGAAACCGCGAATCTGAAGAAAGCGTGTGAAGCAGACCTGAACATTCTGAACAAGCTCACCACTATAAGAACGGATGCGCCGACATACGGTACACCAGGCCCGACGAATTTGGACGCCCATGCCCGGCATGCGCACGTTTATAATCAGTTCGGCGTCGCCTGGGTCTATCGCGGGGCTCCACTTGGATCCCACCAGCACATCCTGGCTCTTGGAAAGAAGAACAACAAGGCTAAGAAGGGTAACAGTGATTACGATTGGGACAAGAATGGTAATCCTTAATCAGGGGCAGATGCCAGGTTGAGGGGCTTGGGCAGATCCATGGGGCTGCACACGCCACAACCTACGCATTGGCGGGCAAGCGGCTCGCGCTGCCCACTGATACCAGACCGTCCTAAACTGACAACTGATGACTGAAACCTGATAACTACGAATTATGACTTCCGGTTAATGCCTGAGCCCGAAAGTAGGTGTAGCGCGACCTGTCCTCTAGGTCCGCGGCTTCTTGTTGTCAATGGGGGGCGAACCGCGGACATGTGAAACAGGTCGCGCTACACGGGCTGGCTGCCGTGACCACCCCGGCGCATCCACGCCACTGTAACCACTCGCGCAATCGTAACCACCCCGGCGCAACTGTAACCACCCCGTCAACTCTGGCGCCACCCCTCCTAAATCAGGGGAGTTCCGGAAAGTGCTCCCCTCCTCAGATGAGGAGGGGTGGCGCGCCGAGCGCCGGGGTGGTGCTGAATAGGCGTGGTGCTGAACAGGGGACAAAGGGGCGGGCTGGGGTATATTGTTTCTATAATGTCTGTTTCCGCTCATGGCGGTGTCAGAAGAGACCGCCGAGGTTCAAAACCATGACCGCGATCAGGATGAAGGCGATGGCCCCGAATAAGAATTTTCTGGTTCGGACGCTCGTGCCTTTCCACTCTCCGGCCAAAAGGCCGTAGGCATTGGCAAAGAAGATGCTCGCGGCGACAAACAGCATGTAACCGACCGATGTCCCGTCGGCGCCCACCAAGGTGGCTCCGATTCCGTAACCGAGTACGGCGGTAGCCCACGTGAGGGCCATGGCGATGGCCAGGATAGCCTCACGGGTCCAGCCACTCCCGAGGAACAGGTTCACCGTCTGATTCTTCCGCAGCAAGTAAAGACAATAAACGAGGTTGGGAATGAACCCGGCTCCTAGAACCAGACCCCACACCGGAAACGTCGAGGTCATCTGACCGGCCCCATGGTCAAGGCTGGCGCGAATCACCTCGCCGCCAAAGGCGAATCCCAAGTTGTAGCTTGAAGCAAAAATCCCGGTGAAAATGCACAGAGCCATCCCCGTGGCAAAACTACTCTTCGCCGATGAGGACCCGGCATTCGGGTCGGCCTGTTCCTTCTCCCGCCTGCGGCCGGCGTACGCATATAAAACTAAACCCACGATGAGAAATGGAATGCTGAGCAGCAGCAGTATCCCTCGCGGGCGGAACAGGTCCTGGGGATGAAAGACCAGCAGGGGGACGAGCGATCCCGAGAGACTGGCGAGGCCCGACACGACGGCGAAGGATAAAGCGACGCCGACGATCCGGAAGCTGACCCCGAAGGTCACCTGCGCAAAACCCCAGAGCAGGCCGAAAACGAGGGGCAAGAGCAGCGCCCGCGGGGTTACTCCGGCATAAACCTGCATAAGCCCCGGCACCAGCCCCAAGGCCAGCGCCCAGGGCACCATGAAAATCCCGACCACAGAAAATACCAACCAGAGATTCTCCCACTTCCAATTGCGGGCGAGCTTCATAGGCATTGCGAATCCAGCGTTCAATGCGCCGCTGCCAAGAATTACGGCCATGCCGGACCAGAAATGATAGTTCATAGATTTTTGTACCAGTGATGAGTGACGAGTGACGAGCGATTAACCGCAAAAAGGGTTTCTGCCCCTCTCACCATTCAGCGACGGAACCATCGGGGTGAAAAACCATCTGCTCGAGTATCTCTTGCTCAAAGGGGTGCTTCCGCGCTTCGGCTTCATTGATCTCGACGCCCAATCCGGGTTCATCCAGCGGCAGCCAGTAACCCTTTTCGGCCTTGAGCCGCGTCTGGACAACGTCGAAGCGCCAGGGGACGTCACCGAGCATATCCTCCTGGATCAGGAAATTCGGTGTGGCAAGATCGAAATGGAGCGCTACGACATTGGCCACCGGGCCATTGGGGTTATGGGGGGCAATTCCCATCAAGTAGGTTTCTCCCATCGCGGCAATCTTGCGGGCTTCCAGCAAGCCGCCGCAATGGCAGAGGTCCGGCTGTAAAACGTGGCAGGCTTGTAGCTCGCAGACACGGCGGAAATCCCACCGCGTGGCCAGGCGCTCACCCGTGGCAATGGGCACGCGCACGCTGCGACGGACCTCGAGTAGGGCGTCGGTCTGCTCCGGCGGAACGGGTTCTTCGCAAAAGAAGGGGTGAAATTCCTCCACCGCGCGAATGTACTCAATGGCCTGCCCGGTTGTGGTGCGGCCATGGAAATCGATCATAATGTCCACGGCGTCACCGACGGCCTCGCGCAACTTGCCCATCAGATGGGCAAAATGTCGTACGGCCGGCAACCCCATCAGTGGCTCTGAGAGTGGGACTATCACTACTTTTAGTGCACTGTAGCCCTTTATCCACAATTCGTGCGCGCGTTCGATCAGTGGCTCCACGGTGGAGGTTTCGTAAACCGCCTTCATTTGACCCATGCCAAGATGGGTGTACATTCTCACCTTGTCGCGAACGCGGCCACCCAGTAATTTGTAAACGGGAATCCCCAAGGATTTTCCGGTAATATCCCAACACGCTTGTTCGATCGCGGAGATTGCTGTAGTCCCGATAACTCCCAGCCGCCAGAAGGAATGGCGATACATGATCTGCCACAAGAACTCAACGCGCGTCGGGTCCTTCCCCAGCACGAGGGGCTTGAGGTCCTCCACGCAGCCGGTGACGGCGCGTGTTTTCCATTCCAGTGTTCCTTCGCCCCAACCGTAAAGGCCGGGAACGTCGGTCTCAACTTTGACGAATACCCAATTGCGCATCTGTGCGTTGACGACGAGGGTTTTGATATCAGTGATCTTCATCTTATCTCGCTCTCCAGGTTCCAGCCAGCAGCGGAATATCAGAGATACCCGCGAAAGTAAAGAGCCATTCGCAGGCGGGCCCGGTGACGGCTTGCGAAAATGCGTTTGGGTCTATAATCACACGGCAGATTTAGTCGGGAAAAGGGGAATAACTATGGCCTTCGCAGCGGATAGTCTTCAAGGCAAAGCCATCCTGATTACCGGTGGGCTGGGCGCCATCGGGAAAGTCGTCGTGCAGAAGTTGCTGGCGCACTCGGCTCGCGTGGTGGTAAACGATATCGTGGGGGAACAGGAAGCGCAGGAGTGGATGCAGGCCGCCGGCTGCACGCCCGATCGATGTGTTTACTTCAAAGCCGACGTGACCACCGCGGCTGGGGCGCAGGCGCTTGTGGAGAGAGCCGTAGTTTCCTTCGGCACCGTTGACGTGGCGCTCTGCCACGCGGGGATGGCCCAGTCCTGCTCCATACTCGCCTATCCCGAGCAGGATTGGGACCGCATCGTGCGTGTCAACCTGCGGAGCGCATTCCTGGTGGCGCAAGCGGCCGGCCGGGCAATGGTGGAGCGAAAGACTTTGGGAAAGATCATCTTCACCTCGTCGTGGGTGCAGGACACACCCTGGCCCGATATCACTCCTTATAACGTCACCAAGAGCGGCATCAAAATGTTGATGCGCGGTATGGCCCGCGAGTTGGCGGCGAAAGGAATCCGCGTGAATTCAATCGCCCCGGGCATTGTGGCTGTGGGTATGGCCAAACGACAATGGGATACCGAACCTGACTACCGCCGCCGTGCCGAGAAAGCCATTCCTCTCGGCTACATGCAACCCCCTGAATCGGTCGCGGATGCGTTCATCTTTCTCTGCTCCCATGCCTCCGATTACATGACGGGCGCGACGCTGATGGTGGACGGAGGGTGCAGCCTCTACCCCATGGATTAGTTTCAAAGGAGTTGAGTCATATGGCGAAATTTCTGCTTTGGTGCATTCTTCTCTTCCTCTGCTGGCCGCTGGCGCTTCTGGCCTTGGTACTCTATCCGTTGGTTTGGATTCTGACACTTCCGTTCCGGCTGGTAGGAATTGCCGTTGGGGGGGTGTTCGATTTGCTTCGTGCCCTGATTACACTTCCCGCACGAATTCTAAGCGGGCCGCGCCACATCTGAAGGCGGCACGATTCCGTTACGGTTGCTTTTTTGGCGGTGGAGCTGGTGGCAGTGCTTTCAGGTGCACCTTTGCCGCCCGAAATGCGATGCTATCTTTCTCCAGGCCTTGCGGGGGCGGGTGCTGCTGAAGTTCTGCCCGCAGTGCCGTCACCCGTTCGGCGGGCAGGGGGTGGTTCATCAAGAGGGCTTCGACGAGCGTAGGGTTTCCCGTGAATTTGCTGAGGCGGGAAAGGGAAGAAACCAAACCTTGCGGGTCATACCCGGCGCGGATGGCATTGTACAGGCCGAGCATATCAGCCTCGGATTCTTCCTCGCGGCTGAATTTGCGGTCAGCGAAGAGCAGGATCGGCCCGCCGTATTTCTGCAGCATGTCCACCATCTGCTGGTTATCGAGCGCCCCGGCCTTCTTAAGTTGGTACATTCCCTGGTCGATCAAGTAGCGGCGGGCCACGTCGTTCATGCTGTGATAAGCCACAATGTGCCCCACCTCGTGCGCGAGGACGCCGGCCAATTCACTTTCGCTTACCACAAAGTCCAGGAGCCCGCGATGGACGTAAATATATCCGCCTGGCAGCGAGAAGGCATTAACCGAGTCAGTATTCACAATCTTAAAGGAGTATTGAAGTTGCGGCCGCCGGGAGGCTTGCGCCACCTTTTTCCCCAGGTTGTTCAGGTAGGCGGTAAGCAGCGGAGCATCCAGGATCACCATCTGCTTGTCGGTTTCCTCCGCTGCCTGGCGGCCCATAGCTATCTCTTCCTCGTCGTTAAAGGTGTTGTAGAAGGCCTTGGTGGGCGTCGGCTCCTCGGCGCGCAGTGGCAGATTGACGAGCACCAAGAGGAGTAGCAGGCCGCCCAGCATTTTGTATGGCTTGCGAGAGAAACGCGAAAACCTCATCATGCTACCCTGCCTTTCGCGGCGTCCCAGGCGATTTTCATTCCGTGCTTCAATGCGATGTTGCCGAGCCAGGAAGTTCGCGCCGCCTCGAAGCCGATGTGAATATTGGCGTTGGGAGATTTGCGCGTCCGCATGCAGTCCACGAAGTTGATGACGTTGTCAAGCGTTCCATCGTGTTCGGCGCGCATGAAGAGTTCCGGTTCCGGCGCGAGCGAGCCGGGTACGGGAGATACTCCCTCCGGGTACACGGCCAGGTGGGAGCGGTCAATCTTTAGTGTGGCATCGCTACCGCAAAACATCACGCCGCCGTCCTCCACGCTGCTGTTGATGGAGCCGGTGAAAGTGACCATGAAATTGCCCGGATATTCATAAACAGCGGTGACGGTATCGGGGCACTGCCAATGCATGGCGTAAAGGTCACCCACCGTAGTGGCCGTCTTGGGCGCTGGTTGGTCCATGTACCACTGGATGACGTCAATCCAGTGCGTCAGCAGGTCGGTGAGAATGCCCCCGCCGAAATCCCAATACCAGCGCCACC
>Ga0335085_10014284_pt1 | contig 11601 bp, 7 predicted proteins | sample Lox_Sample_45_FD_206712 | JGI IMG/M metagenome (GOLD analysis project Ga0335085, IMG submission 206712) | Soil microbial communities from Loxahatchee National Wildlife Refuge, Florida, United States - Lox_Sample_4.5 | ecosystem: Environmental > Terrestrial > Soil > Wetlands | place: USA: Florida... | reverse complement strand
ACTGTCATCTGTCAACTAAAATATATGCCATGATATTTGACCAACAAGTGGCGATCGTAACGGGAGCAGGGCAGGGAATTGGTTTCGAGATCTCCCGCCAATTAGCCTTGCAGGGCGCTTCAGTAGTGCTTAATGATCTTGATCCTGCACTTGCCAATGCAGGAGCCGAAAAAATTCGCGGGGAAAAGGGAAATTGTATTCCTTTTGCCGGGGATTGCTCTTCTTTGAAAACAATTCAGGAAATGATAGAGATGGCTGTCTCCCGCTTTGGCAAACTGGATATTGCAATTGCAAATGCAGGGATCACTTTGTTTGGAGATTTTCTTTCTTATCCTGCAGAATCGCTTCAAAAAGTTATGCAGGTCAATATAACAGGAAGTTTTTTCCTGGCCCAGCAGGCAGCTATCAGGATGAAAAAGCAGGGAACAGGGGGAAGCATTTTATTTACTTCTTCTGTTACCGGGCACCAGGCACACCGGGATTTGGCTGCTTACGGGATGACAAAAGCAGCTGTAGAAATGCTCGCCAGGACATTGGTTATTGAATTATCGCCTTTGCAGATCAATATAAATGCAATAGCTCCGGGAGCCACACTCACAGAAAGAACAATGCAGGATGCCGAATACAAAAAAAACTGGGCGACTATGATTCCCACCGGCCGCGCTTCAACACCGCTTGATATCGCTAATGCGGCTTTATTCCTTGTATCTCCGGCTTCCCGGCAGATTACGGGGCAATGCCTCGTTGTTGACGGAGGATGGACTGCCGTGAGCCCCTCGCCCTATTAATAAATCAGTCAAAAAAATTAAAGCGGCTAATCAGAGAGGATTGATCATTTCTTTTTGTCTCTATAACTATTGCCATAGATCAGAAATGCAATGATGAGGAAAATAATAATCCATGACATATGGTCTTGTAGTTTAACTCAATTTCGTAAAAAAACATTCCCGGCATTAAGAAATTTTATCCTGATAACCCATTGCGAGGCGGTTACGATTATTTTCATAAGGGAATAGTAACTGTCACAATATAAATTTTACCGATCTTTTCGTCTTCACAAACAGAAAAATCATAATAGATCAATCCCAAATTGAATTCCCTGATAAAACAGCCTCCCGAATTGCTTACCGAAATTGCCTTGACGTTTGGAATGGAATCTAATTCATTTTCCATTTCATTGAAGTGCCCGGCTGAGTTGGACACATATCTTATCGTAGGAATTGCGGTTTGGGTCGTATTTGAATCTTTTAATACTGCTACCTGCTCTTTTATACCGGCTGCAGAATCCAGCTTTTCGAAAATATAGTAATCGTATCGTGTGTTGTTATTATTAAGTTTACCCTTTTTCGAAAAAGAGAAATGGTATGGTTTCAGAACAGTATCCACACTGTCAACTGATGGCAAAAAGATCAATTCCCTGAAAATTTTTACGGAAAAATTTTGAGCTTTCACGGGATGGATAAAAGATACACAGATCGACAACAATACTGTGATCATAATAATCTTACTCATGTCCGGGATTTTTGGCAGTATTTTTCAGCAGGTAAGCTGTGAAGAAGTCTTCATTTCAAAAGTATAAAAACTGTCAGGATAAAAACAAGGGTATTTTCTCTATATATTTTCTTGAATCGGCAAGACAGTCCTTCCCAAAAAGAACAACATTCGATCTTTTGATATTTCATATGCTGACCTGACGACCGCTCAGAATGTCTTAAAAACTTTTCAATCACTTACAAATCCATTTACTAAAATCTTAAGAAAGGGGTGGGGTAATTAGCGATGTTGTTACCGTTTTTTATTTTTTTTTCTACGCTAATTTTTTTAGAATTTTGCAAACAGGCTATTCAAAAATCCAGGTTTGGATCAGGACAAACTGTTTAGTAATTAGAAAATTGTTTTAAGTAATTGATTATAATTTGCTTAATGCAATTTGTATCATTTTTTTATTTATAATTTTGAGCCACCATTAAATATCGACAATCCGTTTTTTTGATTCTTCGGATCGAAGGAATAAATTAAATTAGTTTAATGAATTTATTATCTGAATTACAATATTTTCCACCAATTATATTTTATAAAAATTCGTTTGAATACTCAAATATAGTTTTCGAACAATATGAGTTCTATCAGAAAATGAGTTTCAGGAACCGGATGCTGATTGCGGGCGCCCATGGAATCATTTCTTTGAGCATTCCACTGGAAGAAGGAAGGGATCAAAAGAAATTGATCAGGGATATTAAAATCGACAATCGCCAGCCTTGGCAAAAACAACATTGGAGGAGCATCATTAGCTGTTATAATCATTCCCCCTGGTTTGAATATTACCGGGAGGATCTGTCCGGTCTTTACGAAACTTCTTTTGAATTTTTGCTGGATTGGAACCTTGCCTGCTTTGACTGGACTGCCAAAATTTTGGCGTGGCCGGTTGGTGTTTCTTTCACGGAATCATATGTCGAAGAATATGATTCTGCTCAATGGCTCGACCTCCGGAATAAAATACTTCCTAAGAATTATAAGAATTTTGAACCCACCAGATACCGGCAGGTCTTTGAAGAAAGAACCGGATTTTTTCCCAATCTGTCTATCCTTGACTTATTATGTTGCGAAGGAAAAAGGGCTGGATATTTCCTCCAATAGGATCCATTTACGTATGTTCATTCCAGTTAATCTCATCAGAGCTGAAAATAGAAAGAGTATATTTAGGTAAAGAACTTTTATGTCTTTAAGGCTTTCAACCAGTCTCACAGCAATCTCAGGTATTCTTGGAACCATTGCTTTGACAGTCTATTTTTCTGCTCCTTTCTGGCTGATGCCTTTGCCGGCCCCAGATGCAAGTACAGATCAGATCATTGCTTTCGGGAATAAATATCATCAGGTCATTTTAGTGGATGTCTGGCTCCAGCAGATCGGATCATTATTGTCGGTCCTTTTTGTTCTCGCACTCGTTCATCTTGCCGGATCTTCCCAAAGATTTGCAGGAAGACTGGTATTGCTTGCTTCAGGTGTAATTCTCGCCCTCAGTCTTGCCGAAGGAACATTTATTCTTGCAGCAGTTCAATCCGGAACCAATGGTCATAATGAATCTGCAGTGACCGCAGTGGATATGGGAAGCGTTTTTATCCATATTTTCCTGCTCGCACCTTCCTTATTCCTGGTGATGGGATTTGCTTTATTAAATACTTTCGTCTTGCCTCGCGTATTTATTTGGACTGCATTGATACTGGGTGCGCTTTTCCAGGTCCTCGGTGTCGCCGGACTTTTTAGTGATACTGCATTGATGATAGTGATATTCGTTTTACTGGCCCAGAATATTTGGACTCTGGCTGCTTCTGTTTCCCTTTTGGTGCGAAGACAAGTCCAATAAGGATCTTTTAATCTGTATCAGATATAAGTGATGCGGAGAATTTTCTTTTTTGTCTGCTGTCCGGCTTTTTCCAAAGTTTCGGCTTCTTTCCTCAGCTCATTTTGATTCCAATTCTGTTGCTGTATCCTTATTTGTCTCTGAAGCGTTTGAACGCGAACCCTATTCGTGTATTTTCTATCCTGGAGATATTGCGACTGCATCTGGAGATTTTCAAGAATTCTTTTTTGATCTGCATTACTGATTGTCGATGGAATATCCTGGTTGATCTGGTTCCAGTCCACATTCTGCAAAGATTTTGTAATCTCGTTTTTCAGTTTGTTGATATCGACTTTTTTTCCGTTCCTCGACATTTCCTTTGCGATTTTTTCCCAGTCGATTTGGTTCAGGGCCTGTAGAGATTTCTGCATGGTTACTTCCGCTTCGAGATCATCATATGTCATTGTCCGGCTGCGGGGTTTTAAAGTATCTTCTAATATCTGAAAAGAAAAACTCGAATTGGGTACATAGGGATAAGCATTTACTTCTGCGGCTGCGGGAGCGGGTGGAGGTATGTTTGGAGAGGTAACAATGGAATATTCCCTCTTTTCCGGTATGAATACAGCATTTGCATTACTCACTTCGCTTTCATCCTGCGGTTCGGCTTCGTCATTGCTGACAGCCACTACATCATTCGTTGCTTCATCTCCGTTGTCCTCATCTTTTATTTCTTTTTTGCGTTTTGGCTTGACTGCGATTTTGGGCTTTTCTTTTACTGCAGTAAAGGATGTAAATACAAAGGTTTTTTGCGACGCCTCATTGACCGGATTCACTGAAACTTTATTGACAGATTGCCGGTTTGCAGTTTTCAAGGCCGGATGAGAAAATTTTAAAAAACCGATGCCGGCTAAAATTGCAATCATGAAGCAACCAATCGAAGCAAAATTGAAACGTCTGTTCCGATGATGGTGACCGGTCACTCGTTTAATTCTTTCCAATAACAACTGGCTGTTCGGATCGATGGCCATCATCGCAAGACGATGACGCTGGTGCCTGTTTTTTGCGAGTGAGAACAATGCCGAAGCATATACATGGGGATTATATTGAAACTGCATTACTAAATCATCGCAGCTATGCTCTCTTTCCTTCTTAATCGAGTTTATTAAAAGCCTTGAAAACGGGTTGAAAAAAAACAGGATCCCAGATACAGTTACAAAAAAATTCACCAGGTAATCATTCCTTTTGATATGGGTCAGTTCATGCAGGAGGATGGATTCTACCTGTTCTGTGGTCAGATGATTGATGGTTGCCAGCGGAATCAAAATGATCGGTTTCAGAAACCCGATGGTCATTGGACTGTCGACGATCGAAGAAAGCCATACCGTTACTTTCTTTTTGATTCCCATTTGCAGGGATATGGTTTGTGTAAACAGTCTTAATTCCGGTTGCATCTTATGCAGACCTTTTATTTTAATGTAGCGGAGATCAATATAATATTTTATATACCGCATAAGGATGACCAAAAGCGAGCCTAAATAGACTGAAGACAGATAGGGAAGAATGAATGCAATTGTTTTTTTAGCCAGGAATAAAAAATTGTAATACCTGTTGTCGGAATTCAGACTGATAGTATTAATACTTTCATACGAATATTGACCATCCAGTCTCAGGATAAAACCAAAAATAAACCACAGGAATCCGCCAGTACTCAGCAATAAACCGATATTATGTTTTGCCCTCGCAGAAAAGCGGCTACCCATGCCGGTAAGGATCAGGTAAATCAGCCATAGCAATGCCATTTGCCAAAGACTGTTCACAAGTGACCAGCCAAGAGCTCTAAGCAACACAGATTGGCTAAAAAAATGCATGCCTATTGTTTTTTGAGATTATCCAATAATTGCTGGATCTCTTCCAATTCCTCCAAAGATGTTTTATGATTGCCTAATGCCTGGATTACCAGTTCTGTGGGTGAACCGCCAAACAGCGTATTAATCATTTTACCCAATAAATGTTTCTGTGTCTTTTCCTTGCTCACGGCCGGATGATAAATATGGGTCTTAAATGAGTCATCCCTTTTCACCAGACCTTTTTCATGCATGATCTGCATCAGTTTTAATGTTGTGGTGTAACCAACATCTTTACTCTTTGCAAGCTCTTCGTGCACTTCTCTTACGCTGGCTGATTCCCTTCCCCAGAGCACCTGGAGTATTTCCAGTTCGCTTTCGGTGGGTTTGATATACTTAATAGTATTCATGAAAAGAAATTTTGCACCTAATTTACGACAATTTTCGTAATAAAACGTTAAAATGAAAGAGTTGATAAAAACTTAAAAAAAGTCTCTCATTTAAAGTCGGTTTGTATGTAAAAATGTTGCTTGGAGTGGATCAGATTTTACTTTCTTCAAGCATTTGCTTGGCAGTTTTAGTGCTGCCGTCATGACTCCATCCGGGAGGCTGAATAAAATAATTAATGGCATTTCTGAATGAGCCGGAAGCCCCTGCTTTTTCAAAAAGATCAGACCAGGTCTTGAATGCAACGATGACGGGATTAAAGGATCCGATATTCCTGGTAAGACCATAGACAGGTCTTTGTTCTTCTTTTTTAAAAGTTCCGAAGATCCTGTCCCAAACAATCAATATGCCCGCATGGTTTTTATCAAGGTATTTCAAATCGGTCCCATGATGAACCCGGTGATGTGAAGGAGTATTGAAAATAAATTCGATGGGTTTGGGTAGAACATGAATCATTTCCGTATGGATCCAGAATTGATAAATCAGGCTGACGGATTGCATCGTCATTACGATGATCGGATGAAAGCCCACCAGCGGCATCCATAGCCAGAATATGAATGATCCCGTTAAATTTCCGGTCCAGGTTTGTCTCAATGCTGCTGCCAGATTGTATTTCTGCGAAGAATGATGAACCACATGTGATGCCCAGAACCATCCCACATGATGACTGGTTCTGTGAAACCAGTAATAAGAAAAATCATCTGCAATAAAAGCCAGCACCCAGACCCACCAATGCGAAGCGTCTAAAGTAAAAAAACGAAACCTGTAAAGGAGCATGAACAAACCAAAAATAAATGCTTTCGAAATTAGACCGCTCAAAAGATTTCCAATGCCGAGCGCCAGGCTGCTGAAAGTATCTTTGACTTCATATAAATGCTTTCTTTCTCTGTGAGAAAGCCATGCTTCTACCAGCAATGAAAGCAGAAAAAAAGGAATGGCATAATATAAAATTGCAGGGGGCATAAATGTATTTGCAAAGATAAAAACATTTGGCTGCGAAGAGCAAAACAAATCGATTTGCCGACTGTTAAGACGTGCTAAAAAATGATCGATAAGTAATATAGCTTGCTACTTCATATTTTCCAATGGAGGTCATTCGGCCAAAAATAAAAAGCCCCCCTGTGGAAACAGCGGGACTTTTGGTATTTGGTATGATTAGTATACCGTTGCAAATATAATCATGTTATCAATTCCTAAATTCAATGGGGAAATTTTTTAAGATTTTTCTTTTAAAGATAAATTATTTAGATCCTGTTCACTTTGACAAAGCCCTTCCGCAAAAAGTTTAGATAAAAATTATTTGAAAGAAATACGATTTGATTTTGGAACTGTTTTTACAGATGCCGAAATCATTTTTGCCGTTGTTGCTTTTTTATCGGTAACGTTTGCATTTTCTTTTTTTGTGTGATGGATTTGCGCCAGGGTAGGGGCAATGACAAGTGAAACGATCGACATCAGCTTGATCAGGATATTCATTGAAGGTCCTGATGTGTCTTTGAAAGGATCACCCACAGTATCACCCGTTACGGATGCTTTATGCGGTTCTGAATTTTTATAAAAGATCTTACCGTTGATCTCTACTCCTTTTTCAAATGATTTTTTTGCATTATCCCAGGCACCTCCGGCATTGTTTTGAAACATTCCCAATAACACACCACTCACGGTTGCACCGGCTAAAAATCCTCCCAATGCCTCTGGTCCTAATAAAAATCCAATCACGAGGGGAGAGATAATAGCAATTGCCCCGGGCAACATCATTTTTTTGATGGAAGCTTCTGTAGAAATCGCAACGCATTTATCATATTCTGGTTTGCCTGTGCCTTCCATAATTCCTGGTATAGTTCGGAATTGTCTTCTGACTTCTTCCACCATCGACATCGCTGCCTGTCCCACTGCACGAATCGCTAAAGATGAAAATATAAATGGTATCATTCCTCCAACAAATAGACTGGCCAGGACTTTTGCTTTATAAATATCAATTCCGGATATGCCCGCAACACCGACGAATGCAGCGAAAAGCGCTAAAGCTGTCAGTGCAGCCGATGCGATTGCAAATCCTTTTCCGGTAGCAGCAGTTGTATTTCCAACAGCATCTAACACATCGGTTTTTTCTCTCACATCCTTGGGCAATTCACTCATTTCTGCGATGCCACCTGCATTATCTGCAATGGGGCCAAAAGCGTCAATTGCCAATTGCATTGCAGTGGTTGCCATCATTCCTGCAGCTGCAATCGAAACACCATATAGACCTGCACATTCGTAAGAACCCCAGATGCCGCCGGCTAATACAAGAATGGGTAAAAAAGTTGATTCCATGCCAATGGCCAAACCACCAATAACATTGGTTGCATGACCCGTGGATGATTGACGAATAATTGTCAGCACCGGGCGTTTACCCATGGCCGTATAATATTCGGTGATCAGGCTCATCAATGTACCAACAACCAATCCAACAGCGATCGCTCCCAAAACGCCCCATTTTGTAAACTCTATTCCCCGCAATACCATTGTTTCGGGTAAAATCAGGTATACGAGACCGATAGAAGCAAGGGCTGTCAGTATGATCGATCCCCAGTTCCCCATGTTCAAAGCTTTTTGTACGGTGTCAGTATTGATGCTTGCAGTTTCACTGATTCTTACAAACCAGGTACCTACGATCGAAAAAAGAATTCCAATTCCTGCAATCATCATCGGTAATATAATTGGAGCCAGTCCGCCAAATTGGTCAACAGATACTGTTTCCTGCCCTAATACCATCGTTGCAAGTACTGTAGCCACATATGACCCAAAAAGGTCGGCGCCCATTCCGGCTACATCACCTACATTATCTCCCACATTATCTGCAATCGTTGCCGGATTGCGGGGATCATCTTCAGGAATTCCTGCTTCAACCTTACCTACCAAATCTGCACCTACATCCGCGGCTTTTGTATAGATTCCTCCTCCTACACGCGCAAAAAGAGCAATCGATTCGGCACCTAAAGAAAATCCTGTCAACACTTCAATGGTCTTAAGCATTTCCTGTGAATTCACAGCTGCTTCTGGTGCGAAAATGCTTTTTAATATGATGAATAATCCGCTTAAACCTAATACTGCAAGTCCTGCCACTCCTAATCCCATAACAGACCCGCCGGTAAATGAAACTGACAATGCCTTACTAAGACTTGTACGCGCCGCATTCGCGGTACGAACATTGGCTTTTGTTGCCACGCGCATACCAATATATCCGGCTGTAGCGCTCAGGATAGCGCCTGCAGCAAATGCAAGAGCGATCGACCAGTGTGAGTGCGGATTGGCGCTGGCCATCACACCTAAGAGTAAAGCCACAATGACAACAAAATAGCCCAGAATTTTCCATTCTGCCCTTAAAAAAGCCATAGCGCCTTCAGCAATATAGGTGCTGATCTCCTTCATCCTGGGAGTGCCCTCATCCTGTTTCGATACCCAATTGAATTTTATAAAAGTGTACAGCAACCCGATAATACCCATGAGGGGGACGAGATAGATCAGTTTATCCATGAGTTATAGTCTTATAGAAATTTTAGGGACGGCAAAAATAGGGGAAAACTGCGAAAGTCCGAAAGTTAAGATGAACTAAAGATGAGAGATATGGGATTGAGGGATTGGGTTTTTTTGAAGGTAAAATCAACCGGATATGAGATTTGAGATAGAAGATTGAGCAGTTTTAATTATTGTTATTATTCATCTCATATCTCCTATCTCCTATCTCAAATCCCATATCACATTATTCTTTTTTCTTTTTATTCAATAAGCTATTGATTAAGCCCTTGCCTGTTTCTTCCACTTTCTTTTTTGAATCATCCAATGAATTTGTCTGGACCAGGGCATTGGTGTCTTTTTGCCCGGTCAACTGTTTCTTTAATTCATCAGTTGCACTTTTTACCAATTGTTTTTTGATTGCAGCTGCTGTATCGCGTACCTGTTGTTTGGCGCTGTCCACCTGAGCTTTTACAAAATCAGATGCCTGTTGCTTCAGGTTGCCTGCTGTACTGCTCATGGCATCCTTTAAATCGGTATTTATGACGGGATTGGTCAGCGTTCCTCCCATTTTTACATTCAGAGAAATGATATCGGATACTTTTACAGGTATGCCCTTATTATTTACCTTGGTCACTACATTATTGACCAGTGCATTTGCCTGTCCACCTAATTCGCTGCGGGGTATTTTCAGGTTGATAGCATAATCCAGCGTTTGATCGAAACCGTGAGAACCACCGACTTCCATCGTAATGTCTTTAATTTTTGTAGAAAAAGGATTTACGATCACCCTGCCATTTTTAAAGGAGAAATTTGTTTTGATATCTTTTATTGCAATGTCTTTCAACTGATCTGCTTTTAGAGTTTGTGCGAGCTGATCCAACGGTTCGAATTTTTTCAGAACACCTTCGAGCAATAATAAATTTCCGTCACCACTCAGTGTATTCAGGTCAGGCATCATCTGCTCATTCAGCTTTCCTCTCATGCTCATTTTCGATGTGAGTTTACCATCGATGAATTTTCCAACCGGCATCAGCTTCTGTACCGTATTGAAAGCATAAAAGGTTTTTTGGATATCCAGTCCTTTGACATCGTAATTCAATGCGATATCTGGATTCTTTTTATTCTCTTTCGTCGAATAGTAACCATTGATGGCCATTGTCCCGTCGAGTGCATCGGCTTTAACGTCATTAAGCCTGATGGTTTCATCGGCAATCGCCAAGCTTCCCGAAACATGCTGCATATCCAGTTTATCATAATGCACTTTGTCAGCAGATGCATTGATGGTGAAATTAATATTTGGCGGAACAACAAAAGCTGTTGTGGCCGCGGCCGAAGTCGACCTGGTATTTGTATCACTTGACACACCCATCCAGTCATTCAGATTGATTTGATCTGCCCTAATATTTAGTGATCCTTCCAGCGGTTGATTTTTTAGTGCATAAGCCAGGAAATTGTTGAGCTCTCCATTTGCAGAAAAATTTGTTTTGAGATATTCTCCTGTCAGTTCACTGAGTGTAACATTCTTCGGATTAAAATTCATTACCATTTTATTCAACGCAATTCCGTCGGGATAAGATTTTGACTGGTAGGCAAAATCATCGATCGTTAATGTACCGCTGGCATCAAACTGATCGTATTGTTTTTTCTCGAGCGGAGCAATACTTCCTCTTGCCTGCAATTGAGCATTCACTAATCCGCTCATTTTTGTTCCCGTTTCAAATTTTAAAAATTTTGACAGGCTTCCCAGGTCAATTTTCCCATTCAAGCTTGCATCTATGTACATATCACTGACCGGTTTTTTAAGAAGCAAATGAAAATCGAAAGGATCATTTTCCATTTCAATATGTCCGTCAGAAATATTCACTACAGTGTGATCTGTTATGCCATCAGGATTATCTACCTGCATTGAAACATTGATATTTTTTACTGCTTTAGGCAGATCAGGGTATTGGAAGAAACCATTTTTTATATCAAGGTTAACATGATAGGCAGGCATGTGTTTGGAATCATAAATTCCTTTTACAAAACCTTTAAAAAGAGCTTGTCCATTTGTTTTGATACTCGCGAAATCTTTTGCATAGACCGCAGGGATCATTGAAAGGATATTTCTGAAATCTGTGGAGGGAGCATTGAATGAAATATCCATATTATATGCACCTCCCTGCATCATTTGAAAAAATCCTTTGACCGACAATTTGAGATCATTCAGTGTTATCTGATCTGTATTGAAAGAATATTTATTGTTCTTATTATCAATTTCGATATCTGTATGAATGCTCGTCCTTGCCCGTAACAAATAGGGAATGCCCCCATACGTAAAACTGATTGCATCCGCATTGGTTCCTGTTTTCAATGTAAAAAGATCTGCATTAAATTCGCCGGAGCCTTCATGGCTCAGATTGAATATTTCAGCATTCATATTACTGCTTTCATCGCTGTAACTGATATAAGCATTCTCAATGGAATATT
>Ga0335085_10014283_pt1 | contig 11602 bp, 9 predicted proteins | sample Lox_Sample_45_FD_206712 | JGI IMG/M metagenome (GOLD analysis project Ga0335085, IMG submission 206712) | Soil microbial communities from Loxahatchee National Wildlife Refuge, Florida, United States - Lox_Sample_4.5 | ecosystem: Environmental > Terrestrial > Soil > Wetlands | place: USA: Florida... | reverse complement strand
GGCTGCTGAGATGCCGCGTCGGTTACGCGGCCGCGGACGCCGCCGGTCGTCTGTTGGGCGGTGAGCGGTGACGCCCAGAGCCCGAGGAAAAGCGCACCGAGTACCAACCGTGCACGTGCCATGCTCGATCCCCCTCTACCCGCTGTGGATCCTTCCGAATTTGAGGAAAACTTGCCCACCCAACTAACGCTCCCCGCGAACTCTGTCAACTCCTATTCCCGGGTGATGTTGCGACATTTCAGCACCTCGAGAACGGGCCGATTCGCGCCACTTCGCGAGCCCTAGAGCCCTTCCACTCCGGAGACCGCCATTCCCATGGAGTGGTACCCCTTATCCACATAGATCGTGGCCCCGGTGATCCCGGAAGCCAACGCACTGCAGAGAAATGCACCCGTCGTCCCTACCTCCCGGGCGGAGAGCTCTTCGGGGAGGGCGGCGTTGGCGGTGTAGTAGCTGACCATGCGCTCGATCTTCCCGATGGCGCTCGCCGCTCGGGAGGCGAGCGGGCCGGCCGAGATGGTGTTCACCCGGATCCCGAACTTGCGCCCGGCTTCGAAGGCGAGGGTCCGCGTGTCGCTTTCGAGCGCCGCCTTGGCGGAGGACATCCCCCCCCCGTACCCGGGCACGACCCGCTCACTCGCCATATAGGTGAGCGAAAGCACCGACCCTCCCCGGCGCATCAGGGGCCCCAGGCGCGCGACCAGTCCGGTGAGGGAGTAGGCGCTCACCCCGACCGCCGCCAGGTAGCCTGGCCGGCTCGTCTCGAGGAGGGGCTTCTTCACCTCGGGGCCGTTCGCGAGAGAGTGCACGATGATGTCGAGGCAGGGCGAGCCGAAATCGGCCTGCAGCCGCCCGGCGAGCCCGGCGATCGAAAAATCGCCGACGTCCTTGTAGCGCTTGTTGCCACGGACCTCCTCCGGCGCGTCGGCGAGCGCGTCGTACGCCGCGTCCAGGGGATAGATCTTCTCGAACTGCAGCAGCGACCCGTCAGGCATGCGGCGCGCCTCGTCGATCTTGCCGCGCTCGAGCAGGTTCAGGAAAATGTTGAGCGCGGGTGGCCAGGTGCCGGTGCACACGGTCGCGCCCGCTTCGGCGAGTGCCTTGGCGATGGCGAACCCATACCCGGCGTCGTCGGCGACCCCGGCCACCAACGCACGCTTTCCGCGTAGGTCGAGACTCAGCATGCTCTCTCCTAAATGAAGAACCTTGCCGCTACCGGGATCAGCTGCGGATGCCGCACCAGGGCGTGCGCGAAAATCCGTCCCAGCGTCCGCTTCGGCTCCGGGATGCCGTTCACCGTGCGGGCCAAACTGTTGAAGAAGGCATCGTCCAGGTCCTCGAGCGCCTGTTTGATCCGGTAGTACTTCAGATGGTCGTCGCCGAGCAGGGCCATCCAGTCGCGGTGGAAGCGCGCGAGGCGATCGGCGCTGGTGTCGCCGTCCCGGATCGCCGCGGCCGCCGCCCGCCCCGCCAGGCGGCCGGCTTTCATGGCGTTCACGATCCCGCCCCCCGACAACGGATTGATCATGTGGGCGGCATCGCCCACCAGCATCACCCCGTCGGTCGAGATCCGGCGGGCCGTCGTGTGCACGATCACCCCACCCACGGTGTAGCCGGTGCGCGTCCCGCCGGGGTAGCGCCGGGCGATCCAGGCGTCGAGGTACTCGCGGGCGTTGCGGCCGTCGCTCTTCAGCGCGACGATCCCGAGACCGACGTTCGCCGCGTCCGTGCCCCGGGGAAAGAGCCAGGCATACCCGCCCGGCGCCACCGCGTCGCCGAACTGCAGATAGATCGCGTCGGGATCGAAGTCGATTCCCTGAATGACGTACTGCGCGCACGATTCCATGTCCCGCGCCGGGACTCTCGTGTCCAGGCCGGCCCAGCGACCCACCATTGTTTCGACCCCGTCCGCGCCGATCACGACTCGGGCGCGCACCGTTTCGTCGTCGCGCAGCGCCCCTCCGCGCAGAGTCACATGCCAGCGGCCGTCGGTACACCGGGTCATGCGGGTGGCCTCGGTGCCGACCCAGACGTGCGCGCCCGCGGCGCCGGCCTCCGCGGCGAGCATCGCATCGAACCGGGTCCGGTCGAGAATCCACCCGACGTCGCGCTCGGCGACCTTCACCGCGGTATCGTCGGGGGCGAGAAAGATGACCCGGGTGATTTTTCGGGCGACCCACGGCGCCCCGTCCGGATTGGCGAACTCCCGCAGCCCGGCATCGCCCACGCCTTCGGCGCAGCGCACCGGCACGCCCACGGCCCGGTCGCGCTCCACCATCAGGACGTCGAGCCCGCCGTCCGCCCGCCGGGCTTCGAGCGCTGCGACCGAGCCCGCAGGCCCCCCTCCGACCACCAGGACGTCGACGTCCCGAGCGCTCATACCGGCACCATCGCGAGCGCCCCCACGGGGCAGGGGGAGATGCACTTGCGGCACCCGGTACAGCGATCCCGGTCGACTTCCAGGTCGGCGGCACTCAAATGGATGGCTTCAGGAGGGCACAACGGCAGGCAGAGACCGCAACGGTCGCAGCGGGAGAGGTCCACGATCGCCACCTGACCGGCTTCGTTGCGCGGCATGGCGATAGGCTAGCCCGCCCTCCAAACAGCGTCAAGCTTCGAGCTTGTTTGGAGTTACGCACTTTCATACTTTTGCGGCATGACCCGAATCCCTGTGTGCGCCGCGCTCGCCTGCCTGAGCTTGACCCGCCTGGCCGCGGGACAGACCACCGCCCTGCCGCCGATCAACTCCGATTCCCTGCGCGTTCATCTCTATGTGATCGCCGCCGACTCCATGGGAGGACGACAAACGGGCGAGTTGGGCGATTGGAAGACGCAGGAATGGGTGGCGAAACAATTCTCGGCCGCGGGTTTGAAACCGGCCGGCGACAGCGGCACCTTCTTCCAGGTCATTCCGTTCCGGCGCATCGCGCCCGACCTGGCCAGCCGGATCCGGACGCCGAGCACCGAGCTCGCGGTGAGAACCGACTTTCTCCCGCTGGGTCAGACCCCGTTGCCGTTGGACGGAACCCACGCCGTGTTCGCGGGATCGATCGCCCATCCCGATAGCCTGGTGGACTCCGCGACCGCCGCCGGCCACCTGTTGATCGTCGCCGTCCCCGAATCGCTGCAGGGGCTGCGACGCATCTTCGAAGGCCTCGCCCCCCTCGCGCAGACCCCCGCCTACCGGTCGGGGATCGGGGTGGCGCTCGTGGCCCTCGACCGGTTCGCCCCGGACATCATCCCGCAGGTCCTGGCCGGAATCCTGCGCACCGATACCGCCTACACGCCGCGTCCCGGGGCACGGCCGCTGGTGGTGGTAACCCCGGCGGCCGCGACCGCCCTGTTGGGCCGGGAGCTCAGCGCCGCGAGGCCCGGCATGCTCGGCCCGCTGCTGCGCGGCGGCATCCGCTATACGGTGCAGCCCCTGGCGTACCCCGCCCGGAACATCATCGCGATTCTGCCGGGGAGCGATCCGAGGTTGAGCCATGAGTACGTGTCGCTTTCGGCGCATCACGACCATGTGGGGTTCGCGGGCCGGCCGGTGGATCACGACTCGGTCTACGCCTACAACCGCGTGGTTCGGCCGATGGGCGCCGACTCGCCGATGCGCCCCGCCACGGCCGCCGAGAACGCGCGGGTGGCCGCGATTCGTGACAGCATGACCCGCCTCGCCCCGTCCCGTCCCGATTCGATCTTCAACGGAGCGGACGACGACGGATCGGGGACGGTCGCGCTGGTGGAGCTGGCCCGGACGGTCGCGGCGGGCCCCCATCCCCGGCGCTCGCTGCTCTTCGTATCCCATGCGGCCGAGGAGCGGGGCCTCCTCGGCTCGGCGTGGTTCACCGATCACCCGACCGTCTCCCGCGATTCCATCGTCGGCGAGATCGACATGGACATGGTCGGCCGGGGCGATGCCACCGACCTGCCCAAGGGCGGTCCCGGGTATCTCGAAGTGATCGGGGCGAAGCGGCTCTCGACCGAGTTCGGGACCCTCCTGGAGCAGGTGAACACCCTGCAGCCGGTGCCGTTCTCCTTCAACTATGAGTTCGACGCCCCGGGCCACCCCTTGCAGTACTACTGCCGCGCCGACCACTACAGCTATGCCCGCTTCGGGATTCCGGCCGTGGCCCTCTCGCGGGGCGAGCATGCCGACTACCACCAGGTGACAGACGAGCCGCAGTACATCGATTACCGTGCGATCGCCCGGGTGGCGGGGCTGGTGCGGGATTTCGCCCTCGCGGTGGCAAACCTCGATCACCGCCCGCCGGTGGATGGCCCGCGGCCGGCGGACCCCCACGCCCCCTGCCGTCAGTGAGGCGTTCAAGCCACGCTCTTGCATAGAGTTACGCTTTTCATTAGGTTGAGGCGCCCGTGCTACACCTCCCCTACTCATAACCCGGCGCGACGTTGGCCATACGGTGGTCTAGCCTGAAGATCGGAGCCTGGAGCCCGGCGAACGAGATCGCCGTGGATCTGGGCACCGCCAATACCCTGATCTACGTGCGGGGGGAAGGCATCGTCCTGAACGAGCCTTCCGTCGTCGCGATCGAGAAATCCACGGGCAAGATCAAGGGGATCGGTCTCGAGGCCAAGCGGATGCTCGGGCGCACGCCGGACGGGATCCTCGCCGTGCGGCCGTTGAAGGACGGGGTGATCGCCGACTTCGACGTGACCGAAAAGATGCTGCGGTTCTTCCTGAAGACGATCATCGATCGCCATCTCTTCCGGGTGAAGCCCAAGGTCATCGTCTGCGTGCCGAGCGGCATCACCGAGGTTGAGCGCCGCGCCGTGCGGGATTCGGCGCAGTCGGCCGGCGCGAAGGAGGTCTACATGGTGGCCGAGCCGATGGCCGCGGCGATCGGCGTCGGCCTCCCGGTCGAGACGCCGACCGGCAACATGGTGATCGACATCGGGGGCGGAACGACCGAAATCGCGGTGATCGCCCTGTCCGGCATCGTGTCCGACACGTCGATCCGCACCGGCGGCGATGAGCTCGATCAGGCGATCGTGCAGTTTATGCGCAAGAACTACAACCTGCTGATCGGGGAGCCCACGGCCGAGCAGATCAAGATCCAGATCGGGTCCGCCGCGCCGGTGGGTGAAGAGCGGGAAATGGAGGTCAAGGGTCGCGATCTCGTGTCCGGGATCCCCAAGATCGTGCGCGTGCATTCCAGCGAAGTCCGGGAAGCGGTGCAGGAGCCGATCCAGCAGATCGTGGACGCGGTGCGGCGGGCGCTCGAAATCACCCCCCCCGAGCTGGCGAGCGACATCGTGGACCGCGGCATCGTGATGACGGGGGGTGGCGCGCTGATCCGCGGCCTCGACGTGCTGCTGCAGCAGGAGACCGGCCTGCCGATCCATCTCGACGAGGATCCGATGACCTGCGTGGTGCGCGGAGTCGGGCGGATCCTCGACGATCCTGAGAAGTACCGCAACGTCTTGACGACCTGAGCGGAGCGATGGCGCTCGGCGCGGATCGTTACGCGTCTCGCGGTGATACCGCGCTCTTCATTGCCTGCCTCGCCCTGTCGCTCGTTGCGATGAGCCTGCCCGACCGGACGCGCGAGGGCATCGCGACGGCCCTCCGGGATACGGTGCTGCTCCCGCTGCTCGAGCTGCAGGATCAATCCGAACAGCTGCGCACGTCGCGGGCGCGCTTCGCGGCCGTGCTGGCCGAGCGCGACTCGGCCTCCCTCGCCGCCGCCTTCCTCCCGGAGCTGCGGGCCGAGAACGACCGGCTGCGCGCGCTCCTGGGGCTCGAGCAGCGGCTCGCAGGCGGGTTCGTCCCCGCGGATGTGCTGCATCAAGCCTCGCCCGCCGATCCCCTGACGCTCCTCGTCTCCGTCGGGCTGAAGTCCGGCATCACTCCGCTCGAGCCGGTGGTCGCCCCCGGCGGGCTCGTCGGCATCGTGCGCGTCGTGGGCAGCGCCACGAGCGAAGTCGTGACGTGGGCGCACCCCGAATTCCGGGCCAGCGCCATGGCCGCCGATGGCAGCGTGTTCGGCATCGTGGCCCCCTATGCCACGGACGGTCCCAAGGTCTGGCTGCTCGAGCTGCGGGGGGTGCCGTATCGCCAGGCGGTGGCCAACGGCACCGTGATCGTGACGTCGGGGCTCGGCGGCGTGCTGCCGCGCGGGATCCCCATCGGGACGATCATCGGCGAGGCACGCCAGACCGAGTGGGAACGGGTCTACCTCGTGCTGCCGGCCGTGCATCCCGCGGCCGCGAGCCACGTGCTCATCCTGAAGAACGGCGCCGGGGCGGGTCGGGCCGGAGGAGGGGCCGACGACATGCGCGGCGCCTTTGGCGTGAGCCTCTCGTCTCCCGCGGGCGGCGAGGCTCCGCCGAACCCGTGAGACGCACCGACAAGTACCGCTTCTGGATCGTCCTGCTGCTGCTCGTGGCGCTCCATTTCTCGATCCGCAGCCGCCTCGGCTCCGCCCGGGTCGCACCGGACTTCCTGCTGCTCGCCCTGCTGATGTACAGCATCCGGTCCCCGACCGGCATCAGCGCGCTGGCGGGCTTCCTGGTGGGGCTGGCGGGCGACGCGCTGACGCCGGCCACCTTCGGCGCGGGGATGCTGGCGCACACGCTCGTGGCCTACTTCGCCTCTTGGGCGAAGGCGGTGTTCTTCGCGGAAAACCTGATCGTCAACGGCTGCCTCTTTCTGGGCGGGACCTGGGTGCGGAATCTGATCGTCGCCCTCGTCTCCGGACGCCTGAAGGGCGGGATGCTGGGCTGGGAGCTGCTGTTCTGGTCCCCGCTCCAGGGCCTGACGACGGCGGTCGCCGGCGTGATTGTCCTGGTCCTGTTCCGCGACTGGCTCGCCGTGCGCCGCACCGACGTGTGAGCACGCTGCCCCCCGCGCAGCTCGATCGCCGCCTCGACGCCGCCCGGATCATCGTGTGGGCGAGTTTCGGGCTGCTCGCCGCCGCGTTCTTCCGCACCCAGATCGTGGAGCACGGCAAGTACCGGCTGCAGTCGGAAACCAACCGGCTGCGGCCCATCGTGCTCGCCGCGCCTCGCGGCCTGATCCTCGACCGACACGGCGAGCTGATCGCGGAGAACGTGCCGGGGTACACGGTGTCGCTGCTGCCCGCCCCGGAGGACCAGCTGCGCGGCGCCCTGAGCAAGATCGCGCCGTTCGCCCACCTGGATGCCGCCGCGATCGACCGCGTGATCCAGCGCTACCTGCGCGCGCCGTATCAACCGGCCCTCGTCCTCGCGGACGCGCCGTTCGCCGTGGTGTCGGCGCTCGAGGAGCGGCGCCTCATGATTCCGGGCCTCGTGATTCAGACCGAGCCCAAGCGCTACTATCCGGACTCCACGGCCGTGGCGCATCTCGTCGGCATCGTCGGAGAAGTGACCGAGCAGGACCTGGAGAGCGGCCGCGCCGGGCGGCGCCTCCGCGTCGGGTCGCTCATCGGCAAGGACGGGCTGGAGCGGGCCTATGACGATACCCTGCGGGGCTCCGATGGCGTGCGCTCCGTCGAGGTCAGCGCACTGGGCTTCGTGGTGCGGGAGGAGGGGGCGGCCCCGCCGCTGCATCCCGTCGCGGGCACCCCCCTCCATACGACGATCGACCTCGGTCTGCAGCGCTACATCGCCCACGCCTTTCCGGCGGGGCAGCGCGGGGCCGTGATGGCCCTCGATCCGACGACCGGAGCCGTTCTCGCGCTCTACAGCGCGCCGGGTTACGACCCGAACGCGTTCGTGGGGGGCGTGAGCCCCGAATACTGGCGTGCCCTGAACGACAACGCCGCCCGCCCGCTCCTCGACCGCGCCATTCAGGCCCGCTATCCCCCCGGCTCCACCTGGAAGCTGGCGGTCGCGGCCATGGCCCTGAAACGCGGCGTCGCCACCCTGCAGACGCGGATGCCGATCCCGTGTCGCGGCGGCCTGCAGTATTACGACCGCTACTTCCACTGCTGGAACGAGCAGGGACACGGCAGTCTCACGCTCGAGCAGGCGATCGCCCAGTCCTGCGACGTGTACTTCTATCAGCTCGGGCTGAAGCTCGGGCTCACCTCGCTGATCGAGGACGCGAACACGTGGGGCTTCCGCGTGCGCACCGGGATCGACCTCCCCGGCGAGATCTCCCCCGACTTTCCCGGGGGGACCGAGTACTTCGACCGGCTGTACGGGCCGCGCCACTGGACCTCGGCCGTGACGCTGAACCTCGCCATCGGCCAGGGCGAAAACTCCCAGACGCTCGTCGATATGATGCGGTTGTTTCAGATGCTCGCGAGCGACGGGAAGTCCCGCACCCCCTACATCGTCGCGCCCCGACCGGGCCCGGAGTACGATTTCGAGCTCACCCCCAGCCAGCTCGCCGGGCTGCGCCAGGCGATGGTCAACGTGGTGGAGCAGGGAACGGCACAGGGCGCTCGCATCGCCCGGCTCACCATCGCGGGGAAGACCGGCACGGCGCAGAACTCCCAGGGGGCGAACCACGGCTGGTTCATCGCGTTCGGCCCGGCCGAGCAGCCGCGGATCGTCGTGGGCGGGATCATCGAGTATGCGGGGCACGGGACCGTCGTCGCGCCGCTCGTGGCGCACGTGATCGCCCATTACCTGGGGGCGGATACCCTGGGGGTGCCGTCCTTCCAGTTCCAGCTCCCCGAGGACTCGGCGCCGCGGCAGCTGCAGATACTGCCGCCGCGCGCCGATACGACGCCGGCGCCTACCCCGCCGGATTCGGTCTGATGCGTCGCCTCACCGAGCTCGACCGCCCCCTGCTCGCCATCGTGAGCGGGCTGATCCTGTTCGGCCTGGCCACGCTGTACTCGGCGGGGCAGACCGACGTCCCCACCGTCGCCGCGACGATCTGGCAGCGCCAGCTCGCCTGGCTGGCGGTCGGCACGATCGGGGCCGCCCTGATGTTCCGGGTGTCCCCGCGACTCCTCGAATGGGCCACCCCGTACGTCTATGCCGGAGCCGTCTTCGTTCTGCTGCTCACCCTCGTGATCGGCACCGGGGCCGGTACGGCGGCGGGAACGAAATCCTGGATCGCCATCGGCGGGGTGCGTCTCGGACAACCCGCTGAGCTCGCCAAGCTCGCCGTCATCCTGATGCTCGCCCGCTGGCTCGCCGACCGGCGCCAGCCGCCGATGACGCTGCGCGACCTGGTCTATCCCGGCCTGATCACGGGACTCCCGTTCCTGTTGCTGATCCTGCAGCCCGATCTCGGCAGCGCCATCGTCTTCATCGCGATTCTATTCGTGATGCTGTTCTGGGCGGGCACCCGGGTGTCGCTGCTGCTGCTCCTCGCCTCGCCCGTGATTGGCCTGACGCTCGCGTTCTCCACCGTCGCCTGGGGGGCGTGGATCGTCATCCTGTTCGGGATCCTCATCTGGCTGCGGCCGTACGTGTGGGAAGGGCTGACGGTGATGGTGGCGAACATCGTCATGGGGATCATCGCCCTGCCGTTCTGGCGCCACCTGGCGCCGTATCAGCAAAACCGGCTGCTCGCCTTTCTCAATCCCGAGGTCGACCCCCGCGCCACCGGGTGGCACGTCATCCAGTCGAAGGTGGCGGTCGGGTCGGGGGGGCTGTTCGGCAAGGGGTACACCCTCGGGACTCAGAAGCGCCTCGCCTTTCTCCCGGCGCAGCACACCGACTTCATCTTCTCCGTGGTGGGGGAAGAGCTCGGGTTCGCCGGAGTGCTTGCGGCGCTGGTGCTCTTCCTCCTGCTCCTGCTGACGCTGCTCCGGATCGCGCGGCGAGCCACCGACGCGTTCTCGAGCTTCGTGGTCGCGGGAATCGTCGGCTTGCTGTTCGCCCACATCATGGAGAATGTGGGGATGACGGTGAACCTCCTCCCCATCACGGGGATCCCGCTGCCGTTCTTTTCCTACGGGGGGTCGTTCTTCCTCGCTTGCTCACTGGCGATCGGGATCGCCCTGCGCGTGGCCTGGGAGTCCCGCCAATCGAGATATCGAGAGCCTTGACAACGACTTAGGATGCGTGGGCTGGCGCGTCCGCTCAGCCGCCGGCAAATTGGGGCGGGCGCCGCCGTTCCTGGGCCTCCTCCCCTCGTACCCGGACCTGAATGGCCTGGTTCAAGAAGGAAAGAAAGCCGCGCACCACCGAGCGAGTTCGGCTCGAGATCCCGCCGGACGCCTGGGAGAAGTGCGATCAGTGCGGTCATATCGACATCCGGGAGCGGTTCGTCCGGGCGCTCAACGTCTGCCCGAATTGCGGATACCATCGCCGCATCAGCGCCCAGGAATACATCGACATCCTGATCGATGAAGGGTCCTGGCACGAGCTCGACACCGGGCTCAAGTCCGGCGACCCGCTCAAGTTCGAGAGCTACTCCGACCGCATGGCGGCCGCCGTCAAGAAGGCGGGTCCCCTGGAGGCGATCCGGACCGGGTTCGGCCGGTTGCATGGGCTGCCGGTCAATCTCGGGGTCATGGATTTCGCCTTCATGGGTGGGTCGATGGGTTCGGTGGTGGGGGAAAAAGTGGCGCGGCTCGCCCGTCGTTCGATTGACCGGCATGCGCCGCTCATCATCGTTTCGGCATCGGGGGGCGCCCGCATGCAGGAAGGGGTGCTTTCCCTGATGCAGATGGCGAAGACCTCGGTGGTGCTGGCGGAGCTGGGCTCGGCCGGCGTGCCGCTCGTCTCGATCGTCACCAACCCCACGACGGGGGGGGTCTCCGCCTCCTACGCGATGCAGGGGGACATCATTGTGGCCGAGCCCGGGGCGGTGGTCGGGTTCGCGGGCCCCCGCGTCATCAAGCAGACGATCGGCCAGGATCTGCCCGAAGGCTTCCAGACCGCGGAGTTCCTGCTCGATCACGGGATGGTGGACGCCGTCGTCCCGCGCAGCGAGCTGCGGGACACGACGGCGCAGGTGCTGCGCCATATGGCCGGCCGCCGGCCGGCGGAGACCGCCGACTGAGCCAGCTGTCGTATCAGGACGCCTGCCAGTTTCTCTTCGCGCGACAAGCCGGACGCATCAAGTGGAGCCTGGGGCCGACCGAGGCGCTGCTCGCGACGCTGGGGCATCCGGAGCGGCAGTTTCCGAGCATCCACGTGGGCGGCACGAACGGGAAGGGCTCGACCTGCGCCTTTCTCGTGGCGGCCCTCGCCGCGCGGGGTTTCCGCGTGGGTCTCTACACGTCCCCGCACCTCGTGAGCGCGCGCGAGCGGGTGATGGTGAACGGTGTGCCGATCAGCGAGGCCGCGCTGACCGAATGGGTCCGGTTTCTGCGCCCGCAAATCGAGCGGCACGAGGCGAGCTTCTTCGAGGCGATGACCGCGATCGGCTTCGCGGATCTCGCGGCCCGGGGAGTCGATGTCGCGGTGATCGAGGTCGGCCTGGGCGGGAGGCTCGACGCCACCAATGTCATCACCCCGCTCGTCGCCGCCGTGACGAAAATCGCGCTCGAGCACACCGACTATCTGGGGCCCGATCTCGCTTCCATCGCGCGGGAAAAGGCCGGGATCGCCAAACCCGGCGTGCCATTCGTGACCGGAGAGCCCGCCTCGGCGGTGCGCGCGGTGCTGGTGAGCGAAGCGCAGCGCCTCGGCGCCGCCCCGATTGTCGTCGTGGACACGAACCGGCCGCCGCCGCCGGGCTTTCAGCTCGGCC